>Ga0193738_1000594_pt1 | contig 17468 bp, 22 predicted proteins | sample L2a1metaG_FD_144927 | JGI IMG/M metagenome (GOLD analysis project Ga0193738, IMG submission 144927) | Soil microbial communities from a riparian zone of the East river system, Colorado, United States - L2a1 | ecosystem: Environmental > Terrestrial > Soil > Riparian zone | place: USA: East River...
ATCCGCGCGCTTTTATATCGGAGGAGGCCGCGCCATGGATACTCGGCCGCCGAGGGGCGCACTGGTCGCCGCCGGCGCTGCGATCGCTGGTTTGGTGGCTGCTGGGGTGTTGATCATGCCGCACGAGATCCACGCTCCGCACATCCCGCGGCTCGAGGAGATCGTGACGGTGAAGCTGGTTGAGCGGTTGCTGTTTGAGGTGACGTTGGGCAAGGCTGGGATGGCTGCGACGGTGGTGTTGACGGTGGCGGAGTGGATCTCGGCGCTGCGCAGCTAGGGTGTGATTGTCTGGCCGCGATACCAGGTCTCCAAGGCGCCCACGGACTGGACTGACCGGGGAAAGGTACCCCGCTAGGACCCAGGTCGCGGCCAGGCGCATGACGAGAGGCCGGTGATCGTGTGGGCACTCGGCGTCGGTGCAAGAAGTGTCACAAGCAGTTCACTCCGCCTCACGGGTCGAATCGGCTGAATTGCTTGGATTGTCGGCCGCCGCGGATCCAGACTCCGCCTCGGAGGTCGGGCGTCGTCGATGGGGAGACGTGCCGGCTGGTGCGGGCTGAGCTGGAGAAGCTGAAGCTGCTGGAGTCGGTGGGTGGTGGCATAGTTTTACGACTCGCTCGAGCGTTGGATGATCCGGATCTGGCGCCGGCTCAGGTGTCGTCGCTGTGTGCGCAGCTGTATCGGACGATGGAGTTGATCAAGAAAGATTCGCCGCGGCCGCCGGATGCGCTGGATGAGTTCACTGAGCGTCTGCGGGAGCGGGAAGCTCGAGCTTGATCGAGGCGATGGCCGAGGGGTCCCAGATGCAGCCCGAGGCGCAGTCCCAGCCGTAGTACCAGAACGGGCCCTCGAGGCGGTGCGACCAGAGGTAGGGCGCGATGATGATGCCCTGCCAGCGCTTGGCGACTCTGGACCAGTCGATCGTGCTGCTGAGGCGAGGGTGGTACTTCCGCTGGATCGGGTCGGACCAGTCCGGCTGCTCCCGCCACTGATCGTCGAAGGTGTTCAAGTCCACACCGGTTCTGATCCGGAGGATGTGGGCGTCCGGAGTCAGGGTCACCTCATGCGCGTGGGTGAGTCGATTGAGGCCGAATCCCTCGTCCTCGCACCACTGCCGCCAGCCGTAGCTCTCCTCGCCGTCGATTTCGCCCTCGACCGACACCCAGAAGCCGTGTGGCTTGTTGTGTCCGGTCTGTCGGAAATCGTTGTGGACTGCGGTGACGATCTGATCAGAGAAGTGGACTAGCTTCATGTGGTGGAGGGTACCACGCGGTGGCCACGGTCGGGAAGCGGCCCGAGCACGACCACGCATCTGACTTTGACCTTGATCATGGCCACGATCAGCTGGCCGGTCACCTCGTCGACGTAGGGGAACGGCAACCGCTCGATGCTGGTCTCTGGCTCTCCGCGCTCCTCGTATCCCTCGCGATGGATGGCGTCGAGGGCGGTGTCGGCGGTCGCCAGTCTGAGCACCTCGGTGACTGCGGGGTCGGCGTAGATGTCCTCGGGGACTTCCTGGAGTCCGAACCAGGTCCTGACTTTGAGGGTTTTGACGCGAGGCATGGAGGTCAGCCTAAGTGACGACGCTGGATCTCGAGCAGTTCGTTCCGCCTGATTTTGTGGAGCCGACGTATCTGTGGATCCCGCCGGGCCGGCGGGGGACGATGGGCGATGAGATCGTCAGCTTCGCCCGGCAACTTGACTGGAGCATCAACCACTGGAGCATCGACCCGGAGCAGGTCGAGGCGATCGACGCGTTCGGCAGCTACGGGCCGGGCGGTGGTTACTGGACTTTTGAGACGTGCCTGGTCGAGGGCCGGCAGAACGGCAAGACGCTCAACATCACGTTGCCGATCACGCTGTATGACTTTTTCATCCGTCGGGTCGATCGGATCACCTGGACCTCGCACCTGACGGACACGAACCTGGCGACGTTCAAGGTCGTCACGGATCTGATCGAGGCGAACCCGATGCTGTCGCGTCGGGTGAAAGAGATCTCGACGCAGAACTCCAAAGAGGCCATTACCCTGATGCGCCACGACGGCGTGGAGTCGGTGATGGAGTTCCGAGCTCGGGTGTCGGGCGGCGGCCGCGGCAAGGGCGGCTCGATCTGGGTCGGTGATGAGTGGCTGTACGGCACTGATGAGTCGATCGGTGCACGGATGCCGACGCTGCGAGCTCGGACGCAGGCGCAGATCCGCTATGTGTCCTCGGCGGCGCGCCGGCGGTCGAAGCACCTGCGATCGCTGGTGAAGCGGGGCCGGTCGCTCAAGGACCGCAACCTGATCTATTCCGAGCGGTGCGCGCCGGGCAGTTTCGAGGAGCCGGGCTGTGCGATGGAGAAGTGCATGCACGCCCCGGAGACGCCGGGCTGCACGCTGGACCGTGAGGACCTGTGGCACCTGGCGAACCATGCGATGGGCCGGCGGATCCTGTACTCCAAGATGCGGGCGGAGCGGGCGTCGATGCCGGCGACGGAGTTCGCCTGCGAGGCGCTCGGCTGGCATGAGCCAGGCGATGAGGAAGACAACCCGATCGACCTGTCGAAGTGGACCGCGACCACGATTAACGGGCCGGTGCCGGGCAAGGCGTCGACACTGTTCGTTGCCGGGTCGTTCGGGCTGCAGACGGTGGCGATCGCCGGCGCGTACCTGGTCGGCGGCCGGCCTCACGTGAAGCTGGCCGACTACCGGCCGGGGTCGGAGTGGGTGCCGGAGCGGGCCAAGGCGCTCAAAGAGGAGCAGCGGGCGGCGCTGTGGAGTTGGGAGTCGGGCGGGCCGGAGTCGGCGTTGGCTGAGGATCTGGCCACCGTGGCGCGGATCCGGGTCGAGCATCCGCTGACCGGGCTCGACATGGCCCGCGGTTGTGTTCATATGCAGAAGCTGGTCGACGAGTTGGGCCTGACCCACTCCAACGAAGCGGCGATCACGGTGGCGCTGACGAACGCGGTCAAGCGTGACGTCGGCGACCCGGGTCTGTGGACGTGGGGCGTCAAGAAATCCGCGGGGGACCTCGCCCCGCTCCGAGCCATTAGCGGCGCGCTGTATCTGCTGCACAAGAACCGCAGAAGCGAGCCATCCGTCCACGTGATCGGCTGAGAGGGGACGGCATGAGCTGGCTGTACGGGAGGCCGCAACAGCAGCAGCAGCGCTACGGTGGCGTGTTCGCGCCGATGATCGATTGGTTCCGGGAGCGGTTTTCCCGGCCGGGCATCGAGCCGTCGGGCGCTTCGGTCCTGACGACGTCGTTCGGGATGGATGGGCGGGAAAACATCCTCCCGTTCCTGATGAGCAACAGCTATCAGGCATATGGCCAGAATGCGGTCGTATTTGGGGCCATGTTGGCCCGTTTGATGCTGTTTTCGGAGGCAACTTTCGCCTTTCGGGACCTAGAAGACAAGAGTTTGTCGGGTTCATTTGAGGTCGACGGGCGCCGCGCGGCCCCGCTGTCGCTCCTGGAGAACCCCTGGCCCAACGGCACCACCGGCGAGCTCCTGGCCCGGATGATCCAAGACGTCGACCTCGCCGGCAATGCCTACATCTGGGACGCCGGCGAGCAGCTGGTGCGGCTCCGCCCCGACTGGATCACCATCGTCTCCGAGCTCGTCACCGACCCGATCGGACGGTCCTACCGCCGGGTCATCGGCTACTGGTACGAGCCGCCGAAATCGGTCCTCGACGCCGGCGACCCGGCGATGTACCTGCCTGATGAGATCGCCCACTGGTCACCGATCACCGATCCGTGGGCCAACTTCCGGGGAATGTCGTGGCTGACGCCGGTGCTGCGCGAGATCGCCGCCGACCAGGCGATGACGACCTACAAGATCCGCTACCTGGAGAACGCGGCCTCGCCGAACCTGCTGATCAAGTACCAGCAGAACATCGGCGACGAGACGCTGATCCGGATCCGGGATCAGATGGAGGATCGGCACGGCGGCGCGGAAAACGCGTTCAAGACTTTGGTGCTCGACGAGGGCGCCGACGCCATGATCATCGGCAACACGTTCGAGCAGATGAACTTCTCCACCGTGCAAGCCGCCGGGGAGAACCGCATCATCATCGCCTCCGGCGTCCCGGGGATCGTCATCGGGTCCAAAGAGGGCCTGATGGCGGCCACCTACTCCAACTACGAGCAGGCGATGCGGCGCTTCGCCGATCTAACGATGCGGCCGCTGTGGCGGGGCGTCTGCGGCTGCCTATCGAGGCTGGTGGCGGTTCCGCCGCGGAAACGGCTGTGGTACGACACCACCGACATCGCTGCGCTGCGCCAGGGCGAGAAGGAACGCGCCGAAACGGTCCTGATCAAGGCTCAAGCCGCCAAGGCGCTCGTCGAGGCCCATTTCACCGCTGACACCGTCACTGTGGCCGTCGAGGCTGGCGAGCTGTCCGGTCTGAAGTGGGAGGCGCCGCCGGAGCCGGCGCCGGCGAACGGACAGAATCCGTCCGGCAACGGACAGATCGCGTCCGGTGATGCCTCAAAAAAAGCCTTAGTGCCGGCGCGCAGTGAGCGCTACAACCCGCGGCAGCCGCGCGACAAGGAAGGCCAATGGACCAGCGGCGTCGGCGGCGCTGGCCTCGGCGCCAGCCTCGGGTCGAGTGGGGATGCCGCGGCCGCCGCTTCAGCCCGTTTGCACGCGACGGCCAGCAAGCACGTCGGGGAGATCACTGGCGACGTCCAGGCGAGCGTCCCCGAGGGCGCCGAGCTCGTCGGCCTGCATAACGCGCTGAAGAAACCAGAGTCGCTGGAACGGAAGATCCGAACCGACGCCATCACCGAGGGGATCTCGCCGGACAAGGCGGCAGCGAAGATCTCAGACTCGGTGCGGTTCACCCAGATCTCGCCCCCGAACCGGATGGCGGCTGACGCCAACCAGACGCTCGACGGGCTGCGCGGCAAGGGCTACGACGTGTCGCGGGTCAAAAACACCTGGCAGAACACCTCCGGCAACCCGTACCAGGGCATCAACGCCAAGGTGAGGCACCGGAGTGGGCTTGAGGTCGAGATGCAGTTTCACACGCCGGAGTCGCTCGAGGTCAAGAACAGGATCCACAAGGTGTACGAGAAGCAGCGGACGATGACCACGGGATGGGGCACCAGCCCGGAGTGGACCGCGCTAAACGATCAGATGACCGAGCTCTCGGCGGGGCTGACGGTGCCGAAGGATGTTCACACGGTCCGCTGAAACGCCGGCACACCCTTCGGCGGATCCGGCACCGGACCGTCGAGGTCGACGTCGCCGTCGATCAGCTTGTCCATCAGGTAGAAACCGTCGGGCAGCGGCTGCCAGGCGGCATCGCGAAAGACGTACTGCTCGAGGGGCGGTTCGCCGCCCATGTAGAACACGACGTCGCCGCTGAAGTAGTAACCCAACACCACGTCAACCACGGGATCACCTCCTTTCTGGATCGTATCGGTCCTCACGCTTCGGCTTTGCGTTTCAGGTCTGCCAGCCGTTTCTTGAGCCGGCTGATGTTCCCGGACAGGTTCGCCGCCCAGTACGCCGGCGCGGCACCGTTGTCCCGGATCTGGTAGGACGCGTGCTTGGCGACGCTCGCCAGGTCCCGCTGCTGTTTCTCGTCGAGCAGCGACACGTCGCGCTGGCCTTTCCGGCAGCTGGCGTTGTAGGCCTTGATCCGGGCCCGCTCGGCTTCCAGGCCGGCGATCTTGGCCTCGAGCTGTTCGATGGCGTCGGGGTCGTCGGAGTAGATCGCGTTTGCTGCGGCGGCTTCGATGTTGTCGGCGCGCTCGGCCATCTGCTCTGCTTTCTGCAGGCTGGCGTACGCCCTCTCATCTGAGGCGTTCATCCGGGCGCGTGCCGGGATGTGGCCGGGCTGAGTGATGAATGCCCAGTCGTGTCGCAGCTCGGGCTGCGACTCCAACGCGGCCTCGGCTGCAACCTCTCGCTTGGCTGCCCAGCCCCGCAGTCGTTCGGCTTTCCGCAACCGACGCTCTCTGTAAGTCATGCTGTTGTTGTCTCCTTTGGCATTTGTGGGGCGCAGGGCATGATCCGGTACTCGCTGGCGAGCCACTCCTCGCACTGCGCGATCCACTCGGGGGATCCTTCGTCCAGCTCGTCGCTGGCGACGTCGCCCCAAACCTCGATCGCGAGCTCGCGGAGGCTCGACACCGTCACAGTCCAGGTGGTCTCGTGGAACTTGCGCCGGTTGTCCAGGTCTTTGCATCCGGGCTTGTGGATCTCGGTCGGATCGTTCGGCCCGGTGACCGTCACTTTGTAGTCGCTCATGCGGCGCTCCTGTAGTCGTAGTCGACGGCGGCCGCGTTGACTTTCAGGACCTCGCCGGTTTCAGTGTTGACGACGGCCTTGGACAGGGTCTGGTTGCTGACCAGCCAGACGAAATCGTGGGCTCTGCTCGAGTCCTTGGTCTTCCTCGCGGAGAGTCCGAAGTCCCTCCTGGCGGCCAGGGACCAGAAACCCCAGACGCCGCCGCCGTCGTCGGTGAAGGTTTGCTGCCCCAGCTCGACGTGCGCCCTGCTGGCGACGGTCGATTTGGTGCTGAATTTCCAGGGTTTCATGATCGCCTTTCAGTGGCCGGGCTGGCCGGCTGCATGGGTTTCGTATTTGGGCTGCCCGTCCCACAGGTACGCGTTGGAGTAGCTGTTGACGGTGAAGGTCGGCTCGCTGGACCAGGGCCGCGTCCGGTGGAACTTCACCGGGGCCTCGACCGGGTCGGACAGGACCCTGCCGGCACCCTCGCCGGGGTTGTCGACCCAGTGCTGGTGAGTCACCACGCCGTCGCCGGGCACCACGTGCCCGTCCTCGACCTTCGACTTCCACGCCTGGACCTTGACGCCCTTAGCGGTGACGCCCACGACCTTGTACCAGTCGACGTTCGTCTGGTCATAGCCCCAGCTGCAGTAGAAGAAAGCGCCGACCTCGACGCCGAGCTCGTTCTTGGTGGTCATCTCGTATCCCCTCTCTTTCCTACATCTCAAGTGTACCACACCGTGGGTACGAATGGTACCCACGAAAGGGGGCCGCAATGAGCGAGGAACAACTTCTGATCCGGGAGTGCACCCGTGACCTGACCCTGGAGGACCTGACCGTCCGCTCCGATGGATCCGGTCGCGTCATCGAGGCGTACGCAGCCGCGTTCCGCACCGCCAGCGGGCAGGCGATCCGCCAGGAGGTCATCGATCAGGAGGGCCACTACCGCGAGCAGCTGGCGCCCGGGTCGTTCACCAAGACCGTCCAGGAGCGCGGCCTCAACTTCGGGGTGCTGTTCAATCACGCCAAGACCATCCACGGGACACCGAACCCGGAGGCGACCATGCCGATCGGCGTCCCGCTCGAGGTCACGCCCGATGAGCGCGGCGTCTACACCGTCACCAAATACCTCGAGAACCCGCTGGCCGATCGAGCGCTCAACGCGATCAAAGAGGGCGCGATCAAAGCGCAGTCGTTCTCCGGCAGATTCATCAAATCGGTTCGGACCTATCCCGAGGGCCGGACCAGCGGGGCGCTGCCGCTGATCACCCGCCACGAGATCGACATGCGCGAGTACGGGCCGGCTGTGTTCGCCGCCTATCCCGACGCCGCGATCCTCGGCAGCCGAACTGTCGACCTGTTCTTCCGGGCGCTGCTGGCGACACCGCCAGACCAGCGCGCCGAATTCCTGCAGAACTTCGAGGGACTCACCACTCCAGCACTACTGGAGCCGGAAGCCCTCACCATCGGCACTCCACCAGGAGCCGCCGCGGCTGATGAGCCGGCTACCCGCCACTCCGCTCAGCAATTCCGCGACCGCATCCGCGCCGCGCGCAAATCACGAGGAATGGAGTAGCCCCATGGGCACACGTACCGACACAATCCGCACCCGCCAGGCGGCTATCAAGACCGACCTGGACACCCTCGAGCAACTCGAGGAACCCACCCAGGAGGACAGCGACCGCAGCGACGCGCTCCTGGAGGAGTGGGACGAGCTCGACGCCGAGCTCAAGCCGCTCGCTGAGCGCGAGGAGAGGATCGCCAAGGTCCGCCAGCGCATGGCTGAGGACGAGGCCAACCGTGAGCGCGGCTCCCAGACCAGCGACGACGACGGCGCCAACCGCACCCCGGGCTTGCACGTACGCACCCACCGCGACCCGTTCGACAACCTCGAGGCGGTCCGCACCGGCCTGGCCCCAGCTTCTGATGTGAGGGCGCGGGCGGTCGAGGCCATCGAGGGATTCGCCGAGCGCGCCGACATGTGGAGCCTGGGCGACGACGAGGCCGAGCAAGCCACCAAGATGGTCCAGAAGTCCGGCAAGCCGTTCGGCACCGCGGTCGCCCGCCAGATGCTGATCACCGGCTCCCCGGAGTACATGGCAGCGTTCGAGCAGTACCTGCAGGACCCGGGCGGGTTCTCACAGCGTGCTGCGCTGTCGCTGACCCCGGCCAACGGTGGGTACCTCGTACCGTTCACCCTGGACCCGACGATCATCTTGACCAACGCCGGCTCGGCCAATCCGTACCGGCAGATCGCCCAAGTCAAGACCACGGTGACCAACGACTGGAACGGCGTCACCTCCGCCGGCATCACCGCAGAGTGGACCGCTGAAGGAATTGAGGCCGCGGACGCGACCCCAACCGTCGGCCCGCTGAAGATCACGCCTCAGAAGGCAGACGCCTACCTGTTCGGATCCTTCGAGGTACTCGCCGACTCCGACTTCGCCGTCCAGCTGCCTGGGCTGTTGGCTGACGCGAAGGACCGCATCGAAGAGTCCGGCTTCGCGGTCGGTACCGGTACCGGCCAACCGAAGGGCGCCATTACGGCTGGCACCGTCACCCAGCTTGCTGGTAGCGCTGCTGGTCTCCGCGCCTCTGACGTGACCGCCTTGCAGGCGGCCCTGCCGGCGCGGTTCCGTGGCCCACGGGCGCGCAACGCCTGGGTCGGCAACCTGAACGTGATCAACCAGCTCAGCACCGTTCCGAAGTTCACCGGCTCGACTGAGTCGATCGTGAACGACGCTACTGATCCGCCAAAGATGCTGCGCAAGCCTTTCTACGAGTCCACCAGCGTCCTCGGTGTCTTCACCACCGGCACCAAGGTCCTGGCCTACGCAGACTGGAGCCAGTACTACATCGTCGACCGGGTAGGCATGAGCATCGTCTACGACCCGGTCGTCCTCGGCGCCAACCGCCGGCCCACCGGTCAGGGCGCCTGGTATGCGTTCTGGAGGGTCGGCGCCGACGCGGCCGTGGCCACCGCCATCCGCGTATTCCAGACGCTCACCTGATCGTCATCTGCAACTGAGCAAGCAAGTCCGAGCGATTTGCTTGCTCAGCTGCGTCTCAAATGCGCGTCATTTGCAACTCACCCGATTGGAGTAAGACATGGCAGAGCAAGACACCAAGCAGAAGGACCCCGTCGCCGAGCAGCGCGAGCAGGAGACCAAGCGAGCGCAGGAGATCGCGAAGATCCAAGCCAACGCGCCGCAGGACACCTCCAAGGTCTCACCGGCGGAGTACGCCGGCGACCCGGCCAAGGTAGAAGGCATCCGCGCCGCAACCGGCACCCCGCCGCAGGTAGTGGAGGCAGCGCCGGGCGTGGAGCTCGACAAGGACATGGACCGGGCCGCAGTGACGCGGGCCGGATCCGGCCCCATCGACGAAAAGGACGGGGACGACCTGCTGCGGCTGGCGCAAGCCAAGGCGCCGAACCTGACGCAGGAGTTCGTCAACCAGTACGGGCTCGTCGAGGAGGACCTCCGAGATATCGCCCGCGGCTCGGTATCACCACCCCCAACGGTCGGGCCGATCCACAACGTGGAGCTCACCCGGACACCGGGCGGCTGGCAACTCACCCCGGTCGGCGTACCGCCGGAGGACGCGAACAAGAACGCGATCTCTCGCTGATCGACGGCACTGGGCCCGGCGGATGGGACCGGGCCCAGCGCCAACCAATTCGAACAGGGCTGACACGGCGTGTCAGCCGGGAGGTGAGCGATGCCGACGACTGAGCACCTCCCTGGCCTCCCCCTGTCCACACTCGACCCGCAAGCTGTGGTGGCCGCGGAGTCGATCATCCGGGACTACTGCGGCTGGCACATCGCGCCGGCGATCACCGAGACGATCACCCTCGACGGATCCGGAACCTACAAGATGTTCCTTCCGTCGCTGCGGATCAAGTCGATCACCAGCATCAGCGAGGGCGGGTTCCTGCTGCCGGCCATCGACTACGACTGGTCTGAGAACGGCACCGTCGAGAAGATCCGCAGCCAGTGGACCTGGAGGCGGCGCGGCGTCGTGATCGTCCTCGTGCACGGCTACGACTTCTGTCCGCCGGGCGTGGAGGACCTGGTCAAGCAGCTAGCGAAGTCGGGCCCGGCCGCCATCACCCGAGCCCAGATCGGCCAAACCTCGGTGACCTACAGCGCAGCGGCGCCGACATTCGAGGTGCTCAACAGGTACCGGATCCGCACGGTGGGCTGATGAGCTGGTCACCGATCGCGAACCTGACCGTCGAGCGGCGACGGGCCACGGCCGCTGAAGACGCCCACGGCAACCAGGTGCTCGACTGGCCCAACGCCAGCGTGCTGCTCATCTATGACTGCTGGATCGACTCGGTGGTGACCAGGGAGGACGTCGGCGGCCGCCAGACCACCGTCCTCGAGCGCTGGTGGTACGGGCCAGAAGATGCCGACGTGATCAGCACCGACCGCCTCAAGGACGTCGACGCAGGCCTCACCTACGAGGTCGACTCCGATGTGGTTCTGGTGCGCGACCCGCACGGGCTGCACTCACACAAGACCTGCAAGGTCAAGGTGATCACCGAATGACCACGTTCGAGGTGATGCCGGATCTCGACGGCACACTCATCGCGTTCCTCAAGGCCCACGCCGCCCTGACCCCGCTGCACGGCGCTCGAGTCGGCACCAAGCTCGCAGCTGGCACCCTCACCTCGGTCCGGATCGCCAACATCGGCGGGACGATGCCCTGGCCCTGGCTGTGGCGGGCTGAGTATCAGGCCGAATGCTGGGGCGGCTCCGAGGTCGAAGCGTTCGAGCTGGCGCGCACGGTCTGCGCGGTTATCTATGAGCTGCCGGCGACGTCGGACTTCATCGTCGCCGCCATCGTCACGTTGTCGCCGTACTCCTCACCCGATCCGCTGAGCAACCGCTCCAGATACATCGTCCACGTCCAGATCGAAGCGACGCCTTAAGCGACGTCGCGGCCGCACAGTGTGCAGAACGTCCGCACCGGAGCGACCTGCTCAATGACCTTCAGCTCGATCACATCGGGGTCTTTGCAGTCGCACGGCTCGAGTGATTTCTCGGCCGCCGCGATCACGTCCTCGATGCTGTACCGCTCGACGTCGCGGATCACTTCGTCCAGATGCGCCATGCCGCCCACCTAACCAGAGAGGGACCCCTCCATGACTGACACGCACCTCGTAGTTGTGACCGACATCCCGTTCGGAAGCACCTACGCCTACCGCCGCGGCCAGACGATCGAAAAGAGCGCGGTGGAAGCAAACGGCTGGCAGGACTACTGCGTCGGCCGCAACACCAAGGAAGGTCGGGAGGCCCAAGGCCTGCCCGAGGAATCCACCACCACCACCGCTGCGGGCGGAAAGGACAAGTAAGCCATGGCCGCACCCACTATCCAACCGCTCCAGATCAAGACCGGACCGGGCTTGATCCGCTACGCCCCGCTCGGCACCGCGATCCCGGTAATCACCACCGCCGCGAACAAGCTCGTCGCCACGCCTGCGTGGACGAGCTGGGTCGACGCCGGCGCAACCGACGAGGGCCTCACCTACAACGAATCGACCGACACCGAAGAGGTTCGTGTGGCGGAGTCGCTGTACGCGATCCGCACGGTGACCACCGGCAAGGCCGGCTCGATTTCGTTCTCGCTCTCCCACATCAGCGACCTCAGCTGGAAGCTGGCCGCCAACGGCGGAGTCATCACCGTCACCGGCACCGGCGCCACCAAGCTCTCCAGCTACGTGCCACCGCTCGCCGGCTTCGAGGTCCGGGTCATGATGGCCTTCCAGGCCCTGGAGGATGACGAGATCCTCCTCTGGCCGCAGGTGTTCAACTCCGGTGGGTTCGAGACGTCGCGCGGCAGCTTCTCCGACAAGCACATGCTGCCGGTCGAGTTCTCCGTCGAGCTGCCTGACCCGGTCGTGCTCACCACGCCGTACAGGCGCTGGACGTCCGGCCCGCTGTCGCAGGCCCCGTAAGGTACCGGGCATGCACATCGGTGATTTCGGAGAGTTCGACGCCGCCCAGCATGAGCTGGAACGCGAAAAGGACGACTTCGCGTTCTGCGGCGAGGAGTTCGTCGTACAGTGCCCGATGCCGGCTGTGCTCATGCTGCAGCTGGGCGCCTCGGTGTCGGGCAAGGTCGACGAGACGGAGGGCTTCGCGGCGCTGTGGGAGGCGCTCCGGGTGTCCCTGACCATCCCAGAGGTCCGGCGCCTCGCTGAACCTGACGATGACCCAGAGGACGTCGACGAGCACGGCACGGTCCTGGTCTCAGAGGCCGACGACGCCCCGTTCCGCAAGTTCTACAAGCTGGCGGTCGATCGGGGCGCCAAGCTCGAGCCGATGATGAAGCTGGTCATGGCTCTCTTCGAGGCGCAGACCGGCCGCCCTACACGGCCGGCGCCCGTCTCCTCGGATGGGCGGCCGATCACTTCGCCGAGTTCGAGCACCTCCTCGATCCATCCGGGGCTGTCGCACCTGCGACCAGTGTCGGAGGTGGTCACCGGGGGATCGCCATTCGTCCAACCGCCACAGGTCCAGATGGCGGACGGGCAGATGGTCGACGTCGAGTACAACCCGATCCCTGGAGTGGGGCCGACTGGCTGACCCGGCTATCGCCGCGCCGGGCGGTCAATGAGATCTATCTGCACCTGCTCAACCAGCGGAGCCACCACGAGGACTGCACGGACGAGCGCTGCCATCCCCGCTGCCCGATCGTGAAATTCCATCGGCTGCTGGAGAGCCCGCTGCTGCTGAGCGAAATGCAGCAGGCCGACGAGATCCAGGAGCGGCTAAAGGCACTGGCCCGCGGCGAAATCCCCGCATAGGAGGCCGCGCGTGGTCACACGCATCCACTACGGAGAGATCAAGCGGGTCGGTAGAAGCAATCCGCAGGTGCGCCGGCGCAAGCAGAACGACGCCCGGGAGATCGTGCGCTGGGCCCAGCGGTTGGCGCCGAAGCTCACCGGCGCCGGCGCCGCCTCGATCCATGAGGAGGAGCAGGACGACGGGACCTGGCGAGTCGGCTGGGACCGGGAGCACGACTACATGAGATTCCCAGAGCTGGGCACGGAGCACATGCGTGCCCAGCCTTTTTTGCGTCCGGCTGCGAAGCGGCTCGAGCGATGAGGAGGTGCCGGCGTGGGTGCACTTGCTGATGAATACATCCGCGTACGCGCCGACACGTCCAAAGTCCCCGGCGATGTGCGGAAGGCCGGCGCACGAGCGGGCAGCGACTTTCAGAGCTCATTCGCGAGCTCGATGCGGAGCAAACTCAAGGGCGGCCTGATCGGCGTAGGTGTGGCCGCCGGCGCGCTGTTCGGTGCTGCACTCAAGAAAGGCTTCGCCCGACTCTCCGCGATCGAGGAGGCCACGGCCAAGCTGGACGGCCTCGGCCACTCGGCTAAGACCGTCGAGCTGATCATGAAGAACGCCCTCGCGTCGGTGAAGGACACCGCGTTCGGGCTGGATGAGGCGGCCACCGTCGCTGCGACAGCTGTCGCAGCCGGAGTCAAGCCGGGGAAGGATCTGCAGCGCACCCTTGGTCTGGTCGCTGACGCTGCCACCATCGGCGGCGACTCGCTCGCTGGGATGGGCGCGATCTTCGCCGACGTCGCTGCCTCCAACAAGATCCAGGGCGACACGATTAACCAGCTCAACCAGCGCGGCATCCCGATCCTGAAGCTGCTCGCCGATGTGACGGGCAAGAGCCAGGCCGAGGTCCGGGAGCTCGCGTCCAAGGGGAAGATCGACTTTGCGACCTTCCAGAAGGCCATGGAGCAAGGCCTCGGCGGCGCAGCTCTCAAATCAGGCAATACCGCCTCGGGCGCATTTAAGAATATGGGAGCGGCCTTTTCCCGTGTCGGGGCGGCGCTTCTAAAAGACGTGTTCCCCCGAATCGGTGCCGGCATAAACGGCATCACCGACTGGCTCGACGACATAACCCCAATTGCGGAGCGAATTGGTAAGTCGTGGGGCAAGATGCTCCAAAGCGACGCATTCAAAACCGCAGTCGCTGACCTAAAGACCGCGGTGGAGGGCCTGACCGGCAACGAGGACCTCGTTAAGTCGCTGGAGGATATGGCCGGCGCGCTACCCAAGATTGTCTCCGGGCTTGCCACCGCAATAACCAAATACACCGAATTCGCTAACCTCGTCGACAAATTCGAAAACCAGACATTCGCCGAGGGTGACAAGGTCGGCGGCCCCGTAGGCCAGATAGTCAAGGACTTCGGCGCCGGCGGCACCATCGAGACCGCTCTGATCCAGTTCCGCGGATTCGCGGCTCGTCACATCAAGGCAGCCTGGGCGACCGTAAAGCAAGCCTTCGCTGCAGACGTCGCGGGCATCGTTGCCGGTGTCGGGCAGTTCAAGGATCGCGTTATCGCGATCGTCTCCGCCTTGGGTCGCGGAATCAAGACCGCAGCGTGGAACATGACACTTCCCATCCGAGTGGCAATGACAGCAATCGGCACCATCATGGTGCTGGGCTGGATGGCTATTCGCAAGCCGGTCCTCGCCGCTTTCAATTTCATCAAAAACCAGGTAATCCTCCCGGCCTGGGCTGCAATCGTGGGCCGATTCCGGTCGGCTATGGCAACAATTCGAGGCGCCTGGACTGGGTTCTGGACAGTGCTCCGGACGATTGTCTCAGCCGCCTGGACCAAGATTCGGGCAACCATCTCAGCCGCTTGGAACCATATCTATCGCGGCATCATCCTGCCCATATGGAACCGGATCAGGGGTTCATGGACATCGAACCAGACCGGAGTCAGTAGCTCCTGGAGTAGCTTCTGGGGCCGAGTCAAGAACACCGCATCCACCGCGATCGAGTGGGTGCGCTCGAAAATCACCACCGTGCTCGACAAGATCAAGACCGCCTTCTCGACCGCCAAGACCAACATCGGGCGGGTGTGGGACGGCATCAAGACCGTCGTGCAAAAGCCGATCAACTGGATAAAGGACAACGTCTACAACACCCCGCTGGTGCCGGTCTGGAACCGGGTCGCCGACCTGGTCAGCGGGCCGAAGCTGAACACGTTCTCTCGAGGCGGCATCGCTGGCGTGCTGCCTGGCTACTCACCGGGGCACGACAAGTATCCGATCATGGCCGGCGGTGGCGAGGCGATCATGCGGCCGGAGTGGACCCGTGCGGTCGGTAAGGACTGGGTCGACAAGGCGAACAAGGCCGCGCGCACCGGCAAGAAATCGCTGCACGACTTCCTCGGCGAAAGCGCGCCCGTCGGTGAGGGTGGCGGCATCGGTTGGCTCAAGGGCATCGTCAGCGGCGCCACCGGTGCGGTCGGCAACCTGGCCGGCAAGCTGAAGGACTGGGCGCTAGGCGGACTCCACGCGCTCGCGGAGAAGATCATCAGCCCAGTCAAGAACGCGATGGACGGGGCGATGCCCAACAGCGGCGTCGGCAAGACGGTCGGCGGCATCGGCAAAAAGGCGTTCGATCTGGTCCTGGACAAGATCAAAGAGATGGACATTGTCCCGGGTCTCGGCGGTCCAGCCGGCTCGGCGATCGCGTCCGGCGGATGGGCCTCGATCTACAAGATCCTGCGAGCGGCGGGCGCGCGATCGTTCACCACCTACGCAGGCCACGATCAAGGCGCCTCGAGGTCGCGAGACATCTGGCCACCCAGCCAGGCGATCGCCGAAGCGGCGCGCCGGCTGAGCTCGATCTGGTATGTGATCTACAACCGGCGCATCGCCTCGATCACCTACGGGCGACGCTGGCGGGCCTACAACGGCAGCAACCCGCACACCGACCACGTCCACGTGACGCTGCGGCCGGGAGTCCGCGCAGCGATGGGCGGCATCGTCGGCGACAGCCTGGCCGGCAAGGGACTGCTCAACGGCGGCATCGTCAAGGGCGGCCGCGGCGGCATCAACGCGGTGATCGGTGAGGGCAAGCGCGACGAGCTCGTCGCCCCGCTGCCTCGAGGTTGGAACGCCGCCGGCGGCGGCAAGTCGAAAGAGGCGGGGCGTCCTCTCAAGATCGAGCTGAAGTTCGGCGAGGATTTCCGCTACTACGTGGAGGGCCTCATTGACGACCGTGACCAGTTCCACGCCACCATGGGGAGGTTGAGCTAATGGGGAGCACGCCCCCGGGCGGGATGACGAACCTGATCGCCACGACCGTCTCTGAGACGGCGCCGACACTCAATCAGAACGCCTCGCTGAAGCTCGGGATCCGGGACTTCACCGACCGCGACGCGAACGCCTATCTGTACTTCACCCGGCCGTTCCCGCTCAAGGCCAACATCCTCTCGGCCAAGATCTTCTTCTACACCACCGCGATCCCCGAGTCGGGCACGCACGGGTTCAATTTCATCCGGCTGGCGGTCGGCTTCTCCGACTCCAAGGTGGTCTACAACAACCGCCCCACGACGTTCATCGGCTCAATCAAATCGGTCACGAAGGTCGGAGCCCAGCTGGACAAGACGCTGTGGGAGATCGACATCACCGAGTGGATGCAGACGGTCTCCAACGGCGGCCCGTGGTTCGGCTTCCGTATCACCCCCTTTGTCTTTGAGAACATCGCGCGCTGGATCTACTCCGAGATCTACACCGACCCGGCGCTGCGGCCGCGGGTAGAGATCACCTGGAGCGACGCGCCGAGCCAGCCAGCTGGGCTGAGCCCAGGCGGCGGCCGTGCCGTGGGGCTCAACAAACCGGTGGTCAGGGGCAGCTACATCGACGTGAGCGGCTCGGTGGTGCTGCAGTTCGTGCAGGTGCAGATCAACTCCACCGACGTCTGGACTGCGCCGAGCTTTGATAGCGGCTGGCAGCCGACCAGCGTTCCCGAGCTCGATCTTGCGACGACCGGCTACGCGGGCATCGGGGTCGGCGCCACCGTGTTCTGGCGGATCCGGTTCAAGGACGGCGCCGGCGTGGAGTCGGCCTGGTCGTCGTCGACGTCGATGGTCTTCGACGCTAAGGGCACGCTCACTGTCAGCAACCCGCCGATCGGCACGCCGACGATCGAGGATGCGACGCCGCCGATCGCCTGGTCACTCAGCGGTGAGACCCAGTCGGCCTACCAAATCCAGATCTACCACGTGGTCAACGGCGTCCGGATCATCGACTGGGACACGGGCAAGGTGACCAGTGCGATCACCTCGCTCACGGTGCCGGCGGGCGCGATCAACGAACCCACCTCGACGACCTACACGGTCACGGTGAGGGTCTGGGACACCAAGGCACGCGAGGCCACGCCGGGCGACCCGACTTACGTCGAGGTGGTCCGG
>Ga0193738_1000595_pt1 | contig 17464 bp, 16 predicted proteins | sample L2a1metaG_FD_144927 | JGI IMG/M metagenome (GOLD analysis project Ga0193738, IMG submission 144927) | Soil microbial communities from a riparian zone of the East river system, Colorado, United States - L2a1 | ecosystem: Environmental > Terrestrial > Soil > Riparian zone | place: USA: East River...
AGATCAAATGGGAGAAATCAAGTGACCCAAAATATTCATTAATACTGGGAGGGATCGCCGTACTTATCCTGATCATTGCTTGTATCAACTATGTATCTCTTGTCTTGACAAGTTCAGCTTCCCGCAAAACCGAAGTGGGCATTCGCAAAATATCCGGAGCAATAAAAGGACAGTTGGTCATCCAGTTTATGATCGAGTCAATCGTACTGGCGGTAATTTCATTGGTCATTGGCCTGCTGCTGCTTATTCTGTTTCTGCCCGCCTTTAATTCTTTCACCAACAAGGGCATTCTACTTTCATCTGCAAATTGGATACAGCTTCTTACGCTTTCGTTGCTCCTCGCATGCTTCATTGGCCTGGTTGCGGGCAGTTATCCTGCTTTATATTTGTCCGGGCTGAAACCTGCAGTTATTCTAAAGGGTGGTGTTGTTGTGAAATTAAAAACCTGGTTAGCCAAACCACTTTTGGTGATCCAGTTTGCTCTATCGGCATTTTTGATCATGAGCTCGGTAATAATGTACCAACAGATGAAATTCATTACCACAAAAGATCTTGGGTACAATCAGCATCAGGTACTATCCATACCTATACAACAGCGTACGGATTCAAGCAGTAGCCGGTTCGTGGAAAACTTCCGATCATCCGTGGCCAATGATCCTTCGATAAAATCAATTGCCGGCTCTTCTATTCCTTTCACTTATGGAACTCTAACCCTGGGTTTTCAGGATGACGGACAAGCAAAAAAAGCCTCAGCATTTATAGTTGATCCTGACTATATACCAACTCTGGAAATTCAACTGGTAGAAGGTAGAAATTTCAGTCCCCTAAACTCTACCGATATCGAAGATGCCATTATAGTCAATGAAGCTTTAGTAAAGGAAATGAAATGGACCGACCCACTTAACGAACATCTGAACTGGCATTTCCAGGAAGGACTGGGATCAAAAGTGATCGGCGTGGTAAAGGACCATCACTATCTGTCACTTGAACGGCCGATTGAACCAATGTTATTGACGATGGACAAAACTTTCGGAGGCTATCAATACATTCTCGCGAAAATTTCAAATGACATCCCCACTAGTATCAAGCGACTGGAGAACGTTTATAAGTCCTTGGCTCCTGACAAACCGTTTGAATATACGTTCCTGGATAAAAACGTAGCGTTGCAATATCAGTCCTATGAACGTTGGATGAACATCATGGGTCTTACAACGTGTTTTGCAATTTTGATCTCATGCCTGGGGCTATTTGGTCTCTCGGGAACGAACGTGGTTAATCGGACAAAAGAGATTTGCATTCGGAAAATATTGGGTTCAAAGGTCCGCGACATATTTGTATTGCTAAACAAACAGTTTTTCTGGCTTTCAGTTATTGCGTTTGTTTTGGCCACCCTTCCTGCGTGGTATGTAATGAATAAATGGCTGGATAGCTTTCAGTTCAAAATCCACATCAGCTGGATTTCATTTGGACTAAGTATGGGTGCAGGTTTACTTGTGGTGTTGGCTACTGTGGGTTATCATACCGTAAAAGCTGTTCGCATGAATCCTGCAGAGACACTGAAATATGAGTGAAGGGGGTTATCGAATATCTTCCCGGATAAATCCAAAACAAGCAACAGAACTCTACGCGCAGTTAGTCGCGTGAACAACCCTAACCACAATGTTCGGACCTCCTCGGCAAACTATACTTGCCATCCGCAAGGAGTAATGAAAATTCCAACCCCACCCCCTCTTTTTGGAGGGCCTGCACTAACAGAGCCGTGATAGTAAGCAGCAACAACCTGGATTGAATCTCAGTCAATACTACTTTTGAAAAAAAACTTGACAATTGCTTGCTATCCAAAGTTGTCATCGTATGTTTGTGTACTATTTCACTAGTACACTAATTCACAATGATCTCAATCAGCAACGTCCACTTCAGCTATGGCCGGAAGTGTGTATTCTCAGGAATTACAACCACGTTAAGCGCTGGGCATATTTATGGTGTGCTTGGAAAGAACGGCACAGGTAAATCAACTTTGCTTTACAATCTCGCAGGCCTTTTGTACCCCGATCAGGGCGACATCATCATAGGAGGTTATAAACCATCGGAACGCAAGCCTGAGTTTCTGCAGGACATCTTTATGATACCGGAGGAATTTTATCTCCCCAACATATCAATAAAGGCACTCATTAAATATTACAGCCCTTTCTATCCCCGGTTCGATCATCATGCTTTTGAAGAATATATTTCTTCATTTGACATTCCAATAGGAAACTTGCTGCCAGGCATGAGTTATGGACAAAAGAAGAAAGTCTACATATCGTTCGGACTTGCTACGAATACAACCGTGCTGTTAATGGATGAACCGACTAACGGTCTGGATATTATCAGCAAAGCTCAACTTAGAAGGGTGGTCGCCGGGGCAGCAACACCAGAGAAAACCATACTTATCAGTTCGCACCAGGTAAAGGATCTCGAAAATTTGATAGACGAGGTGCTTATTCTTGATGATACCAACATCATATTAAACGAAAGCATCGATCGTATTTCTCAAAAGTTGACCTTCAAGATCACTTTTGATGAACAGGACCTTGATCACGCGCTATATACGGAGCCCGTGTTAAAGGGCAACACGGTTGTTTTGAAAAACACCAACCAGGAAGAAAGTAAAGTAGATCTGGAACTCCTGTATAAAGCGACCATGACTGATCCAGCCAAAATGAAGCAAGTACTATCACTAACCTTTTAACATGACCACCCTTACAATAGTACCAACCCGAACCATGTTATATTTTAAGAAGTATGCATTCGAGAATCGCAAAGCATATTTGTTCCTTTGTCTGGCTGTGGCCGCATTCCTTGTGCTCTGGCTTGGGGTGCAACTTAACTTTACTAATCCATACCTGTTTTCCGAAAGGGTCCAGGCAATGTATTACTTCATAACGTTATTTCTCGCCGGGTGTCTTTCATCCGGAATGCTCTTCTCGGAACTTGGATCAAAGCCAAGGGCAATACACTATCTTCTGATTCCTGCCTCGACACTGGAAAAATTTCTCTGCGGGTTGTTCTTTGGGGTGTTTATCTTTTTTATTGCCTGCTCTGGAATTTTTTATATCATCGACTATATCGCAGTGCAGCTCGCGAACTATAAATACGGAACTAATTGGGAAGTTATCAACCTACTGACATTAGAGAAGTATCCAAATGCCTTTATGGAAGGACCCCTGACGGATATTTTTTACTTTTTCTTTCCGATACAGGCCCTATTTATTTTATGCTCTGTTTTCTTTAAAAAACATGCGCTGTTCAAAGCCATTGTTGGTATGGGTCTTTTGTGGGTTGCATTCGTTGCGTTGTTTCTAATTTTACATCGCCTGCTGCCCATCGGCAAATTCAATGACACGATCCGTTATTATGAAATAGTCGAAGCGGACGGCGACAACAAACTCATTGTCCTGCCGGCGTTGCTAACAACAACCGTAATCATATTTTCCAAGTTCTTGCTGACACCGCTGCTTTGGACAGTAAGCTACCTGAAATTGAAAGAAAAGGAGCTGTAATACTGACTCATGGAATTCAGAGAAACACAACCAATCTATCTTCAAATAGCCGACTATGTTTGCGAAAGAATTTTACAAAAAGTCTGGAAACCTGAAGACCGTATCCCTTCAGTGCGGGAACTCGCCGTCCTGCTGGAAGTGAATCCAAATACCGTTATGCGTACTTACGAATTCCTTCAGCAGAAGGACATCCTATCAAACCAGCGGGGTGTTGGGTTATTTGTTTCAGCCGATGGTGTTAAAAACGCAAATGATTATAGACGCGCTGAATTTATGCAGAAAGAGCTTCCGGCGTTCTTCAGAAGCATGACGCTCCTGCAGATTGACCCTGAAGAATTGGAGACGCTATTTAAAAAACATAAAAAGGTCAAAGCCTAAGAGAATGGATCGATCAGAAATAAAACCGAAAACAAAATCCAGGAAAAGCACCATCCTGCTCATCAGCATTGTGTTGATGCTGTTGACACTATATGCCTCCTATATCATTGTGGTGAATCAAAAACTGGACTCAAAAGACTATACGTACGTCAACAACGAAAAATCAAAATACAGCCGCGTTAAATTCGACAATCAAAAGGTCGTTGTCATAAAAGGCCTACAGAATTGCATCATCGTAACCTCGGACACCATCAAACTTGACGTTTTTAACGAAGACCTCAAAAGCTTTGAGTCAAAGCTCAAAGAGGATACTGTTACGATCGTTTTTAATCAACCGACGTCAAATAAGACTTTTCTCTACCTGCCTACCGGGAGCCAGCTGATTGCCGACTCCAGTTCCTTTGAGATTAAAGGTTCCTTTGATCCTAGGCGCGCGCCAAAACATAAAGTAACTCTCCGTCACAGCTCATTGCTGGCGACAGCCCACAACAGTCACACTTTTTTTGATAAACTCACTGTTACCGACCTGGGCAACTCTCAATTCGAAATCGCAAAATATGTTCATATCAACGAACTTGAATTAATGAATGTGCACAATGCAAGTTTTGCCCAGGGTTGGCAAATAGGAAATCTCAAAACACTTTTTAACGACGGCGCGGAAATTGAATTCGGAAAATATCGTGATAGCGTCTCCATTAACGATAGCCTTCCAAAAAGATAACACCGAGTCGAAATCCGACAGATTGCCTTAAAAATGATCGACCCACTCGCCATGTAATTGCCTTTGAATTTCTTGGCGACCTCGGCGTCTTACCTTTTGCGACCTTTGCGTGAAATGCAGTTCGCCTTTATGCACCACTCCCTTCCCAAAAGTAGCTATGTGTCTCGGCTAGTTGGCAACGCAGGCCTATAATGAATTGACCGTAAACATCTTAAAGATCAATCCCACAAACTTTTTTACTCCAGATTGTCTCCAAATTTACCTCGTAACCTTGACCTTTATAGGTAGTTATTGCCCAGTAATGCGTAGGTTGAAAGGAGCATGAAGGTTCTAATTATAGAAGACGAAATACAACTGGCAAGAAGTATCAGCCAATCTTTGACTCACGAGGGCTACGTGTGCGAACTGGCTACCACGGCAGCAGAAGCACGCGAAAAAATACCCATGTTCGAGTATGACTGCGTTTTGCTGGACATCGGTCTGCCTGATGGCAATGGTCTCAAAGTCCTTGAAGAACTGAAATCAAAAAAGAAAACGGACGGAGTCATTATTATCAGCGCCAAAAGTTCGCTTGATGACAAAGTTAAAGGGCTCAACCTCGGGGCTGACGACTATTTATCAAAACCATTTTTCATGCCTGAACTCATTGCACGTGTTTCAGCCATAATCAGAAGAAAAAGATTTGATGGCAATAACAAAGTCGCTTTCCAAGAAATCATCGTAGACTTCGCGGCAAAATCAGCCTATGTAAATCATACAAAACTTGAACTTACCAGGATGGAATACTATCTGTTAGTTTTTTTACTGGCAAACAAAAACAGGGTCGTGTCAAAGCATGCAATCGCCGAGCACCTGTCAGGAGACAACGCCGACCTGCTGGATAAATTTGATTTTATCTATTCACACATGAAAAACCTCAAAAAGAAACTGGCGGAAGCCGGAAGTGGAGATTACATTAGGACTGTCTATGGTTTGGGATACAAATTATCAATATGAGATTGCTTCAGTTAAACCTTCGCAGTCTACTGCTCTATTCGCTCGTGCTAGTGCTAATCAGCATACCATTGTCTCTTTTTTCGATCCGCCTCATACTGAACAAAGAGGTCGATGAGTCCATCACCGAACAATCGGATCAATTCCTCGAGCACATAAAAGGTTTTGAATATCTCGACGACCTCGAAACTGACCTTAAAGTACTCGACCAGCTTTCCAGCAACATTGATATCAAGCCTTCTGTCGAACAGTTCATTCCAAAGCGTTACGAAACAGTTATTCTTTATGACAGTGTGGAGAATGAACAAAAACCGTTCAGACAACTGTCCTCCAGCGTGGATATAAAAGGCAAATCCTATATCCTTACTGTTCGAATGTCTCTGGTTGAAAATGATGAGTTGGTCATTGCAATCGGATCTGTGCAGGTGGCTATTTCGATAATGCTAACCATCGGACTTCTTCTTTTGAACAGGTCTTTGTCTAAAAAGCTCTGGAAGCCTTTTTATAAAACATTGGATCAGCTTAAGGCGTATGAATTGGATAAGAACGAATCTATTCCAGTTGAAAAATCAGACGTCATTGAGTTTGATGACCTTAATAAAACTGTCAGCTCGTTGACAAAACGAAACCGGGAGGTGTTCCTGCAACAAAAGGAATTCATCGAAAATGCCTCACACGAACTACAAACCCCTATCGCTATCTTTCAATCCAAGCTTGACGAACTGATGCAAAGTCCAGCACTGGCCAGAAGGGAGGCTCAAACCATAATGGAGCTTGAGGCAACCGCACAACGGATGGCCCGGCTGAATAAGAACCTCTTGCTATTAAGCAAAATTGAAAACGAACAGTTCCTGAATACAGAAAACATCGACCTTTCGCATCTAATTAACAGCCAGCTATCCGTCCTCAAACCCATGGCACAGCTTGAAAATATAAACATCGTTACGTCTATTCAATCAGTGCACTTGAAAACAAATCCCACTCTCATCGAAGTATTGTTGACCAATCTATTTCACAACGCTATTCGTTATAGTCCAAAAAATGAAGAGATCAGAATAAGTCTCAATGACCATACGTTGATAGTATCCAATAAAGGCAGACCTCTGAAGATGGACGTGTCTAAGATGACGAACAGGTTCGCGAAAGAGAGCACCGACGCCAGTAGCACCGGCCTTGGTCTCGCCATCGTCAGGAAAATATGCGACCGATATTCGTATGATTTAAGATATGCGTATGCTGATCAAAGCCACAACTTCACCATCAACTTTTGAATAGATCAGGTTTGAATTCAATGAAACTGATATCGCTTCTGGTTATGCTTCTGCCCTACCCGCTTACGACCTGGGCACAGGTATCAAAGGTTACGGTATCGGGATCGGTGGAGGACCATCAGTCGAGCGTAAAAATACCATACGTCAACGTAGTGTTGAAAGCCTCCGCCGATAGTTCCTTTGTAGCCGGAACAGTGACGAACGATCAGGGTCTATTCTCCATGTCGGGTATTGCTCCAGGACAATACCTTACCGAGTTGACATATATCGGATACTCGACAAAAATGTCGCCTTTGCTGGTAGGAAGATTAAGTGAATTCCTGGACCTCGGTCCAATCCAAATGGAGGAGAGTGCCAGCGTTCTGACTGAGGTTGTCGTGACGGGCACACAGGATGCAATCTTGCAGACGATGGAAAAGAAAGTTTTTAGGGTTGAAGATAACATTAGTCAGAGCGGAGGATCGTTGCTGCAGGTGATGCAAAACCTGCCAGGTGTTACAATCAGCCAGGAAGGCACGGTCCGGCTACGAGGCAGTGACAGGGTGACGATACTTATTGACGGCAAACAAACCGCATTGACGGGTTTCGGAACTCAAACCAGCCTTGATAATATTCCTGCATCGGCGATCGAAAAAATCGAGGTGATTAACAATCCATCTTCAAAGTACGATGCGAACGGGAACGCGGGAATTATTAACATTAACTATAAAAAAGAAGTTAAGGAAGGCTTTAACGGACGAGCTGGCATGGCGTTTGGGCTAGGGGCACTGCGTATCAAAAAAGAAAACTTTCCAACCGTAGGACCACAGTATCAGAACACACCGAAAATTAATCCGTCTATTTCAATTAATTATCGAAAGAAAAAAACAAACCTGTTCCTGCAAGTGGATGACCTATACACTCACACCCTCAACAAGAATGAGTTCGTTGACCGCTATTATGACTCTGGAGATACAGTAAGGCAGCAGACAAGACGGAATCGCGACACCAACATCATAACAACCAAAGGAGGAGTAGATTGGTACATAAATGATCTGAACTCTTTTTCCGCTTCGGCGCTATTCAGCAGCGAAAAAATACTGGATCATGGCGAGGAGCCGTTTTTCAACGCTGACCTTTCAGAACGCCTACGACTTTGGCAATACCTGGAGGATGAGGTAAAAACAACGGTCACCTTTTTTTCATCATGGCAGCATAAATATGCAAGGCCGGGAAGACTGTTGACAATTGGTTATAACTACACCTTTCACCGCGAGGACGAAAAATACTTCTTCACGAATGTGATGCCGACTTACACTGGAGAAGATTCATTCGCGCTTATTTCTGACGAACATGTAACAGACTTCACTATCGACTACGTACATCCATTAAAATACGGAAAATTTGAAAGTGGATTCAAATTTAGGTTCAGAGAGATCCCAACCGATATGCAGTTCTTCCCAGGAATAAATTCACCCATCGATGTCAATGCAGGAGGATACGCCAACTATAGAGAGTTAATTCCTGTGTTATACGGCAACTATATCTTTGAAAATGAGGATATAGAAGTGGAAGGCGGGATCCGGGTCGAATACGCAGATATCAATTATGATGTGGATCCGAATCACAATACTTATGAAAGTGATGGTTATGATTACACGCAGCCTTTTCCCAATCTACGATTGGCCTACAAGATCGATGGCAATAACACGTTGTCTTTTTTTTATACGCGGCGTGTAGACCGGCCGAATGAAGTGGACATCAGGATCTTTCCAAAGTATGATGACGTCGAGATCATCAAGGTTGGTAACCCCGCCTTGCGGCCGCAGTTTACAACTTCCTTCGAGCTAGGTTACAAAAGGAGTGGCGATGCCGGATACCTGTACGCCGCCATTTACCACAAGAAAATGGAATCTACGATTACTCGTATTGGCAGCATTCAGCCGGGGAGTACGCTTATCTATAACATCTTCCAGAACGCTGGGGACAGTCAGACAGCAGGTGTTGAAATTGTGCTTTCGCAAAATATAGAGAAGTGGGCAACGTTGAATCTTAATCTCAATGGATACCAAAACATCATCGAGGCCTTTTCGGTAGTGAACCTGTACCCGGAGGAGAATACTTTTTCCGCCGAATACCAGGAAATTTTTTCAGGAAGTGTAAAGTTAAACGGACTATTTCACTTCAAAAAGAATGTAGATATTCAGTTCTCCTCAGTTTTTCAAGCGCCGGATGTAGTTCCCCAGGGAAAAACCTATTCAAGATTTGGTGTTGACATTGGCGTAAAGAAGACTGTTCAAGAGGGAAATGGTGAGTTCTTCGTAAATGCTACGGATGTCTTTGGGACCTTGCGTTACAAGAGGGAAGTCACCGGTCATGGTTTCCACTACGTTAGTGACGATTATTACGAAACACAAGTCATCAGGCTAGGATACAGTTACAAATTCTGAAACGATCCATCGTATCCAGCATGTCTCCAACTACCGCTTCTTTTTAAAATTCAAACCCTGAGGTAGGCGAATGTAAATCTCAATTGTTCCAACAAATCCTGAATTTTTGACCGCAATGATGTCTAGTGGTAGCTGATAAGAAAGGTTTTGTCTGTACCCGGCAAACAATTCAGCACCCATAAATTTGGTGACCTGTTTGTTATAGGCAACACCTAAGTCCCCGTCAATTCGCCGAAACATTTCATAATCGTCCATTGCGGCATTTCTGATAAAATAGGTTCGTAAACTCGCTTCTGCCTTCACATAGATGATATCAGTCCGGCTGAGGTTATGTCGCCATGCGATCTTGTGAGGAAGACTGATCTCAAGACCTTGTCTCGGCGAGAAATTGTAGTTGTAAACAAACACCGGAAGGACCAACAGCGAATTAGACTTATTTAGCATGAGGCCAAATCCAATTTCCTTATTGGCCGATTTTCTTTTTATGTAAGTAGAAGAAATCGTGTAAGTAATTGGGATATTCGATTGAGGATTGTTTTTGATATTTCCACTCTGAACGATATTCGCTGTATTGATTAACCAAGATGTACTGTCGAGCGCATAAGATGATTTTATGTCTATTCCGATGGCGCGCAGTTTCCATGTAGTCAGCTGATCACTGGCATCATTCTCAGGCTGGAGTTCCAACCGTTCGGTACGATAATGAGGCCCAACCGCTAGGGCAAACCTCGACTTGATTACAACTGGTATCCAAGCCTTGATATATGTGTCTTCAGCTGTATAGGTTCTCGCGTTGCTATTAAGACTCTGGTAAACTCTTCCGGGCGCTTGTGTATTTCTGATAGTGATCCATCGCATTGGGGCCATTCCTGTGAGACCTGGCTTGAATTGCTGACCAGACGCAGTCAAAAAGCAGAAACAAATCTGAAAAATTGCCAGGACTGCTGAAAACTTGCTCACCGCAGATAGGTTTAGAACTTTGATCGAGGAAATACGCCGAAAATGGCCGTTTCGAGGATTCGTTGCTTCAATTAACGAAGGGATTCTGTAGACATTCTGTCTTACAAGCAATCAGAACCGACTTTTTTCGATTTTTTCTAGCATTTATTGACTACCCGATTTCGGTCCATCCACGTAAGCTAAACTTACTCCTTTGGGATTTGCTGATGACAACACACTACATTGTTGAAGCGTTTACTTATGGAAAAAGTTGGGTCAAAATGGCAAAGTCGAATCAACATTTTTCAACGACTGAACTCTACAGAATGACTATGGCGTTTGATGCCTAAAATATTTGTTATCTCCCTCATCCAATCGTCCAGCTTGGTATTGTTTGTCTCAATAGCAACAGATTTATCGTTACAAGGGGCATAACTGTCTTTTGCTGTGACCGCGAAAAATCCAATAGTTGGCACATGCACAGAACTTGCCAAATGCATGATGCCACTGTCTGCGCCAATAAAGATTTCAGCATTAGCAATCAGCGATCCCATTTCGCGGATGTCTTTGCTGTAAAATGCAGGTGCTGCAAAAGATAACTGCGAAACATTTTCAATGGGCAAAATTTCTATGATATTGTATTCCGTGCATTCTAATTTTAGTCGAGTGTAAAGAGTATCCCACCAGTTTTTGGAATAGCATTTGTCACCTGTGGCATAAGTATAAAGGCAAATGGTTCTTTTCAAGTTCTGCACCAGCGATCCGAGGAGAATCTGCCCGTTTGCCAATTCAACTGCGCTAAGCTTGAGGTCGAGCAACGGTACGGGCCTTTCATTCAGCTTGTATCCAAGCGTAAGCAGATAACTTCTCAGATTGTATACTGGAAATTTTGCATTATGTTTTCCATCAGGGTACTCCATTGGTGCATTGACATTTTCGTCACCAAAGAATTTGTATTTCCCATTAGAAAGTCGTGCAGAGAGCCTTCCTGAAGATGAGTCCGAAATCACATTAACTACGAGGTCGTAAGATTCTCTTCTTATTTTCAGCCAGCCTTTTAGATATTTTATAAGTTCCTTATGAGGTTTTTTAGGAAGTTGAATGAAGTTACTAATGTTTTCATAGTTCTTAAAAATAACCGGCCCAAGGAACCCTTTTACAAACAAGTCAATTTCACAATTGGGGAAATATTCGACCACTTCCTGTACCAGAGGAGTGATCAAGAGCATATTTCCCAGTCTATGATTAGGTCTGCAGATCAGGATTCTCTTTATCTCACCTTTTAACGTTTCATGAACGTCAGGGTACTCTCTCCCAATCCTCTTCGTTATTTGACGCAGAACTTTTCTCCTTATGTTATTTATACTCTTTTTGAAAGTCATTTTATAAAAAGGTGGCTCCGTATCTTGCAATTCCAAACGTTCTACACAGGACTCACCATATAAAAGAACCAGCACTGTAGATTACCTCTGCGCTGGCCAATGAGATTTTTCCTGATGAATTTCCTTCAATGTTATTCATCGATTCTGTAGAAATTCTGTATCTCACTACGCAGTACAACCTGGTTGGCACATCTCCCTGATAGATTGAATCAAACAACTCCATCACGCAAGCAGAAGAAAGGTCAAAAGCCCCACTTTTTCTTCAGGCTGCCTTTGATTTATTATAGGGTCAGCATCAGAGCACGACCAGTTATAGATGCCCATCTTTATTTGACTTCTATTGGCCGTCTGATCGGTTTCGGAAAAACGTCGCCCGCATCTGAACACCTTACAAAGCTTAAGCTGCTCTAATACGCTCATATCCAACATATCAGTCTGGCACAATTATTATTCCTTCTTTTAGAAATTATTATTCCACTCGATGAAAAAATATCATTTGGGAGAGTTTGAAGAGATCGTACTTCTGACCGTAGCAATCCTTCATAAAGGTGCTTATGGTGTGGCCATCAAAGAGGAAATTGAATCACGGCTGGCCCGTGACGTCAGCATGGGCGCACTACATGCTGCCCTTCTGCGCTTGGAGAAAAAGGGATACATCAAGTCATTTCTGGGCGAAGCCACCGAAGATCGTGCCGGCCGGCCGCGACGCTATTTTCAAATGACTGCCCTCGGAAAAAAGGCGTTGGAATATTCACGACAAACAAGAGATGAACTTTGGAAGGCAATACCGAAGATTTCGCTGGATCTGAAAATCACAGTCAGCTGATATGGAAGAAATAAAGCCATACCCGTCAAAACTCTTTCTTCGGTTCTTTCGATGGTATTGCCAGCCTCGAATAGCGGATGATATTGAAGGAGACCTGATAGAAGTATACCGAAAGCGGGTAGAGAAGGATGGAAAACGAAAAGCAGACATCAGATTTGTCATCGATGTATTGCTACTCCTCAGGCCGGGCATTATCAAACCAACAGAGAGATATAAAGATTTAAACAGTTACCGTATGTACAAAAGTTATTTAAAAATCGGATGGCGAAACCTGTTACGTAATAAAAGCTACTCCATCATCAATGTCGCAGGATTGGCGTTAAGTGTCACATGCGGTATTTTTATTTTTTCATTGGTCAAGCACCATTTGAGTTTCGATAATTTTCACCAAAACTCAAATAGAGTTTACAGAGTTGTTACTGAACTGCACAGGGATGTTATCGCTTACCGGAATAATGTACCCTCGCCACTGGGCGATCTTTTTCGTAAAGATTACACATATGGCGAAAAGGTAGCGCGTGTGTTTACGGAGCGTTATGCGCTTATAACATTCAGAAATAAAAATGAAGTCGTGAAGTTCAAAGAAACGGAAGGTGTTGCCTTCACAGAGACATCTTTTTTTGAGATTTTTAGTTTTCCGCTGGTGCTTGGCAATAAAGAAACTGTATTAGTTGAGCCCAATACAGCAATCCTGACAGAAAAGATGGCCCGAAAGTATTTTGGTGACAAGGATCCCATTGGCGAAACCTTTTGGCTGGAAAACAAAATTGCATTTACAATAACAGGAGTGCTCAAAAACTTGCCCACTAACACAGATATCAAAAGCGAAATTTTTGTGTCATACCCTTCCCTTAAATCGTATGATCCCTGGATGGCACATGAGACCGATGGATGGAACGGAATCCGGGATGGGATGAAATGTTATGTTCTTCTCCAACCCGGTGTTCCGATTGCCCAGGTGGAACAGGTGATGTCGGCGTATGTAAAAATATACAGGCCCACCAGCAAAAACGTTCATCATTATAAATTACAACCCCTCGCTGAGATACATTTTGATGCCAACTATGGCGGTGCTATGGGTAAAAGTAATTTGTGGATACTGTCTGTCATTGGATTATTTTTACTCATAACAGCTTGTGTAAATTTTATTAATCTCGCTACAGCCCAGGCGTTAAAACGATCGAAGGAAGTAGGCATCAGAAAAGTTTTAGGAAGTTTAAAACGACAACTTTTCTGGCAGTTTATTTTTGAAACAGGCATAATCACATTTGCTGGAATTATTCTGGCTACCATTCTCTCACATGCCACTTTTCCATTTGTCAATAGTCTCTTTCAAACAGAACTTTCCGTAAACCTCCTCGTCGACAAACAATTGATTCTGTTTATACTGACCTTAGGTCTTTTCATCACTTTCTTGGCAGGTTTTTACCCCGCATTGGTTTTAGCAGGGTTTCAGCCCGTGGTGGCATTGAAGGGGAAATTATCTCAACAGAGAATTGGTGGATTCAATACAAGACGTACACTGATCGTTGCACAGTTTGCCATTTCCCAAGTATTGATTATTGGAATGGTTGTGATTATGAATCAAATGCGATTTGCCAAACAATCGGACCTTGGTTTCGACAAAGATGCCATAGTAATGATAGCCGTGGGAAAAGATTCGACAGGTGCGAGCATCAATACATTAAAAAATGAGATATCCGGAATAGCCGGTGTTGAAAAACTCTCCGTGTGCTTTGCTGCACCATCATCCGAAGAGGAATGGGGCAATTCGATCAAGTTCGATAACAGTTCTGAAGAAGTCAATTTCAGAACGAGCATTAAGTCTGCCGACGCCGACTATGTATCTACGTTTAATTTGGAATTGGTTGCCGGAAGAAATCTGGTTCCATCGGATACTGTAAAAGAAATGCTGGTGAATGAAGCCATGGTTCGTAAACTTCAACTGCAATCGTCTGAAGATGCTATAGGAAGAGTGATTTCGGCAAACGGAGGTGCAATGAAAGCGCCTATTGTAGGTGTGTTAAAAGACTTTCACAATAAATCATTTCATGAGGTAATTAGTCCGGTACTCATCACTACCAATACTGAAGACTATTCAAAATATGCAGTGAAGCTCAATCTGGCAAATGCAAAAGCCATTCTGTCAGACATCGAAGCCATGTGGTCACAACAGCATCCCGATCAAATATTCGAGTATGAGTTTTTGGACGAAAACATCGCCCGGTTTTATCATGCCGAGGAGACAACGCTTAAATTAATTCAAATTTTTTCTTTCATCGCCATCTTTATCGGCTGCCTGGGCTTGTACGGACTGGTCTCCTTTATGACATCGCAAAAAACGAAGGAAATAGGAATTCGAAAAGTTTTGGGCGGTGATGTGATCCATATCATCTGGATATTTGGGAAAGAATTTGTTCGACTAATCGTGATTGCTTTTTTATTGGCAGCGCCCCTGGGTTGGTGGCTTATGCATAACTGGCTGCAGAGTTTCCAATTTCAGGCACCAATCGACACATGGACGTTCATTTGGGCAATAGGTTGTTCACTCGTCGTTGCATCTATCACTGTGAGCTATCAAGTTATCAAGACGGCATTCTTGAATCCGGTAAATAGTTTAAGAACAGAATGATGAAACACACACCTCCGAAAAACTTTTTCCACTTCTTCCCATGGTTATGTGATGATTACTGCATGCATGCCACATGTTTCTGCAAAAGGCACTCCTATGACCGGCGTTCGTCACCCGTCAGGATTTGATAAATGCAAGCAAATCTGCATTGATCCTTGCAGCTTCAGTAGTAGGCATTCCATGAGAAAAACCGGGATACGAAATGAGCTTTCCATTTTTTAACAGCTTTACCGCTTTTGCCGCTGTCAGTTCAAACGGAACGATTTGATCATCCTCACCGTGCATGACCAGTACGGGGATATCTACGTTCTTAAGGTCATCTGTAAAATCAGTCTCCGAGAAAACCTTCACACAATCGTAATGGGCTTTTATTGCCCCCATCATCCCCTGTCTCCACCAATTATCCACAATACCCTGTGATATCTTTGCTCCTTCCCTGTTGTAGCCAAAAAAAGCAATAGGAAAGTCTTTAAAATATTGTTGTCTGCGGGTAGCTGTATTGAAACGTATTTCATCGAAGACAGACATTGGAATACCATCCGGGTTCTTGCTGCTCTTGACCATGATGGGCGCGACCGCGCTAATAAGAATAGCCTTAGCCACACGGTCCTTTCCATGCTTTGCAACATAACGAATAACTTCGCCTCCGCCAGTTGAATGACCCACGTGTATTGCATTTTTAAGATCAAGCGCATTTGCAAGCGCAGCCACGTCAGATGCGTATGTATCCATGTCATGCCCGCGATCCGTTGGAGTTGATCTCCCATGTCCTCTCCTGTCATGGGCAATCACCCTGAAACCTTGAGCTAAAAAGAACATCATTTGCGCGTCCCAATCGTCGCCCGACAGGGGCCAACCGTGGTGAAAAACAATTGGCTGTCCTGTCCCCCAATCTTTGAAAAAAATTTCTGTGCCGTCTTTAACTTTAACCGTGCTCATTTTTTGCGGATTTAAATTGTTGCTGACTTTCACTAATGAACTGAATACGATGTTCGATCATTTACCGATTGTTTAGGTCTAACATCGATAATGAAGTCGATGACATAAGGCAAAGGAATCAAACAAACAATGCCTCGTCCGCAACGAGTTGGTGGAGCTGAATAAAATCTTCAAATATCTCCCTAATAAATTGCGTCGTGACTTCATGACTCGGCAGATCTTTGCCAAGGTATTGTTCTGGATGATTTTCTACACCTGATGCAATACGATAAACAGTTGCTCCCCACTCCCTTGCGTCCATCGTCGTGTGCTGAAATTCAAGCATGTCCAGGAATGGTTTTAAATGACGGAAGAAAAGGCTCTTGTAATTTTCGGCAGGGGTTTGCATGGGAATAAATTTTAGATTTGGGGGCAGTATCACCAATTTATTTAATTTTTTTCGTTTGCTTTCTCGCGATCTTGGGTGGTTGTTCCTTCTGAGGTTCAATCCCACTTTTCTTAAGTGCTTTCTTAATCTCGGCTGCGTACTTTCTGGAAAAGCTGTCCAAAAGTTTTTCGCCTTTTTTGCTTGTTACAGCCGTCTCAAACCTGTGATCAACTTTTTTAATTGCCCCTTCAATAAAATTTCGTATTTCTTTTTTACTAATTTTTTTCATGGAATGATTAACGGCGGAATTTTAAAGATAGTACTGTTAACCAAATCTTAATGCCCTTAATGAAAAATTAATATTGAAAGTTTGTTGACTAATGTTGATTTATAGTAAACAGCGTTTCTTGCAGTATTGTTAGTGAGTTGCCTGCTTCCTTAGTTGTTACAACATAAAATTTCCACGCTTTTTCTCCTTGACTGCGGAATTTTGCCATCATTTAGAAGTTGCAAGAAAAGATCAACAATCAACTTAGCCCGAAATAAAAAGTCACTCTTCGCAATTGCTGACTGCCTAATTTTCAACAATCCCTGTTGCTGAATAAAGCGCAAGTTTTGAGTATTATTCCAAGTTTTGTATTATTCTCTTAGTCCAAAGATGCCACAATTGAACTATCACGTGGTGTTTCTTGCATCTACTTTTTTATTTTTCAAGACAGGGACACAGCGGCATGATATTTTCATAAAGGTTTACATCAGAATTAATAAAAAGAATTATTATGGGAAAGAAAAAATCATTCTACAAAAAGCAATTAAAGCCATTTCTTAAAAGTAATAGCACATTGCTTGCAGTTTTAGCTGGTGCAACCTCAGGGATTGCTATCGCAAGTATTTTCGGCACTGAAAAAGCAAAAGAAATACTTCAAACCGTGGAGGATAACATCAAGGATTTTAATAAGAAAGTTGCAAATGGAATCAACAAGGAATCTGTTTCTTGATTTGATCTGATATCTAAAACTTTTTTTGAGGGAACATGTAGCAATGC
>Ga0193738_1000596_pt1 | contig 17415 bp, 16 predicted proteins | sample L2a1metaG_FD_144927 | JGI IMG/M metagenome (GOLD analysis project Ga0193738, IMG submission 144927) | Soil microbial communities from a riparian zone of the East river system, Colorado, United States - L2a1 | ecosystem: Environmental > Terrestrial > Soil > Riparian zone | place: USA: East River...
AATTATGATCGCTGCGTAAAGAATTTGTTGTGCTCTTAATATGTGCATTCTCCTTTAATCCTTTTACAGTAATCTGGTTTTATCCCTTTTACTTTTCTTCAATAGGTCGACCGTTAGCATCGAACTTATGCGTCTTAACCTGCCGATCGTCGCCCGTGATCTCTACTATGTAAACTTCTCCAGTTGAATTGCGATAAATGGTTGAGGTCTCCCATCCTTTATATTCCGCACCTTGTAATGTGGATCTGACAGCTGCAGGAAGGTCATCCGCTGTTATCTTAACCATATCCTCGCGAAAGCTTTGGGATGGTTGAATGCTTGTTGTGTCCTTCTTAGGCCCGTCCTGAGCCTGGGCTTGCAATGCAAAAGCACTTAAACAAAATGCTCCAGCAATTATTAGAATGATTTTTTTCATGATTATCGTGTTTTATATTTATTATGTTAAGATTATCAAATCTCTTCCCATATAAGGAATACCATGCCAGACCCTGAAATGTGACCTATGTTTCGTTCCATCGATTGAAAACCAATTGATTAACTATTCAGCCTGCCGTCTTTCTTGCACAAAGCGTTGTTGGAAGGGTAAAGGCATTCTACAATTCTCCCCACAGTGACTCCGTATCTTCGACGGATCAGTTGTCCACCAAGTTTTTAGCATGGACTCATCTGTGGAGGCATGTATTCGACAGCCGTGGATATTTTGCCACAGGCCTACTGCTTTAATTTGGCCTAAACGTTAAAATCTTCAACTTTTTCAGTCTGGCACGAAGATTTATGAGCTTGAGGTGTCTGAACTAAACCCCGTAAAAACTCATGACGCCATCTCTAAGCCTTTCCCAACAAGAAGAAAAAAGCATTCAGTTCTTCAGGGAAATCAAGCACGACCTTGGTTCATCATCAATGATTAAAATAGTCAAGCTCGTGAGGGTGGTGTTATCACAGATCAGGAAAAGCCTCTCGCATGAGCAGGCTACAATTTTTATTACAAGTTTACCCAGTGTGTTTCAGTTGCTTTTCATAGCAAACTGGAAGTACAATGAATCGAATGAAGAAGCCGGTTCTATCCGTCACCTCGATGAGTTGATAGATACTTTATATGAACAAGACCGGAAATCCGGCACTTGTTTATTTCATTCTGAAATCGACACATTAAACTCGGTTATACTTATACTGACGAAACTGGACAAGTTTTTTGGGGCCATGGGACTTAAAATATTTCAGCATTCGCTGACTCAGGAATTAAAACAAGCTGCGTCATCGAATGTTGCGTAAACACTATACACGAATTTAGAATATAAGCCATGTTACGCATTTCTGTCTTTCTGTTGGTAATCTCTTTATTCGCGGCGGTTTTTGGGTTTGGGGAGATCGATGGAGGAGTCGCTTCCGTCGGTAAATTATTGTTCTTTATCTTTCTGGCGCTCTTCGTTCTTTCACTTGTACTCGGTGCCAGTATATTCAAGCGATGATAAAGACAATTGGAATCCTGGTCTCTCTGGTACCGGGATTTCTCTCCTTCTCCCACCGCGAAAGCGCCTGAAAAGGGTGCCGACTCCCCACTGTCTAATTCATACATTGCCTTCCTCTGGAAATTGACCTGGAATCAGGTAAAGATTGACCTGGAAATTGTTAAAAATTTGCTGGTAAATGGGTTACTTTTCCTAATGCTTTCATTAAGGGTGATTCTAAAAACCCCAAATCCCAAGAGGCCATGAAAGCAATAGCGAACTCCCTGAACATGTTGATCGACTTTGAGAGCATCGAATTCCAGGAAAATGAAGTTACTTTCTCAATTACCCAGATCCCTGGCGCGGGCGCATTCATCAACATTGACGACATCGATTATTTCAAAAATCACGTTAATATGCACGCTGAAGCATGGGAAAACTTTTTGTTCCGGTTGGTCCACGATCACAGTTATCGCGCAAAGCATGTAGTAAACAAGCGTTGGCACGGACTGATTGCGAGCTGAATTCACGATAACACGGGCGACATTAACTATTCCGCTAACCTTACGCAGTATTCATCCATTGTCGAGATTAAGAACATACACTAAGCTCCTTACGTGTACATGACACTCCTGTGGCACCGATATGGGGAATATTCTCAACATAAAAATTGAGTAACATAAAATAGCTAAGCTTTTTTTGTAACCTCAGCGAAGCTTTTCAATCAAAATCTTTGAACACGTGCGTCTCATCAATAACGATCTGATGCAGTGCAACCAGTCCTAGACATTTAAAGATTGAAAAGATGAAAAAGTCAAAGCAACGACTTACTATTCATATAGGCATTATTGGTTTAGTAATTCCATTAATGCTTTTGTGTTGTGAGTCTCCAAAAAAAGCAAAGCGTGAAAAATCAGACGAAGCTGGGATTCCGGATGCCTGGAATAACAGTATTAATGAAAATGCTTCCGAACTGTTGACGAAAGGAAAGGCTGTGTTCAGGTTCGAAACCTTCGGAGACGAAGCGTTCTGGACTGACAAACTTCAGCTACACAAAGCCATCGCCGATAAAGGCGCCGGTGGCGTTGGTGATGGACTTACGCCGAAGGCTGCGTTAGCTGCAGGGTTAAAAGTTGATCTTGATCTACTTCCCGAATCTGTGAAGCAACAAATCAAAGAGGGCAAGTTACTGGATGACACAGATGCAACACTAGCGCTGATCAAGTTGAATGCTGTTGTAGGCATCGTGGGAAGTTTTGACGGAGGACAATTAAAGTCCATCGGAGTAACCTGCGCGATCTGTCATTCTACGGTCGACAGCGAGACAGGCATCGGAAAAAGGTTAGATGGTTGGCCTAACCAGGATCTGAACGTAGGTGCGATCATTTCGATGGCGCCGGATCTGACAGTTTTCACCGAAATGCTCGACGTAGATGTAGAAACCCTAAAGAAGGTGCTGGCCAGCTGGGGACCAGGAAAGTTTGATGCCGAGCTCAACCTCGACGGTAAGGCTACACGTCCTGATGGCAAGCCAGCCGCCACACTCATTCCTGAAGCATTCGGCCATGCGGGACACAACCTTCACACCTGGACAGGCGGTTGGGGAAATGTCACTTACTGGAATGCTTATGTCGCTAACCTCGAATTAAACGGCCAGGGTACTTTCTACGATCCCCGGTTAATGGACGCAAAACAATTTCCGATCGCGGCTAAAATGAAGTTAGGAAACAAACGACCAACGGGAGAAGATAAAGTATCGGATAAACTGGCAGCGCTACAATTCTACCAGCTGGCCATACCATCTCCGAAGCCGCCCAAGGGCTCATTCAATGAAGGCGCAGCAACGCGGGGAATGGCAGTGTTCAATGGTAAAGGTCAATGTTCCACTTGCCACGTTCCACCGTTGTTCAGCGAGCCGGGATGGAATACTCACAAGCCAGAGGAAATCGGGATAGATGATTTCCAGGCAAACCGCTCACCTGAGAAGACCTATGTAACTCAAGGACTAAAAGGGATCTGGATCAGAAAAAGAGGCTTCTATCACGATGGAAGGTTTCCCACGTTAATCGACGTCGTCAATCATTACGACAGCTTCAAGAAATTGAATCTTGCAGAGAATGAAAAACAAGATCTCGTAGAGTATTTGAAGTCGCTATAAATAAGAAAAAGGCATCAGAAGAATCTGATGCCTTTATTTGAACATTACAATTAAACTGACTGCGTTGCCGCCTCGAGTTCTTCAACATCAATCTTTTTCATTTTGAGCATCGCTTCCATTGCATGCTCAGCCTTCTCCCTGTCAGGGTCGGACAGCATTTCCGTTAACGCCGTCGGCACGACCTGCCAAGACAAGCCAAATTTATCTTTCAGCCATCCGCATACTTGTGCATTTGGATCTCCGCCTTCAGACAGCCTATTCCAATAGTAATCTACTTCCCTTTGATTCTTGCAATTCACAACGAACGATACGGCCTCGTTAAACTTAAAAACCGGACCGGCATTAAGTGCAATGAATTTTAGGTTTCCTAAATGGAATTCAACCGTCATAACAGAACCCGGAGGCATCTTATGAGTCTCCTGCCCTGCGCTGGTATAATAGGTTATTCTATCAATCCCCGATCTTTTGAATATCGAAGTGTAAAATCTTGCGGCCTCCTCCGCTTCGGAACTGAACCAGAGGTTAGGAGTAATTCTTTGGATTTTTGCCATAATCTTTTTTTCAGAAAGCAATGAAAAAATAGTGCCAAGGGAATAACGGCCTATACACGTCTCCCAGGCGTTTGGGGTTCAGTATTTTATTTTATGACAGCGACATTCTGTCCTGCTTGCGGGCCAAGTGTCTGTAGAATTTTTTTCGTACTTAACGGGATTTGTCACATGCCAAACTAATTACCGATGACAGTGATGGCGAGAGTCGAACTCCCTACGCGAATCTCAAACACACGGTATATAACAAAAAAGGAAAGACCTGAGGTCCTTCCTTTTAATGCTAGTTGGAAACTTGGATTATTTGCCAAATAACGTATAACCGACAGAGAGCTGAAGATTATAGTTCTTTTGGCTGACCGTTGAATTGCTAGTGTCGTTTATGTTCGAAAGTCCTTGAATGAAACGGAACGAGAAGTTGAGTTTCATCGGAAGATCGATACCAACGCCAGCGGCTATACCCATGTCGCTGCCTTTAACCTGATCTTTCATATCCTGATCGCTAGAGCCTGAAACAAACTTCGCAGAAGTCAATACTCCAAACTGAGGACCGGCATGAAAGCTTAACAGATCATTTACGCTATAACGCACCAATACAGGAACGTTAACGTAGTTAACCTTATACTTTTGATCACCAGACTTAGCACCTTGTGCAGAATAAAGCACTTCAGGCTGAAGTCCAAAATGTTCAGTGAACATCCAGGTAACATAAGCACCACCGTGCATCCCTGGAAGAAAGCTAGGACTAGTGGTGTATCCGTTACCAGAGAATGTCTGGTTGGCCAAATTAAGGCCTGCCTTGATTCCACCGCTAAGACCTTGACCGTACGCTACAGCCCCTAAGAGACATGCAAAAACAAGCGTTGTAATTTTTTTCATAGTTTGAAAATTGTTTGTTTGATTGTTACAAAGAGAAGGGAAATCGTAGAATGCATTTAGCGAGATTCCATTCAAAACCTACATGAGTACATAGAAAACCTATAAACAAGGTAGGTTTGTCTGGAATCGGCCTCGAAATGAAAGAGAACCCTGAATTTCAGGACGTTGCGAAGGTCGTTTGATGTAATTTTCTGAGTCTCAGCATTAAGTCATAGCCATTTTACGACAGCGTGCCGCCTAAACTCACATTTTTGCGATGATCTGGAGTTAGGAGTTAGGAGTTAGAAGTTAGCAGTTAGAGGACAGGAGTTAGAATTTAGGGGTTATGCTTTGCCCGCCGAAGCGCTGTCTCAGTGCGCAGGTGAGAGTGTTAGGTGTGGGGGTGTTTGCTGAAGCTATCCTCGCAAAGCGTTATCTTTATAATAAATAAAGTCGTTCCATTATGAAATGCACCTCATTGATTTTTCTACTTCTTATAGCACTTGTTCCTATCAAAGGAATATCACAGGGGTCCGTGAAAGAGATGGTAGATACAAAACAATTTGTTTTTCAAGCGCAGTCGCTGACACCTCTCAAAGGAAGTATGAGAACCCTTAGTCCTGGTTATACATTGAAAGTTTCGCCTGATACCATTGTTTGTGACCTGCCTTACGTCGGCAGAGCTTATCAGGCAACTTATGGATCCAGTGATGGCGGAATGAAATTCCATGCCGGTAAATATGACTACACCGTCAAGGAAAAAAAGAAAGGCTGGACAATAAACATCACACCTAAGGAAGTTTCGGGTAGCCCACGAGTGATTGTTTCTGTTTTTGAAAACGGGAACGCAAGAGTCGTCATCACTTCGAATGACAGAGAATCCATTACCTATAATGGCGTAGTGAACGGCGAGTAATTCTGTTAACTTTTCAATGCAACTCCTTCAGCAAGTTGCCACACCTTCATCTGTGTCATCCTTCGCGCGCATTCGTTTATTAAGGTAAACGCGGCTGAAAGAAAGCTTCGCGCAGAAAGGCACATATTCAGGGACTTCGATTAACCAAAAAAATTCAAAAAATCAGGTTACTTCTTACACCGTTCTGACATCCATGCGCGTACATTAAATTGGAGTGCATTTTTAAAAACAGGCTGAAAAAGGACTTTTTGGCCCGTTTGCACCCGAACAATCATATGAAATCGAAAAAAAGCATTTCAGTGCTATTCTTTTGCGGAGCATTGCTGTTAACCTCATGCCTACCCTCAGAGTTCGAAATCAATCCGCTGACAGGAACGTGGACGCTGAAAGGTGTTTCCTGTCAAAATTGTATTGATAAGACGCAGATCACGTCTACCACATTTTCGTGCAACGATACGGGATGCAATACCTACACTTTCAATGAAGATGGAACGTTGAAGCTCGTTGACACTTCGAGCGGCACGATTGAGACTACGTTCGGCAACTATTCTATCTCAGGCTCGATCGTTAACATTCACCTCAATGACGAAACAAGTTCGGTCAGGAAATATTCCTTTAACCTTAACGGTTCGATGCTTTACTTAATAGAAATTGTCGACAAGGGCACTGGTAAATGCGGATCGACCACAGTGCTGGCTAAATAACCAAGCTGCGATTAACCCATTCGTTCCTTTATCGTCCTTATGTCTGAGATTTCATAAATCTGCGACCGTGGTAGTGGATGATCAACGGCATAACACCTCGCCTCAAGCATGTCATCCAGTGAGACCAGCCTAAGCGCCTTGGCTTGGAATTTCTTTGAAGGTCGGCGTTGTTTAGCCCATTGCCGCATCCGTCTGAGGCACAAACGAAGCGAACCGTTTTGCAATCCGATCGCCTTCATCCCATGTAATTGGTTTTACAAGGTATTCCAACGCGCCAAAGTTGAGGCATTTTCGCTTTTCATTCTCATTTACGGAGGTAGAGAAAATAATAACAGGAATATTCCTGAAACGCGGTGTTTGTTTTAGCTGCAGAAGTACCTGCGAGCCAGTTAATATTGGCATGTTAAGGTCAAGCACCAAAAGCTTCGGCAATTGTGAAGGATCTTCGATCGACTCAAGGTATTGTAATGCGAGCTGCCCATTTATCAGAAATGTGACTTTATCACTAATACCGACTTCCTGAAAATACTCGTCGAGCATCATGTGGTCCTCCACGTCATCATCGACTATTAATATCGGGTTAATTTTTTCCATAACCGTTGCTTTAAGCGATAATCAATTCGGCCAAGGTCACTTCAATTGCCCATATTCATCTACCGGCATTACGGCCGGTACTTGTTAAGAGAAGAGTTACGATTTTGTTAAAAGCACTTTAAGATAGACATATGGATAACAGGATACGAAAAAGGGTGCCATTAAATGTCATCGGATGATAAACGTGATAGGCGAAAATATATGGCATTGACAAGACACAGACCACCCGTAGCGAGAGAAATTTTGTAGTTTTTACTACTGTGATCCCAGAAGAGAATATTCTACAGGGCGGTGGTATGGTGTCCGGCGCAAGGAGCGACTGATAAAGTTGAATAATAGCCAGTAACAAGAGTCAAAGCATGCAACGGTTGTTATTTTTATACAGTTTAAAAGACATTGATTATAAGGCGTAATAGTCAACTCACAATTCTTTAGAACGACTTAGCGGTTGGGACTAACACATGAACGAACATGTGTAAGAAAATAACTTTTGAATCGTTAGAAAAAAAATTGAAACGGATCGACTAGCTTCCATCTATAAGTTTGCCGACATTGCTGAAATTAAGAATGTCCCGAATAGCTCGTTTTCCGGAATATTTAACAATGAAAGGTAGGATCGCTCTCCTGCTACTCCTCTCAGTTCTGCCGCTGATCTCTATTTGTCAACAACGATGTGGTACTATGTATTACAGAAGCCTACAGGAAAAAACGCGTCCCCTGGAGAGCGAACAAAAGTTTGAAGAGTGGTTGCAGCAGAAACAAGGTTCCCTAAAACTCCAGGCGCCAACAGGGCGGGAAGCCGCCATCGAATATGAAGTGCCTATTGTAATACATGTCATTCACAATGGCGAGCCTATTGGCCTTGGATCTAATATTTCGGAGGAGCAAATCTTGTCCCAGTTAGAAGTACTTAATCTGGATTTCAAAAGACTGAACACTGATGCGGGAGACACGCCACCGGAGTTTGTACCCGTTGCCGGTAGCATGGACATAGAATTTATGCTTGCCGAATTAGACCCTGCCGGGAATCCTACGAATGGCATTAACCGCGTGAGGGGTCCTAAACCAAACTGGAACATGGAAGACGATGTACAATTAAAATCGCTCAGCTATTGGGACGCAAATAGCTACTTGAACATATGGATATGTAACCTTAATGACTTTGCTGGCTATTCTCAATTTCCCGTTTCCACCTTACCCGGCTTAGAAAATTCTTCCACCGATCCTTTAACCGATGGCATCGTCGTCAAGTATACCGCTTTCGGATCTTCCGACTATGGAAACTTTAATCTTGGTCTCGGATTGGACAAAGGGCGAACAGCAACACATGAAATGGGGCATTTTTTTGGACTGCGGCACATTTGGGGCGATGAGTCAAACTGCGATGGGAATGACTACGTAAGCGATACCCCTTCTCAATCGGGATCTACATCAGGCTGCCCAAGTCACCCACAATTACAGTGTCCATCGGCAAGTCCTCGACCTGCGATGTTTCAGAATTACCTCGATCTCACCGACGATGCGTGCCTGAATCTTTTTACAAAGGGGCAAATTGTCCGCATGCGCACCGTTCTTGAAAACAGCCCGCGACGCGCAAGTCTCTTGCAGACGTCTCCACAAGTAGCTGGGAGACAATTTGAAAAAATATTTTCCCCCAATGACGATGGAATAAACGATTATTGGAAGTGGAGTGAGTACGATAAATATTCAGGATGCAAAGTCACGGTCTTTAATCGTTTTGGAAGGCTGGTTTACGAAATGAAAACATACGACGGCAGTTGGGACGGAAGAGCAATGGACGGGCGAGCGTTGGAAGAGGAAGCGTATTTTTACATAATAAGTTGCACGGGTAGCCCAGACGTAACGGGAGGGGTAAGAATTGTACGATAACCAATCAGTCAGTGCGAAAAATTCTGTTGATAGCATTTATCTCTTGTCTGACGGACATCGTCCTCTCACAGAATTTGCCTGCGTTCAGACAATTTAACCTTAATCCATTTTTATTTAATCCCGCATTCAATGCAATAGATTCCTATACCGAAGTCTCTCTTATACACCGGCAGCAATGGCTAAAGATCGAAGACGCGCCTGTTGCTTCTGGTATTGCCGCACAATTTGCAATGTACTCTCGTGCATCCATCGGGGTAAGTATTGTTACTCAGGAGTCGGTAGCCCTTAGGAACACGTTGGCAAAAACGATCTTCGCTTATAGAATTCCAGTAGCAAAAGACCAGACCCTATCTTTTGGGCTAACGTTAGGCGTCGGATATAATGATCTTGATCTGGAAGGTGCCGACTATAGCAACGATCCTGCGATCTTGAACGCATCGGACAACAAAGCTTACGCAGATGCTAGTTTTGGATTGGTGTATACATTCAAAGGACTAAAGTTCGGCTTTGCTCTTCCACGCCTTTTTGGACAATCCTATATAAGTCCGCAGAAACTTGCTGACAATGAACTGTCACAACTCTTGAATCAACTATATTCCCTTAGCTATAAATTTGAAGTGTCTCCGGATCTAATTTATATCGAACCGTATTTCTTCTATCGATTGGCTCGTGACAACCAGAATTCATGGGAGGCTGCTACACTGATATACCTCAAAGAAAGAATATGGACTGGAGCGTCATATCATAATACACAAGGAGTCGCATTTTTTTTAGGAATGGCAATCAATAAATTCCGGTTTGGCTACAGTTACGAATTACCTCCCACCGCCGGCGAATTTACCTCAACAAGCTCTCACGAATTGCAACTCAACCTTAGAATTGGCGAGCAGAAAACTTTAATAAGGAAGCCTAATTACGAACAGTAACACCCTCCGAAAATCCGCAACCTCAGAGGGAATGATTCCCATTTTGGTCAACAGCCTTGAGTAAATGATTTTTGGCATCTTATAAGTCTCACGGGAGTAACCGCAACTCGACGTTCCCACAACAATCTTGTTCTTCAATGATAATGGTCATCACGACAGGTTCAAGAGATACATAATTTTATTACTTATAACTAAACTCAAAATGGTATGAAATCTATCGATTGGCTTTCTCTCACACGCCTAAAAATGTCGAGAGTTCTAGGTATCGTAGCGGTGGTGGTTTTCGCCTTCGCATGTTCTGATGGTTCTGAAGATGTCGCTGGGCCCCCCGCTGACGCTTCAGCGAAAAAAAATAATGCACTAAACGGCAACACGAATGGTAATTGCGAAAGTAAAGAAGAAGATTATGCCCTTCAGGTTTACAACGACGGTACTTATTGGAAGTACACAATAACGTTGGCGCCTGGAGCGAAGGCTGTGAGCCATTTCATCATCGACTTAAACAACTGCCCTGATCCTACAAGTGAAGTTGCTATAGCTAATTTCCAATGGGCAAAAGTTAACGGCGTAAACTGGCTTTTGTCATCTTCAGAAGGAGACGGCACTGGATGCAACGTATCCACCGACAATATCGTGAAGTTTGATAATCTACCTGAAGCGCAGGTGTATGTGATTGAGTTTAATTTAGACCATGTTTTCGGCAATGTTCTTCTGACAACCGGATGGTTAAAGGCGGGCTGTTCATGCCACGTACTGGAAGACATTAACGGTCCTTGCTGCGGTTAAATTGGCTTTATTCTATGGTTAAATCGAAAAGAGGCTGGTCGAAACGATCAGTCTCTTTTTATTATACACCTAGGTAGCCAGGTAGCCGCGTACGTAGGTAGCGGGGGACAGCTACCGATTCGACCGAAGCTTTAAGGATGCTCACTACCTCCCGTAGATCGATGGGCAACAAATAACTCGCGTGACCGTTCGACTGTTAGAAAAAAGTTATCCAAACGGCTGGACAAATTTTTTCCGGTTTTTTATATTAGAGTACCAAAATTTTCCAATCGTATGAAACAGATAACCCAACCTATCACTGACGTGGATGTTGAGCTTATCACATTCCACGAAGAAAACGCTTATGAAACATTCACTAATGCGCTGAACATCAATGTTCGGGACGTTCCAAGCCGTGAGGAAGCCATTGCCATGATCAAGGCAAGGCATCCAATCGCCTTCTTCCAAACGGATAAAAGCTCTTTTATCCTCATTACAAAAAAGGAGGAGTCCGTGGTTGATGGTAAACGGAGCAATGGAACTGCAAAACACTATTAGCGCCAAAGAACAGCTGCGCACTTATCTTAGGGAACCAGCGTTGCGATACCAACGCACACTTGGATCAATGAAGTACGCACAACTTTGTTCGCTAAGAACACATCTACAAAATGCAAAACTGAATTCCGGCATTTCAATAAATTATGCCTTTACCTTCATAACCAGTTTTTTTATGTTCCCCTCCCCGATCATCGGCGCATGGACATCCTCAGGAAAGAAAATTGCGAACTGTGTGTTGGTGAGTTGGAAGAACATATCCGGCGAGTCATTAAAAAAAAGGACATCCTTTTCCGCATTATATTCTCCATTGGGATTCACGCATTTCTCACGCGGCTTCCAGCCAATGGTCTCCACGCCCTCGATACACAGCTGGATGTCGATGTTCTTATTGTGACATTCAAATTTTGAAACACTTGACTCTTTCGTCTTGCCGGGAGCATTACTGAAAATTGCTTTAAGTCCCTCTCCTATTTCCACCTTTTCATCTTTCGCATTTTTTAAATCCGTTTTTCGGATGTACTCAAATGCTTTTTCAAACAACGGGTGAACCGAAAAGTATTTGGGCGCATTTTGTAAGGTGTCGATGATCATAGAATTTGTGATTGCTTGTGTTACAATAATAACATTCCAGGACGAAAAATGAACGGAATATTCGCTTCGACAATTTTGATACGATGCAGGATGCATCCCAATATCTTAACTCTTCTTCCCGTTCCCGTAATTTCAGAACATTCATCAGGTCCTTCCAAAACCGCTGATGTCGAACATTCACTTGTTCTCGGAGCTCACGGACCAAAGACACTCACAATATTCTTACTGCACAAAAATTAAAGCTATTGTGTCGGTATAACTCACAAGCTGAAACGATCCTCATTGCCACTGATCCATCAGCTTCTTTTTCTTGGCATCAAACTCTGCTTGTGTAATAATTTTGGCATCGAGAAGTCCTTTTAACTCCTTTAGCTCAGCGATCAACTTGGACTTGTCTACAGGTCCCCCAGCCGCAACGCTCAGGCTATCAAGATTCGCCTTTAGCTTGATATTCTCTTTACGAAGCATGGATACAGTGTCTTTTAAAGAGGCCACTGGCGCGGCTAGCAAAGATGTTGTTGAATCCCTGCTTACGCGAATTGAATCAATAATCTGCGACAAGTTTGCCGGGTTAAAATCATGCATGAGGACTTTGTCCTTAATAGTGGTGTACAGTCCGTAGTATACTTTTTGGTTCTTGGAGACTGAATCCAACTTAACGGTAAGCGCCCCGTTGGCTTTCGATAAGGAATCAATTTTGGCGTCCTTTGGATCTGCCTTCTTTTTCTTCTGGCTAAACCCTTGAAAGGCAACAAGAAGAAAGATAATTAAAATGGAGATTTTCATGAAGGTGTTTTTTAAGTGGGTTCCGTGAATGCTCAATGTAATGATTTTCAGTGTAAATTAGCACTTCGTATTCAAAGTTAAATTTCACTAAACACCTGACTAATCAAGTCTGCAAACTATAAATAATTGTTAGCCGCCATTACGAAGTTTTATTGAACAGTCAGTCATAGCCGGCCGGGAAATACAGTTGTGTTGGGAATCGTGAAGGAAAATAAATAATACCATGAATTCAGAAACCGACGGTATAAAAAGGAAATGGCCTGTTAAAAGGACCGTTGCAATTTCCATTGTCATTGTCCTCTCGATAGCGGCGATCTTGTTAGATAGTAATTTCAATCGCCTTCTTGCCGATGCGCTGATGAAAAGTTTTAATTCCAACATTATTTCGGATGTGTACGAATTAAAATTTGAAAAGCTCAGTGTCAATCCCTTTGAAGGCAGTATTCGCGTATCGAATGTTATCCTAATGCCTCGCGAAAAACCCTTGCGCGACTATCCCTATATTAACAGCACCTTTCGGTTAAAGACTGACAAATTAATGCTTATAAAGGTTGACCTTATAGCCCTATTAAAATCAAACAAGCTGAATCTGGAGAAAATTTCGATATCAAAGCCCGATGTTGATTTCATGCTTGGTGCAGTCAACTATATATTATTGCCCTTTAAAGATTCAACCAACGTGACGAGTCAACAGGGAGAAACCCAAAAGAAAACAATCGACTCATTTACATTGGAAGAATTCAAATTGATAGACGCTGCTTTCCATGTTTTCAACGCGGGCAAAGAGCGGGAATTCAAGATTGATAAATTGAATATTTCGCTTTATGATCTGATGATCAGTCAGCACCCGGGTAAAGACATCGTTGCATTTAAACAGGTTGACCTTTCAGTCGACGGATTTTCGGGACATTTGCAGAAAGGTGCAATTAAGCATATGAGCATCCATGACTATAGCCTCAAAGTCGATTCACTTAAGATCCAAAAAACCCTGGACACAATCACTTATCATTTCGATGACGTGACTACAGATCTAAACGGGCTGGACGTTCAAACCGCCGACAGCATCTTTCACTTAACAATGCAATCATTCCGGCTAGCCTATCGGGATAAATCAATAAAACTAAAGGGGTTGAGTTTTAAACCGAATGTTAGCAATGCATTCTTACAGAAGAAGTACCAGTATCAACACACGGAGTTCTCTGGCACAGTGGGCACATTGAACTTTGTTAATATGAATTTCGATTCCCTCATAAACCACCGGAAAATATATATTGATGAGATCGCCCTTGACAGTGTGGCAGCTTCAATTTTCAAAGACAAAACAAAACCAATTGATAAGAATCGAATGCCTGTTTACCTGGGTCAGACAGTCAAGGCCATTCCCTTACCGCTCATGATCAAACATGTCAGAGTTACAAATGTTGATCTGGTTAACGTGGAACGAAAGCCGGACAGCAGTTATGCGAAGATTAATGTGCATAGAGCCACAGCAGAAGTGAAAAACATCACCAACCTTTCCGGGGCCAAGGGTCTTAGCGTGAGTGCTGATGCTTATATTGAGAATAAGGCTCATTTTAAATTGAACCTGACATTTGATTACGCGAAGCCGCAATTCAATTTCGATGGTGGCATCGAAAAACTTAACTTACCTGACTTAAATCCTGTGATCGTGGCATATACTCCTGCCAAAATCAATAAAGGGACGCTGGATGAAATTAAATTCTCGGGCATTGCTGAACGAACTGCCGCATCCGGCACTATGAAATTTTTGTATCACGATCTGGAGATTGACCTCGAACTTCATGAGAAAGCGAAATGGAAAAGTTCCGTTGTTGCTTTCGCTGCAAACACAGTTTTAAATTCCAGCAACCCAGGCTCTGCAGATTTACCTCCTCGCATTGTTAAGTTTCATATCGAGCGTGATATGAATAAAGGATTTGTCAATGTGATCATGAAATCCATAATAAACGGCCTAAAAGAAACTATGATCATGTCGAAGGAAAACAGGAAAGCCTATAAGGATTCCAAACATAAATTGAAAAATCAGCATTGATTGTCGATATTGAGAAAGATTGACAGTATGCGGTTGCAAAAATAGACTGCTAATCATTTTTTTATTCGTCACCCACTTTTCACTTGCCGGAGTGGTTTAACAGGTCTTCGCAACTGATGCCCAGAACTGACAAGGAAACTGCAAACCCCTTACCTCACTACTAGGCCCGCCTTTTCAAAAAATAAAAAAACAGATTTGTTTTACTCCTGAATCACAACGAAAAAATTTAACTGCGACCATCACATGTCGCTAGAGAGGACACGAGAGGTCGTCCGCTGAGTAGCATACTCTGAACGACAGCGTCTATTAACAAACTGCAAAATACTCTTATCTTGGGTATTCAACGATTTTAACGTAATCCCACAATGAAATGAAATCAAGACTCCTCACTATTATCACGTTGGCTGGTTTATTCTATTCCTGCACGCCCAAAAAAGAAGATCAATCGCAGGCTACAGAATCCTTAGGGGGGTTAAATAGGACTATCCTTCCACGTTTTGAAATAAAGGCCCCCGAGAAAGCTCCCAATGTTGTAATCGTATTAATTGACGATCAAGGCTTCGGAGTATCAAGCGCCTTTGGCGGACCGGTCAATGAACCCACGTTGGAAAAACTTGCTGCGAACGGATTAAAGTACAACCGCTTTCATACTACAGCGTTATGTTCGCCAACACGTGTATCCATTCTCACCGGAAGAAATCATCATTTGAATAATGCGGGTGCCATTATGGAATTGGCCACCGGATTTCCCGGCAACACAGGTGCTCGACCCAATAGCATTGCACCACTTGCTGAGATGTTGCGCCTAAATGGGTACAGTACCGCAGCGTTCGGAAAATATCATGAAACTGCGCCATGGGAAGTTTCTGTCTCTGGTCCCTTTGATCGTTGGCCTACGCGTTCAGGTTTCGATAAATTTTACGGCTTCATCGGCGGTGAAACCAATCAGTGGGCACCGGCAGTATACGATGGAACGATCCGCGTGGAAACACCACACGATCCCAACTATCACTTTACCACCGACATGACTAACCAGGCAATCAACTGGGTGAGCGCACAACAATCGCTCACACCTGACAAACCGTTCTATGTATATTTTGCAACGGGTGCGACGCACGCCCCGCATCATGCGCCGAAGGAATATATCGAAAAATACAAAGGTAAATTCGATCAGGGTTGGGACAAATTGAGGGAAGAAACGTTCGCCAAACAAAAGGCGTTGGGTGTTATTCCGCCAGAGGCAACACTCACCGCCAGGCCGAAGGAGATTCCAGCCTGGGATGATCAAACCCCTGAACAGAAAAAACTTTTTGCTCGCCAGATGGAGGCCTTTGCCGGCTTTGCTGAACACACTGATGACGAAGTGGGAAGGTTAGTACAGGCATTGGAAGAACTGGGTGAACTGGACAACACATTGTTTTTATATGTGGTAGGCGATAATGGTTGCAGTGCTGAAGGGGGACCAGCAGGTGCCTACAATGAAATGATGGCTTTGAATGGAATACCCGCTAATGTCGATCAAATGTTAGAGCATGTTAACGATTGGGGCAGCCCAAGTACATTCCCACATTTTGCGATTGGATGGGCCCATGCCGGAAACACGCCGTTCCAATGGACAAAACAAATTGCTTCACATTTTGGCGGCACACGCAACGGTATGGTTGTGCATTGGCCTGAACGTATAAAAGCAAAGGGTGAGATACGTTCACAGTTTACGCATGCCACAGACATCGCACCAACTGTGATGGAAGCTGCCGGATTACCGTTTCCGAAATCGGTGAACGGCACTGAACAAACTCCGTTCAGCGGAACCTCCTTTGTGTTTTCATTTGATGATGCCAAGGCGGCCGACGGGCATACCACCCAATACTTCGAGATGTTCGGCAACCGGGGAATTTATGATAACGGCTGGGTAGCCTGTACACGTCATTCCATTCCCTGGCTCTTAGGAGCAAACCCTCCATTGAAAGACGATGTATGGGAATTGTATAACGTAAACGAAGATTTCTCTCAAGCCAACGATTTGGCGGCCTCCAACCCTGAGAAGCTAAAAGAGCTTCAGAAACTATTTAATACTGAAGCAACAAAAAATCACGTTTTTCCCATTGACGATCGCAGGGCCGAGCGCTTCAATGCTGAACTTGCCGGCCGGCCGGATTTAATGGGAACTCGCACTTCACTTACAGTGTATGAAGGCATGGTAGGTATTTCCGAAAATGCATTCATTAATATGAAGAATAAAAATTATACCATTACATCAGAAGTTGACTTGAAAGATGGTAATACGAATGGAGTGATCATATCGCAGGCTGGTCGCTTTGGTGGATGGGTTCTTTACATGAAGGGTGGAAGGGTTAAGCATGAATATAATTTCTTTGGAATCGAAAAAACAAACATCGCTGCACCGAAAACACTTACTGCCGGCAAGCATGAAATTAAATACGAATTTATTGTGGACACCCCTACTAAACCCGGTGCCGGGGGTAAATCTATTTTGTATGTTGACGGACAAAAAGTGGCAGAGGGAAAAATTCCAAAATGCCAGCCCTTTATTTACTCAGCGGATGAAGGTACTGATGTAGGTATGGATAATGAAACCAGCGTATCCAACGACTACAAA
>Ga0193738_1000597_pt1 | contig 17380 bp, 11 predicted proteins | sample L2a1metaG_FD_144927 | JGI IMG/M metagenome (GOLD analysis project Ga0193738, IMG submission 144927) | Soil microbial communities from a riparian zone of the East river system, Colorado, United States - L2a1 | ecosystem: Environmental > Terrestrial > Soil > Riparian zone | place: USA: East River...
CAGTTTATTGGACGCTATCAATTCTTCAGTGTTGATGCCCAAAGATTGTACATTCTGGGCAATGTCGTTTTTTGATTCTTCAAAACTAATGAGTACGCCTGGCTCGTCATAAAGGGTGATCCCTCTTTCCAGGAATTGAATACCAAACAAAGACTTGCCGCAGCCTGCGCTCCCACAAACCAGCGCAGGCCTGCCCTTCGGTATTCCGCCAAATGTAATTTCATCGAGGCCTGCGATGCCGGTCGGCGTTTTTGGAAAAGATCCTGGATGTTTGCTCTTCATTAGTGCAAAATAATAGTAATAGTCAGAATATCTACAACCGGCCTACAGCCCAGGGGCGTATCTGCTAAGTTTGTCAGGTAAGATAGTCTGAGATATTCGGACATTCAACTACATAGTTTAGTAGCGAAAGCGTTGTGAAATTTATTCCACACTTTTAGTATGCTGTTGTATGTGCTTCTAAAGGCGATCTAGGGCGGCGATTGCTGTTTAACCAAGGATTTGCTCCACTCAGCAGTCCCACTTATCCGGAGAATCAGTTTTGAGTAGCGAACGATGTTTATTTCTTTTCGCCACCTTTTTCATCCTTCCCTTTGTCTTCCTTCTTAGGCAGCGCAGGAGGATCATTCTCACCTTTGAGATAAGTTGGCAGGTTGAGACCGGCCATATTAAAGAGGTCGTTTAATGGAGGTACAGTCTTCATCATTCCTGAAACAAAATTTGCAGTTGAAGACGCTCCGTTCTCGGAAGCGCCGTTGCCGGAATCCCAAACGGTGATCTTATCAATTTTAATATTTTTAACAGCTTCGACCTGTGTCCTCACAAGCTCAGGGAGCTTCTCGATCAGTAGTAACTGGAACGCTTTCGTAGGATCGCCACCCGCAGCTTTTACCACTTGAGCATAACCTTCTGCTTGTTTCGTCAGGATCTCAAACAAACCTTTCGCCTCTGCTTCCATTTTTGCAAAGATCGCATCTGCTTCACCTTTAGCGTTCTCACGGATCCGTTCGGCATTAGCCTGCGCTTCAATGATCGCTTTCTGCTTTGCAATCTCTGCCGGAACAACAATGTTGGCTATCTGGGTAGCCCTTTCCCGTTCGGAGCGCGCTGCTTCCGCTTTTTGCTCGGCAACGTAAGATTCTTCCAACGCTTTAGCCTGTTGCACTTTTTCTGCGGCGATGGCTAAACGCAGTGATTCGGCTTCTCTCTCGCGTCTTGCCGAATCCGAGCTCGCGATGGAAATCTTTGCTTCGTTCTCACCTTTTATCGCAAGTGCGTTTGCCTCCGAAGTTCTGATACGCGTATCACGTTGCGCCTCTGCTTTACCGATAGCTTCATCTTTCATCGCCGAGGCAATACTCACCTCGCGGTCTTTTTGTGTAATGGCAATCTTAACGTCACGTTCTCGTTGAGTTTCGGCAATCTGTACGTCCTTTTCCCGGTCCGCGATCGCTTTTCCAGTCTCTCCGATTCTTAATTGTTCTGCAACAGTGATTTTCGCTTCGTTGATAGCTTTAGCTGCAGCCTCTTTACCGAGTGCCTCAATGTAACCGGACTCATCCTTTATATCCGTTACGTTGACGTTGATAAGTTTTAATCCAATCTTCTTCAACTCCGTATCGACATTCTTTGAAATACTATCGAGAAACTTATCCCGGTCGGAGTTAATTTCCTCAATAGTCATGGTTGCAATGACCAAACGCAGCTGACCAAACAGAATATCTTTTGAAAGTTCCTGTATCTCATTTTGCGCAAGACCCAACAAACGCTCAGCGGCATTGTTCATGCTGTCAGCTTCTGTGGAGATCGCAATTGTAAACCGGCACGGTACGTCTACACGAATATTTTGACGGCTCAGCGCATTCGTCAGGTTTGCTTCGATCGAGATCGGTTTAAGATCGAGGTAAGCAAAGTCCTGGATGACTGGCCAAATAAAAGCTCCCCCTCCATGTATACATCTCGCAGACGTACCGCCTGTTCGACCATAGATAACAAGGATCTTGTCTGAAGGACATCGCTTAAACCGTGATATAAGCGCAGAAATGGTAATAAAGCCTACAACGGCGGCTACAACAATAATGATCAAAGGAGACATTTCGAAGGGCATATTTAAGTTTGGAATTAGATTCTCTCTACGACAACCAGGTTGTTACCTTCAATCCTGACGATACGGACCATCGCGCTGGATTCAATTTTGCCATTCTCTGTGATGGCATCCAGTTCGTGAAATGCACCTTTAACACTCACCTGTACTTTACCTTTCCCACTTTTTTTTGGGGGAATCGTCAGATATACAGATCCGACCTGGTTGAGCGTATTGTCAATCTTGAAGGAGTTATCCTCGGCAAGCTTTTGTATTTGACTGATGATAAAGAAAAATACACCAATAAAAGCGGACCCGACAAAGATCGAAAGAGCAACCAAAATGGTTTTATTTTCAATCACCCCATAAAAAGAGATGCCAGTCCAGCTAAATCCGAGTAAGAAATTAACCAGATTCCTGAACGTAAATAGTTGAAATGTAGAATCGCCATGGTGCAGGTCGGAATCGAAATCGGCACTTAAACCGTCGTGAGAATCGACACCTACAAAGGTCATTACAGTTTGAATAAGAAAGACGACGCTGGTAGGAATGGCAATAAACCAAAATACCTTAATAAAGGGATCGAGATTGCTAAAGAATTCCATAGCGGCGGGAGCTTTTTATTGTGGCTAATTTTGGGTCTTCTAAAGATATATATAAACGCGAATTTCAAAAGGTGACCTGTAAAAAATAAATTATCCAAACCCCGTTTATGGCAGAACTATGCAGGCACCGCAAATTGCGAATGATATCTGGTGAGTTATTGGTTCCGGATAGTGATTGAATGAAAGCCCATTGCAAAGGAATAGTCAACCCTCATATTATAGAGTTCGCATATCTTTTTGACGATCGCTAAACCCAGTCCGAGCGAACTGGAGGACTGATTTTGCTTCTTGAAACGCTCGAAAAGCGTTTTCGCATCTACCAGGAGTGGTTCACCCGTGTTCTTTATCGCGAAGCGAGTGGAGGAAATCGTAACATGTATTTTCCCACCTTTAAAATTATGTTTGATAGCGTTGTTTATAAGGTTGTTTAACAAAATATCGGCAAGCGTTTGATTCATCCTAAGTGTCATGTCGCCTGCCTTGTGATACTCAACGGCAAGGTCTTTTAAATTAAATATCTCATCGAATGCCATGAGCTTAGCTACGACAAGTTTGCCGAGCTCAATATTCTCCTGTTCATAAAACTGACCATTGTCGATCTTGGAAAGCAAAAGCAGCGCGTGATTCAATTTTGAAAGTCGCAGTGTGGATTCATGAATATCCTGGATCCAGCCCATTTGATGTCTTTTGAAATCTTTTTCCTGGATCAGGTTTTCAACGCGGCTGTTTATCATCGCGAGAGGAGTTTGAATTTCGTGGGATGCGTTTTCCGTAAACTCTTTGAGGTTTTTATAGTCGCGTGAAATCTTATCGGTCATTTTTACGAGTTCGGAATTAAGCTCATTAAATTCAAAGATATCCTCTCGCTGAAGCACGAGCGCTTTACCATCGTTTACTTCAAAAGATTTCGCTTTCGAAAGCGTTTCATAAAAAGGCTGCCAAAGCGTTTTGGAAGTTCTGCGCTGGAATAAAAATAGCAAGAGGAGCCCAACGCTAAGGGAGAGCAGCATTGTTACAGTTATAAACTTTAACAATTTGTTCGATTCGATCAGTGACTTACGGATGCTCACTTTGTACTGTTTCGGACCGATCACACTATAAAAACTATGCTGTCGAAACGGTACCAGTTGTTGGTTGTATCGGTTGAACAATAAAGTATCCTTGAAGGATGCCAACGTGCCAAGGGTGTCAGTTACCGTGTTGAGTTCGATCTTGTCTTCCACGAAATAGCAACTCTCCTCCCATACGCCGCGCGTCTGAATAAACTTTTCAAAGTCTTTGCGCTCCACGGCAAGCCGTTCTTCAACTTCACTGTAAATCATTCGCTGTACCACCAGATAAAAGCTTCCTGATATGATGACAAAGGTTATCACCAAAAAAAAGATATAATAAAGATTGGTGCGCGAAAGAAGCTTCATGGTACTCCGAATTTATTACCAATAATTAAATGGTTATCTGTAGTCCTTACAGGCTTGTCCCTAAGTTTCTTCCCTGGTCTCCAAGATTTTTACAAACTCAGCTCTAGTATTGTTCTTGAAAACGGAAGGGAAAATCACAATGAGTCGCTAGTACTCAACGTTACGGCTAACGGTTGTTTTGCCTGAGGATCGTCCCGATCCTACTACTCCAACTTCCGCAGATCGTTTCCCTGGCGACTTGCGCCGCAGCTCTTAAATTCTGGCGGAGAATAGCGGTGACCCTACCTTGAGTTCGGCTTATCAGGCAACTTAAACCGAAATTTGGCATGGGCGCGCTGGTAATTCGTTTGAGTAGCTCCGCAATCGTAAACTATTGAAAATTAATAAGTTAAAAATCTGAAGGCCTCGAATGTTAATTTAATGTTAAGCTAATGTTAAAAACATAAAATTGCGGTAATATTATGGAAGGTATTTTTGTAAAAAATAACAAAGATTTAGCGAAGTGATAAAACTGTCTTCATCTCTCATTTTTACCCTCGTTTTATCGCTTCAACTCGCTTTTGGGCAATCCTCTGAGCGCGAGACCGTAACTCAGGCCCTCCAGTGGCTCGCGATCACCTCGAACATCAAAATGACCCAACGATTGTCATGGGTAGTCGAAGGACAGTTCAGATTTGCAGATGATTTCGACCAACAACAATACCAGGCCCGTACCGCACTGGACATAAAAATCAATGAGCAGTTTTCGGTAGTCCCGCTGGGTTACGTATACACGTGGAATTATAAATATGGCAAGCAACCGACGGCATTTGAAAACAATGAGCACCGCATCTGGCAGCAGGTGTTCTACAAACACAACGTCAACCGCTTAAAAGTCGATCATCGACTCAGGCTGGAAGAACGTTTCATTCAACAACATCACGAAACAAGCGATGGATCGGTTGTCGACGACGGGTATGTTCTTAATCAAACCCGTCTGCGTTACCGTTTAATGGCGAGACTACCCCTAAATAAATCATCGATTGAACCCGGAACCTTCTTTGCGAGCGTTTATGATGAAATATTCTACAGCTGGGGCGAGCACGTTACCTACGAACGGCCCGATCAAAACCGAATATTTGCTGGTGTCGGCTATCAGTTCGATAAAAAGTTGACCCTGCAGGGAGGATGCCTTTACCAAATGTTGGTGAAATCAAACGGGGCTAAACAAGAAAACAATATCGGCCTTCAGTTACAGGTTACTTACAACGTTGATTGCACCAAAGCGGGGCAATGACCACCTATTAGTGACCAAGGAGCTAAAGTATTCCCAATAATTTTCAAACGTGTCATCCTTTCGGGATCCTACACACCAGGGATTGACTCCCCTTTGTTCTTCAGAAAATTACGCCCATCTTTAAAGAGTAATCCTGGTTACAATCCTTCTTTCCCTTAATAATAGATTTTGTGTCATCGAAGCTGATATTCCTTCTATTGTTTCAACTCGTGGGATTCTATTGCAGCGCTCAAACCAATTCTTCCCCTCCCCTGTATTTGGAAAGCGGCAATTTTCACTACAAGAATTATAGCATAAAAGATTACAAAGCCGACTTTCAGAACTGGGCAGTTTTGCAGGATAAAAGCGGCATCATGGTTTTTGCCAACGGCAACGGCGTGATGACGTATGACGGAAAAGCATGGCTATTGGCGGAAACGCCCACCAAAAGTGTCATTAGATCAATGGCGATGGATGACAACGGAAAAATTTATGTCGGTGCTTTGGATGATTTCGGATACCTGAAAAAGAATAATACCGGTAGTCCGACCTATGAGTCATTCCTTCCCCTTGTGAAGGCTGAACTTCAATCGATGGGAAATATCTGGAACACACACGTCAACCAAGGTTTTGCATGGTTCGAATCCGAAATTGGAATGTTCTGCTGGAATGGTGAACGTATAAGGTTTTGGCCGTGGCCGAATCAAAACACATTCCATAAATCATTTTTCTGGAACGATACGCTCTATGTTTATGAAGAAGGAAAAGGACTTATGCGATTGGAAAAAGATAGTTTCAAATTGGCTCCTGGTGGGGAAGCATTAATAAGAAACCGGATATACAGTGCCCTGCCGCTTTTCGATCACACCATCATATTGGCAACAAAATTTGATGGACTCTACATATATGACGGTCGTGAAATCCGGCCCTTCAAGACTCAGGCGGATTCTTTTTTTAAAGAACAACAAATATACACCGGCATTATGTTGACCGACAGCACATTTGCAATCGGTACAAAACGAGGCGGCGTTGCAATCCTGGATTTGCGCGGAACAATTCAATCAATGATCACATCAGAAAATGGGCTGCCCATGAACAGTGTTCTTTACATGGCCCAGGATATAAATAAAGATCTCTGGATATGTCTGGATGATGGGATTAGCCGATTCGAAATCAACAGTCCGCTTCGGTTTTATGGACAAGCGCTGGGGCTTGAAGGTTCTCCAAATGACATCGGCCGTTACAATGGAAACCTGTACGCTGCTTCGTTGCTGGGGTTGTACAGACTTCGGCCTGCATCGTTTCCCGATAGGCTGGCACGATTCGAAAAAATTGAAGGAATAAATTCAACGTGCTGGGATCTATTGATCGTTGACAACCGATTGCTGATAGCGGCAAATGAGGGACTATTTGAGTTGATGGGCAACAAACTTCGGAAGATTGACGCAACACCAGCATTCGCCGCGCACCGTTTTAAGAGCGACAGCAACAGGATCATAATCGCTCATGATGCCGGGTTACAGCCCATGAAACTTAGTGCTGGATCGTGGACGAAGAGTAGTAAGTTCATCGATTTACGAGTTGACAACGTACGCTTCAATGAAACACACCCTGGCAAACTTTGGATAAGCACGTTTTCTCAGGGCGCTACGTTAGTCTCATTTTCACAACCCGATAGAACGATTGATTATGATAATCCAACAGTAAAAACCTTTGGCTCTGATGATGGATTATTGGAAGGATATCTCAAGATCAATTCCATTGACAATGCAGAATTGTTTCGTGTCGGTTCAAGCAGCGAACATTTCAGGTTTGATTATGCAACAAACCGGTTTAGTCCTGATACAGCCTTTGAAACGATGCATGGGTTAAAAAAGGAAAAAGTATTCCCTATTGTGAACGAAGATGCTTCGGGCCGTTTTCTTGTAAAGACAAAAAAAAGAGGAGATGGGAAAAAGGATTTAATTATCATAACCACGTCCCCAGACAAAACTTATTCACTTCAACGTTTTAATATTTCCAGGATACTTGAAAGCACCGGGGTTCTTAACTTCGAGGAAAAGGGTATTGTCTGGCACGTAGGCCCTGATGGTATAGTAAGGCAAGAGCTAAGAAATAACAAAGCGGACACCACTTCCTTCAGGACGTATTTAAACAAAATTGAATTGCTTCGCGATTCAATCTTCTTTCGTGGAATTGGAAGTATTCCACAGGAGCTTACATTCCCCTATACTTCCAATTCATTGCGGTTTGAGTTTACCTCAACAAATTTCGTGGCTGAAGAAGCGAACGTATTTCAATACAAGCTGGAGGGCTATGACAAAGACTGGTCTGGTTGGAGCTCTGAAAACATTAAAGAGTATTCCAGTATGTGGGAAGGAAGTTACCGGTTTTTGGTGCGGTCCCGCAATTACGGTGGCGTGATAAGCGAGCCATATGCGTTCAGCTTTACGATCGCACCTCCATGGTTTCGGAGTGTCTATGCGTACATGATCTATATTTTGGCCGCAGGATTTTTTGTTTGGGGGTTGATCCGTTGGCGCTCATATAAACTTCTCCAGGAAAAGGAGGCCTTGCAGGCGGAAGTTGCAAATCAGACCCAGGAGATCAGACTACAGAATATTCAGCTGGAGGAACAGTCGGAGGAATTGAAAACAAATGCCGAGCAACTTAAGGAGCTTGATAAGCTTAAATCCAATTTTTTCGTCAACATCTCACACGAATTCAGGACTCCATTGTCTCTTATTTTAAGTCCACTGGAAAAAATTATTCAAGATCAGGAAACGGGCAATGTCCGTCTCTCAGAATTGGAGCGGATGCACCGTAATGCTAAACGCTTGCAACAACTTATCAATCAGCTTCTGGACCTGGCGAAACTTGAATCAGGTGGCATGAAGCTGGCTGAACAGCGGACGGATTTTCTTTATTTCCTCCGGGTACTTACCGCTTCGTTTGAATCACTCGCTGAGATACGCAACATTCAATATGTTGTACATATACCACCCCATTCCTTTGAAACGTCATTTGATATAGATAAGGTAGAGACGGTACTTTACAACTTATTGTCCAATGCGTTTAAATTCACGCCTGACGGAGGCCGCATAAATTTCATTGTACGTCTTCCTGCCCAGGACGCTGGAATGATTTCCATTGTAATTTCTGATACAGGGCCTGGCATTCCAGCCACAGAAGTAAATAAAATCTTTGATCGGTTTTATCAGGTTGACAGTTCCAGCTCACGTGAATTCGAAGGGAGCGGAATTGGATTGTCACTGGTAAAGGAGTTGGTTTCGCTCATGAAAGGAAATGTCGACGTGGAAAGCGAACTTGGAAACGGGACAACATTCACCGTTTCATTACCATTGAAAGGTAATTTGTCGGCACTGCCCCCGTCGATAACTCTCGATCAGGGAAAAGAACTTTCAAAAGAGCCGGAAATAGACAACTCTGCGGAAACCAAAAAAGAAAAAGCAGTTCTTTCCGTCAATGAATCATCACCATCTGAATCGCTGATACTCATTATTGAAGATAATGAAGATCTTCGGCTCTATTTAAAAGAAAATCTTGAAAGCGACTACCTGATTGTTGTTGCTGAAAATGGAATGGTCGGCCTGGAAAAAGCGTTTGAGCTGATCCCTGACCTCATTCTCAGCGACATGATGATGCCTCAAATGGATGGGTTTACGCTATGCACGAAAATTCGCGAGGATCAGCGCACAAGTCACATTCCTTTTATCCTGCTCACAGCTCGAACAACGATCGAAAGCAAACTGGAAGGTCTGGAACTTGGTGCCGATGAATACATGACCAAACCCTTTAACATCAAGGAAATAAAGGTCCGGATGAAGAACCTCCTTGAGCAGCGGAAGAATTTGCGAAAGAGTTTCAGCCGCGAAGTAACAATTCAACCAAAGAACATTTCTGTCACATCTGTTGATGAGCGATTCCTCAATCATGCGTTGAAAATCATGGAGGAGCATCTGGGTGATGAACAATTCTCTGTGGAGCGTTTTGCTGAAGAGATTGGAATGAGCCGGAAAAATCTGTTGCGCAAGATAAAGGCATTGACCGATGAATCCGTCAATGAATTCATTCGAAACTTCCGGTTGAATCGTGCCGCGCAGTTGTTGGAAGCGAAGGCAGGCACCGTAAGCGAAATTGCTTACAAGGTTGGTTTCAACAATCTCTCTTATTTTTCAAAGTGTTTTAAGGAATTGTTCGGTCAACTTCCCACCGAATACACCGGAAAGAAGGGTGAGGTTATCAATCAGCGATGAATCAAGCTAGTGATCAAGATCACTGGAAAACCCCACGTTGGAAGTTGTTGGCTCGGCCTCCTCGTTTCTTTTCTTTAAACCTCAGCTACTTCTTAATGGACGAATGCAGGAAATTCATCTTCCATTTCCCATCAACTTTTTTAAATGTGGCATTTTCGATCCAATTGAAAGACATTTTTGAAGTATCGTTGACTATGCAATCACAATGATTGTAGTAGGTTATATGTCCGCTTTCATGATCTATACTGACATTGACATAGTCAAACGTAAATTCCGCGGAAAACTTTTTGTAGTATTTATTCAACGTCGTGGCCAGACTATCATTATTCCAGATCTTACCATCTTCAAAGAGGATAAAGTCCGATGTCGTAACGTCGTTAAGTTGTTTTAGGTCCTTAGATGCAACACCGTCAAAATACGCGACAAGGACTCCTTTTAGAATCTCAGGATCATCCTTAGCTGGCTGGCAGCTGATGAGAAGTAACGGCATGACCGCGAGTAAAAAAGTTTTGGTTTTCATTTTCTTATGGTTTAAAGTTGCTGACCAAAACAATTGGAGATTTCTGAAAATGTCGCTGTTCAACTATTCATCCGTCCGCTTGAGTTGCCTGTTTCCGAACTTCTAGATAAGATGGGCTTACTTCAGATGTTCTTTTAGCACACATGCCGATCTTAGATCAAAGTATTCTTACGTCTTACCTAAGGTAGCGAAAATCCTGGTCTACGCAGAACATGAAAAAAATAGCCGCAACGAAATCCCGCATCAAATTTGGCAACCTTTGTAAACTTGTCTCGGGTGCGTCGAACGCTGCACTCAGTCATTTCAGTCTAAAGAACGGCAACCCCGTAGGGATGGAATTTTTGTAGCCCGGGTGTTAACCGGTGTTAACCCGGGGCTCAGAAAACACGTCGACGAAAGCGCGCCAACGTAAAATCAATTGTGCCGCATCAAATTTTTGGCGCGCAACCTTGCACATTTGCCTCGGGGGCGTCGAACTCTGCACTCAGCAAGATCACAGCCGATCACCATTCACCATCCGATCACCATCCGAATTTCATTTCAAAAACCGCGTTTTTACCCGCTCCCTGACCATTGTCCCATTTGTATTAAAGCTTGTCCCAACTGTGTTAAGCCTTTCGTTCGCCGGGGTAATAGGTTTGTCGTATCAACACACAACAAACAACGACCCCTATGAAAACTGAATCATTAACGCCTTTAAAATTTAAAGCATTTACCATTGGTGTTGGCATATCCGTAGGTTTTTTGGTTTTGTCTTTTCTGATCACTTTTTATGGTGAGGCCAAGGACAAAATTTATAACCGCACGGCGAAACCTATTCCTGCCACGCAAATAGAGCCTGCATATACAGAGGTTCTCGGCATGAACTGAACACTTCACATTTAGAGACCCTTTTCAAAAACTAACAATAATAAAATCGTACTATTATGAACACAAAAAAAAACACCCCCACAGAAAAAACAGGTAGAATTCCCGAGCATGCAGAGGCTGGTTTTTTAATCGGTTTTGTCATCCTTACCCTGTTGACCATTGTATTGGCAAGTTGTAGCGACGATGATGTCAAAAGCCCAGACACTAGCAGTCAATTTGTTGGAACGTACACGGTAGAAGACATCAGCGGATCATCAGGCTATGTTTACGAATATGACGTGACCGTTTCCAAAGGAGGAACCAACGAGCTTAAATTCTCAAATTTTGCCGACATGTTCAATACTCCTATTAAAGCAACCGTCCATGGAAACCTGTTCGATATCCCCAGGCAGTCGTTCACGAATCCAAATAGCGGCAATACCATTGAAGTGTATGGTTCTGGATCTATCGAGAATGGAATATTAAAATTCAGCTATACGACCGAAGGATACCTGGATTATACCGGAACTTGCACAGCGAGTAAGAAATAAAGGCTTACCTCACCCTCTCCTTGACGGATGAGGGTGAGGCCTTTTGTTTAAAAAATTTACCACACCTAAAACACTACCTCATGAAAAACAACACACGCCCTCCAACACATGGAGTAGCAAAGTTTGCTTCTCTTAGCTTTCTTTCTCCACTATTCATTTGCCTCCTGTTCTTCTCTGCTACTTTGTTAGTAAGTAGTTGTAAAGATGATGATGATGACACCAATCCCGATGTCGCGAAACTTGTCGGCACCTATGATGTGGAAGAAACAGACATGTACAATGATATTGACAACTATACCGTCACTATTTCCAAATCCGCGGATGGTGGAGCGAACATAGAGATCAGCAACTTCGGTGATTTTATGTTTGTACCGGTAAAAGGCACCATAGTTGGAAATACTCTGACCATTCCCTCTCAAACTTTTACCGCCAACTCTACCATTAAAATATCAGGAAATGGCACGCTAAATGGAAATATTCTTCATTTCGATTATGAGATGATATCGGGTGGGGATACGTTTGAGTATTCTTGCGAGGCTACGAAGCAATGATCAATGAGCAATAATCGTTTGTCCATGATGGCTACTTTGCCAAGAACAATCGTGCATCAACAGGTAGAAAAAAGTAATTCACTCGTCGTCTTAGTTGGTTTTATCGGCTAAAAATAAAGGCCGGCTGTTTCTGCCGGCCTTTTGCTTTGTGTCATCGTACGATCTAAACTGTCGCAACCTGAATCTTCGGCGGAATTAATTTGTAGACCACCGGCGTCACAATTCTGGACAGAATGGTCGAACTGATCAATCCTCCAATCAACACCACCGCCAACGGTGATATCAATGGATTCACCGAAAGCGCTATCGGCATTAATCCTCCTATTGCGGTTAGCGAAGTCAACACGATCGGTAAAAATCTCACCTCACCTGCTTCACGAATTGCTTCGTCCACCGACTTGCCTTGTTGCCTCAACTGGTTGGTGAAGTCCACCAACAGTATTGAATTTTTGACTTCAACGCCCGCTAGTGCTATCAATCCTATTATTGCAACAAATGATAGTGGGTTACCCGTGAATAGCAATCCAAGCACCGCGCCTACAATTCCAAGGGGAATCACGCTCAATACTATCAACATACTCTTGAACGTCTTGAACATAAGGATCAACACTGCGATGAAAAGGAAAACTGTTACAATGATAATAGTACCAAGCCCGCCGAATGATTCATTGCTAGCCTCCACGTCGCCTCCCATCATATAGCTATATCCCTGGGGTAGTTTTGTGTTGTTCATTTTAGCAATCACATCGCTGATCACCTTGTCATTCAAAAATCCTTTTTGTACAAACGCCGAAACCGATACCATTCTGTTCTTGTTATAGTGGTCAATACTTAATGGCGATGTTTCAAGTTTTAGACCTGCAATTTGTTCCAGGGGAATTGCCGCTCCGTAACGATTATTTACGAATAGATTGTCCAGAGATTGCAGCGATGCACGTTCTTTTTTCGGCGTTGTTAAATGTATGTTGTAATCTTCGCCATCGGCATCAGAAAACTTGCCCATATCCAGTCCGGCGACGGCGAGGCGTACCGTACGGTCGATGTCAACGGTATTTATGCCGGTCATCCTGGCTTTCTCCTGGTTAATGACCACGCGGATATCGCTCTTCAGGTTGGCGACGGGATTATTAACATAAATAGTTCCTTCTGTTTGTTTCAATAACTTTTCCACCTGCGCTGCAATTGAACGAAGTGTGTCAAGGTTATCTCCGAATAACCTTACCTCTACCGGTGCTACTACTGGCGGGCCCTGTTCAAAATTCTTCACTTCGATCTTTGCACCAGGGTATTGTTGGAAGGCGTCACGGAGTTCGTTAATGATCTCCAATTTTCTTTCGGGAGACGTATGTTCTTGCAACTGTACAAATGTCTGGGCGAAGTCTGTACGCTCATTTTCCTGAACAACATTGTAATACACTCTGGGATTTCCTTTACCGACGTTGGTAGCAAAGTAGCTTACGTCAGGGATCTTGCTCACCACCTCATCGACAACTGTAGCTACAGAGTCGGTGCGTTGAAGGTTAGATTGTAATGGTGTGAGGGTATTAATTATAAATTGTGGTTTTTCGGAGGCAGGGAACAATCCAAATCCGATCACTCCAAAAAGCTGAAGCGACGCAAAGAAGATCACCGCCGCGATAGCCAACGTGGCTTTCGGATAGTTCAGGGCTCTGTCCAGCAGGCGCGAATAGCTTCCATGTATAAGCTTCTGCAAGGCACGCATGAAAATATTTCCGTGGTCTGTACCATTATCTTTCAACAACCTACTTGACAGGAATGGGATGACCGTTAGCGAAACCACCATGGATGCGAGCACTGACATTATCACCGCTAAAGGCAATCCTCGGATAAAATCGCCTGCGCCTTCGGGCAGGAATACTAATGGCATAAATGCAATGATCAACGTAGCGGTACATCCTACAACCGCCAGACCGATCTGGCGAGTTGCCTTAATAGTGGCATCTAATCTCGAATGTCCTTCGCGCATCCAGCGTTCAATGTTTTCCACAACAACGATGCTATCATCGACGAGCAAACCCAAGGCAACAACCAGACCGACGATACTCAATTGATTAAGACTTATACCAAACATGTTCAGGAATACAAGACCTATCGCGAGGGACAGTGGTATTGAGATCATTACAATAGATGCAGCCCTGAGGCCGAGAGGTAGCAACGTTATGGCTACAAGTAATATCGCGATCAAAAAATCCTTTCCCAGGCCAGCTAAGCGGCCGTTGACATTTTCGGCCTGGTCAAAATGGTGAATCATGTCGATGTTAGACGGAAGTGTCTTGGCAAACGCCTCCAGTATCGGTTTATATTGTTTTTGGGTGCTTGTGATGTTCAAGCCCGGCTTTTGAGCAGCCACTACAAAGACACAGCGATGACCATTCAGACGGGTGATGTGTTTTGTTTCGTCAAAAGTAATGTACGAATCGGCCACATCTTTCAGCAGGATATTTTTGCCATTGGCAGTGTATACGATGGTGTTTTGAACTTCTTCCAAAGAAGTATAGTTACCACTTGTCTTGACGCTAAATGACTTCGATCCCGCTTCGATACTTCCACCGGGGATGTTAGCCATCTCGCTTTGGAGGCTCCCCGTGATTGCATCGAGTGGAATATGCATCTGTGCGATCTTTTCCAGGCGGAGTTCGATGCGGACGATTTGTTCGGGAAGTCCCTGCACTTCGACGTTCTTTAAGCTTGATATCTTTTCCAATTCATCTTTCAGGCCTTCAGCATATTTTTTAAGCTTTGGCCGCGACGCGTTTTCAGAGATAAGTGCAACTTGTATAACGTTCACGTCCGACGGCTGGAATTTTTTTATTTCAATGCTGAATATATCACGTGGTAATTCAGGACGAAGGCTATTCACCTCACGAACCAATTCCTGGTATTTGTCATCGGGATTGCTTTCATACTTATACTCCACTCGCAGTACGGCAAGGCCATCGTTAATGCTCGTCTTGATACGCTTCATGTCCTCAAGGCCGTTTATTTTTTCCTCCAGCAAGTCAACCACCAGTTCTTCCATATCCTTCGGACTCGTACCGGGGTAGACAACAACAATCGCGAACTGTGGAGCCTCAATGTCGGGGTCTTCGCTGCGTGGCATCGTGAGTAGAGTAGTAATTCCGACGGCTGCCGCCATGAGAAACATAATCAGGGTGAACTGATAATTCTTCACCGCAAATTCAGAGATCTTCATATAATTTATTTTTGGATGATGATGGGTGAATTATCAGAGAGATAAGCGCTTCCAGACACTATCAATGCCGGGGCATTCTCCAACCCACTGCTGATTCGCATAGATGTGCCGTCAAAGGCTTCGATCTTTACCGGTTGTTTTTTTGCCGTCTTATTATCCGACGTTATGAAAACGAACCCGTCGTTACCGTTGGCATCAAGCACAGCTTCGTATGGCACGCTCCACGAAGATTGTTTTTCGGCAGACTGAATGATAGCCGCGCCAAACATTCCGGTAGCCAGTTTTACACCTTCGTTCTTTATTTGCAGCTCGACTGTAAATGAACCTGTTTGAGGATCGGCAGTTTCCGATTTCCGCGTGACGGAAGCACTAAATGTTTTGTCTGTGAAAGCATCCAATTTGATGGTTGCCCGATCACCCATCCGGACCGATGACCATTCTTTGTCACTCACGCCAACTTTTAAAATCCATGAACCTTGTGACGCTGCGTTCGTCAACAAGATCGGATCGCCGACGCCCACTACCTGGCCGGTATTCACAAACTTGCGTAATACAAATCCATTTGCTGGAGCATGAATGGTAGAGAAGCTCTTATTGAACGTGGCAGTCTGAAGTTGTTCCCTTGCGACAGATAATGCTGTTTCAACATTCTGTAATTGCTCCAGCGTAGCAACACTGTCCTTATACAGGTTACTAACCCGCTGGAAATCGCGTTGCACCTTTTCGACGTTGTGTTGTGCCTGTGCGACGGTTGAGTTGATTTCGGTGAGGTCGAGACTCGCTAGTAATTGACCTGTTTTAATCTGGTCCCCTTCTTTAACATAAACTTTATTAACTACTCCGCCTGTTTTGAATGCCAGAAGGGTTTCATCTTCAGTAGTGAGTTGTCCAGAAGCTGTTATGACACTATTGCTGCTCGTCTTTTGCAGTTGGATGACCTTTACCGGAACAGGTTCAGATGCTTTCGGTATCACGTTAGTGGCACTCTTGCCATCAATACACGATTGGAGTGCAAATGGCACGATCGCGATCAATAACAGCGACAAGTTCATTTTATGATTTTTCATATTACAAAGAGTTTAATTTTCAAAAGTGTAGGCTGCAGTTTCGCGTTCGAGCTTCGCGGATGCTATGAGCATCTCGTAAAGTCTAACATTTTGCTGCAATTGAGATAAGGTAAATTGGTTACGGCCGTCCAGGAATTCTATCAGGGTGTTGACGCCCTGTTGATATCCTTTCTCAACAAGGTTGAAATAACTATGTGCCGACTTCAGCTGTTCGCGTGAAGCATGGTAATTTTGTGATGCAGTCTGAAGGTCGTTTCTGGCAACCATCGCAGCAAGATTCAGCTGCTGTGTGGTGTTGCTTAAACTTAATTGAGTCTTTTCGATCTCGAGACTGTTTTGCCGAATTGTATGGTTTGTCCTAAAGCCCTGGAACAACGGCATTGATAGCTGTACGCCAACGAGGTAATACCTTGAATTATCGTCCACCTGCCAACTGACCGCTTGCGATCCAACATCGAAGAACGCGCTGACCTTTGGAACTCTACTCAGTTTGGTAAGTCTTAGCGTGGATTCATTAATTTCTTTGGCAGTCCTCAGCATCTGTAATTCTTCGCGCCCATCCACAGCTAGGTGTGTCGTATCTACCGGCTCAGTTTCCGATACATTGTAATTGGCATCAATCTCTGCATCGAGATCCCGGTTCAGGAGAAAGTTGAAATACTTCCTCGCATTTGCCACACGGTTTTGAGCGCTGTTCAGCTCGGCCTTTACGCGCTCCAGTTCACTCTTTGAGCGCAGATAGTTTGCTGGCAGACTTTTGCCATTACGGAGAAGGGATTCATTTACTTCTACATTTTTTGTTACCAGCTGTAATGCGCTTTCATAGATCTTTGCTGCTGCATTTGCACCCAGGTAGATAAAGTAGGCTGACTTGATATCATACACTAGCTGCCTTTTGTACGCCGCAAGTTCAAATTGTTTCATCATCACTTGTTGTCCCTGGATGGTGCGGTTCACGTAGAGATCGGTATTGATGAACGGCACGGATGT
>Ga0193738_1000598_pt1 | contig 17371 bp, 18 predicted proteins | sample L2a1metaG_FD_144927 | JGI IMG/M metagenome (GOLD analysis project Ga0193738, IMG submission 144927) | Soil microbial communities from a riparian zone of the East river system, Colorado, United States - L2a1 | ecosystem: Environmental > Terrestrial > Soil > Riparian zone | place: USA: East River...
CGGCATGAAGACCTTGGCGGTGATGCCGGCCGCCGCGGCGTAGGCCGCCATCGCGTTGGCGGCATTGCCCGCGGACGGCACCGAGAGGGTCTTCGCGCCGAGCAGGGAAGCCCTGGTCACCGCCGCGGCGAGACCGCGCGCCTTGAACGAGTTGGTCGGATTGAGCGATTCGTCCTTCACGAACAGCCGCTCGAGCCCCAGCTCGCGCCCCAGGCGCTTCGCATGGATCAGCGGTGTCCAGCCCTCGCCGAGCGTGATCGGCTGCTCGCCGTCGAACAGCGGCATCAGCTCGCGGTACCGCCACATCGTCGCCTCGCGCGTCGCAAGCGAGTCCTTCTTCCACGCGCGAGCGGCGTTCAGATCGTAGCGGGCGAGCAGCGGCATCCCGCACTGGGTGCAGAGATGTTGTTCGATGCGAGGGTCCAGTCGTGCAGCGTTGCAAGGGACGCTGCACTCCAAGTGGCTGAAGTACGTCATTGGCGATTGCAGAATGCAGATTGGCGATTCACGGATTGACGACTGTGGATTGTCGATTGGGGCTCGCCAATCAACAATCGGCAATTCCCAATCCGTCAATCTTCAATCTGCAGTCGCCAATCGGCATTCGCTCTATTTGCCGAGCAGTTCGGTGTCCTTCTTCTTCTGAAGCTCGTCGATCAGCGCGATGTGCTGATCGGTGATCTTCTGCACTTCGTCGAGGCTGCGGCGCTCGTCGTCCTGCGAGATCTTGCTGTCCTTCAGGAGCTTCTTGAGCTTGTCGTTGGCGTCGCGGCGCACCAGGCGGACGCCGTTGCGCCCCTCCTCGGTGAACTTGTGCACCAGCTTCGACAGCTCCTTGCGCCGTTCCTCGGTCAGCGCCGGGATGGGGATGCGGATGACCTTGCCGTCGTTGGTCGGGTTGAGGCCGAGGTTGGCGCCGCGGATGCCTTTTTCGACCGGCGTCATCAGCGACGGGTCGAACGGCTGCGCGACGATCATCGCGGGCTCAGGGACCGACAGGGTCGCGACCTGGTTCAGCGGCACCATCGAGCCGTAGGCTTCGACGTGCACGCTGTCGAGGATGTTGACCGAGGCGCGGCCGGTGCGAACGCCACCGAGTTCGCGGCGGACGTGGTCGAGATGACCGTCCATCCGCTTCTTGACCTCGCCGAACAGGCCTTTCAGATCGCTCACATCCATGTCTGTTCCTCGCTTACGCGGTGACGGTCGTCCCCACCGGCTCACCCAGCACGGCGCGGCGCATGTTGCCGGGGGTTCGCAGGTTGAAGACGACGATCGGAAGCTTGTTGTCCATGCAGAGGGAGATGGCCGTGGCGTCCATGACCTTCAGCCCCTGCTCGAGTACCTTGATGTAGGAGATCGACTCGAACTTGGTGGCCTCGGGGTGAAGCATGGGGTCGGCCGTGTAGATCCCGTCCACCTTCGTGGCCTTCATGATGACCTCGGCCTTCATCTCCATGGCGCGGAGAGCGGCGGCCGTATCGGTGGTGAAGTACGGGTTGCCGGTGCCGGCGGCGAAGACCACGACGCGTCCCTTTTCCATGTGACGGATTGCGCGGCGGCGGATGAAGGGCTCGGCGACCGCCCGCATTTCGATGGCGGTCACGACGCGCGTCTGCACGCCGGCGTGCTCGAGCGCGTCCTGCAGCGCCAGGCCGTTGATGACCGTGGCGAGCATCCCCATGTAATCGGCGGTGGCGCGGTCCATCCCTTTTGCGCTGGCCGCAAGGCCGCGGAACAGGTTGCCGCCGCCGATCACGATGGCGGTCTGGATGCCGAGACCCTGGATCTCGGCGATCTCCTTGGCGATCTGCGCCGTCACGCCGGGGTCGATGCCGAACTGTTGCTCGCCCATGAGGGCTTCGCCGGAGAGTTTCAGCAGGACCCGGCCGTAACGCGCTGACATATCGGACGATTATATCGAACTGTCTCGATCGCGCCGCGCGGCGTGGCGGCTAGGCGTGCTCGCCGACCTTGAAGCGGACAAAACGCGCGACCGTGATGTTTTCGCCGAGGATCCGGATGGCGTCCTGGACCAGTTGCTGGATGGTCACGTTCGGGTCGCGGACCGAGGCCTGCTCGAGGAGGCAGAACTGCTGGTAGTAGCTGTTCAACTTGCCCTCGACGATCTTGTCCACCACCTGCGCCGGCTTGTCCTTGACCTGGTCCCTGTAGATGTCCTTCTCGCGCGCGACGTTCTCGGCGGGAACGTCCTCGCGGCGGACGTAGATCGGGCTGGCGGCCGCGATGTGCATCGCGATCTCCTTCGTCAGCTCCTGGAACTTGTCGGTGCGGGCGACGAAGTCGGACTCGCAGTTGATCTCGACGAGGACGCCGATCTTGCCGCCCATGTGGATGTAGTGCCCGATCAGCCCCTCGGACGTCGAGCGTCCCGCCTTCTTGGTGGCCGCCGCCAGTCCGCGCTTGCGGAGCAGGGTCGTGGCCGCCTCGAGGTCGCCGTTCGCCTCCGTCAGCGCCGCCTTGCACTCCATCATCCCCGCGCCGGTCGCGTCGCGGAGCTTCTTCACTTCACCTGCGCTAATAGCCATAGTCGACATTGCCTCACTCCAACAGCTTCCAGCTTCCCGCTACCAGCTTCCCGCACTGCTGGAAGCCGGAAGCTGGCAGCTGGGAGCGATCCGTTGTACGTAAAAACGCCGGCCTCCAAATGGGCGGCCGGCGCTGAGAAAACCCCGAAGGTGTTACACAGAGGCCGGCGTGGTGGCCGCTTCGGCGCGGGGCGCCGGGCGGTTGGGCCGCGAGCGGCGGCCGCGATCGTCGCCTTCGCCCGAGCCGTCGTCGCTCTGGCTCGCTTCGCGGATGCCGCGGCCGGCGATGACCGCGTCGGCGATTTTCGAGGCGAACAGGCGGATGGCGCGCAGCGCGTCATCGTTGCCCGGGACGACGTAGTCCACTTCGTCGGGGTCGCAGTTGGTGTCGACCACGCCGATGACCGGGATCTTCAGCTTGCGCGCCTCGTCAACCGCGATCTTTTCCTTGCGGGTATCGACGACGAAGATCGCGTCGGGCAGGCGCGACATGTTGCGGATGCCCTCGAGGTTCTTCTGGAGCTTCCGCTTTTCCTTCTCGACCTGGGCGATCTCCTTCTTGGTGATCGTCTCGTAGCGGCCGTCGGTCTCCATGGCCTCGAGGTCGCGCAGGCGCGCGAGCGACCGCTGGATGGTGGTGAAGTTCGTCAGCAGGCCGCCGAGCCAGCGCTGGTTGACGAAGAACATGTTGGAGCGCTGCGCTTCTTCCGCGATCGCGTCCTGGGCCTGGCGCTTGGTCCCGACGAAGAGGATCGTCCGGCCATCGGCGGCGAGGTCGTGCACGAACTGTTCGGCGTCCTTGAACAGCTTGGCCGTCTTCGCCAGGTCGATGATGTAGATCCCGTTGCGCTCGCCGAAGATGTACTGCTTCATCTTCGGGTTCCAGCGCTTCGTCTGGTGTCCGAAATGGACGCCCGCCTCGAGTAGATCCTTCAACGCGATCCCGTTCAAAGTCCCTCCCACCATTACCGTTTGCTGAACTGGAAGCGCTTGCGCGCGCCCTTCTGTCCGTATTTCTTGCGTTCCTTGATCCGCGCGTCGCGCGTCAGGAAGCCTTCCTTCTTGAGCCGCGGCCGCAGCTCGAGGTTGTATTCCACCAGCGCGCGCGCGATCCCCAGGCGGAGCGCCCCGGCCTGGCCGGCGATGCCGCCGCCGGCGATGGTCGCCAGCACGTCAAACTTATCGGTCGTCTCGGTGACGGCCATTGGCTGCTTGATCTGGTTGCGATGCGCTTCGGTGGGGAAGGCCTGCTCGAACGTCTTGCGGTTGATCGTCAGGGCGCCGGAGCCCGGCCGGAGGAACACGCGGGCCGTCGATGTCTTGCGCCGCCCGGTACCGTAATATTCGATTGCTGCTGCCACGACTTATGCGACCTCGCTCTTAAGTTTCTTCGCCTGTGTGCTCGACGACGCGGCCTTCGGCCGCTGGCTCTGGTGCGGGTGATCCGAGCCCGCGTACACTTTCAACTTCCGCCACATCGCCTCGCCCATCTTGGTCTTGGGCAGCATGCCCCGGACGGCTTCCTCGATGATGCGCGTCGGCTGCTTCGCGCGGACTTCCTTCACGCGTTCCTCGCGCACGCCACCCTCGTATCCCGAGTGATAGCGATAGAGCTTTTGCTCTTCCTTGCGGCCGGTCAGCTTTACCTTCGCCGCGTTGACGATCACCACGTGATCGCCGGTGTCGATGTGCGGCGTGTAAACCGCCTTGTGCTTGCCCTGCAGAAGGCGGGCGGCCTCTGTCGCGATGCGCCCGAGGACCTGACCCTCGGCGTCGATGACGTGCCACTGCCGCTCCACACTGCCGGCAGTGGGAACAAACGAACGCATGGAACCCCTCTCAGTACCTTTCAAAGGACGGCAAACCAAAAGGATACCGGCAATTAGCGATATTGTCAATATTACAGAACTGTCGGTCCGCCCCCCCGAACTGTTATCCCCGATTCCGCCCGCCAACGCCCGCAGCGCCTCTCCGCATACCAGATTTGCGCACTTCTGCCGAAATTGTAGCTGTCCAGGTGGTGGCACCTCACTTGCCATAGATGACCTGCCGATAACTGCGAGCGATGGATTCTGGGGTGACTTGTGTTCCGTAGAGCGAAAGCCCTGGTCGGACTCGATATTGGCTCGAGCGCGGTCAAAGCGGTCGAGCTCAAGCCGTCCGGCAAAACTTATAAGGTCACCGGGTTCGGCACCGAGCCGCTCCCGCCCGACAGCATTGTCGATGGCGCGATCATCGACGGCGCCGCCGTGGCGGACGCCATCCGCCGTCTCTTCGACTCGCGCGGGATCAAGACCAAGGACGTCGCCGCCTCGCTGTCGGGCAACGCCGTCATCGTCAAGAAGATCTCACTGCCGATCATGTCGGACGCCGAGCTCGCCGAGTCGATCTACTGGGAGGCCGAACAGTACATCCCGTTCGACATCCAGGACGTCAACCTCGATTACCAGATCCTCGACCGCGGCGACGCGGCGTCGGGGAAGGGAACGATGGACGTGCTGCTGGTCGCGGCCAAGAAGGAGAAGATCGCCGACTACACCGGCGTCATCTCCCAGGCCGGCCGATCCGCGATCGTCGTGGACGTGGACGCGTTCGCGCTGCAGAACGCGTACGAGGTCAACTACGGCATCGACTCCGCCGCCGTCGTCGTCCTGCTGAACGCCGGCGCCAGCGCCACCAATATCAACATCCTCCAGGGGGATCAGTCGGTCTTCACGCGCGACATCTCGATGGGCGGCAACGCCTACACCGAGGCGCTGCAGCGCGAGTTGAACCTGCCGTTCGAGACCGCCGACCTGCTCAAGCGCGGCGAGTTCGTGGACGGCGCCACGTATGACGACGCGCGTCCGGTGCTGCGGGCGGTCACCGAGAACGTGATGCTGGAAATCCAGAAGACGTTCGACTTCTTCAAGGCGACGGCCGCATCCGACCGCATCGACCGCATCATCCTGAGCGGCGGCGCCTCGCGCGCCGAGGGTTTCACCGAGATGCTGACCGAGCGCTTCGAGGCCCCGGTCGAACCGTTCGACCCGTTCAAGAAGGTGGCCTTCGACGCCAAGAAGTTCAAGACCGAGGCGGCGGAGATCGCGCCGACCGTCGCGGTCGCGGTCGGCCTCGCGCTTCGCCGGGCGGGTGACCGATGATTCGGATCAACCTCCTTGCGACCGATCGCGGCGCCACCAAGAAGAAGGTGGGCGCCGGCGTGACCGCCGCGCAGCGGGTCACCATCGGTGCCGCGCTGATCCTGCTCTCCACGGTCGTCGGCATCGGCTGGTGGTTCTGGTCGTTGCAGACCGAGTCGAAGCAGCTCGACGCGGACATCGCGCGCGCGGAAGTCGAGGCGCAGCAGCTGCGTTCGGTGCTCGCGCAGGTCCAGAAGTTCGAGACCGAGAAGGCCCGGCTGCAGCAGCGCGTGTCGTTGATCGAGCAGCTGCGCCGCGGGCAGACCGGCCCGGTACACATCCTCGACGAGGTCAGCAAGGCGCTGCCGGATCGGCTCTGGCTGGTGTCGATGAGCCAGCGCGGCGCCGACTTCACGATGGAAGGGCGGACCACGGCGCTGACCGGTGTCTCGGATTTCGTCACCAACCTGCAGGCGAGCACCTGGTTCGGCGCGGTCGAACTGCTCGATTCCCAGGTGGATCAAACCCCGGCGGGGGACATCGTGCGGTTCACGTTGCGGGCGACCTCGGAAAACCCGGAGGCGCCCCCGGCGCCTGCGGCACCGGCGGGCCGCGGCGCGCCGCCGGCTCGGTAGAGGGATTCAGCTGTGGATATAAGTCTCAGCAAATTGCCGTGGTGGGGACAGCTCGGTGCGTTCGTCGTGCTGGCGGCGCTGACGTTCTATCTGTTCGACACCTACTACGTCACCGACTTCAAGAGTGAAATGGCCTTGCGGAAGACGCATCTCACGGCCTTGAAGGGGGACATCACCAAGGGCATCGCGACCGCGCGCCGGCTTCCCGAGTTCCAGGCGCAGGTGACCGATCTCGGCGCGCGCCTCGAGAGCCTGCGGAGCATCCTGCCGGAGCAGAAGGACGTGGCCGACACCCTGCGCCGCCTGCAGGGGCTCGCGGCCCAGTCGAATCTTTCGCTCCTGCGGTTCACCCCCGCGGCCCAGCGGCAATTGCCGCAATACGCCGAGGTGCCGTACCGCATGACCGCCATCGGCAACTTCCACAACCTGGCGCTGTCCTTCGATCGCGTCAGCAAATTCCCGCGCATCATCAGCATCGGCGACATCGCCATGACCGCGAGCCCGCGGCAGGACGCCAATGCCACGATCGTCGCCGACATGACCGCGACGACGTTCGTCTTGACCGAAGGCGCGGGTGGACGGGGAGGGCGCGGCGCACCGCCGGCGCGATGATCCCCATGTTCCTCGTCCCGATCGCCGTCAGCGTCGTGTTGGCGCAAGTGCCGAATCCGACGCCGGCCATCAATGCCGCGCGTGACGCCAAGGCGAGCACCGAGGCGGCGCAGCAGAAAAACACCGAGGCGCTCGCTGCCGGACAGCAGAGCGATCAGAAACCGCCGCCTCCCGGGACCGCCGCGACGCCGGCGCCCGACAAGGCCGTGCCGCCGCCCCAGGGCGCGGGCTACACCTATGACCCCGTGGGGCGCCGTGATCCATTCGTGTCGCTCGCCGGCCGCGGCGGCGACGTCGCGGCTAACGCGGGCGCGCGACCACCCGGCGTGCCCGGGCTGCTGGTCTCTGAAGTGACCGTGAAGGGCGTGTTCCAGTCGAAGGGCGGACGGATCGCGCTGGTGCAGTCGCCCGACAACCGGACCTACATCCTCAAGGCGGGCGACAAAGTGTTTGACGGAAGTGTGAAGACGGTTACCCAGGACGCCGTTGTGTTCTCGCAGGACGTGAACGATCCGCTGTCACTCGTGAAGCAGCGGGAAGTGCGGAAGGCCATTCGACCGGAGGCACGGTGAACGGCGCGGAGACAAAGATGATGGTCCTTAAGAAAACAGCCACGGCGATCGTCGCGATCGCGTGCGCGGGGTTGGCGCTGAGCGCGGCCGGCAGAGAGTCGGTGCGCCTCGTCGGCGTGTCGGCCGAATCGGCCGGCACGACGGCGGCGGTGCTCATCGAATCCACCGAGCCCGCGGCGTACGCGGTCAGCCGGCCCGATCCCCTGACGGTACTCGTCGATCTTCGCGACGTCGCCCTCGGCGACGTGACCAGCGCCGTGTCCCCAAAGGGACCCGTCGCCAGCGTCAAGATCGAGCAGGCCTCGTCGAACGGATCGCCCGTCGCGCGCGTGCGCGTCGTCCTGACGTCCCCCTCCACATACAAGGTGAGGAGCTCGCGCAACGTCATTCGGCTCGAGCTCGAGCCGGAGAAGGCCACGGCGAAACCGCGGCTCGAAGATGTCACCGCCTCGCTCGCGGCGCCCGCCGCGCCGGCGAAGCCGGCTCCTGCCGCCCGCACGGACGCCACCGCGGCCCTGGCGACGCAGCTCGAAAAGGTGAGGGCCACTCACACCCGGACGTCGACGACGATCACGCTGGCCGGCAACGGCCGCCTGAACCCGTCGTCGCTGACCGAGTCCGACGATCAGCCGCGCCGCCTCGTGCTCGACTTCCCGAACGTCGCCGCGGCGGCGTCGGCAAAGACCGGCGTCGACGGCGCGTTCGTGAAGCAGGTCCGCGTCGCGGTGAACAGCCGTGACCCGCTCGTCACCCGCGTGGTGATGGAGATTTCCTCGTCAGCGACGTATCACGTCGAGCGCAGCGGCCCGGACGGCCGTGACCTCGCCGTCGTCTTCGAAGGGGCCCGCCAGGGCGGAGCCATCATGGTCGCGCCGCCGACGCCCGCCGACGGTGCCCAGGCCGCCGCGGACGACAAGGAGGACACCCTCTCGCTTGCGCAGGCGATCGCCAACGCCGCCTCGCTGACTCCGGATCCGATGAGCGCGCTCGAACTCGGCGCCAAGCGGACCACGCAATCCCAGCCGTCGACGCCGCAAGATGCGCGGCCGCTGCCGGCGCCGCCCGCGGTTCAGCCGCCTTCGGCCGGGCAGGCCCAGCCGCCCGCGGCACCGCAGGCACCGCCCGCGCAGCCGCAGATCTACCAGGCGGATGTGCCGGGAACAGGGCAGCGCCAGTACACCGGACATCCGATCAACTTCGACTTCGAAGACGCCGACCTCCGCGCGGTGCTCCGCGTGTTTTCCGCCGAGAGCGGCCTGAACATGATCATCGACCCCGCCGTCCAGGGGCGCGTCAACGTGCTGCTGAACGACGTGCCGTGGGACCAGGCGCTCGACCAGATCCTGCGCTCGAACAAGCTGGGTTACACGGTCGAGGGCAACATCATTCGCATCGCGCCGCTGGCGGTGCTCGCCGACGAACAGTCGGCGCAGCAGAAGCTGGTCGAAGCCAAAGCCCTCGCCGGCGAGCTGCGCGTGCAGACGTTCCCCCTCAGCTACGCCAAGGCCGAGACCCTCGGGCCACTGCTGGTCAAGTCGGCGCTCTCGGCCCGCGGCCAGATCCAGTTCGACACGCGGACCAACACGCTGATCCTGATGGATCTGCCGGATCGGTTACAGACCGCGCAGTCGCTAATCGTCACGCTCGACAAACCGCAGCCGCAGGTCGAGGTCGAAGCGCGCGTGGTCCAGACCAACCGCGACTTCGCGCGAGCGATTGGCATCCAGTGGGGCTTCAACGGCCGTTCGAACTCGCAGATCGGCAACACGACCGGCCTGGCGTTCCCGAACAACGGGGCGCTCGGCGGCCGCGTCGGGGCGAACTCGCCCGGCGGTGGCGCGACGCAGGGTCCGACGGATCCCCGCGGATCGGCGGGCCAGGACACGGCGACGGCGCTCAACCTGCCGGTCGCCGGCGCGACGTCCGCGATCGGCCTCGCGCTCGGTTCGATCAACGGCGCCTTCAACCTTGACGTCGCGTTGACCGCGCTCGAGAACACCGGCAAGGGGCGAATTCTTTCGACGCCGCGCCTGACGACGCAGAACAACCAGACCGCGGTGGTCCGGCAGGGCGTCCAGATACCGGTGCAGACCGTCGCCAACAACACCGTGTCCACGACGTTCGTCAACGCCGACCTCAGCCTGACGGTCACGCCGCAGATCACCGCGTCCAACACCGTCATCATGAGCATCGCCCTGACGAACGCGTCGCCCGACTTCACGCGAGCCATCAACGGCACGCCGCCGATCAACTCGCAGAGCGCGACGACCACGGTGCAGGTCAACGACGGTGCGACGACCGTCATTGGCGGCATCTTCGTCAGCCAGGAACAGTCGAACAACGACCGCACGCCATATCTGCATCGCGTGCCGATCCTGAAGTGGCTGTTCCAGCGGAACTCGCTGACGGACTCGAGCCGCGAGCTGCTCATCTTCATTACGCCACGGATTCAGAGAGGGTAGTGACCATGGAGCGGAAGACAACGACGAATCGGAAAAAAGTGGTGTGGGGCGGGCAGATCGCGCTCGGCCTGCTCGGGGCGATTGTGGTGCTGGCCTCAACCTCGTGCAGCGAGGCCGTCCGCGCCGGCGATGCCTCGTCCTACCTGATCATCACCAACTTGATCGGCGGGCCGCAGAACGACGCGACCGTCGAATCCGATGTGGCAAGCGACACCGGATCCATCTTCACCGACACCGGCACCGCGACCTTCCAGCTGCAGATGAAGGACCCCGGTGGCCTTGGGCCGGGGCCGGTGAATGCGATCACGCTGACGCAGTACAGGGTCGAGTACATCCGGAGCGACGGCCGCAACACCCAGGGCGTGGACGTTCCGTACACGTTCAACAGCGGCCTGACGGCCACCATCAGCGAGAGTGGCAGCGCTTCCTTCACCCTCGTGCGAACGCAGGCGAAGGAAGAAGCGCCGCTCAAGGCGCTGCGTGGGGGCGGTGGCGCGCGAGCCATCTCGGTCGTCGCGCGCGTGACCTTCTACGGGCGTGACCAGACCGGGCGCGAAGTGAGCGTCAGCGGGAACCTGGACGTCACCTTTGCGGACTGGGCCGGTTAACGGGGCAGCGACGAGTAAACATATGGCTACATCACCCTTTCGCATCGCGTCCATCCTGACCGGGGCGGCGCTGCTGCTGACGGCCTGCACGACCCAGAAACAGGAAACGCCGCCGCTGACCGGTCCGTCCGAACTCTCGACGGCCATCGAAATCGCGGCGAGTCCTGACGTCCTGACGCAGGATGGCGCGTCACAGTCGCTGCTCACGGTCACCGTTCGAGACTCGAACGGGCAGCCGGCGCGCTCGCTGTCGTTGCGCACCGAGATTGCCGTCGAAGGTGTCTTCACCGATTTCGGGACCCTGTCGGCGCGTAACGTCGTCACCGACGCGAATGGGCGCGCGACGTTGATTTACACGGCGCCTCCTGCCCCGGCGGTCTCGGTTGATAACGGTACGACCGTACAGATCGTCGTCACGCCCGCGACGACCAACTTCGACAATGCGACGACGAGATTCGCCAGCATCCGGCTCGTGCCGCGCGGGGTCGTCGGCCTGCCCCCGAGTCCGCTGCGGCCCGAGTTCGCTGCACCGTCAGCGACGGTCGGCAACGACGCGGTCTTCCAGGCGGTTGTGACTGACCAGAACGGCGTCGACGTCACCGCGCAGCTTTCGATCTTTGACTGGAGCTTCGGGGACGGCCGGACCGCGTCCGGGCGGACGGTGTCCCACGAGTATTCCAGCCCAGGGACCTACCCCGTCACGCTGCGTGTTACCGACACGCTCGGGCGGGTCGCGCAAATCACGAAGACCCTCACCGTCGGCCAGGGGCAGGTCCCCACGGCCGCATTCGAGACGTCACCGTCGTCGCCGATCATCGATCAACCGATCAACTTCAATGCGTCGGGGTCGAAAGCCGAGCCAGGCCACTCGATCGTCGAGTTCTCGTGGAACTTCGGCGATGGCACGCTCGGGTCCGGTGCGCTGGTACAGCATGCCTACTCGCAGACCGGCACCTATACCGTGACGCTGAAGGTGACCGATGACGCGGGCCGGAAGTCGGACCTGGTCACCCGATCGATCACGGTCGGCACCGGCAACCCGACCGCCGCCTTCAACTTCAACCCGTCGGCTCCGCGCTCCGGCGAACAGGTCACGTTCGATGCGTCGCCCTCCGAGGCCGCACCCGGGCGCACCATCGTGTCCTACTCGTGGTCGTTCGGAAACGGCCAGTCGGGCAACGGCCGAACCGTGACGACGACGTTCACGACCGGCGCAACCCCGACGACCTTCAACGTGCTGCTGACCATCACGGACAGTGCGGGCCGTACGTCCAGCATCACGAGACCGATTACGATCAATCCGTGATCGGCGACCGCCGCCAGGCAAGGGGCGAGCGGTGCTAGAGTTCTCACGATGGCGGAAAATCCTCGGATAGAGGAATTGCGACGCCGGGTCCAGCTGGACCCGGCGTCGATTGCGTTTGCGGCCCTGGCGGAGGAGTACCGCCGCCTGGGGCGGCACGAGGAGGCGATCGAGACGTGCCGCAGCGGTCTCCAGCGGCACCCGGCCTACCTGTCGGCGCGTGTCACCCTCGGCCGCGCGCTGATCGAAACTGGCGACTACGACGGCGCCCGCGAAGAACTCGAAACGGTGCTGCGCTCCGCCCCCGAGAACCTTGCGGCCATCCGCGGGCTGGCGGTGATCCACGAACGGCTCGGACATTCCGCGGAGATGGATCCGCATCTTGCGGCGATGCTGCACGCCGAGGCGGAGCGCGTCAGCGCTGCGCAGGAGGCGGATGCGCGGGAGGCGGCCGCGCGCGAGATTGCACGCGAGCACGCGGCGCGCGAGGCCGCCGCGAAAGACGCCGCCGCGCGAGAAGCCGCGGAACGCGAGCAGGCCCAAGAGGCGGCCGCGCGAGAAGCCATTCGCGAGGCCGAGGCGCGGGCTGCCGCCGCGCGAGAAACGGCCGCGCGAGAAACGGCCGCGCGAGAAACAGCCGCGCGCGAGCTGGCGACGCGCGAAGGTGCGCCACCTATCGCGGTCGTCCACCTCGCCGGGCCCGACCCCGCAACGGCCGCGGCGATTGCCCGGCTCGAGCGGTTCCTGTCTGCGGTCCAGGACGCCCGGCACGCGTGATGCCGTCTCCCGAAACCGTCGCCGCCCGCCTTGCGCGGGTGCGCGAGCACGCGCGCGGAGCCGGCGTCGATGCCCTGGTCGTCACGCATCTCCCCAACGTCCAGTATTTGACGGGCTTCCTGGGATCCGCCGGCGTCGTGCTGGTACTCCCGCGCGCGTGCCGTCTGATGGTCGATTTCCGGTACGTGACGGAAGCGGGCGCGCTTGTCGCGCACCTCGGCGGACTGGTGACGATGGCGACGTTCGAGCGTTCGTACGACGAGGCGATCGTGGACCTCGTCCGTAGTGAAGGCGCCAGTCGGGTCGGCATCGAGGCGTGCTACCTGCCCGTCGGGCGGTTCAACGGAATTTCCAGCAGCCTGGCGGCCCGCACGCCGCTGCCGCTCGACGCCAGCCTGCCGGCGCTCGTGCCGACGGAGCGGCTGGTGGAGCGGGCGCGAGTGATCAAGGATGACGGCGAGCTCGACACCCTGCGGGAGGCCGGGCGCCGGCTGGCGCGCGTGGCAGAGCAGGCGCCGGGCTTCGTCCGCGAGGGACGGACCGAGAGAGCGGTGTCGTGGGACATCGAAGCCGCCTTGCGGGACGAGGGCTTTTCCCGGCCGGCCTTCGAGACGATAGTCGCTTCGGGGCCCCATAGAGCCCTCCCGCATGCCCGGCCGACCGACCGGGTCATCGGGCTGGGGGAGCCGACCGTGCTGGACTTCGGGGGGGTCTACAACGGATACTGCGTAGATCTTACGCGTACGGTTCAGCTTGGGGGCTTTTCAGGGCCCCAGGCGCGGCTGTATGCGGCCGTCCGGGAAGCGCAGCAGGCCGCTATCCAGGCCGTCAGGCCAGGGGTCACGGCCAGTTCGATCGATGCGGCCGCCCGAGGGGTGTTGGAACGGCACGGGTTGGGGGAGGCGTTCGGACACGGGACCGGGCACGGGCTCGGCCTCGAAGTGCACGAGGAGCCGCGGATCGCCAGGCTGGCGCCGCGCGTTCCCGACGCCGTCATCGAAACCGGCATGGTATTCACCATCGAGCCTGGCGCGTACGTGCCGGGCATCGGCGGAGTGAGGATCGAAGACGACGTGCTCGTGACCGACCACGGGTGCGAGGTGCTGACGAGGTAGAGGATGGAGGGTGGAGGTCGGAGGCGTGAAATATTCAACCTCCAATCTCCAACCTCCAGCCTCCAACCTCCGGAGTGAAATGGACTTTTCAGATATCGAACGGATCCTTGCGCTGGTGCGCGAGCATGACCTGGCGGAATTCGAGATGGAGCGCGAGGGACTGAAGGTGCGGATCCGCAAGGGCGGAGCCCCGACGTTCCACGTGCAGGCGCCGCAGATCGCCGCGGCGGTGATGCCGCCGGCCCTGCCGCCGGCCCAGCTCGCGGCGACGTCCGCGACGTCCGCCTCGCGCGCGGAGCCGGAGGAATCGCTCGAGCTTGCGGTCGTGAAGTCGCCGATCGTCGGGACGTTCTATCGCTGCCCTGAGCCGGGCGCGGCCTCGTTCGTCGAGATCGGCCAGCGGGTAAAGAAGGACCAGGTCCTCTGCATCATCGAAGCGATGAAGCTGATGAACGAGATCACGTCGGAGTACGACGGCGAGATCGCCAGCGTGTACGTGGAGAACGGCAAGCCGGTTCAATACGGCGAACGGTTATTCGCCATCAAAACCACGGATGAACACCGATGAACACAGATAGGACGCCTTTGTCCGTGTTCATCCGTGCTGGTCTGTGGTTCAAGACCGCCTGATGTTCAAAAAAATCTTGATCGCCAATCGTGGGGAAATCGCGCTGCGCATCATCTGCGCGTGCCGGGAGCTCGGGATCAAGACGGTCGCCGTCTATTCGGAGGCCGACGAGAACTCGCTCCACGTTCGGTTCGCGGACGAGGACGTCTGCATCGGTCCGCCGCGCAGCGCCGACAGCTACCTGAGCGTGCCGGCGATTATCAGCGCCGCCGAGATCACGGGCGCTGACGCGATCCATCCCGGCTACGGGTTCCTTTCGGAGAGCGCCTACCTCGCCGAGGTCTGCGAGGCGTGCCACATCAAGTTCATCGGGCCCTCGCCGAACGTCATCCGCATGCTCGGCGACAAAGCGCGCGCGCGGCGCGCGATGAAGAAGGCCGGCGTGCCGATCCTGCCCGGCAGCGACGGCCCCGTCGACAGCGAAGAGAAGGCCCTGAAGATCGCCAAGGATCTCGGCCTGCCGGTGATCATCAAGGCGGTCGCCGGCGGCGGCGGTCGCGGCATGCGCGTCATCCGCGACATGAAGGAACTCTCGAAGTCGCTCAAGACCGCCCAGCGCGAGGCGGAAGCCGCCTTCGGGCTCGGCGACGTCTACATCGAGAAGTACGTCGAGAACCCGCGCCACATCGAGTTCCAGGTCCTCGGCGATCACCACGGCGCCGTCGTCCATCTCGGCGAGCGCGAGTGCTCGATCCAGCGCCGCCACCAGAAACTGCTCGAAGAGGGGCCGTCGGTCGCGGTCACCGACAAGATGCGCCGCAAGCTGGGCAGCGCGGTCGTCGATGCGGCCCGCGCGGTTCAGTACACCAACGCCGGCACGTTCGAGTTCCTGCTCGACGACAAGCAGAATTTCTACTTTCTCGAAGTCAACACCCGCGTCCAGGTCGAACATCCGGTGACCGAGTTCATCACCGGCGTCGACATCGTCAAGGAGCAGATCCGGATCGCGGCAGGGGAGCGCCTCTCGTTCAAGCAGGGAGACGTCACCTTCAGCGGCCACTCGATCGAGTGCCGCGTGAACGCCGAGGATCCGGTCACGTTCGCGCCGTCCCCGGGCGTCATCCACGCTTTCAGCGTGCCGGGCGGCCCCGGCGTGCGGGTGGACACCTTCGCGCACTCGGAGTGCACGATCTCGCCGTACTACGACTCGATGATCGCGAAGATCATCGTCCACGGCCGCGACCGCCAGGAAGCGATCGCCCGCATGCGCCGGACGCTCGAAATGACGGTCATCGACGGCATCAAGACGTCGATTCCGCTGCACCTGAAGATCCTCGCGGATCCCGACTTCATCGCGGGCCGGCTCAGCACCGGCTTCATGGAGCGGTACGTCGTGGAAAAAAAACCCTCTAGCGGGAGTCTCGCCGAGACCGCCTGAGGGTCTCCGATGGTCGATTCTCTCTACGCGATCCTCGATACCGCTCTCTGCCGCGAGCGGCGGCTCGAGCCGCTCGCCGTCCTCGACGCCTTCCTCGACGGCGGCGCCCGGCTGATCCAATTGCGCGACAAGCTCTCTCCATCGCGTGAGTTCCTGGCCCTGGCGGACGTCGCGGTCGCGCGCGCCCACGCGGCCGGCGCGACGGTCATCGTCAACGACAGGGCCGATATCGCCGCGATGGCGAAGGCGGACGGCGTCCACGTTGGGCAGGCGGACCTCGACGTCGAGCAGACGCGCCGCGTCGTTGGGGCCGCTGCCATCGTCGGGCTCTCCACGCACGATGACGCCCAGATCGCCGCAGCGCTGCAGACCACAGCCAGCTACATCGCAGTCGGGCCGATCTACGGCACGTCCACGAAGGACACGGGTTACGGGGCGCGCGGGTTGGAATTGGTGCGAACCGCCGCGCGCGGCGGCAGGCCAGTCGTGGCGATCGGCGGGATCACCCTGGAGCGCGCCGCCGAGGTAATTGCTGCCGGCGCGGCCTCGGTCGCGGTTATTTCGGATCTGCTGCGACAGGATCCGGCGATGAGGGTGCGGCAGTTCCGGGACCGGCTGCGCGAAGCGGCAGGCGAACGGTAAAGCTCGCGCCGGTCCCCTTGCCGGCGCTCTCGGCGACGATTGTCCCGCCGTGCATCTCGGTCAGCGTCCGCGTCAGCGCCAGGCCGATGCCGAGACCGGAGTACAGGCGCGTGACCTGCTCTGATTCCTGCCGGAACCGGTCGAAGACGTGCGACAGGAACTCCGCCGCGATCCCCTCGCCGTTATCGGCGACCGTCAGTGCCGCCTGGTCGCGACTCGCCTGCACCGCGACCTCAACCCGGCCTCCGTCCGGCGTGAACTTCATCGCGTTCGCCAGCAGGTTCCACACAATCTGCCGAATCCGGGCGGGGTCCCCGTCGATCCAGGCCGGCGCATCGGCGCGCACCGCGATGGCCACTTTTCGATCCCCGGCAGCCGGCGCCACCATGTCGACGGTCGCGCGGACGACGGCGGAGAGGTCGAGCGGCTGCATATCCAGCCGCATCCGCCCGTGGATGATGCTCGACATGTCCAGCAGATCCTCGACGACCTGCGACTGCGCGCGGGCGTTGCGCTCGATGACCTCCAGCGCTCGGGCCTGGCGCGTGGCGTCGAGCGACCCGGTGCGGAGCATCGCCACCCATCCGAAGATGGCGTTGAGCGGCGTGCGCAGCTCGTGCGACACGGTCGCGATGAAGTCGTCCTTCGCGCGGTTGAGCGCGGCCGCGGCGGCATCGCGTTCCGTGAGGCGCTGATCGAGAATCGTCGCGGCATCGCGCAGGGCGACGCCGAGCTCGGCGACTTCGCTGACGCGCGACTTCAACGGCGGGACCGCCTCGCCCCGGGCCAGCGCGCGAGCCGCGTCACCGGCGGCGCGCTGCGCCCGGACGATGCCGCGGCCGAGGACGAGCGACACCAGCAGTCCGATGCCGAGCGTCGCGGCCGCGGCGGCGAGGACGGCCCGGTTCCGACGACGGATGGGACCGTCGACCGCCTCCGAAGGCCTGCCCAGGCCAACGGTCCAACCG
>Ga0193738_1000599_pt1 | contig 17358 bp, 17 predicted proteins | sample L2a1metaG_FD_144927 | JGI IMG/M metagenome (GOLD analysis project Ga0193738, IMG submission 144927) | Soil microbial communities from a riparian zone of the East river system, Colorado, United States - L2a1 | ecosystem: Environmental > Terrestrial > Soil > Riparian zone | place: USA: East River...
TATTATCTTTGTAATCCAACTTTAACAAAGGCTCCATGAACGAATTTCTATTGATCGTTCTCGCATATCTTATTGGTAGTATTCCCTCATCGGTCTGGGTCAGCAAATACTTTTTTGGTATTGACATCCGTGACTACGGCAGTGGTAACGCCGGTGCAACAAATACATTCAGAACACTTGGTCCGAACTGGGGCTCATTTGTTATGTTGGCAGATATGTTGAAAGGAATCATTGCTGTTAAACTTGTTTATCTCATACCTTATTACCTCGATCATGATTCTCAAATGACCAACCTCCAGATCGGCCTCGGATTGGCAGCTGTAGTGGGTCATATTTTTCCCATTTGGGCTGAGTTTAGAGGAGGAAAAGGAGTTGCAACTGTTTTTGGAATGGTACTCGGTATTCAGCCAATAGTTGCAGTATGTTGTGTTGGTGTATTCCTATTAGTTCTCTATCTAACAAGATTTGTTTCCTTAAGTTCAATACTTGCCAGCGTGGCTTTTCCAATTTTTATTCTTGTTATTTTCAATGAAAAAGAAGACCTCTATAGAATTTTTGCAATTGCTGTCGCCCTGATGGTCCTTATTACACACCAAAAAAATATTGGACGTCTTCTACAGGGAAATGAAAGTAAGGTTCCCATTCTTAAACACAGGGATCGCCGAAGACAGCGCCGGCGCAGTGGTTCTGAAAGGAACAAACTCTAATTTTCATTTTCTTCAAGCTTTACCCACTTAGTTTGGTATAATCATTGAATTAATGATAAAAAACAAAACACTATGACCAGGCTTTTTATAACCCTGTTTGTTACTACATCATTTATACTTGCCTGCAGTACAAACGCATTAACAAAGAAATCGCAACTTACCCTAATGCCTGAGTCTGAGCTGCAGGCAATGGGAACGCAACAATATCAGCAATTCTTAGCTACAAGCAGAGTTGTCAGTGCATCCAATAATCGTGATGCTGAAATGGTAAGAAGAGTAGGCCAGCGAATTACCCGTGCAGTACAAGAGTATTATTCCCAAAATGGGATGAGTGATAAACTAAATGGATTCAATTGGGAATATAATCTTATAGATGATAAGGCAGTTAACGCCTGGTGCATGCCCGGAGGAAAAATAGTTGTGTATACAGGATTGTTGCCTATTTCACAAAATGAAGCTGCACTTGCCGTAGTAATGGGACATGAAGTATCACATGCACTTCTTCAGCATGGTAACCAGCGAATGAGCCAGGGATTATTAGCGCAGGTAGGTGAAGTTGCACTTGCCGTTGCTCTTTCTAATAAACCAACCGAAACTCAAAACTTATTTTTAGCTGCTTATGGTGCCGGCGCTACTATTGGTGTCATGCTTCCATTTTCCCGTAAACAAGAATTAGAAGCCGATAGATTTGGCTTGATCTGGCCTGCAATGGCTGGTTATAATCCCCAGGAAGCTATTCCTCTTTGGGAGCGGATGGAGAGGGCTTCACAAGGTGGTCAAAAGCCACCAGAATTCTTGAGTACACACCCAAGTGAAGGAACCAGAATCGAAGAACTTCAAAAATATATGCCTGAAGCAATGAAATATTATAAACCAATGGCTAAATATTGATTATTGGGGTTACTTAAATAAATTGATTACAATCCAGATTCCGGCTTTTTGAGGTGATCAGCCGGAATTTCTTTTGAAATAAGCTCAGCGAGATAGTATATTTCGTACATTTGTGCCCCGCTAATTTGTGTACGCTGAAACCGGTCTTACGAACCGGGCGGTTTCGGAAAACCCAAAAACACCAATTTTAGGTATGTCTCAAACGCTTCTCGAAAAGCTTCAACTTGCAGACGAAAAGAATCTTTTGATTCAAGGTTTACCTTCTTCAATTGAAAAGCAGTTCAGCAAACTTTCTTTTGCAAAGAGGTAATGCCTGCATTAAAACATGATTCTAAATTCTGGGTTGCTTCTCCTAAAACCAGCTCCAAAATTGTAACTGATCTGAACCGTGAATGCAGTTGGCAAAAGCTGACCGCATCTGGTTATGAATGCCTTGACCAAGTGGCATTAGATCATGTTTGGAGTGCCACCCGTTATTGTAAGGGTGAGTTGGTTGAAGGAATAAGGATCAGCCGCAGAGAAATGGCTGCAATGGAAGCTTAAAAAATTTATTGGCTAAGCAAAATAACCATGATACTTTCATGGTTATTTTTTTATGCCTAATCTCAACGTAGAAATAAAAGCGGTTATCAATGATCCATCATTTGTCAGGGCTTATTTAGTTGGTCACAGTGCCATTTTTAAAGGGACAGATGAACAAACAGATACTTATTTTAATGTCAATGCAGGCAGGTTGAAATTGCGGGAAGGCAATATTGAAAACAACCTGATCTTTTATAACCGGCCTAACCAGGCCGGCCCAAAGAGTTCACATTTCAATCTTGTAAAAATTGAGGATACTAAAGGCTTAAAAGAAGCACTAGAGAGGTCATGTGGTATAAAAATAATCGTAAGAAAAAAAAGAGAGATCTATTATATCCGCAATGTAAAATTCCATATTGATGAAGTTCCAGGCCTTGGTTTTTTTATTGAAATAGAAGCTGGGAATATTTTGGTTGACAAAACCGAATCCGAATTATTAGATCAATGTAACTTTTATTTGATGGAGTTAGGAATCAAAGGAGAAGACCTTATCGCAGAATCTTATAGCGATCTGATGATGAAAGTGAATGATATTATTTAATGATAACAGCACCTAGCTTACCGGATATTTCTCTTTCCATTTGTTTCAGGTGATCGTGGGTTTGAGCAAGAGTTCGATATTCATCAGGGGTATGTTGCTTTTCAAGATCTACCTGGTTTTCTAATAACATTCTTTTGATCTTTTTCAATTTAAGATAACTTATTGCTGACTCAACCTCAATATGTGTTTTGTCTTCGTCCATTTTAAGAAATGTCATTAACTCTGTTTCATTCCCAACAGTTATCGATCTTAAAAAATCTTCATAGCTCTGCTCAAATAATTTCTTTTGATAGCCGGTCGAACTGCTGAATTCCCGTTTCCAATGTTCACTCGCTTCATAGGGAAAATTAAGCAGCGAAACCGCAAAGGAGCTAATAGTCGGATCATTGCTATATACAAATAGGTTTTTATTGAGAATGGCACGTTCTTTATCTAATGCTTTTTTATACTCATTGATAAGCTTTAATACATCAGCGTTATCAAACAATCCTTCGTCAAGGATCTCGTCAAGCATAAATTCAGCAACTACACCTTCATTCCATTTTTTATTTCCGTGTTCAAGCAAAACTCTTGCAAATTCTTTTTCCTGCAACTCATCCTTAAACAAAAGATTGAAGGTGGCGTCATCATAATCGGTTGCAGCGGCTTTTTGCGCATTTTCTTCATGGAATCTTACTTCTTCAAATGGTAAGGCTTTTTCCTGCGTACTTATCTTATTACGGATAAACTTATTTACCAATGCATGTAAACCGCCTTCATCGATCTTTAATATCTCAGAGCATTGTTTGATATAATCCTGTTGCTTGGTAAAATCTTCGGCCTTATTGATCTTTGAAATTGTTTCAGCAATGCTGTTTACTACTTCAGACTTTTTTGTGGTATCGCCACCTGCATCTTTCAATGCAACTTCAAGCTGAAAAAGAATAAAATCTTTTCTATTACTTCTTACAAATTCATTGAAAGCTGAAGCACCAACTTTATTCACATAACTATCAGGATCTTCTTTATCGGGTATTAAAACAAGTTTTACGTTCAAACCTTCTTCTAATGCAAGATCAAGTCCGCGAAGTGCTGCTTTTATTCCTGCTGCATCACCATCATAAATAATAGTAAGATTGTTTGTGTATTTTCTGATCAGTCTTAACTGATCTTGTGTTAATGATGTACCACCGGAAGCCACTACGTTTTCTATTCCTGCCTGATGCAATGAAACGACATCGGTATAACCTTCTACCAGCAAACATTCATCAGCTTTGTCAATTGCCATGCGGGCAAAATAACTTCCATAAAGTATTTTACTTTTTACATAGATCTCATTCTCGGGAGTATTAATATATTTTGGCGCCTTATCATTTGTTTTCAGGATCCTTGCGCCAAAGCCCAAAACCTTACCACTATGATTATGCACAGGAAAGATTATCCTGCCGCGATAATTATCCATCAGCTGATCGTTGCGGTTTGCAACAAGACCGGTTTTTAGTAACAATTCAGTATTGTACTGGGCGGCGATCGCAGCTTTTGTAAAACTATCTCTTGCTTCAGGATTATAACCAATCTGGAATTTTTTGATGATGTCTTCGCGGAAACCTCTTTCTTTCAAATAGCTCAGACCAATATTCCGGCCTTCTTCAGTTTCAAATAAAATTTTGGAAAAAAACTGTTGAGCAAAATTGTTGATGATATAAAGGCTATCGGCCACTTGCATTTGCTGACGCTGCTCATCAGTCGCAAAACTTTCCTCTATCTCAATTCCATACCTGTTTGCCAGCCAGCGAAGCGAATCAACATAACTATATTTCTCATGTTCCATCAAGAAACTGAGGGTGTTGCCGCTCTTGCCACAACCAAAACATTTATAAATTTCCTTTGCTGGAGAAACAGTGAACGAAGGAGTTCTTTCGTTATGAAAAGGGCAAAGGCCAAGATAATTAGTGCCTCGTTTTTTTAATTTTACAAAACCGCCAACCACATCAATAATATCAATGCGGCCTAAAATCTGTTGTATAGTATTTTGTGAGATCAAGGGCTGCTAATTTCGGGTATAAAACCCAAACGAAAGTAACCTAACACATTTTTCTCCATTAATTCTTTTTCAATATTAAACCCTATTTTATTTTTTCAGTCACTAGCAAGGAAAAAAACTGCTTATGAGAAAAAATCTGACCTTATTTTTATCAATTCCTATTTTATTTTCTGCCTGCACATCGCATGAATCTACAACCCCCAGCAGTATTGAGGGATATGCACCCGTCTACAGCCAGGATGTTTCAACTCTAAAAACAATAAAGGCAGAGCCCCCCCGAACAACTGTAAATGGGGGTAAAATATATACTGTTGGTAACCTACTTTTCCAGGTAGAGCAAGATTCGGGAATACACATTATCAATTATGCCAACCCCTCAAGTCCCCAGAAACTCGGTTTCGTCAAATCCTTTTTATGCAAGGAGATCACGGTTAAAAATGGTTTTATTTATACCAATAACCTGAGTGACCTGGTGGTAATTGACATCAACGATCCTGCAGATGTAAAAGAAGTTGGCCGTACACCTAATGTGTTTCCTGATCTGGCCAGTCAGTATCCTCCCAAAAATTCAATCAACCAGTTTAGCAGAATTTATTTTGAATGTCCCGATCCTAAAAAAGGAGGTGTCATCGCCTGGAAAAAACAAACCATTAATAACCCTAAATGCTGGAGATAATGAAAACATTTTATCATTTAATAGTCATAGTTGCTTTATCTGCTTTAATAAGTTGTGACAAAGAAATGGCAGCTAATGGAGGATCAACAGGTGCAGGTGGTTCAACCGCAAGATTTACAATTGCAGGCAATTATTTATATGTGGTGGATAATGTCTCTCTTAAAGCATTCGACATATCATCGAATACTACTCCTGTATTTAAATCAAAAACTGAAATAGGAATAAATATTGAAACCATTTTTCCTTACCAGGACAAGCTATTTATAGGTTCTTCTTCTACTATGTATGTTTATTCCTTATCCGATCCTTCAAGACCAACACAGTTAGGAAAAGCGGAATATACAATTCGTATGTCATGCGATCCTGTTGTTGCACGAGATAGTGTTGCCTATGCTACATTGAGAGCAACCGGGCCTTGCGGTGGCAGCCGAAGTGCATTAGTTGTTTATGATATAAAAAATATTTCTTCGCCACAATTAATGAATACCGTTTCCCTGGCCGCCCCTTATGGATTGGGAATAAAAAATAATTCACTTTATGTTTGTGAAGGTTTGGGTGGAATAAGGGTTTTTAATATAACCAATACATATGATCCTGTCCAGGTTTCCGAGATCAGGCTAAGCAATACAACTTTTTATGATGTCATTCCTTATGGCAATATTTTGATCGCACAAGTAAATGATGGTTTTATACTTTATGATATTGGCACCAATCCGATGCAGCCGGCTTTTCTTTCAAGAATTTTGAATTAAGCTTATGAGCCGCACCATCTGTACCATTTTTTTTCTTTCAACTTTTTATAATTGTTTTTCTCAATTTGAAAAGGATAATTTCTATTCAGGAAAAGCAATTACACTCCGCACCAATCCATTTTCATTTTTACAAAGAGATGCCGGTATTATGATTGGTGTGAATTACAGGTGGCACCAAAGATGGTCAGCCACCCTTGATCCAAAATTTATTTTTTATGCAGTACAATCGCCGATGAACAGTACGGGTCCAAGGAAGCCTTTGGGTGTTCGTGTAAAAACAGATATTCGTTATCATATCCAAAATGTTTTCATTGCTCCTGAGCTTGTATTTGGATATACACGCACAAAATCGACTGCTGAGTTTGGGGTAAACTGTATAGGCGGGAATTGTGATTATTATACCTTACAAGAATACACCGAGATAAAAAAAGAAGCCGGAGGTGCTATAAAATTTGGATTTACCGGCCCGATAAGAAAGAATAATGAAAATTGGAGGCTCGAACTATACACCGGCATTGGTGTTTCGTTTTTTGATTTCAAGGAAAAAGGAATTCCACCCGGTGGTTCATTTATGAGACCGCCAACACATGAGAATGGATTGGGAACCATGGATGAAGACGAACCCAATATTACGATACCCTTCGGTCTAATAATAACTTACAGAATAAAATAAGTTATTAATCATTTATGTATTCAACTAGTTAACAACGATAAAAAAGAAGCACTTAGTCATAGTTGTTTCAAAAAACCAAATGGGACTGGATAACCAGCCCTTTTTTGTTTAAAAATAATCTTGACTTTATCCATAAACTGGCTTAAATTTATATAGATACATTTCCACTACGGAAAATTTCGGACGGTTGCTTTTTTTTCACCTTTAAATTAAAATCCCATGGTTACAGTTGACATCTCACAGCTCTCTGGGGAATGCAATACCTGGAGGGATTCGTTGCGTTCCTGTCGCGATGATTTAAACCAATTAAAAAAACAACTTCAACAAACCGCAGCTCAAAATCTTACCCGAGACCAGCTGCATGATGTAGAACATTATCACAACCAGTTTCACATTCAATTGATCAATGTTCACGACCTGAAACAATCTATCAAATCTCATGATCGTCGTGTACAATTTGAAACTGCGGCTAACAGTGGCCAATTAGAAGAAGATACAATAGCAGAACATGAAAGACTTTTTGAAGAATTCCAATCACTCGACAGCACAATCAAGAATCTACGTGAAGAATTTGGCAACTTTATTCATCGAACGCCATAAATAAACAGGTTAAGAGCTCATCAGTTTAATAAGTTCAACTGATAAAAATATTTTATCCTGAACTTGTCTTCAGGAATAATAATTTATCGTCCCGTCTCCTCCGATCACTCCACCTCTGAAGAACCGATTAAAAATATTTAATAACGTATAGGCAAGGCATGCCTTGTCTCTAAAACACTTGCCATGGCAGAATTTGATACCTCACACGTAAAAAATATTGTCTTGCTGGGCCATGCCGGCTCCGGTAAGACCACATTAGCGGAATGCATGCTCTATGAAGCGGGCATAATTACCCGCCGCGGCAGCATAGCCGAACGAAATACAACAGGAGATTACCACGAACTTGAACAAGAACGTGGTAATTCTATTTTTAGCAAACTCATGCATACTAAATGGCGAGGCTATAAAATAAATGTGATCGATACTCCGGGCTATGATGATTTTGTTGGTGAAGTAATTTCTGCATTAAGAGTTGCCGATACCGGCGTTATGCTTTTAAATGCTGTGATGGGTGTAGAAGTAGGAACTGATATCATCTGGGAGTACACGGAGAAATTTAAAACGCCAATGATCTTTGCTGTAAACAAATTAGATGATGATAATGCTGATTACGAAAGAACAGTTCGGGAAGCAAAATCACATTTTGGAAGCAAGGTTGTAGTTGTGCAATACCCCTTGCAAATAGGGGCCGGGTTTCATGAAATAGTTGATGTGTTGCGAATGACGATGTATAAATTTAAAGATACTGGCGGTAAACCAGAAAAACTTCCCATTCCCGATTCAGAAAAAGCAAAGGCAGAAGATTTGCATAAAGAGTTGATTGAAGCCATTGCCAGTAATGATGAAAGTCTGATGGAAACATATTTTGACAAAGGAGAGCTGATGGAAGACGAAATGAAAATGGGATTAAAAAAAGCTATGATCAATCATGATCTGTTTCCGTTGTTTTGTTTATCCGGCGAAAGGAATATGGGTAGTGGTCGTCTGATGGGTTTTATTGATAATGTATGTCCCAGCGCTAATGAAATGCCGCCACAAACAACCAGGAGTGGCGATAAAATTTCCTGTGAAGCAAGTGGGCCTGTATGTGCATTTATTTATAAAACGATCAGCGAACCACATGTTGGAGAATTATCTTTCTTTAAAGTTTATTCGGGTACGATAAAAAGTGGAATGGAGTTGGAAAATGAAAGCACCAATGTCACAGAAAAGATAACCCAGCTTTTTTTGGTTGAAGGAAATAAAAGAATGCCCATTAATGAATTGGTAGCAGGTGATATTGGCGCTACATTAAAACTAAAAAACACCCATACCAATAACACATTACATGCGAGAGGCAAGAACTATGAATTGCCTTCGATAGAATTTCCGTCTCCGAATATGACCGTTGCTATAGAACCTTTGAAAAAAGGTGAAGAAGAAAAACTTTCACAGGCATTGCATCAATTAAGAGAAGAAGATCCAACCTTGATCGTAGAAGTTTCTCCTGAATTAAAACAAACTCTTATCCATTGTCAGGGAGATATGCATTTAGCTGTTGCAAAGTGGAAAATAGAACACAGTCACAAAGTAGAAGTGAAATTTGTAAAACCAAGGATTGCATACCGGGAAACAATTCGCAAAATGTCTGATGCAAGTTATCGTCATAAAAAACAAAGTGGCGGTGCCGGACAGTTTGGTGAGGTGTATATGCGTATTGAACCATGGCATGAGGGATTGGCTGATCCAAAAGATCTGAATATAAGAGGTCGTGATACATATGATCTTGATTGGGGTGGTAAACTTGTTTTCTATAATTGTATAGTTGGGGGGGCGATTGATACAAGATTTTTACCATCTATTTTAAAAGGCGTAATGGAAAAAATGCATAATGGCCCTCTTACCGGTTCATATGCCCGTGACATTCGTGTATGTGTATATGATGGAAAGATGCATCCTGTTGACAGCAATGATATTTCATTTAAGATAGCAGGTCTGCAAGCGTTTCGCCAGGCATTTCAGCAGGCCGATCCACAGATATTGGAACCAATTTATAAAGTGGAAGTGCTTTGCCCGGATGACTTAACTGGTTCTGTTATGGGTGATCTGCAAAGCCGTCGTGCAATTGTAGAAGGAATAGATAGTGAAGGACATTTTCAAAAAGTAATTGCAAGAGTTCCATTGGCTGAAATGGATGGGTATTCATCGTCACTTCGTTCGATCACACAGGGAAGGGCAAAATTCAAGAGTGGGTTTTTAGAATATGCTCCTGTACCTTTTGAGATACAAAGACGATTGATCGATGAACATGCGAAACATGCGAAGGAAGAATATGCTTGATAGTTTTTTCTGCACTATAAAAAGATGATCCTTTGGGTCATCTTTTTTATTTTTGAATTCTAAATAATGTGCTTAGTGATTCAATATAAAGTATTGATCATATGTCAAAAAAGCAAAAGATTAAATACAAAAAGAAAGCAGAAAATACTAGTTCACAAGTTAAAGATCCTGAATCTCAAAAGAGATTTAGATCAGTGAACAAAATTGATTCTGGTAATAAATTCTTTATTGATCATTGGAAACAACTTGTCGTTTTGATCATCTTAGCGATCAGTTTATATGGTCAAACCTTCAGCTTCAAATATGTGCTGGATGATAGGCTAGTGATCACAAATAATAAATTCACACAAAAAGGAATTTCAGGAATACCTGAAATATTTGGTAACGAAAGTTTCAAGGGCAGCCTTGGCGAACAAAAAGAACTAGTTGAGGGCGGTCGTTATCGTCCTTTAAGCATAGCTAGTTTTGCCCTGGAAAAAAGTATAACAGGAGGTAGTGCATCGGCTAGTCATCTTATCAATATCATTCTTTATACATTAACAGGGATATTTCTTTACCGGGTATTACTAATACTCTTTCCACGGAATTCGAATTTATTTATCAACGTTCCGTTTGCTGCTGCTGCGTTGTTTATAGTCCATCCTTTGCATGTAGAAGTTGTAGCCAATGTAAAAGGTCGTGATGAAATTTTTGCGTTTATCGCCGAACTGGCTGTTCTTTATTTTTCTTTAAAATGGCTGCAGCAGAAGAAGAGCAGGTATCTTATTTATTCGGCTATTTGTTTTTTGTTGGGAATTTTCTCTAAAGAAAACCTTGTTACATTTCTTGTAATAGTTCCGATAACTGCTTACTTCTTTACACATTCATCCATAAGTGACAAAGTAAAACTTACTTTACCACTATTAGTTACCACTTTAGTATATCTAATAATTCGCTATGCAGTATTGGGATATATGTTCTCAGGTTCTGAAATAACCAACCTGATGAACAATCCATTTTACGGAATGGGTATTAGTGAAAAGACAGCAACAATATTTTACACACTACTCATGTATCTTAAGCTGTTAATTTATCCTTATCCACTTACACATGACTATTATCCTTATCATATTCCCATCATGCACTGGTCTGATTGGCAGTCGATCCTCTCACTCATTCTTAACCTGGGGTTGTTAATGTATATGGTTTTCACCTGGAAAAGGAAGTCTATTTTATCCTACTGCATAGCTTTCTATTTTATCACTTTAAGTATTGTTAGCAATTTATTTATTTCGGTTGGCACTTTCATGAATGAACGTTTTCTTTACCATGCTTCACTTGGTTTTTGTATTGCTTTAAGCTGGCTTTTGATAGAAAAAATGAATACTGATCAGAATAAGAGAATTTTAGGAAGAGTGATCATAGTTCTTGGTGTGGTCGCCTTTTCAATACTTTCTTACTTACGAATTCCCGACTGGGAAACTAATGATACACTTAATAAGGCCGCAATAAAAATTTCGTATAATAGTGCAAGAGCTAATCTTTTTTATGGTGTACTTATCTGGGAAAAAGATTATCTGACCTTGCCCAAAGATGCGGATGCTGCAAGAAAAAGAGCAATTCTTGACTCACTAAAGCCTTATTTTGACAAATCCCTTCAAATTTTACCAAGTTATATATCAGCAAATTCAATGAAAGCAGGCATTGCAGGAGAGTATCACAAACTTGATAATAAACTCGAACCTTTGATCAAATCATTTGAAGAAGTAAACTTAAGTGGTGCCTATGAAAAATTTATAATCGAATATCTCCACTATATCAATCGACGAATAAATAATTTGGCTGATGCAAAATTGCTTCAAGGATTTTATCAACGTATGATCCCATATTACGATGCTAATTTTAAAAACACCGCCCTGCCCGGAGAATACAGATCATTATTGAAAGAAGTACAAGAAAAAGTCCCAAGCTTACAATAAATCGTTAGTCAACTATAAACCAGTGCTCTTAAATTTGCACAATGCCAAAACCTGTCATTTGTATCGGCGCTGCTTTTATTGATGAGCTCTTTCATATGAAAGAGGAAATGATCATGGGTTCTACTGTCCCGGCATCAGTAACTAAAACTGCCGGAGGTGTAAGCAGGAACATAGCCCATCAATTAGCATTGCTTGGTGTGGATGTACAACTGATCAGTGTTTTCGGCAATGATAGTGATGGTGATTGGCTGAAACAATCCTGTACTAATGCTGGTGTAAAGCTTGATGCATCAATAACCAAAGAAGGTCTTTCAGGAAAATATACAGGCATTCTAAACCTTGATGGTTCTTTGTTTACTGGATTTCTAACCAATGCTGCAACAAACCTGGTAACATCTCAGCACTTAGAAAAACACGAGGCTTTATTGCAAACCGCATCATATTTACTCGCAGATGCAAATATTTCTGTTGATGCTGGTGAATGGTTACTTGCTTTTACAAATGCAACAGGAATTCCACTTATACTTGAACCTGTTTCTGTTCCCCCTGCAAGAAAATTCAAACATGTCAACCTCAGCGGACTTCATCTTGTTACTCCAAACGAAGATGAATTACCTGTCTTGTGTTCAGAAAAAGCATTATTCACACAACATCAAATAGAAGAATTGATCAATAAAGGTGTAGAGAATGTCTGGCTGCATAATGGCAAACTTGGTTCTGCTATTTATAATAAAGAAAGATCGATAACATTACATGCTCCTGAAATTGAAATTGTGGATTGTACCGGCGCAGGTGATGGTTCTTTATCTGGTTTTATTTTAGGTAAAACATTGGGTAAAGAAGATGTTGATTGCTTAAAACTTGCTCATACATTATCAGCAGAAATTTTACAAGTGAATGGCGCCATCGCTACTCATTTAAATCAGCAAAAATTATTAAGCCTAGTTTCAAAATATTATCCTGACTAATGCACTCATTCTTAGAAATACATCCTGAAGTACAAAATGCATTAGCTGATGGCAAGCCCGTTGTTGCATTGGAGTCAACTATCATTTCTCACGGAATGCCATATCCTCAAAACCTAAAAACAGCGATTGATGTCGAAGAGATCGCAAGAAATAATGGTGCTGTTCCTGCAACTATTGCAATTTTTAATGGCAAATGCTATGCAGGTTTGACCAAAGAACAATTGGAATATTTTGCTTCCGCAAAAGATGTATGGAAAGTGAGTTTGCGGGATATGCCTTATGTGATCAGTAAAAAACTACCAGGCGCAACAACTGTTGCTGCGACCATGCGAATCGCCTCAATGGCTGGTATAAAAATATTTGTTACCGGTGGGATAGGAGGGGTACATAGAAATGCAAATGAAACGATGGATGTGTCCGCCGATCTTACTGAAATGGAACAAACCTCAGTGGCAGTTGTATCTGCAGGTATAAAATCAATTCTTGATATTGGATTAACTTTAGAATATTTAGAAACAAAAGGAATTCCAGTTGTTACTGTTGGACAAAATGAGTTCCCAAGTTTTTATTCTCGCAAAAGTGGGTTCAGTTCTCCTTTGCGTTTAGATGATATTGATGAAATAGCAAATATGTTGCATGCAAAATGGCAAATGGGATTGAATGGTGCTGTTTTGATCGCCAATCCTCTTCCTGCTGACCAGGAAATTGTTGCTGAAGAAATGGAAGTTCATATTCAAAAAGCGCTGAGTGCAGCAAAAGAAAGGAAGATCACGGGCAAAGAAGTAACTCCTTTTTTATTACAATATATTTCAGAACATACAAAAGGAGAAAGCCTTGAAGCAAATATTGCTTTAATAAAAAACAATGCGAGGGTGGGAGCGGAGTTAGCAGTGGCCTATTCAAAAGATCATAGCTAAATTCTTACGGCAGTTACCAGCGGTTCAGGTTCATGTATACTTAATGAAACGGCTTTATCACTTGTAATTTTAAAAATTATTTTGACAGATGGAGCACCAGCTGGTGCAAAAGTACTTTCATCAATTTTATTCAATTTACGTGGAGATGAACCTTTACGACCTATTTGTACGAAGCCAAGCCGATGAGTATCTACAACAAATATTTCGCCTTCCCCGGCTCCAAAACGATATTCACCTGAATATTTTTTCTTTTCTTCTTCTGTTACATCTAAACTTTTAGGTTTTATATCTGCATTACCCAAACTCTCTAAGTAGCTGATTACTTTCTTTACATTGGCTGCATCAGAACCAGAAATCTCTTTATTCTCCAATCTATTCTTTGCATGTTGCAATAATGTAATACCGTGTGGTCCGTTATGCGATTGAATTCCTGGAACCGTCTCTATAATTTCCTGCACACTTTTTAGCATGCCCATCATGGTGTATGTGAAAATATCCGGTCTTGCTCCATGACTCATTAAAAACTCAGCAATATCACGACGACCAACATGTGAAGCCGCCCCAAGCGCTGTTTCCCAATCACCAAAACCCCAATCCCAGGAGGCACCAGCCAGCTCAGGCCGGGCATTCACCAGTTCCTTTACCTTATCAAAATTTCCGTGTGAAGCACCAACAATACCACTTGCCATTGCATCATTTATGCCCGGATATCTGTAAAAAAGCGAATCAGCATTTTCGGCTTTTTCAATTTTAAATGCATCCTGCGCTGATAAATTTCCAAATGCAGTGATACCAATCAAACCAAAAGCAGAGCTTCTAATAAAGCGGCGGCGTTGATTACTATTATCCATGGTAAAATGTTTTAATGCTAGCTCTACCAATTTACTGAATTCAACAGTGGATTGGCAACAAGTTTCCCATAGTCGGTAGTATAAACTGATAACTGAGTTTTAGTAGGTGTATTTATTAAAAAAGCCATCATATTAGTGATGGCTTTTATTGAAATTAATTTTTAATAGATCACACGCCCAGGGTCCAGCCTTCTCTATATTGTCTTTTCACAAACTGGTTGGCCTCATCAAAGTTGGTGATCTTCATATTTTTTGCATCCCACAAAAGCTTTTTACGGCCTAGCCACTTATCATCCCAGCCTTTTCCTTTTGGATTCCTCATTAAGAAACTGCGAAGCGCCAGGTTTCCAATTAAAATACTTTCAGTAAATGGTCCTGCATATTCAAACGGAGAGCTGGTTTTTGCATTTCCATAACCGGCAATGCAAGCATTTACCCATTGCAGGTAATGACCTTCAGGAACTCTTTTAATTTTCTCCGCAGGAAGCTTTTTCTCCTTCATTAATTTGGAAGGTAACAATCTTGGATTTGCACCATAGCAATCCATCAATAATTTTCCTTTTGTACCAACAAAAAGAACGCCGCCATCCCAATTACCAAAAGCTTCTTCAGGTAAAAGTTCATCAGGTCTTTCTGGTAATAAACCACCATCATGCCACGATACTTTTATATTTCCTTTACCATCGGTTCTTGGATAATTCAAATGTATGATCGATGAAGCAGGGCATGCATCGGGGTTTTGCGAATCATCCCACATTTTAGACCATATAGTAGCAATGCTGGCTTCCACTGAATCAGGATAAAGAATTGGCAATATGCGATAAATAGGATCCATAATATGACAGGCCATATCACCTAATGCTCCTGTACCATAAGCCCACCAGCCACGCCAGTTAAATGGAAGATATGCAGGATTGAAATCTATTTTAGGAGCAGTGCCTAACCAAAGATCCCAATTAAGTTCCTTTGGTATCTCATGTTGACCACTAGGAGTGGGAATACCTTGTGGCCATACAGGTCTGTTTGTCCATGCATGCGCTGTATGCACATCACCGATCATACCTGCCTCAAAAATTTCTTTTGCTTTTCTTACACCATCGCCAGAACCACCCTGGTTACCCATTTGTGTAACCACTTTATATTTCTTTGCAGCTTCAGTTAACATCCTCGCTTCATAGATATCGTGTGTCAATGGTTTTTGCGTGTACACATGTTTGCCTAATTGCATAGCTGCAATTGTTGCAACAGCGTGAGTATGGTCTGGAGTGGAAACAGAAACTGCATCAATATTGTTCTTTTCTTTTTCCAGCATCACTCTAAAATCTTTGTAATATGGAGCATTCGGAAATGATTGTCTTGATTTCGCAGCCTGCTTGTCATCAACATCGCATAATGCTACAATACTAACATTGGGACTTTTTGCAAATTCTGCAAGATCACTTGTTCCCTTACCCCCGGCACCAATACCGGCAATTCTTAGTTTATCACTTGGTGCAATAAAACCGCGGCCAATAACATGACGGGGTACAATGAAGAAACCGGCACCTGCTACAGCACTGTTTCTTATAAATTTTCTTCTTGAGTTACTCATATAAAAAATTAAAAAGTTTAAAAATAAAAAGTCAAAAAAATTTATGCAGAAGGTTTATCAAAACTTACACATTCTTTCAGTTCTTTTTCTGTGTAAGAAAGGCCATATTGTTTTAGTACATCATCAGGTACCCCATTCCACTGGTTAGCCACGTTACCCATATAACCAATATCTTTTACACCAATTTGGGAAGTATAAAATCCTGTTGCTACCATATCTCTCATTTTACTAAAGAAAGAAACGCCTTGTGCCATTTCGGGTTTTGCTTTTTTAGGATACGCAATCTGATCGATCAATTCGATCTGTTGCTGTTGTGTACAATCTTTAAATGCGTTATTGTATTTATTCAAACACTGCATATCAAGCCAGCGCAAACCACCACGCAATGGCGTTTGATGATAGGGCATATCCTTTACGATGAATTCAATGAACTCAGGAACCTTTGCATCGGTTGCACTGCCACTTACTTCATCCTTCGGTATAATAATATCTGAGAGTACTGCGATCGTCGCCATTTCATGATCGGTAAAAAAATTATCCATTGCCAGTATCCGCTTTTCGTTTTCTACCTCAGCGGGATTGCGATCAAGATTAAAAGTTTGATCAGCCGCAACAATTTTTTTATCATCTGGGCCACAACCGGCAACAACCGCAGGCACAGCGACAGCGCCGGTAACAATTAATTTTAGCGATTCTCTTCTATCCATATAAAAAGTTTATGGTTTGTGGTTCTAAAGATTATTTTTCTTCATTTCATCAATTATATGTTCACTTGCTCTCATGCTTAATGCCAGGATCGTCCACGTAATATTCTTATCAGCTTGTGATGTGAAAGCTCCGCCATCAACAACAAAAAGATTTTTGCAATCATGTGCCTGGTTCCAGCTATTCAATGCAGAATTTTTTGCAGCGCTTCCCATTCTCACTGTTCCTCCTTCGTGAATGATCTCTCCTGGTTTTGCCAATCCATATTGATTTTTTTCATCATCATTTGCGCCCCATGTGATCACTGCTCCCATATTATGCATGATCTCTTTGAAAGTTTCTTTCATGTGTTTCGCCTGGTTCACTTCATAGTCACTCCATTTTACATTGAATTTTAAAACGGGAATGCCATACTTGTCAACAACATTCGGATCGATCTCGCAAAAATTATCTTCTCTTGGAATCGCTTCACCACGACCAGCCATGCCCACACTTGCACCATAGAAGTAGCGATAATCTTCTTTCAAAGATTTGCCATAACCACCACCTTCTTTTTGCACACCATTTACAGCATACTTACCATTGAAACTTTCAATGCCACCCA
>Ga0193738_1000601_pt1 | contig 17324 bp, 14 predicted proteins | sample L2a1metaG_FD_144927 | JGI IMG/M metagenome (GOLD analysis project Ga0193738, IMG submission 144927) | Soil microbial communities from a riparian zone of the East river system, Colorado, United States - L2a1 | ecosystem: Environmental > Terrestrial > Soil > Riparian zone | place: USA: East River...
CCAAGATCCGCAGCAGTCACATCCTCGACGCCGAGCCCGTGCACGCCGTCGACGCACAGCAGTGCGCGGTCGTCGGCTTCGCGATCGGCGTTCAGGTGGCGCAACCCGTCGGCGATGGCCGCGATCGGCAGCTTCACACCGGTGCCGGAGTGAACCCAGGTGACGGCAACCGCCCTGGTCCTCGGCGTAACCGCGCCGAGGAGTCGCCCGACGATCTCGTCGACTGAAGCATCGGCAGGCGAGTCGTACAACTGCACCCGGTTGACCGTCGAACCGGTGCGCGCGGACCGCAGCCGCAGCGCCTCATGGGTCGAGTAGAAGTCGTGCTCCGTGGTGAGGACCTCCTGGTCGGCCCGCAGGCGCAGGCCTCCGTACAGCAGGCCGAGACCCATGGTCGTGCTGTCCGTCAGCGCGACCTCACCGGCGGCGACGTCGAGGTATTCGGCCGCCGCCGTGCGGACGGCGATCTCGTTGTCGACCTCGTGCTCGGTCAGGTAGCCGTGCGGGTCCTGGTCGAGGCCCGCGCGGTGACGCTCGATCGCATGGGCCACGGGCGCCGGATGGGCGGCGAGCACGAAAGCGGCGAAATGGCTCAGATCGTGAGTCAGGGAGAACTGATCTCGTACCGATCCCCAGTCGCGCGGATCGAATCCGCCGGCCGTGGAGCGTGCCGCCTGGCTGCCGCCGGGAGCGTCCTCTGCGCCTGCCGAGCAGGCCGCGACCGAAGTGACCGCGAGGCCACCCGCCAGCGCGCCGGACCGGGCGAGAAACCTCCGCCTGGACATGTCATCCATGAGCCTCACCTCCGCCCGTCGATCATGCCAGCGGCGCGCTCACGAAGGCTCGATGCCTGGGGTTCAGCGGACGACGCGGCCGCGCAGGATGATCCGCTCCGGGCGGAGCAGCGTCTCCGGTTCGACCACGGGGTCGGCGGCGTAGACGGTCAGGTTCGCGACGGCACCGTGAGTCAACGCGCCGGATCCGCCCAGCAGGTAGGCCCGGGCTCGCCACGACGCAGCACCCACGGCGTCGGGCGCCGGGACTCCGGCCCTGATCAGTTCCAGCACCTCGCGGGCCACGAGCCCATGGGGCAGGACCCCACCGGCGTCGGTGCCGGCGAAGATCGGCACACCCGACTCGTAGGCGGTGCGGACGTTCTCGTGGCGGCGCGCGTGCAGCGCCCGCATGTGCGCCGCGTAGCGCGGGAACCTGGCCTCGCCCTGGTCGGCGTACTTCGGGAAGTTGTCGATGTTGACCAGCGTCGGAACCATCGAGATCCGGCGCGTAGCCATCTCGGCCATCAGGTCGGGCGAGAGCCCACTGCCATGCTCGATGCCGTCGATTCCGGCCCCGATCAGGTCCGGCAGCGCGTCCTCGCCGAAGACATGAGCCGTGACCCGTGCGCCGAGGTCATGCACCCGTGCGATCGCGGCGTCGAGGGCGGGTCGTGGCCAACACGGGCCGAGGTCGCCGGTGTCGCGGTCGATCCAGTCGCCGACGAGCTTGACCCAACCGTCCCCGCGGCGCGCCTCGGCTTCCACCTGGGCGACCAGCTCGTCGGGCTCGATCTCCACTCCGTAGTTGCGGATGTAGCGCTTGGTCCGCGCGATGTGCCGCCCGGCCCGCACGATCCTGGGCAGGTCGGCCCGGTCGTCGACCCATCTGGTGTCGGCGGCCGACCCCGCGTCGCGCAACAGCAGCACGCCCGCGTCGCGGTCAGCGAGCGCCTGTAGCTCTGCCTCGTCGTCCGGGACGGCGCCGCGGGAGTCAAGCCCGACGTGGCAGTGCAGGTCGACCAGTCCCGGAAGTATCCAGCCCTCGCCCACCGTTTCGGCGCCGGGCACGGATTCGAACGTGACCCGGCCGTCCCTGACCCAGAGGTCGCGGTGTTCACGGTCGGGGAGGACCACGCCACGCACGTGCAGGGCAGGAGGCATGGTGGCGGGTGTGCCTCAGCGCCTCTTCAGGAACTCGGCGACGTCGTCGGGAAGCTGAAGGTCGTTCGGATCGAAGTCGCCACCGCCGCCGAACGCCGCCGGTACGTCGCCGGGCTTCGGCGCGGCCGTCCGGCGTTCCTGGGCGGCCGTCTCGGCGGCCGCGAGCTCGGCGGCGCGCTTGGCCGGGTTGCCGGACCGGCCGCCGCGCTGCTTGCCCTTCTTGGCCTGCCGGCCCTTGCTCTTCTTGCCGAAGCTGCCCGGCATCCCGGGCACGCCCGGTAGCCCGCCCATCCCGCCGCCACGGGCGGCCTGGCTCATCATGTCGCGGGCGACGAAGAATCGGTCGACCAGCTGGTTCACCTCGCTCACGACCGTCCCGGACCCACGGGCGATCCGGGCCCGGCGCGAGCCGTTGATGACCTTCGGATTCTCGCGCTCACCCGGCGTCATCGACCGGATGATCGCCTGGATCCGATCCATCTCGCGGTCGTCGAAGTTGTCGAGGGCCTCGCGCATCTGGCCTGCGCCCGGAAGCATCCCGATGATGTTCTTGATCGGCCCCATCTTGCGGATCGCCTGCAGCTGGTCGAGGAAGTCCTCGAGGGTGAACCCGGTGCCCTTCTGGAGCTTGCGCGCCATGTCCTCGGCCTGCGAGGCGTCGAACACCTTCTCGGCCTGCTCGATGAGGGTGAGCATGTCGCCGAGGTCGAGGATGCGGGAGGCCATCCGCTCCGGATGGAATACGTCGAAGTCCTCGAGCTTCTCCCCGGCGGACGCGAACATGACCGGTCGCCCGGTGACGGACGCGACCGAGAGGGCAGCGCCACCGCGGGCGTCGCCGTCGAGCTTGGTGAGGACGACGCCGTCAAAGCCGACGCCGTCGAGGAACGCATTGGCGGTGGTGACGGCGTCCTGACCGATCATCGCGTCGACGACGAACAGCGTCTCGTCCGGACCGACCGCGTCCCGGATGTCGCGAGCCTGCGCCATCATTTCGGCGTCGACTCCGAGCCGGCCGGCCGTGTCGACAACCACGACGTCTGCTCGACGCCGCTGCGCGCCACAGCCACCGGATCGCCGGTGCCGTTGCCGGCCTCGGGCGCCCAGACCGCGACGCCGGCGCGCTCGCCGACGATCTGCAACTGCGTCACCGCGTTGGGCCGCTGGAGGTCGGCCGCGACCAACAACGGCTGATGTCCGGAGCCCCTCAGCCAGAGGGCGAGCTTGGCCGCCAGCGTCGTCTTACCGGAACCCTGCAGACCGGCAAGCATGATCACGGTCGGGGGCTGCTTGGCAAAGCGCAGCCGGCGGGTCTCCCCGCCGAGGATCCGTACCAACTCGTCGTTGACGATCTTGATGACCTGCTGGGCCGGGTTGAGCGCCGCCGAGACCTCCGCTCCTCTGGCCCGCTCCTTGACCGCGGCGATGAAGTCCTTGACGACCGGGAGCGCGACGTCGGCCTCGAGCAACGCGACCCGGATCTCACGGGCGGAGGCGTCGATGTCGGCCTCGGACAACCTGCCCTTGCCGCGCAGCGTCTTGAAGGTGGCGGCCAGGCGGTCGGAGAGTGTAGCGAACACGGTCGTGGGGATCCTCGCTTGAGACGTCGGGCTCCCGCCAAGGGTAACCGCGCGGCCGGAGCGCCGCCGCCCCGCGTAATGAGCGCCCTCCTCGTACGTGAAACTGAGCTGCGTGAGATACGTGCTGATCATCTGCGACGAGAAGTCGGTGCCGGCGAGCCCGGCGCAGATCGCCGCGGACCCCGACCATCAGGGGGGTGTCTTCAAGATCACCAGCCAGATCGGGCTCCACCCGATCACTGTCACGGGACGCATGATGAACGGAGTACCAAGGCTCTCGAACATCTGGGTGCCGCGATGAAATATTCGGACGACTCGGCGATCAACGCCGTGTACACCTCGTCGCTCAGCTGTCCGAAGCCGACCATCCGGAGCAGGCTCGTCTGGATAAGCGATGGTGATCAGCGCGGCGCTGTAGAACTCGGGGAGGATCGTTCTTGGGCCAGTGTCTGGTGGGCGTACGGCGCTCTTCACCATGAGTTGAGCGACGAAGCGCTCGTCAGGGCCCTCGAGCTGCTGGTTCGCGTCGATCGCTCCGCTGACGCTCGTGCTGCGGCGCTGATGCTTCAGGCAGCTATCAAGGTCGCGCAGGCCGCCTACGCCGAATCAGACTCGCCACCCGTAGAGCTGGAGGCGCTTGGGGTTGTGGACTCGACATGAGCGGCTTAGCCGAACCATCAACACGATATGGGAACGCGCCCGTGACCGACCCACGTCGGCCTTAGCGCTGGCCGCCGGTCTCGGGCCGTCCCTCACGCATTGAGGCGGGCGGCGATCTGCTCGGCCCGCTCCAGCAGCCGGGGTTCCTGCAATCCCTCGGCCATCGTTCGGGCCGCGCGGTCGGGGCCGGTCCAGCGCCATGCGTCGACCATGCCGACCTCGGCGTCGGTCCGGACGGTGGCGATGTCGCGGAATAGCAGTGCCAGGTCGAACTGCTCGCGCAGGATGGCGTTCAGCTTCGCCGCCGATCGCACGCCGGCGTCCCAGGCGAGCGGGTCGTCAGGGATGCCCTCCAAGCGGCCCCAGCGGTCGAGCACGGCGGCCGCGGACTTCGCGCCCCAGCCGGTCAGGCCGGGGAAGCCGTCGGCGGTGTCACCGACGAGAGCCAGCAGGTCCGGGACGGAGGTTGGCGGAACGCCCAGACGCTCGTGCACGCCCGCGGCGTCGAACCACTTGTCCTGACGGCGGTCCCACTGCCAGACCTTGCCGCCGACGCACTGGCCGAGGTCCTTGTCGGGGGTGCAGATGACCGCCCGCTCGACGCGGTGGTCGGCCGCCGCGACGAGGGCACCTGCGGCGAGGGCGTCGTCCGCCTCCTGCTCGACCATCGCCCACACGGTGAAGCCGAAGGCTCGTAGCGCGTCCTCCACGACCGGGAACTGGGCCTTCAGCCTGGGGTCGACCCCGGTGCCGTCCTTGTAGGTGGGCCACATGTCGTTGCGGAACGACTCGATCACGTGGTCGGTGGCCACCGCGACGTGCGTGGCGCCCTGTTCGAGCAACGCGAGGCACGACCCGACGACCCCACGGGTGGCGCCGAGGTCCGGGTCCTTGTTCGCCGGTGAGTAGTGGTACCGGAACAACTCGTAGGTGCCGTCGACCAGGTGGACCTGCATGCGAGGAGCCTGCCATGCCGAGGGTCCGGGACCCGCGGCGCCGGCGCCGTTATGGTTTGGCCCGTGGGCGACGACGGCCGGGTGTGCCTTGTCACCGGCGCCGGACGCGGCATCGGTTCTGCCGTCGCACGCCGGCTCTCCGAGCGGGGCCACCGGGTCGCGCTGTGCGCACGCAGCGGCGACCAGCTCACGGCGGTTGCGGAGACGTTGCCGGGCGAGTCACTTGTCCTGCCTGTCGACCTGCTCGCCGACGGCGCCGTCGACCGCCTGTTCTCCTCGGTCGATGACGCGTGGGGGCCGGTCGAGATCCTCGTCGCGAACGCCGGTGCGGGTTCGTCGGCACCGATCCCCCGGATCACCGACGCCGACTGGCAGCGCATGCTCGACCTCAACCTCACCACCCCGTTCCGGTGCATCCGGCGCGCGCTGCCGGCCATGACCACGGCCGGCTGGGGCCGCATCGTGGTCCTGGCCTCCGTCGCCGCGAAACGGGGCGAGCCGTACATCGCCGCGTACACGGCCGCCAAGCACGGCGTCCTCGGCCTGGTTCGGGCAGCCGCGGCGGAGACGGCGCGAACCGGCGTGACGGTCAACGCGGTCTGTCCCTCCTACGTCGACACGCCGATGACGGACGGGTCCGTGGAGACCATCGTCGCTCGAACCGGACGAACCCCCGACGAGGCGAGGGCGATCCTCGCCGCCAAGCAGCCGATCGGACGGTTGGTGACCGTCGAGGAGGTCGCAGACGCGGTCGAGTTCTGCGTAGCGAACCCGGCCGTCACGGGGCAGGGCATCAACGTCGACGGCGGCGCGGTGCAGTCGTGAGCGACGGCCACGACATCGTCAATCCGGAGGGGCTGCCGCACCCGTCCGGCTTCAACCACGCCGTCGTCTCGGGCGACGGCAGAACCGTCTGGCTGGCCGGTCAGACCGCGCTCGACCACCACGGCGTGTTGGTCGGCGTCGGCGACGTCGTCGTCCAGTTCGATCAGGCGCTCCGCAACCTGCTGACCGTGCTCGGTGCCGCGGGCGGACACCCCGAGCACCTGGTGTCGATGACGGTGTACATCGTCGACCTGGACGACTACCGGGCGCACTCCCGCGAGATCGGGCAGGTGTGGCGGCGGTTGGTCGGCAGCGACTATCCAGCCATGGCCGCGGTTGGGGTGGCGCGACTGTGGGACGCCGACGCGCGGGTCGAGGTGCAGGGTGTCGCCGTCCTTCCCGCGTGATCCGACGCGGGTCAGCCGCCGCGCACCTCGACGACGTGGTCGTGTGCCGACGCTGCCAGCCGCTCGCGCAGCGCGAAGAACACCTCAGCCGCCTCCGTCCCCTGCCACCCGGGCGGCAACAGTTCTGGTGGCAGGCCGGGATCGAGGTAGGGCAGCCGCCGCCACGCGTTCAGTGTCTGGACGTAATCGGCGAACGCCGACTCCGCCTCGACGCGGCGCCGGCGAGCCCACGCCGACGCCATCGGCTGCCAACGGCGCACGTACGCGGCGTACGAGTCTTGGATCTGGTCCAGGTCCCACCACCGCGCGACCTCGGCCCGCAGGTCGTCCACTGCGACAGGGCGAGCGGTGAACAGGTCGACATAGGGCAGCAGGCCCAGCCGCGCGAGCACGTCGGACGTCTCGTCTGCCAAGTGCGCCGGGGCGATCCAGACGCCTGGCGCGACGTTGCCGAAGCCGAGCCAGGACAGCCGCGAACGGAGGGTGTGCCGCTTCGCCCGCTCTGCCTCGGGCACGCTGAACACGGCGAGTACCCAGCCCTCCCCCATCGTCGCCGTCGGTCGGGCGAAGATCCGGCGGTCGCCCTCGGTCAGGATGGCCCGCGCCCGCTCGGACAGGGCGTAGCCGGCCGCGCCGTCGACCCGGGCGGCCTCGAGGATGCCACGGCGCTTGAGCCGCGACGTCGACGACCGCACGGCCGGCTCGTCGACCCCGAGGGCGTCCATCAGGCGGATGAGGGTCGCCACGGACATCCACCCGCCGGCCTCGCGCGCGTAGGACCCGTAGATCGTGACGATCAGCGATCGCGGCTGGACGGGCCGCTGCGGAGACGTCGTCGGCACAGTGCCGACTGTATTGCGGCCCCTTGACCGCCGTCACGAGGGTGACAGACTGCGGAAATAACCAACTCACGCCGAGGTGAGCCATGCTGCTGTCGCGATCCGCACACGTCGACACCTTCGCCAGGGACGGGTTGCCGCCGCCGGACCAGTGGCCACAGTTCCTCTTCGACCTTCCCGATGTGCATTACCCGGACCGCCTCAACTGCGCGCAGCGGCTGCTCGACGACACGACCGACCGCCTCGGGTCTGACCGGCGGTGCCTTGTCACGGCGTCGGAGTCGTTGACCTACGGGGAGTTGCGCGACCGCTCCGACCGGGTCGCCTCCGTCCTGGCCGACCGGCTCGGCCTGCAGCCGGGCAACCGGGTGCTGCTCCGCGCTCCCAACAATCCCTGGCTCGTCGCCACCTGGCTGGGCGTGCTCAAGGCCGGCGGCGTCGTCGTGTTGACGATGCCCCTGCTGCGCTCGGGCGAGCTCGTGACGACCATCGAGCTGACGCAGCCTGACCTGGCTATCTGCGACCAGCGCTTCCTCGACGAGCTGCACACTGCACGCGCGCTCGCGCTTCCGGCCATGACCGTTGTTCCCTACGGCAGCGACACCGAGGACGATCTGATCCGGCTCGCCGACGACGCCTCCGCCAGCCTCGAACCGGTTCAGACGGCGGCCGACGACGTGGCGCTGCTGGCCCTGACGTCGGGCACCACCGGCCGGCCCAAGGTCACGATGCACTTCCACCGTGACGTGATGGCCAACGCCGACACGTTCAGCCGTCACGTCCTACGGCCTCAGCCCGACGACTTGTTCGCCACCACTGCACCGTTCGCGTTCACCTTCGGCCTCGGCGCCGGGCTGGTGTTCCCGCTGCACGCGGGTGCCGCGACGCTGCTCGTCGAGAAAGCCACGCCGGACGAGTTGGCCGACGCCGTGGCCCGGCACGGCGTCACGACCCTGTTCACCGCACCGACCGCCTACAAGGCGATGCTCGCCGCCGGCAAGTGCGACCTGCTGCGTGGCCTGCGTAGCGCGGTGTCCGCCGGCGAGCACCTGCCGGCCGCGACCTGGCACGCCTTCCGCGACGCGACCGGCGTACAGATCATCGACGGCATCGGGTCGACGGAGATGCTCCACATCTTCGTCGCCTCCGCCGGCGACGACATCAGGCCGGGCTCCACCGGACGGGCGGTGCCCGGATACGTGGCGACGGTGCTCGACGGGCACGGCCGTGAGGTACCGCCAGGCACACAGGGAAGGTTGGCAGTCAGGGGACCGACCGGCTGCCGATACCTCGCCGACAAGCGACAGAAGTCCTACGTCCAGGACGGCTGGAACATCACCGGCGACACCTACGTCATCGACGAGGACGGGTACTTCTGGTACCAGGCGCGCAACGACGACATGATCGTCTCCTCGGGCTACAACATCGCCGGCCCCGAGGTCGAGCAGGCGCTGTTCAGCCATCCCGACGTCGTCGAGTGCGCCGTTGTCGGCCTGCCCGACCCTGATCGCGGCCAGGTGGTCACCGCGTACGTCGTCCTCCGCGACGGCGTTCCGCGCGACGACGCCGCCCGCCGGGCGCTGCAGGAGCACGTCAAGGCGACGATCGCCCCCTACAAGTACCCGCGGACGGTCGAGTTCCGCGACGCGCTCCCGAAGACCCAGACCGGCAAGCTCCAGCGCTACAGGCTGCGCCAGGAGGCGGCCGGTTCTCCCGGTCAGCCGCGGTAAAGCTCCCGGGCGATGATCGACCGCTGGACCTCGGAGGCACCCTCGTAGATGCGCGGTGCCCGCACTTCGCGGTAGAGGTGCTCGAGCAGGTGGCCACGCTGAAGCGCCCGCGCGCCGTGGAGCTGGATCGCGGCGTCGACGACGAACTGGGCCGTCTCGGTGGCAAACAGCTTCGCCATCGCGGACGTCGCGCCGACCCGTTCGGCTCCGGCGTCGTAGGCGGCGGCCGCCCGGTACACCAGCAGCCGCGCGGCTTCGATCCGCGTGGTCATCTCGGCCAGTGTGTGCGCCACCGACTGCATGTCCTTGAGCGGGCCACCGAACGCCTGGCGCTCTCCGGCGTGGGCGACAGCCGCGTCCAATGCGGCCTGCGCCATACCGACAGCGAACGCACCGACACTGGGCCGGAACAGGTCGAGCGTCCTCATCGCCACCGCGAAGCCGTGGTCCAGCTCACCGAGCAACTCCCCCGCCCGCACCGGCACGCCGTCGAAGGCCAGCTGGCCGATCGCGTGCGGCGACAGCATGTCCAGGTGCTCGCCGGACAAGCCGGGCCGGTCGCCCGGGACGACGAACGCGCTGACGCCACGGGGACCCGCGTCAGGCGTCGTCCGCGCGAACACCGTGTAGAAGTCGGCCTCGGGGGCGTTGGAGATCCACGTCTTCTCGCCGGACAGCCGCCATCCGGTGCCGTCGGGCTCGGCGCGGAGTTGCAGCGCGCCGGCGTCGGACCCGGCACCGGGCTCGGTCAGGGCGAATGCCGCCACCGCATCGCCGGCGGCGACCGCCGGAACCCACCGTTGCACCTGTTCGTCCGGGCCGGACAGCAGCACCGGGTAGGTTCCCAGACCCTGCAACGCCAACGCGGTCTCGGCCTCGGTCGACACGGAAGCCAACGACTCGCGCAGCAGGCAGAGATCGGTCGCTGAGGTGGCCCGCCCGGAAACCGCGTCGGCCGCACCAGGGAACAGCCGCTGGAACAGCCCGAGCTCACCCATCGCCTTGAGCAGGTCGCGATCGACCCGGCCCGGCTCGCCCTGCCCGGCGACCGGAAGCAGGCGCGAAAGCGCAATCTCGCGGATCCAGTCCGCCAGCTCCCGCTGCTCGGGGCTGAGGTCGAACGGCGTCGTCACTGCCCGCGCCACTGCGGAGACCGCTTCCCGGTGAACGCCGCATGGAACTCCCGGTAGTCGGCACCGTTCATCAGCAGCGCCTGCGTCATCGCCTCGAGTTCGAGCGCACCGGTCAGGCTCATGTCCAGTTCGCGGGTCAGCAGCGACTTCGTCTGGGCGTACGCCTGCCACGGCCCGTCGGCCAGCCGCTTAGCGAGTGCCGCGGCCGCGGCATCCACCGCGTCGTCGTCGACCAACTCGCTGACCAGGCCGTAACGGTCGGCGTCCTCGGCCGGCACCGTGTCGCCGAGCATGAGCATCGACGTCGCCCGGCCGAACCCCACCAGCCGTGGCAGCAGGTAGGCGGCTCCCATGTCGCCACCGGCCAGGCCCACCTTGGTGAACAGGAAGGCGAACCTGGCAGACCTGGCGACGATGCGGAAGTCGGCGGCCAGGGCAATCACCGCACCCGCGCCGGCAGCGGTGCCATGGATCGCGGCGATGATCGGCAGCGGGCACTCGCGCATGGCCTTGACGACGTCGCCGGTCATGCGCGTGAACGCGAGCAACTCGTCCGGACGCATCGACAGGGTGGCACCGATGATCTCGTCGACGTCGCCACCGGAGCAGAACGACCGGCCCTCGCCGCGCAGGACGAGCACCCGGGTGTCGCCACGGTGCGGGAGCTCGGCCACCAGATCGCGCAGGTCGGCGTAGGTGTCGAACGTCAACGCGTTGAGCTTGTCCGGACGGTCGAAGGTCGCCGTCGCGACAGCACCGTCACGCTCGAACCGGAAGTGCTTCCACTCCTCGGTGAACGGCACCGATCCGCGGAACGGGCTCATACCGCACGAACCTCCACCATCGGTGGTCGGAGACGAAATAGCGCGCGTGTTACTGTCGTAACGGAGCCAGCATAGGCGCCAGACCCTTCGGATGACATCGGGGTGTCCCATGCGCATCGCGGTCGTCGGCGGCGGGCCGGGTGGGCTCTACTTCGCCGCGTTGGCCAAACGCCTCGATCCGAGTCACTTGATCACCGTGTGGGAGCGCAATGCTGCCGACGACACGTTCGGCTTCGGGGTCGTCTTCTCCGACGAGACCCTCGGCGGCATCGAGCACGCGGATCCCGAGATCCACACGGCCATCCAGCGCGAGTTCGCCCGCTGGGACGACATCGACGTCCACTACCGGGGACAGGTCGTCACCAGCGGCGGGCACGGCTTCGCCGCCATGAGCCGGCGACGCTTGTTGGAGATCCTTCAGGTCCGCTGCGCGGGGCTCGGCGTCGACCTGCGGTTCGAGACCGAGGCGCCCGACATCGATCGGATCGCCAGCGGTCACGACCTGGTCGTCGCGGCCGACGGCGCCAACTCGGCGGTGCGAGCACGGTTCGCCGACACGTTCGGGCCCGACTTCGACCGGCGCCGGTGCCGCTACATGTGGCTCGGCACCGACCTGGTCTTCGACGCCTTCACCTTCCACGTCGAGCAGACCCCGTACGGGGTGATGCAGATCCACGGTTACCCGTACGACGCCACGGGCAGCACCTTCATCGTCGAGATGCACGACGACGTCTGGCGCGCGGCCGGGTTCGATGCCGCCGAGGGCCAGGCCTTCCAGCCCGGCGAGAGTGACGACGAGTCGGTGAAGAAGATCCGCGAACTGTTCGCGCACGTCCTGCGTGGCCACGAGGTCTTTGCGAACAACTCACGGTGGCTCCAGTTCGCGACGATCCGCAACGCCACCTGGCGGTACGGGAACGTCGTCCTGCTCGGCGACGCCGCACACACCGCGCACTTTTCCATCGGCTCGGGCACGAAGCTGGCCATGGAGGACGCGCTCACCCTGGCCGCGTCGTTGCACGAGAACGACGCAGTGCCGGCGGCGCTGGCCGCGTACGAGGACGAGCGGCGGCCGGTCGTGGTCTCGACGCAGCGGGCCGCCCAGGCGAGCCTGGAGTGGTTCGAGAACCTGGGCCAGTACACCCACCAGGACCCGATCCGCTTCGCGTTCAACATCCTCACCCGCTCACGGCGGGTCACCTACGACAACCTGCGCCTGCGCGATCCCGAGTTCGTCGACTCCGCCGACGCGTGGTTCGCCCGCCACGAGGTCGCGCGCGGTGTGGCACCCGGACCCCCCGTGACCCGGCCGCCGATGTTCCAGCCGTTCCGGCTGCGCGACCTGGCGTTGAAGAACCGCGTGATCGTCTCCGCTATGGACATGTACTCGGCGAGTGACGGTAACCCGAACGACTTCCACCTCGTCCACCTGGGTGGCAAGGCGCTCGGCGGGGCCGGGCTGGTCATGACCGAGATGGTCTGCGTGTCCCCGACCGGCCGGATCACACCCGGCTGCACCGGGCTGTACACCGACGCACAGGCGCACGGGTGGCGGCGCATCGTCGAATTCGTCCACTCACGGACGACGGCCGCCATCGGTATCCAGCTCGGCCACTCCGGTCGCAAGGGCTCGACCAAGCTGATGTGGGAGGGCATGGACGAGCCCCTGCCCGACGGCAACTGGCCGGTGGTCGGCCCGTCGGCACTGGCGTACTCGGCGGCCAACCAGGTTCCGCAAGTACTCGACGTCGCCGCCATGCGGACGATCCGTGACGAGTTCGTCGCGTGCGCCCGGCATGCGAGCGACGCCGGGTTCGACCTGCTGGAGCTGCACTGCGCGCACGGTTACCTGCTGTCGAGCTTCCTCTCGCCGCTCACGAACCACCGGACCGACGACTACGGCGGGACGCTCGCGGGAAGGCTGCGCTACCCGCTGGAAGTCTTTGATGCGGTCCGAGCGGTCTGGCCGGCCTCGAAGCCGATGTCCGTGCGGATCTCGGCCACGGACTGGTGCCCTGGCGGCACCGACGCCGACGACGCCGTCGAGATCGCCGCCGCCTTTGCTGCGCACGGCGCCGATGCGATCGATGTGTCCACCGGGCAGGTCGTCAAGGAGGAACAACCGGCATTCGGGCGCAGCTACCAGACGCCGTACGCCGACCGGATCGCCAACACAGTCGACATCGCGGTCATCGCAGTCGGGGCGATCTCCTCTGCGGAGGACCTGAACGCGCTCATCCTGGCCGGGCGGGCCGACCTCGCCGCGCTGGCCCGAACCCACCTCTACGACCCGATGTGGACCTTGCACGCGGCGGCCGATCAGGAGTACACGGGCAGCGGCGCCCACTGGCCGGCGCCGTTCGCGGCCGGCCGGCGCAAGCCGCAGACCACCCGCACCGACGGTCCCAAGCCACGCCTGGAGCTGATCCGCGATCCCGGTGCGGGCCGGACCCGCCATCAGCGCTGGAGACCGTGAGGAGTCGCCATGCCCCTGCTCGCCGACCTGCTCGACGCCGTCACGACCGGACGGGTCGAGGTTGTCGACCTCACCGCCCCGCTCTCGTCGCAGACGCCGGTCCTCGTCCTGCCCGAACCGTTCGGCCAGACCGACCGGTTCGAGCTGCGCGAGATCAGCCGGTACGACGACCGCGGCCCGGCGTGGTACTGGAACAACATCTCCACCGGCGAGCACACCGGCACGCACCTCGACGCCCCCATCCACTGGGTCACCGGCCAGACATCCGAGGACGTGTCACAGGTCGCACCCTCCCGGTTGGTCGCGCCCGCCGCCGTCTTCGACGTCGCCGACCGGGCAGCCGCCGATCCGGACTTCCTGCTCGCCACCGACGACGTGCGCGCGTGGGAGGCGCAGCACGGTGCTCTGCCCGCTGGCGGCTGGCTGCTGCTGCGCACGGGGTGGGACGCCCGCAGCCACAGCCAGGACGAGTTCCTCAACGCGGACGAGACCGGCCCGCATACGCCCGGCGTGAGCGTGGAATGCGCCCGCTGGCTGGCCGATGAGGCGCCCGTCATCGGCGTCGGCGTCGAGACTGTCGGCACCGACGCGGGTGCGGCGCACTCGTTCGACCCGGCCTTCCCGTGCCACACCTTCCTGCTCGGGGCGGGCAAGTACGGGTTGACGCAGCTGCAGAACCTGGCGGTACTGCCGCCGACCGGTTCGGTGCTGGTCGTTGCGCCGTTGCCGATCGTCGGCGGATCCGGCAGCCCGACACGCGTGCTCGCCCTCGTGGAGCGCTGAGGCTTCGGTGCTCGTCTCGGAGGCCGTCGGAGCTACGCTGGCCGAGCTCGGGGTCCGGCAGGCGTTCGGCGTCGTCGGCAGCGGCAACTTCGATGTCACCAACGCCCTCCTCGCCGGTGGTGCCCGCTACGTCCCGGCCCGGCACGAGGGCGGCGCGGCGACCATGGCCGATGCCTACGCGCGGATGAGCGGCGAGGTGTCCGCACTGACGCTCCACCAGGGCTGCGGGCTGACCAACGCGATGACCGGCATCACCGAGGCTGCAAAGAGCCGTACGCCGATGCTCGTCCTGGCGGCCGAGTCGAACGTGCCGACATCGAACTTCGCCGTCGACCAGGCGGCGCTCGCCGCTGCGGTCGGCGCGTCGACGGTGCGGCTGAGTTCGGCCGCTGACGCCGTGACCGAGACCGTGCGTGCGTTCCACCTCGCCCGTGACGAGCGGCGGACGGTGGTCGTGAACCTCCCACTGGAGGTACAGGGGGCGACGGCGCTCGACGTGCCGGTTCCGCAGCCGTCGGCGCCGCCGTCGCCGGTCGGACCCTCGACTGCCGACGTCACCGCCCTCGCGGATCTGCTGCGCCAGGCGCAGCGTCCCGTCCTGATCGCGGGCCGAGGAGCCCGCGAAGCGCGCAACGAACTACTCGCCCTGGCCGATGCGTGCGGAGCACTGGTGGCGACCTCGGCCGTGGCGCGCGGTCTGTTCAACAGCAGCCCGTGGTCACTCGACGTGTCCGGTGGGTTCGCGTCACCGCTGGCCGCATCGCTCATCACCGACGCCGATGTGATCGTCGGCTTCGGCTGCGCCCTGAACATGTGGACCATGCGGCACGGCCGGCTGATCGGGACGGACGCGCAGGTGGCGCAGGTCGACATCGAGCCCAACGCCCTGGGCAAGCATCGCCCGATCCACTTGGGCGTCGTCGGCGACAGCGCGGTGACGGCCGCTGCCGTCACGCAGTCGCTGCCCGCCGGCTCAGCCACCCGGTATCGCGAGGAGGCGGTAGGCGAGCGGATCGCTCGCGAGATCCGATGGCGCGACGTGCCGTACGAGGACTGGGGTGGCGACGGAACGATCGACCCGCGGACCCTGACGATCGCGCTCGACGACCTGCTGCCTGCCGAGCGCGTCGTCGCGGTCGACTCGGGCAACTTCATGGGCTATCCGAGCATGTTCCTGTCGGTGCCCGACGAGTACGGCTTCTGCTTCACCCAGGCCTTCCAGTCGATAGGCCTCGGCCTGGCAACTGCGATTGGGGCTGCGCTGGCGCAGCCGTCCCGGTTGCCCGTCGCCGCCCTGGGCGACGGCGGAGCGCTGATGGCTGCCGCCGAGCTCGATACCGTGCGCCGGCTGGGTCTGCCGATGCTGGTCGTCGTCTACGACGACGCGGCCTATGGCGCCGAGGTGCACCACTTCGCCGACGGCCAGCCGCTGGACACCGTCACCTTCCCGGATACCGACATTGCGGCCATCGGCGCCGGCTACGGCCTCGAGGCGGCAATCGTGCGGACGCCTGACGACCTCGACACTGTCCGCCGCTGGGTCGATGGTCCCCGCGACCGTGCTCTGCTCGTCGATGCCAAGGTCGCCGCACCGCGCGGATCCTGGTGGCTCGAGGAGGCCTTCCGCGGCCACTGACGCGGGCGGGTGACGGTGTCACGCAGCAGCCGAACGGAAGCCCCAGACGTGGTACGCGTCGATCTCCAGCCATGCGCTGATCCGCGGCCGTCGACGATTGACGTACGGCTTGCCGGTGTAGTGCTGCGCGATCCGGTCGATGTCGGCCAGCCCGTCGTCGGGCTCGAGTGTCGCGCTCCCTTGCATGCTCACATGCCGGTACCACGTATCGCCGTCCAACACGGTCAGCGAGAACCGTGGGTTCGCGCGGATGTACTCGAGACGCTTCCGCCCGGCGTCCATGTTGACCAGGACGCGGCCGCCGTCCCACAGGTACCACGTCGCCACCGTGACTGGTGTGCCATCCGCGCGGACCGTCCCCAGGACCGCCGGGTTCGGCCTCTTCAGCACGTCGACCAGGTTGGCTGGAATCGGCGGTTTGGCCATGAGAGAACTCCTTTGCAGGCGTACGTCGTCACGATGGTCAAAGACGATCGCACGCTGTTCCGATCCTTGGGGAATCGGGCTCCATCCCGACAAGGGACCGCTCGCTCACCGCCGCGTGGATCGCGCTCGACGACGCCACCATCGAGAACGGCTGCCTGTGGGTGATCCCCGGATCGCACCCCAATGGGGTGCTCTACGCCGCGCGCGACGGCCACCTGCTTCACCGATCGCTGCCGAACACCGGCCGGCACGGCATGCGGCGTGCGCTGGTGGACCACCATATGAGCGCTGAGTCGCTGCTGCTGTGGTTCCCTCCAGATGCGGGTGACGTGATGGGCCGACTCGACCACCGCGACATCGAGATGATCGCCGGCGAGGACCCCTACGCGCATGAGGGCACGGTCGACCTCATGAGACCCCACGTGCGACCCGCCGGCGACGGCGGATGCACGCGCTGAGACCCAGGTGCCACGTCAGCCGGCATCCGCCAGCAGGAGTTCGGGGAGGACCTCGCACAGCCACTCGATGACCTTGGCGTGGCCGAGCACCTTCGCACGTCGGGTGGTCGCCGAGGGTGGCGGTGGGGTCGCCCTGTGCTACTACTCGTTCATGGCGATTCTCATGCTCGCCTGCGCGATCCCGCATCGAGCGGTGACTCAGAGATGACCACGCCCGCAGTGCAGCCGAGAGGGTAACTATGGCCAAGCTGATCTACTCGGCGATCACGTCGCTCGACGGTTACATCGCGGACGAGGACGGCAACTTCGACTGGGCTGTGCCAGACGAGGAGGTGCACACCTTCGTCAACGACCTCGAGCGGCCGGTCGGCACATACCTCTACGGGCGCCGGATGTACGAGGTGATGGTTGGCTGGGAGACCGCGCACACCCTCGCCGACCAGCCGCCTGTCATGCAGGACTTCGCGGAGATCTGGCAGGCGGCAGAGAAGATCGTGTACTCCAGGACGCTCGAGACCGTATCCAGCGCCAGGACGCGGATCGAGCGGGATTTCGACGCTGAAGCCGTCCGGCAGGTGAAAGCAGCAGTGGGACGTGACATCACCGTGGGCGGTCCCAACCTCGCCGCCGAGGCGTTCAAGGCCGGGTTGGTCG
>Ga0193738_1000602_pt1 | contig 17224 bp, 13 predicted proteins | sample L2a1metaG_FD_144927 | JGI IMG/M metagenome (GOLD analysis project Ga0193738, IMG submission 144927) | Soil microbial communities from a riparian zone of the East river system, Colorado, United States - L2a1 | ecosystem: Environmental > Terrestrial > Soil > Riparian zone | place: USA: East River...
TTTGAGGGATATGGTAGAAAAAGATACAAGGCTGATTTTATTAGATATCTCGTTTATGCCCAATCAGAGTGCGATGAAACAATTGTACATCTTGATTTTTTATTTGAAACGGAATCATTCACTGATAAGATCAGGTATGATGATTTACGAGCCAAGTATGATCTATTAAGCAAGCGTATAAACAAATTTATTAAATGGGCTGAAGACAACTGGAATGAATTTCCCTCACCGGAAACCGGCAACCCGTAACTGGTAACTTTTATGAAACTCTGGCAAAAAGATAAAGCCTCATTAAAAGAAGTAGAAACCTTCACTGTCGGAAAAGACCGTGAGATGGATATGTACCTGGCCGCATTTGACGTGTTGGGTTCTTTAGCTCATATTCAAATGCTGGAATCAGTTGGCTTGCTTACAAAAAATGAACTATCCCAACTTCAGCAAGAGCTTAAAAATATTTACAAACAAATAGAAAAAGCTGAATTCAAATTGCAGGATGACGTAGAGGATATTCATTCACAAGTAGAATTATTACTTACAGAAAAGCTCGGAGACGTTGGTAAAAAAATACATGCAGCCCGAAGCCGGAATGACCAGGTGTTGGTGGATATAAAATTGTTTTTAAGAAATGAATTGGAAGAATTGGTAAAAGCAATTCTTCCTTTCTTTGAATTACTGCAAACACAAAGCGAAAAATATAAAGATCATTTATTGCCGGGTTATACTCATTTACAATTGGCAATGCCATCATCGTTTGGTTTATGGTTTGGCGCTTATGCTGAAAGCCTGGCAGATGATATGATCACATTGAAAGGGGCTTATGATATTGTAAATAAAAATCCATTGGGTTCAGCAGCTGGTTATGGTTCTTCTTTTCCGATCAACAGAACATTAACAACAAAGTTGCTGGGCTTTGATGATCTGAATTATAATGTGGTGTATGCGCAAATGGGAAGGGGAAAGGCGGAAAGAATTGTTGCGCAGTCTTTGGCAAATGTTGCGGACACATTGAGTAAACTCAGTATGGATGCTTGTTTGTATCTGAATCAGAATTTTGGTTTTATTTCTTTCCCTGCTGAATTGACAACTGGCAGCAGCATCATGCCACATAAAAAAAACCCTGATGTATTTGAATTGATAAGATCGCATTGCAACCGGATAAAGTCCCTGCCTAATGAAATAACAATGATGACAACCAATCTGCCCTCAGGCTATCATCGTGACCTGCAATTGTTGAAAGAACATCTATTTCCGGCTTTTAAAACATTGAAAGATTGTATTGAAATGGCGGGATTGATGCTGAGTAATATCAGGATCAAAAAAGATATTCTTGCTGATGAAAAATACAAATACCTGTTTAGTGTAGAGGAAGTAAATAAATTGGTGAATGCCGGAATGCCTTTCCGCGATGCTTATAAAAAAGTGGGTTTAGATATTGAAGCGGGTAATTTTAAATACGATACTTCAGTTAAACATACACACGAAGGTTCTATTGGTAATCTTTGTACGGCAGAAATAAAAAAACAGATGCAAAAAGTTGTTGACTCATTCCCTTTTGCATCTGTCAATGCCGCATTTATGAATATAATGAAATAGTTATTGCACTTTCGATTCCCATTCTGCAGGAACATAATACATAAAACTCGTATAAAGTCTTTTCCTCCCGTATTCCTTTTCCGTTCTGTCCAAATCACCTGCATAGTGTTCTGTTCCCAATGCTCCATAGCCATAAAGTAACCCAAGATCAAACCTTCCTTCAGCAAAATCATTTTCAATAATCGCCCATTCGGCCAATTCATTACTCACAAATACCTGGCGATTATATTGACTAAGTAAATCTTCAAATCTTTCTTTGGAAAAATCTATTTCCATCTTCTTATCAACATACACATTAAAATAAAAACTCTCCAATCTTAATAAACTTTGTGCCTTGAAATCTAATCTGGGCTCGGGAAATTTTTCACCGATTGATTTTATTTCAGCAAGGTCATTGTCACGTATTTCAAAAAAATATTCTTCTGCCTCCTCTTTACTATTAAAAGGCAACCCATTTTCCGCAAGGCAATCTTCCAGTGATCTTGCTTCTTCATCTGACAATTTTCTTAAAGATTCAGATTCATCTGACTCTTTATTTTTATTCTTACTCCAAAATTTTAATGATTTCAGCCACTTCATTGTTTAATAGGTTTTAATTTCTGCAATACGGTAGGAGATTAAAAAATTATAGACCGTATTTGTCGACCAAATAAATCAAGGCGGCCATATTAACTGCTCCTAATTCCAATTCTCTTTTATTTACATTTTCAAATACATCATTCCTGGCATGATGAATATCAAAGTAACGTTGAGAATCGGGAGATAGCCCGGCTAACGCCGTAGTTGGAAATGCTCTTCTGAGCGGGCCAATATCGGCACCACCGCCACCGCGATTAAATTCACTACAACCATAAGGTGCGATCAATGGTTTCCATTGTAACACTTTTTGAAACTGCTCTTCACTCATCGTAAATCCAAAAGCTCTCGGCGTAAAACCGCCGGCATCACTTTCTAATGCAAAAATGTGTTTCTCATTCTTTGTTTTTGCTTCTTCTGCATATTTATTACCCCCCCGCAAACCATTTTCTTCATTGGCAAATAAAACAAAACGAATTGTCCGCTTTGGCTTATAGCCAACTGCTTTGAATGCTCTTAGAATCTCAATTGTTTGTACACATCCTGCACCATCATCATGAGCACCTTCGCAATTATCCCAGCTATCAAGATGGCCGCCGACAGTTATTATTTCATTGGGAAATTCTGAGCCGGTCAATTCACCAATAACATTATGCCCGATAGCGCTGTCAAGAAAATGCCCGTTGGTTTTGATCTGTACGCTAACTTTTCCTTTTTGCAGTTCTTCGCTTAGCCAGTCAGCATCACGTAAACCAATGGCCACTGCAGGGATCTTTGCGAACGAATCAATATACCTTGTAGCCCCGGTATGCGGGTTATTATCAGTACTGTGGCTCATGCTTCTTACGATCACGGCTTTTGCTCCATATTTTGCAGCCCTGCTTGGACCGTTACCCCGATACTGTGACGCCTCGCCATAAGAACGAAAGGTTTGAACATAAGTGGGATTGAATTTATAATTATAAAAAACAATTTTATCCTTCACTTCATCTTTTTTCTTTTCCAACTCGTCATAAGAATTTACAAGCAATACCTCCGCTTTAACTCCTTTTTTTCCGCTGCCCATTGAGTTACCAAGGGCAACCACATCTAATTTTTTACCGCCTGTCACTTCTGCTTTGTCCTCACCACCTCTTACCCAATGTGGAACTTTACATTCCTGCATAATGACCCGGTCTGCTCCGCTTGATCTCATTAGCTGTTCCCCCCATTGTTCTGCAATCGCCATTTGTGGCGAACCTGCAAGTCGACCCCCGATCTTTTTCGTCAGGTGGCGGAGATTTTCATACGCCTTACCATTAATTAAAATATCATCGGAAATTTTCTTGATCATTATCGAATCTTCTTTCTGCGGGAAACAGTTTGTAACAAATAAAATTGAAATGGCAATAAATAATATCTTCCTCATGTGTAGTGTTTTGTATCCTTAAGCGATATTTGAAGCTTGAAAATAAAGAATGCACCGTTTTGTAACAAATTATTGATATAAGCGGCAATACTGATAAAATTTAAGTATTTATCTTCGGGGGCTATGACGATCACCAAAACCATGAGAATAGGAATTGTTTGTTATCCCACTTTCGGAGGTTCGGGAGTTTTAGCAACAGAGTTAGGAAAGGCACTGGCGCAGAAAGGTCACCAGGTGCATTTCATAACTTACCAGCAACCGGTAAGACTGGGTTCTTTTACTCCCAATATTTTTTACCACGAAGTACATGTACCTACCTATCCATTGTTTGATTATCCGCCCTACGAAACTGCCCTTGCCAGCACGATGGTAGATGTTATTAAAAACAATAACCTTGATCTGCTGCATGTACATTATGCCATTCCGCATGCTTCTGCCGCATATATGGCAAAACAAATCCTAAGAAAAGAAGGAAAGAATATACCAGTCATTACAACCTTGCACGGAACTGATATTACCCTCGTAGGAAGAGATAAAACTTATGCCCCGGTTGTAACCTTCTCTATCAATGAAAGTGATGCGATCACTGCTGTTTCTGATAATCTTCGTGATGAAACGTATAAACATTTCAAGATTCAAAAAAATATTGATGTGATCAAGAATTTCGTAGATGTGAGTCGTTTTACCCGGAAACCGATCGATGCATTTAAAAAGATGATCGCTCCAAATGGGGAAAGAGTTATAATGCATGCGTCCAACTTTAGAAAGTTGAAACGCATACCGGATGTAATAAAGATCTTTAAAGAAGTTAATGATAAAATACCCAGCCGTTTAATGTTGGTTGGCGATGGACCTGAAAGACCTGCTGCCGAAGATCTTTGCCGCGAACTGAATCTTTGTGATGAGATACGATTTGTCGGTAAGCAGGAGCAAATGGAAGATATTTTAGCAATTGCAGATCTGTTCTTATTGCCATCCGAATATGAGAGTTTTGGTTTGGCGGCATTAGAGGCAATGGCTGCCGGCGTTCCTATTGTTACAACCAATGCGGGTGGTTTGAGTGAAATAAATATCCCCGGTGAAACGGGATATATGGGTGATGTGGGTGATGTAAAAACAATGGGACAGCAAGCGATAAAAATTTTACGTGATGATAAGGTGCTGAAAAAATTTAAAGAAAAAGCGGCTGCACATGCGCAGGAATATGATATCGGCAAGATCATTCCTCTTTATGAAAATCTTTATGAAAGATTTCTTTAAAGCAAAAAGTCATCCCGCCTGGGGCGGGATGACTTTTATATATTGACAATGGCTAAATGAATTTATCTATGCAACCATTGCTCCGGGTTTAATTTTTTATTCTCGACCATTAAAAGAAATTCAAGTTTGCCCCCTTCACCTGTTTCATCATCCACGCCTACTCTACCGATTGATTGACCTGTATTCACATTTGAACCTTTCGAAACATTTACAGATGAGAGGTTGCTGTAAACAGTAAAATATTTCCCATGACGTATCATAACAGATTTTGAATCGCCAATATTAAATACACTTACAACTTCGCCACTAAAAACTGATTTTACACTATTGCCGGGTTGCGGAGTGCAGATCGTAATGCCCGGGTTATCTCCTTTGATCTTTGTCTTCTCTATTTGATAGGGTCCATAATGAATACAAACTGCTCCTTCATCGATCGGCCATGGAAGCCTCAACTTGTTTTTTTCAAAATCTGCATTTAGCTTTAGATCTGCCTCCGTATTAAATACAACACTTTCCCTTACAACATTTGGTTTTGTAGCAGTTGCCGTGTTTTTAGATACGTTGGGATCTGTGTTTGCAGGCTTAGGATTTTTTAGCGCTTCTTCCTCCGCTTTCTTTTTCGCTGCTGCCCTGGCGGCTGCTATTTCCCTGTTGATAATTGATGTAATAGCATTTTGCAGGTCTTTGTCCTTTTTCTTTTTTGCAGCCAGTTGCTTTTGCAGATCCTTTTCCTGTGATTTTAAGTGGTTGATCACAACATCTTTTTCTTTCTTCTGTCCTTCCAGGTTTTTCGCTTGCTCTGTTTGATTTTCCAGCGCATCATCTTTCTGTTTCTTTTTACTTAACTGGTCTTGCTTCTTTTTGGCAATTGATGCCTGTGTTTCTTTAATAGTATTCACCTGTTGTTCACGATAAGTACGGTAAGTTTTAAGATAAGTGATCCGCTTGATCGCATCATTAAAACTGCTTGCAGAAAAAATAAAATTCAGGAAATCATAATTACTCCTGTTCTTATATGCATACACTACACTGCGTGAATATTGAGCCCTTAATGTGTCCAGTAATTTTGAAAGCCGATAGATCTCCACGTTACTCAGGTAAATATCATCATCGATCATGCGGAGCTCTTTGCTGATATTGCTAATATATTTATTCTGTAGTTTTATTTTCCTGTCAATAAGGTTGTATTGCCCGACAATTTGCTTCGTTTTGCCTTTAAGTTTATCATATTCCCCCTGGATCTGCTTGATCTCTTTTTGTATTTCCTGTCTTTCTTTTTCCAGTTGAGCTTTATCTTCTGCCTGGGCAAAAAGAAAGCAGGAAGAAAAAACAAAGGCGAAGGAGAGATAAATTCTTTTTTTCATGGTTACCTGCTGTTTTTGGTAATTCAATAAAGGGTTGGGATCAGTTTAAAACGGTCAGCCGCAAATTAAATTTTATTTACAATTTCTTTTTATAGTTTTTTGGCACTGTAAACGGATAACTTAACGTTTCATTAAAAGCATATTGCTTGAAATTAAGCTTTACATCAAGTTTATTTTTCTCTGTAACGGATATAGTACGATTAGTGGAAAATTTAGGGCCTTTGTTTGTCTCATAGTCAGAGTAGCCAAGAAAACAGGTTCTGTTTCTTGATATGTCAACATCATCGAGCTTACTATGCAAAACAAGATGATCATTGTTGTTCATTGAGATCAGGTGCCGGAACCACGGTCCCTCACTTACTAAGGAAATAGTATTCCCATCTGTGGAATAAGAAACAATGTTCGTATCAAGGAAAACAGGGTTCCCAATAATTAATTCCTGTACTGTGCGCAGATCCAGTGGTAATGCAGCAACTTCTGTTAAATATTCCAACGATCGTACCTGGTATTCTTTATCCAGCTTATTTAAAATGCGTACGGAATCTTTATCAATCAATACCCGCATGGCTTCTATTCCCAACACACCATTTACTGATATCCAAATGAGACTGTCTTTTTTCATCCTGATAGAAACATTGACATCATACTTTTTTCCATCACCCCCCTCGTAATCTGTATTGATCTTAGCAGAAAAAGTTTCAAATTCGATCCTGTTTGCAAGAAGCTGGTAATAATTATCTTTTATAAACTTGATCGAATCCTGGTGCGGGTCGGATGTTGGCTTTCCCACTTCTGTGGAATCTTTTTTTACAGAAATTGCCGATTGGATTTTTCGGGTAGACCGGCATGATGATACCAGCAACGCACCTGTAATTAATATTAAAATAAACCTGATCATTCTTATTGTTTTCCCGTATGACCAAAACCGCCTGCAGCCCTTTCAGTTTCATTTAAAAATTCTACCTGCTCGAACTCGGCTTTTTCTGTTTTCTGGATTATCATTTGCGCTATCCTGTCACCTTGATTAATAACCTGCTCTTCTGAAGAAAGATTGATCAATATGATCTTAATTTCCCCACGATAGTCAGAATCTATTGTACCGGGTGTATTCAGACAAGTGATCCCTTGCTTGATAGCCAGGCCGCTTCTTGGTCTTATTTGAATTTCGTACCCATTCGGTATTTCTACAAACAGTCCTGTCGGTATCAACGTTCTTTCAAGTGGCTGAAGCCTTACCGGTATGTCTAACGATGCCCTTATATCCATTCCTGATGATCCTTTTGTTGCGTACTGGGGTAAAGGGTTCGCAGATGTATTTACGATCTTTATATTGATTGGCGACATTCTGGCAAAGTTAAAGTTTCAAGTGCAAAAAGGAGGTTCAATGCTTCGAATAACTAGTTAAACTTTTTGAAGCAATGCGGTAGCATATGCCATGATGCCTTTTCCTTTTCCTATAAATCCCATTTCTTCCGTTGTCGTTGCTTTTATTGAAACATCATTTTCTGAAACATGAGTGGCGCCCGCAATTATTTTTCGCATTTCTGAATTGTATTCTTTTAGTTTCGGTTCTTCTAAACAAATTGTGCTGTCAATATTCACAACCGAATATCCTTTTTGTTTAACCAGGTCCATTGTTCTTTGTAATAATATTATGCTCTGAATATTTTTAAATTCTTCGGAGGTATTAGGAAAATGAACACCGATATCACCTAATGCAAGAGCACCTAACAAAGCATCACAAATTGCATGAAGAAGCACATCGGCATCGCTATGTCCTAACGCCCCTTTCTTAAAAGGAATATGCACCCCGCCGATCCATAGCTCTCTTCCTTTTTGTAGCTGGTGAAAATCAACCCCGCTCCCAATTCGATAAGACATGTAATTCTTTATTTATTCAAATATAAAAAAAGACGTCCCGCCTAAGGCGAGACGTCACTATTAATTATTTATCATTCTTAATTGCCAGTTGAAGCTTGTCCATCGAAACTAAAATGTAATGAGAAACGTAGTGTATTTGATAAAGGATTACGATCAACACCACTTCCTGATGGAAGCAGGTAAGAGAAATCCAGGCCAAAGCTATTATACTTTATACCAACACCCATTGTAAAATACCGGCGGTTTCCTTTTGTTTTATCTTCATAGAAATAGCCTCCACGTAGTGCAAACTGATTATTATACCAGTACTCGGCACCAATTGATAACTGGAATTCTTTGATTTCTTCACTGAATCCGCCAGGTGCATCAGCAAAGGAGCTGAACCAACTGCTCATTACACTTTTACTGCGGTATTCTTCTAATTGCTGTGGTGTAGCCGGATCGGCAGGAGGAGTGGGAACAAGTAATTTATTCAGATCAAGACCAAAAGTTAATGAATTGGCAGAGTTAAAAACTCTTTTATAGGTAGTACCTAATCCTAAGTTGGCAGGGATATAATCTTTTTGATCGGCATTATCAGTATAAGAGATCTTTGAACCAAGGTTGCTCAAAACGGCACCGAATGCCCAGCCTTGTCCAAGGTCATTATGTCCCTGGTAATAATAAGCAAGGTCACCGGCAACAGCACTTGCTGCTTTATAATTATTACCAGCAGCTGGTCCCTGGGCAAGATTTGAATAAATATATTTTAAACCAACACCGATACTGGACTTCTCATTAAGCTTTCTTGAATAACCAACATCAACTCCGAATTCACGGGGGCGGAAAGTATTGAGATCATTACCAAGGTTATCAGTAAACTGAATATTACCAAGACTGAAATAACGTAAAGAACCAGATATAGCTTGCTCGTCACTGAATTTATAATATCCCGCTGCTGATGCAAGATAAACGTCACTAAGAATATCTTTTAGCCATGGAGTATATGATAAAGAGATGCCGCCTTTACTTGTATTATAAGGAACCTTTGCAAGATTCCAGAAAGATGCATTGGCATCTGGTGTAGTGGCAAGCCCCAACTCACCCATACCGCCAGAACGTGCATCCGGAGAAATACGCAAAAAAGGAACGGCGGTGGTAACAACATTGATCGGATCCTGGGCCCTGGCGGATTGGGTAATTCCCACAAGGATCAAGATTGCAGCAGTTAATTTAAACGCAGTTGGTCTCATTAGTAACAGTTTAGGTTATTTGTAAATATAGAGGAATTTTAAAAATTACAGTTTTAAAATATTCAGTTTTTGTTCAGAAATACTTCTTAAAAGATGACTAGTTTTTCGGTGACTGTCCTCGGTTTACAACCCGGGCAAAAAACCTTGAGGCGATACACATATACACCTCTTCCAATTTTATCTCCAAAATCATCTCTCCCATCCCAATCGACTTCAGAAGAACGATTTCCGTCGGTGTTTATTGTTTTTTCGATCGTTTTTACTATCCTTCCGGTCAGCGAAAATATATGAATCTGGACATACAGATCCTGACCCGGTTTATTATGCTCAAACCAGAATTGTGTTTTGGTTGTAAAGGGGTTAGGATAATTAAGAACATGATCGATCACCAGTTCATCATCGTTCACCACCGAAAAATCAAGTATAAACTCTGACGAGTTATTAAGCACATCCCATGTTTTTATTTTCAGTGAATGAATGCCGGGCTCTAGTTCAGGTAGTTGAAAGCGGGCAACCCCGTGCCCATATTGGTCAAGATCTGCTTCGTAATAATTATTCAAATTAAATATTTGATCGCTGTTATTATCCAACATTGCCGTAATGTCATGGCCGATGCCGGTACCCGACGTGTTGATCCCTGATGAGTCTGCCAACTTTAAGATCAATACTGGTCTTTGATTAACAATACTACCATTCACAAATTTTTCATCATTTAACCAGGCTTTTATTTCCGGACCGTCTTGATCGTGGTCAACCGAGGTTGCTGATCCGCCGATAATAAATCCATTAAAAAGATCACTCCCATCTTTTATTCCGTCTTCGGCATAGTAACTAATTTTCCCCGGGCCAAATTGATAATTGATGTCTTTAGGGACTTTAAAAGAAAAACTGAATTTGCCATTATTGACAGAGGCTTTTCCTTTGAACAAAATATTTGATTGCTGTTGAAATGATGTTTGTTGGCTGCCGGGATCGTTTGCTTTTGTTGTAATGGTTTGTAGCTTATCAAATACCACCGGGTAAATGGTCCCATTTAAAGTTGATAGTGTCGAGCCATTATTGTCGGTTACCTCACCGTCGATCACCACTTTTTCTCCCGCAGACAAAGTATCGGTTCGCAATAAAGGATCAATGAAATTTAGCTTTGTGGTTTTTATTTTGAACTGCGGAAAGGCAAGCGTCAAAGCGGGGTCGCCAAGTAATGTAAACTTCCTGTTATTGATCAGGTCGCCTGAACTTTGGTAAGTATGATTTTTAGCCGCCATTACTGCTTCCCCAAGACTCCGGTATTTGCCATTTGCATCCGGCTGCATTGCAAATTGCATGTAATTATTATTCATGATCCGGTTGCTGAATGAGAACACAAGTCGTGTTGTTGTCATCATGGCAATGCCGCCAGTTTTCGGTCTTAGTAAAATATTTTCGCCGAGTGAATTGGTGAATGGATTGTCATAAGGTGCAAAATCGCAAGTGGCTGTAACAAACAATGGAAGCCGGGTAGTATTGCTCCATCCATTTATCATTGGCTGATCAAGTATCACTTCTTCTGCAAGTCGTGCCGAGCCGCCGTGACCAATAAAATTAAAAACTAAAACGCCGCTGGCGATTTGGTTGTTGATCGTTTCATTCACAGTCGGATACCTGCTACCTGCCGACCCGCTTTGTTGGTCAAAAGCATCAAGATAGTCCTTCTGAATATTGAAAACCGGGTTTGCAGACACGGTCCCCGTTATTAATTCAGCGTCCTGCAAATGAAGGTTGTTGTCTTCATCGTCTGCAATAAATAAAACATTGTTTCGCCAGGCTCCAAAACTTTCTTTGCTATAATAACTATTCACTTTATCGACATAATTTTTTGCCTCTTCCAGGTTTTTTGCTGGCACTCTGCCAATCCCAATGTCAAGAAGATTAGTTACCAGTCCCGAATTGATGTCCTCGTTATCATCTAAGAATCCAAAAAAATCATCGCTGGTGTAGGTGCTAAGCGGGTCAAGAAAAATTTTACTTTGATAGGCAGGAACTAAGTTTGTATTATTTGTGATCCGGTTTTTATAATCAAATGACGCATCCCCAAAAAGCAACAAATATTTTGGACGATTCGTTGGGTTACTGGCAGTTTTATCAAAATACATTTTTACAAAATCACGAATTGCAACCGGGTCCTGAATACCTGAGGAAAACTCATTAAAAACCTTGTCAGCTGTCACCACCATCACCTTCAAATTTCTTTGCCTGTGAAATGCAGCCAGTCGCTCTGCTTGTGAAAGCAATAAACTATTCGTGACTATTAAATAATCCGATTGCTGTGAATTGTGAAGATCCTGGTTTTGTATGCGGCCAGCATTTCCCGGTATAAATGCCTGTATTGGATCAAAGGCAATGTATTCTCTCAACCGTGATGCATCATTAACAAAACGAAATTCATTGGTAGAAAAGTTCCCCTGCACTCTGACTATTGAAAAAGGATCAGTAATATCCCAAATCTGCGTGTTACTTGTGGCATTGCTTATTACAAACTCACAATTATTATTTCCGACGCTGTTCCAGTCACGAAAGGGCAATTGGCCATTAATATTTAAAGCAAGATTTCTTCTTGCATGTATCTCAAAAAAATTCAACCAGCCCTGTGAATTAAACCCACCGGGTACATAGCTATAGTTTATCTGTAAAGATGCCTGTGCTAACAAAATATCAGATTGCTGTTGTGATTGCCGTGCAAACAGATCATATAACCCGGCTCCGGTTGATGGAACATTGATCTGCTGCACCAATTGATTGTTGACCCGAACATCAAAACGGCTCGGAACATTGATAGACCTGGCTACACAATTCGAGATCAATGTAGTTGGCGAACCGGTAATAAGGTTTGGCACACTGATGGAGAAAGATCTTGAAAGCGTTTTACCCGGGGCATCCGCAAACTCTTCACCCAGCCATTCTTTTCCGCTTGATAACAGGTTGATCGTATCAAGCTCATGAAAAATTCTTTCGTTAAACGAATTAACCGTTAATGTTGAAGGAGTATTTACCAATAATGAAGTAATTCTTTTTCCGGATCCCCCGATCGTAATAAAATAATAAGTTGAATCGGAGTAAAGGTTTTTTTGATGGTTAAATCTTTTATTCAATGAATCCTTTATCCAGCGGTCAGGCCCTGCTCCATAAAATAGAAAATAATCAGTTCCGTTAAATAAACCATCCCCCCCGTCTACCAACATGATCCCATTTTCGGCAAGGTCATCAATGGGCATATCTGCATTTGCTTCGCTAAGCATATTTCCTCCATTTCCAAAAAGTCTTATTGAAGCAGATGAAATATTTGAAATATTAAAACCCAGTGTTGCCAAAAAAGGGACATCTATTTTATAAAGACCACTTTCTTTTATACTTACTTTACCCCAAACTCCTGATGACAAAACAGAATTGGATTTGTAAACTCTTTGAGCACTAACATTTGTTGCCAAAAAGCACAACAACAACAAGGCTATAGCTGTAAATCTCCCCATGATTTCCTTGCAAAAATCAGGGGCTTTAACGAGGTCGTAAAAAGTATTTCTGCTTAATAAAATCATTATAATCTGCCTATATTCGCAGATGCGGTAGATAAAAACTTAAAATTCTTATCAAGGTGCAATATTTTATCTCAACCGGCGTTAAATTTATTCCAATTCAAAGGTTTATACAAAAAACTATGAAACTGAAAAACTTAATCATCCTTTTATCCTGCGCCGTTCTGTTAGCTTCGTGTAAAGGCAAGGGTCTTTTTGGCAAAAAGAAACACGATAAGTCGGATGTAACCGGCTGGAATTACAACGACAAAAATATGGGTGGATACCAGGTATCCAAAGAAAAAGAACAGGCAACTGGCCCAGGTCTTGTGTTTGTGCCCGGTGGTACCTTCACAATGGGACAAACCGATGAAGATGTGATGGGCGAATTCAATAATATCCCCCGTCGTCAAACAGTTCCATCATTTTATATTGATAAAACCGAGGTAGCCAACGTTCACTATCGTGAATATCTTTATTGGCTTGGCCGTGTTTTTGACCCTGCAAATGACCCGAATTATCAAAAAATTCTTGATGCTGCTATACCCGATACACTTGTTTGGCGTAGCGAGTTAGCTTATAATGAACCATTAGTTGAATATTATTTACGTCATCCAAGTTTCAACAACTACCCGGTTGTAGGTGTTAGCTGGAAGCAGGCTTATGACTTCTGTTTATGGAGAAGTGACCGTGTTAATGAAGGAGCTCTTATAGATAAAGGACTTGCTGCAAAACAAGGCTTGCAAGCGCAACAAGGTGAAGATAATTTTACGACTAAATCATATTTATTAGGTTTTTATGCTCCTCAACCCGGCAAACAAGGCAAAAACAGCACTTTAAAAACTGCCCAGGGGACACCACGTACACAGGTAACAATGGAAGATGGTATTCTTCAGCCTGATTATCGTTTACCAACAGAAGCTGAATGGGAATATGCAGCTTTGGGATATATCGCACAAAACCCAAGACCAAGTACTAATGAGAAGAAGCGTGGTGAAGAGCTTACGATGAACAAACAAATTTATCCCTGGAGCCATAACCCGAATGGTATGCGTGATACACGTCACGGTAGCTGGCAAGGTATGATGCTGGCAAACTTTAAAAGAGGTAATGGTGACTACGCAGGTGTGGCCGGTGGTTTAAATGACGATGCGATCTATACAGCTGATGTACAAGCGTTTTATCCAAATGGATTTGGCTTATATAATATGGCAGGTAACGTAAGCGAATGGGTTGCCGATGTATACAGACCTCTTACTTTACTTGATGCTGATGATGTTGCCGCATATCGTGGTAACAAATATCAAAAGATGCTTGTTGTAGATTCTTCATCAAGCGATCCTACCACACGTTTTGGAAGAGATAGCATGGGTAGAGTAAAATATACGGATGTAACTGATAAGGAAAGTATGATGCGCAGAAACTATCAGCGTGGCAATGTTATCAACTTTATTGATGGTGACTCTTTATCACAATCAAACTATGGTTATGGCATCACCACACTTGTAAGTGATAAGTCAAGAGTGTATAAAGGCGGTAGCTGGGCTGATTATGCTTACTGGCTAAGCCCTGGTACTCGTCGCTTCATGGAAGAAGATCAGGCAAGTGCAACTGTTGGTTTCCGTTGTGCCATGAGCCGCATGGGAAGCACAGAAGGTAATAAAAGAAAGACAGGTAACTGGTGGAAGAGTAAACGTCAAAAACGTTAAGCTTTCCATTTGATAATATTTAAAGCCCCGTCATCATTGGCGGGGTTTTTTAATTTATGCCTTTACATTTGCTTATGATGATCGAAGAACTTTATAAGATCTACCAGTTGTATCCTTCGGTTCAAACAGATACAAGGAAATTAAAAGCCGGAGATATTTTTTTTGCATTAAAGGGGCCGAATTTCAATGGTAACTCCTTTGCAAAGAAAGCTATTGAAACCGGCGCTGCTTATGTCGTGATCGATGAAAAAGAATATGAGATAAAGGGCAAAACTCTGCTGGTGCCCGATGTATTATCTGCCTTACAAGAGTTAGCGCTTCATCATCGGAAGCAATTCAATATCCCTTTTATTGCAATTACAGGAAGCAATGGAAAAACTACCACCAAAGAACTGATCCATGCAGTTCTTTCTACTTCATTCAAAACCTATACTACAGAAGGCAATCTTAATAATCATATCGGCATACCCTTAACGATCTTAAAAATTAAACCAGATGCAGAAATGGCTGTGATCGAAATGGGCGCCAATCATCTGAAAGAAATTGCCGGGTACTGTCAAATTGCTTTGCCTACACATGGCTTAATTACAAATTGCGGAAAAGCTCATCTTGAAGGGTTTGGTAGTGAAGCAGGTGTAAGAAAAGGCAAAGGTGAATTGTTTGACTATCTGCGTACCCTTACACATGGCTTTGCTTTCGTAATGTGGGATTATGATTACCTACAGGAAATGAGTAAGGGCATCAGTGGTATTATAAAATATGGAACAAAAGAAAATGATCATGTAATAGGAAAAATTATTCCCAGTGAAACTTTCCTGAAGGTTGAGATCACACAAGGACTCGATGATGGCATTATTACAACACAGTTGGTGGGTGAATACAATTTACCGAATGTACTGGCTGCGGTAACGGTTGGAAAATTATTTGAAGTACCGGAAAACAAGATCAAATCGGCCATCGAAAATTATGTGCCTTCCAACAGCCGGTCACAATTGATCGAAAAAGATTCAAATAAGATCATTCTTGATGCATACAATGCTAATCCAAGCAGTATGAAACTGGCTATTGAAAATTTTGCAAAGAAAAAATCAGAGAATAAAATTTTGATGCTGGGAGCTATGGCCGAATTAGGCAAAGAAAGTCTGCAGGAACACCAGCAAATAATTGATCTGATAAAAAAATATTCGTGGAAAGAAGTAGTGCTTGTTGGTGCTGATTTTCTAAAACTCCCCCACTCCTTTCATTCATTTGAAAATTCTTTACAGGCGAAAGACTGGTTTGTCAATCAACATTTCCAAAACAGTTATATACTTGTAAAAGGAAGCCGAAGCATGCAAATGGAAAAAGTTTTAGAAGATTAAAAATATAAAATGGAAATAGCCGGTTATATCGCTGCAGTTTTTATTGGTATAGTACTTGGCATGATGGGCGGTGGCGGTTCAATTCTTACAGTTCCTGTTTTGGTTTATTTACTTCATCTCGATGCAATAACAGCAACCACTTACTCATTATTTATTGTAGGTGTTACAAGCCTGACGGGTGGAACAAGGGCTTATATAAAAAAACAAGTTGATTTCAAAGCCGTCTCAGAATTCGGCATTCCTTCCATCTTTTCAATTTTTATAACACGTCATTTTATTTTACCTGCTATTCCTGAACGACTATTTTCAATTGGCAATATTGATCTTACCCGCGATACAATGCTGATGATCGTATTTGCATTTTTGATGCTTACAGCAGCAGCCTTTATGATATTTGACGGTGATGATGAAAATATAGAACGACCGGTATCGCCGGAACGAAATAGTAAAATATTGCCGCTTGCTTTATGGGGATTGGCGATCGGCCTCATTACAGGCATATTGGGAGCGGGTGGTGGATTTCTTATAATTCCGGCATTGGTATTATTTGTAAAACTTCCAATGAAAACTGCGATCGGCACATCATTGGTTATTATCGCCATCAATTCAATTTTTGGATTTCTATTCAGTTTAAAACAAACGCCGCTCGACTGGAAGCTCCTTTTACTTTTTACAGGACTTGCGATTATTGGCATTTATCTGGGTAGTCTTTCAGCAGAAAAAATTTCAAGCAGGATCTTGAAAAAAACATTTGGCTGGTTTGTGCTGTTAATGGCTATTTATATACTTATAAAAGAATTATTCTTAAAACAATAAGCATTGAATTAAACTGAGTTCAATTAATACCTTTGTAATAATAAAGCTTAACTAACATGAATTTTATTGAATGGATAAGACAACCATGGCCCTGGTATGTTGCGGGTCCTTTGATCGGGCTCACAGTTCCGGCATTGCTGATAGTAGGGAATAAAGCTTTTGGAGTTTCTTCATCATTACGGCATATATGTGCTGCCTGTATACCCATGAATATTTCCTTTTTTAAATATGATTGGAAAAAAGAAATATGGAATCTTTTTTTTGTGGGGGGTATTTTATTGGGAGGTATTATCACAGCGTTTTTTTTATCCGATCCGAATCCTGTTATTATTGATCCAAAATTGGCTACTGAACTTGCAAGCTATGGCGTCACTAACATAGAAGGTATGGTTCCCAAAGACCTTTTTAACTGGGGAAATTTGCTTACTGTTAAAGGTCTTATACTTATGGTCGCTGGTGGTTTTTTTGTAGGCTTT
>Ga0193738_1000603_pt1 | contig 17207 bp, 26 predicted proteins | sample L2a1metaG_FD_144927 | JGI IMG/M metagenome (GOLD analysis project Ga0193738, IMG submission 144927) | Soil microbial communities from a riparian zone of the East river system, Colorado, United States - L2a1 | ecosystem: Environmental > Terrestrial > Soil > Riparian zone | place: USA: East River...
TACTCGGTGAGGATGACGTCGCCGTCATCACCGATCGAGTCGTAGATGGTGCTGAAGTCCGGACCGCCGTTCTCGGGGACGAAGAAGCCGCCCCGGGTGGCCTGGACCTCGGCGATGTCGAGCATCCCCTCCAGGGTCTCGAGCTCGCACAGGTCGTAGATCGTCTCGGACGGCGCACACCAGCCGACGGCGGCGGTGAGCGAGGCGCCACCGGCAACCGAAGCCGTCATCGCGTTGATCAGGGATCCGCCGTCCAGGCGCTTCTCCGACGTCGCGTAGTCCAGGACCGCCAGGGCGTCCTTGGCGTCCGTGATGCGCAGGGCCTCCGGGAAGGTCCGCTGGAACGTCACGTTGCCGTGGCGCGAGAGCGACCGGCCGCCGAAGGCGAAGCGGTTGTTGCCCAGCGCCATCCGCTCAGAGTCCGCGCGGACCTTGGTCGAACTGGAGTAACCCGCCAGGCGGCGTTCGATGAGGACGCCAGCGTCCGCGAACGTCGCCAGCTCCCCGCCCGTGCCGGGCGCGTCGCTGGAGGCGACCATGGAGGCGTAGACCTCGACGGTGGCCGGAGGCGCCGGGTCCAGGGTCGAACCGGTGCCAGCGGTGACGGCCGGGGGCTCGGTCACGGCGGGCGTGGCCGGGGGCTCCACCGGGGCCGGAGTGGCGGCCGGAGCGGGGGTCGGGGTGACCGGCGGCGCGAGACCGGCGGCGAGCTCGGCGCGCGCGGCCGTGGCCTGCGCTGCCTGCTCGGTCCGGCGGGTCTCCTCAGCGGCCACCGAATTGAAGATCTCGCGGGTGGCGATCAGCGCGTCAGGGGTCGCGGCACCGTCGGCCAGGGTGTCCTGGGCGTGGGTCTGGACGGTGGTGCGGAACGCGGCGAACTCTTCAGCGCTAAGCGCGGTCAGGTCGGCCGGAACGTCGAACGGCAACGTGTACATCTGGGTCCGTCCTCTACTCGTGCTGGGGAGTCTATGTGCGACCTCCAGCCGGGCCTGGACCTGACGCTGGCGTGTCAAGCGCGATCGTAGCACCGGACAGGGCAACCGGGCCGGAATGTCCGCCGGATCAGCGGTTGACACCTCGCAGTCATGCCGGTAACGTAAACCCCGTCAGCACGACAGCCCAGCAGGAAGGTCCACCAGCAATGAGCACCCAGGCGATCGAGCGGAACTACCGGAAGAACCCCCACACCGCCCGCTTCCTCCAGACCTTCCACTCGGCGATCAGCTCCGATGGCGTTGACCACCGCGCCGCCCTGGACGACAACGCCGCAGAGTACGCGCTGGCCGCTCAGGACGACCTGTTGAACCTGGTCCCGACCGAAGCCCCCGCGTACAAGCAGACCCAGCGCCAGACCGACTTCATCAGTGACCTGGTCCGCGACATCAACAGCATGGACACCGAGCTGGGCGAGCAGGCGGCCAGCTACATCGGTCGGATGGAGCGCGCCGGGGCGTGGACCGCAGAGAACACAACCCGGTGGATCGATCGTCTGATCGCCAAGCGCGCCGAGCTCCGCAGGCTGATCCAGGTCACCCCGCCCCCGGCCACTCAGGTGGCGGACGGCCGCTACGCGGTGGAGGAGGACGGGGTTCTGAAGTTCTTCAAGGTCAAGAACGGCGGGCGCCCCGGGTTCGTGTTCCTCGACATTTAGGCCAGCGCCGACTGGCACGCGGTCCGCAACGTCACCCGCATCCGGGCGATCGTCGCCCTGATCGCGGTGGATGCCAAGGCCGCGATGATCCGGTACGGCCAGGAGCTGGGCGAGTGCGGTCACTGCGGCCGGACGCTCACTGACGCAGCCAGCCGCGCGGCGGGCATTGGCCCGGTGTGCGCCAGCAAGTAAAACAGCAGGCGGGGGGACCTTTCAGAGGTCCCCCCGCCCCTTTCAAGGGGAGTGACGATGGCAAGCAAGATCAGGCCCGCACGGGTGGCGGTCGCATTGATCGAGCCGGGAGACATCCTGGTGACCGGGCCCGGCACCGGCGATCTCAGGACGCTGGGCACGGTGCTGGCACCAGTGCAGATCCCCGGCGACGCGGCGCGCGCCTGGCGCATCCGGGCGGCCAACGGCATATCCGCCGAGACCGAACCGATCCCGTCCGACGGGTTCGTCTGGGTGCACCTGGCCAGAAGGTCGCCCGCGTCATGAGCCGGACCGCACAGCGCCGCCGATCGATCCGATGGGCGCGGTACACGAACCACTACGGGTTCATGTCGGATGTGTCCGTAGGCGGGTGGTCGTTCGTGTACGCACTGAACGTCCCCGGCCGCCACTGGATGTTCGTCCGGCGCCAGGCCAAGAGAAAGTGGTCGGGCCAGTGATCACGGACGAGTGGCTGGGTCAGATCGACGACCTGATCGTCCTTGACACCTGACCGTCAAGACGGAAGCCCCCGGACCTTGGTCCGGGGGCTTCTCTGCGTCCAGGAAGAGCTACTTGGCACCCATCCACCATGCCGTGTTGGCTCCGGTCAGGTTGCCGATCTGATCCGGCGCGCTGGCCAGGTCGGTCAGGCCACCGTCCGCCGACGCCCACCCGTACGGAGTCGACGCGGCCGTGCCGGTGACATCCGGATTGATGATCGCCGTGTTGGAGTTACACATCCGGCTGATGGTCGGCAGGCTGGTGCCGGTGGTGAACCACACGCGGGCCCGGTAGAACGCGCCCGGTGTCACGACCTGCGGCGCGATGAACGTGAAGTTCTTCATGCCGCCGGAGTTGAACGAGGTGTTCTGGTTGGCGTCCGACTTGGCGTTCCCGTTGAGGATCAGGCCGTTGTCGTCGTGCAGGGTGCACCACGCGTTGGTGATGCCGGTGGCGGTGGTCGAGCAGTGCATCTGAACCCTGCTGATCAGCGCGCCGAGCGCCCGCAGACGGAAGACGAACGACAGGCCGCCGGTCGGGATGATGGTGCCCGCCTGGACGCTCTGGCCCGGGTCGCCGTTCCACGCCACGTAGCCCTTGTCCAACGCCTGTTCGCGCCACATCGGTACCCAGGTGCCTGGCGTCCCGGCGACTGTGCACCGGAACTGCCCGATCCGGGTGAGCACGACGTCTCCGACGGTCCAGGTTCCCGTGGTCGGCGCCGTGCTGATGTCCAGGTGGCCCGCCACCCGGACGTTGCCCGCGCTGTTCTTGGCGCCGAGCCGGGCCACGCCGGTGCTGGCGTCGATCGCCTGCTCGGCCAGGTACGGGGTGGAGCCGAACTCCGTCACACCGGCGAGGGTGTTGCCGTCCGACCGCATGCGGCGTAGCCCGGTCTGGGTGCCGGTGAAATTCTGGTTGGCGAACCGGGACTCGACCACGTCCCCGACCACGTCGATGTCCAGTGCGCTGCCCGTGGTTCGCCAGCGTGCCGCACCGCCTGCCGTCCGTACGACGGTCAGCGTGGAGTCCGTGACGACCGGTGCGATCTTGGGGAGGTAGTCCGAGACCGTCTCGGTCAGCGTCTCGTAGCTGACCAGGTTCGTGATGTCGTCCGGGACCAGGTACACGCCAGCGGGCTGCTTGCCGTCTAGCTGGACCTGGAGGTCCGCCACGTCGTCGATGGTGTGGCCGTGCACCGTGGCGGCTTTGCCGTCAAGCTGGGTCTGGAGGTTGGTCACATCCCCGATGACGTGCGTGTGGTCGCCGGGCGCGTGCGTGTGGTCCAGGTCGGACTTGCCCGCCAGGCCGCTGGTCAGTTGCGCGAGGGTGGCGTACGTGACGCCGGGCACGATGACCGAGGTGGTGAGCTGGATGCGGTCGGCCAGGTTAACAGTCGTCTCACCGGTGAAGAGCTGGACCGTCCCCCGGATCGCCGTGGTGCCGTTGATGTTGGCCGTGATCGAGTACGCCCAGTCCTGCGGCGTCCAGCCCGGGTCGTCCACCACGGGCAGGCGGATCGACCCGGCGCCGGTCGCGGAGATCCGGACCACCTGATCGATGATCGGCACGATCGAGTCGTCGGGCGGGCCGATCAGTGCCTGCGGGCTGGTGACCCGGACCGACCCGAACGCCACCCCGCCGTCGGGCGGAGTGTCGAACTGGAGTTCCAGGGTCACCAGCGGCAGACCATCGGGGAAGGCCATCGGGTCAGGCCTTCTTGACCGTGGAGCCGGGGTGCTTGGCCGCGAACCGGAGCGCCTCAGCCTCGCTGGCCTTGGTGATCCTCAGACCACCGGGCAGCACGACGGTGAACCGCTCCCGGTTCTTGCCCTTGCAGGCGCAGGCCATTACTCCCCCTGTCCGAGCGCGGCGGCCAGCTCGGCACGCTCTCTGTCAACGCTGGCCGTCAACATGGCGTCCAGTTCGGCGCGCGCCTGGACGGCCAGGGCGCGCTGCTCGGTCTGGCGCACCACGGCCGTAGCAACCGCCTCAGCGATTGCCTCAGCGTCCAGCGTGGCGCCCACCCTGTTCCGGGTCGGCTCCTCGGCCAGCGGCCCCAGCGACGCCGTGAGGGTCGTCTGACGGCCGTTCACGCTGAACGTGCCGGGCACCGGGAACCCGGGCTCCGACTGGCTACGCGGGCCGGGCGCGAGCGCGAGCACCTCGACCAGGCTGAGCCCGTTGGCGGTCTCGCGCCAGTCGCCGGACACCTTGCGCCGGTCCAGCACGGCGCGCTCAGGCGCGTCGGCCGCCAGCTCGATCACACCGGCCACCACGATCCCGTACGCGTCCTCGTACGCCCGCACGTGCGCGGCGACGGTCTTGCCGTCGTGCACCGACATGGCGCCGTTGGCGTCCAGGCTCAGCCCGGCGTGACGACCTCCGACCGTGAGGCGGCCAGCCCACACGACGCCACCGTCCTCGGTCTCCACCGCGAACCGGTTGAACGCGGCGTAGGCGCCGCCCTCATCCTTGGGCGCGGTGACGCACACGTCGGAGTACCCGACGTGGCAGGTCTGCCAGGTGGCGATGTGCCCGTACACGCGGCCGGTGTCCCAGTCGAACGTGATCGGGGTCGGTCCGGGCAGGTCGGGGAGGGCGAACGCGGCGACCATCGGCCGGGTGGCGGTGGCCACGCTGGCGAGGAGCGCCGCGACGTGGGCTCCGGCCGTGTTGTCCCGCCCCTCTTCCTCGCGCGCCACCTGGTCCTCAGCGATCAGTTCGAGCGGGCGGCTGGTCTCGGCGAACGCGGGGATCGATACGAGGGTGGCCGCGCGGACCCGGCCCTGGGTCACGAGCAGTTCGATCTTCGGCTCTTCCCCGGTCTCCTCCACGATCTCCTCGAAGCGCTCCCAGGTGACCTGCTCATCGGTGCCCGCGAGCACCGGAACGCCCTCGAACGAGTCCAGGTCCACCGAGGGCCCGAGCGTGCCCGCCGCCATCAGGTGCATGGCCTCAGCCACGTCCTCAGCGAGCCGGGGCATGGTCTCGCGGTCCGCGTCGTCCAGCATCTCTCCGGACGCCCAGACCGCCTCCAGGTCGGACGCCATGCCCTTGACCGCGTCGGCGCCGATCCATCCGGCGGCCACGGCTTCCTTCACGGTGCCGACGTGCGCCTCGATGACGGACGCCACCGTGACGGCGCCGTCGTGGCCGCCCTCGCGGGACCGGACCCACTCGAACGGCATCGGCAGGTCGGCGAGTGTGATCCCGCCGCTGGCGAACCGGCGGCCGTCTCCGGTGCTCAGACCGATCGGCGCGAGCATGGTGCGGAACTTCGTACCCATGACTTCCTCCCTCTGCTCAGGCTACCGGACTGGCCGGATCTGGCGGTTGACACTTCACAGTCAAGCCTGGTACGTTGTTGACATGACGAACAAGAGCGACTTCCGGTACCTCTGCCCCAGCTCCCAGGCCGAGATCATCGCCGCAGACCACGCAGAAGCCCTGATGATGGACACGGCGCGCGGCATGGTCACCGTGACGGTGACCGCCTCCGGCCTCCGGATCACCCGCAACATGCTGGACGCCGAGATCCGCTCGGCCCGCGCGCCGCGCCCGGTCACCTCGCACGGGTACTTCCCCCGCAGCATTACCGAGATGGTCTGACCGATGATCACTTACGACTTCCGGATCGTGCTCCACTCGACGGAGTACGGTCCGGACGAACAGCCCCAGGAAGTGATCTACGGGACCCGCAAGCACACCGGCACCGAGGACAGCGCCATCACCGCCGCGCGCCGGACCCGCACCCAGGCCGACTCCGCCCGGATCGAGCGGGTCGCGGTCAGTGACGGCCGCCGGTTCCAGACGCACGAGATCAAGACCTTCACGATCGGCCTGGACCCGCGCTGAGGGGGTCACCGGCCGCGCCGCATCTGGCGGTTGCTCAGGTCTACCGACTCCCCGACCTCCACCAGCAGCATCGTGCATCTGCACTGGATGACCTCCTGGGGAGGGCCGGACGGGTCACCCGGGAACGCGAGCTCGAACCCGCCCACGGTGAACGGCGTGCCGATCGGCACCCGCTGACCGTCAGCCTCTCGATGTGTCTCTCTTGTCCTGGTATCGCTCGTACTGAGCCACATGGTCTCGAACCCGATGTCCGGGTCCGACTCGGCGATGATCCGGAACGACTCGGCGCGCGCCGCGTTCAGCGCGCCGATCGCCTCAGTCCGCGCCGTGACCACCGCGCGGTTGCGCCACCGCTCGCTGTCCGTCGTTGACAGGACGTTGTCAACCCGGGCGGCCAGCTTCGGGATGCCCTCGCCCAGGTTCACCCCGGCGGCGGTCTGCCCGGCCACCAGGTCGAACACCTCCTCCGGCAGACGCACCATCCGGTTGCGCACCTCGGCCAGGTAGCGGGTCACCGCCGGACGCGCACTCCACGGGTAGTCGGCACCGAGCAGACGGGCGAACGCCGCGTCCAGGGCCTTGAAGATCTCGCCCTGGAGGATCAGGTCCACCGCCTCACGCCACGCCGGTGCCCGCGCCCAGATCGCGTCCAGGTCCGGCGGGTCGTCGCCGCGCAGCACCCGGCGTGCAGTCTGCACCAGCCAATCGGACAGCGCGGCCCAGACCGCCGCGCGCAGGCTGCGCTCCACCGCCTCGACCTCCAGGCGGGCGTCCAGACGCTGCGGCAACCACGGGTCGCGGCCCTGGCCGTTCCACACCGGGTCGGTCATGCCGCCACCAGCCCTCGACCCCGGTTCGCGATGCTCAGCGCCGCGAACAGCAGGTCATCGTGGTGCGGTACCCCTCGGGTGAGCAGCTCCAGGACGTAGCCCTCCAGCAACGCGTGCAGGTCGTCCGCGCCCACACCCAGGTCTGAAGCAACCAGGCCGACGTGGTTCCACGCACCTTCGGTCACCTTCAGCGCCTTGTCCCGCGTCACAGGGCCCACACGGGCGTGCAACTCATGCCGGGGTACCTCGTGCCACCTTCCGCGCTGTGAGCGCTCCAGCGGCGTCGTGAGCCTGCCTCCTGCCAGCTCGAGAGCCCGGAGCACCATCAGCTTGGCGGCTGAGTTGAACACGACCTCGGGGGACGGAGGCGCCACCGTGCGGCTGGCAGAGATCGCGATGCGCTGATCCAGCGCCGCCGTGATGGCGCGCGCCGACCCGATGTCCTGCTCGGGCTCCTCGGGATCGCCGGAGTTCGGCGGCCCCTCGATGGCGCGCTGATCGTTGTCCGGGTCGCCGTCGGTGTTCTGGTCGGCCGTGGCCGGGAGTCCGACCTGGGTGATCCCGGGCAGGCCCAGCGCCGCCTGGATGACCGGGTCCAGCATCAGGTCCGGCTGGGTCTGGACGACCTTCAACAGGAGCTGGGCCGCGCGCTCGGTGACGGTCGGCATCTGCGACTCGTCGAACGCACCCGCCTTGACGGTCTCGACGTCGCTGAGCAGGAACAGCTCGCGCAGCTTGAGCGCGTCCTCCAGCCGGTTGGGCTTGGCGGCCAGCGCGCTGGTGTCGAACGCGAACGCGTAGCGCTCGGGGTCGGGGACGCCCATCGACTCCAGGGCGCGCCGCAGGAAGCCCCGCGTCAGCGCGTCGGCCAGCAGCCCGAGGTAGCCCCGGATCCAGCGGATGCCCTCCTCGCTGATCAGCCAGGCCGTCCAGTGGTTGGCGTCGCCGATTCCGGTCAGCACCTCAGCCGGGATCTCCGCGCTGGACGCCAGGCGGTCGATCGCCTTGTCCTTCATCGGCGTGATCTCGGCGGACAGTTCGGACCAGAAGTTGATCGCCTTGATCTTGTCCAGGTGCTCGATCATGTGGTCCGGCAGGGTGGCCATGATCGGGACCATGGCGCTGGCCTTGCTCTGGTCCACCATCGACGCGCCAGCGGCCCGCTGGATGTACGCCATGAACCCGGCGATACCCGCCGGATCGTTCTCGTCCCGGGGGAAGTCGATGCCTTCGGGCAGGAACATGATCCCGGCGCCGGTGAGGCGACTGTCCAGCTCCGCGAACTCACGCTTGGTCAGCAGCTCGATCTCCCGGAGCGGCACGATCGCCGAGCGGGTGAACGAGTCGGCCTGATCGGTGTCGTTGGGGTGCGGACGCCAACACCGGATGAGGACGTCGACCCCGTCGCGCAGTTCCAGCTTCGCGCCGCCACGCACCTGGGGGCGCTTCACCGAGACCTTGCCGCCGATGCGGCTGAACGCGGCGCCGGTGACCACGAACCAGGAGCCCTCGGCGTTCTCGGGGCTCTTGGCCGTGCCTTCGCCCACGATCCAGCATTCGCCACCCACCGCGAGGTCTACGCCCGCCAGGCGGAGATTGTCGTCGCGCTGCGAGCCGGTACCCAACGGCACGGCCGCCAGGCGGGCCACGCGCTCTTCCTCGACCTCGCCGGTCTCCTCGCCGGTCTCGCTGACGGTGGTGACGTACAGGCGCGCCTGAGCGATCGAGTCACCGATGCGTCCGGCCAGCTTGTGGAGCTCGGGGATGATGTCGTACAGCCGCCAGGCCTCGACCTGCCAGTCCTGGTTCCCGAACTTCCACGTCCGCCAGGACCCGGTGGTCCCGCCCAGGTCCACCATCGCGGTGGCTCCGGCGAGAGCGGTACGGCGGGCCACCTGGTGGTGGCCGAACGGATCAGGGCGCTCGGTGCGCGGACGACGGAAGGCCATGGGTTACCTCCCCAGGTTGTGGGTCATGCCGGTGATCTGGCTCAACGCCAGGGCCATGGCCGGGATCAGCATGACCGGAGAGTCCCCCCAGAACCAGATCAGGGGAGCGGCGATGCCACCGACCCACACTGAGACGCACCACGGGCACTGGATCAGGTCTGCCACGAACGCGCCCAGCGTATGCGGTCTGTCGTCCAGCCAGGCTATGAACCGGTCCCGGGCGTCCTCGGTGATCGAGTCGGCCTGGATCAGCCCGGTCACCCGCATCACCGCGAGTGCATAGACCAGCAGAAGCACGGCGGCGGGAAGCGTCATGCGCCCATCGTACGGGTACCAGGGGGCATCCCGGCCCAGACGCCACGTTGACAGTTCACGGTCAGACCTGGGGAGGGACGATCGAGTCGATCCGGCCACGGTCCACGTACCGGCCAGGACCGCCCTTCAGCCGGGCCAACGGGAATCCGTTCTCGTTGAGCCACTGGGACACCTGGGACTTGCCCATGCTCCACGACCAACCCTGTTCACGGCCCAGCCCCACATACCTGGTCCAGATGTCCTCTCGCGTCAGGTAGTTGTGCTGGCCGCCGTCCAGTAGGTCCCGCAACGTCTGGGCCATCCGGCGGTCCTCGATGCTGATCGGAAGGGTCCGACTGCTGGGCAGGATCCGGACCGGGGTCTCTTTCAGCTTCTGCGCACCGCGAGGGCCACGCCGAACGCGCACCACCTTCCGTTCCCAGTTGGCCCGAGTCAGCGCCCTGCCCAAGCCCTGGCGACTGGCGGGTTCACGACCGTCCCGGGCCATCAGGTCGCAGTACACCTCGAAGATCTTGGCGGACGGGACGGTCTCGCCTGCCTGGAACTTCTCCTGGATGGCCAGCACGTCGGTCAGCGGGACAACGATCGGTGTAGTCATGGGGGCATCATACGCCCGGTAGTCACTGCCTTCTCGGCGGCGGGGGGACTGTGGGGACCGAGGAGGACTCCTACGGCTCCACAACCCTATAAATATGCGTCGCGTATACACACCACATGTTTTTCTAATGTGTGTAGGGGGTAGGAGTCCTCCTCGGTCCCCACAGTCCCCCCGTCAATGCCACGAGCCGCGCGCGCCCGTGCACGCGCGCGTTCTAACACGTGCCCCCCACACGTTGTCAATCATTCAACTGGTTCGTTCTCCCCCGGATGCCGGACCTGGCCGCCGAGTACTCAGTGCGGGGCTCGGAACTACTCAGGCTCGCCCGGCAGCTACTCAGATTGGGTGCGGGAACCCCGGTTACATGTGCAATACAGGTAAATCCAGAGCCACAACACAGGCGCGCCGACTGGGTTCCCAGGTCACCGTCAGGTCACCGCCAGGCCGACGTCAGGTGATCACTGGGTCGGTGCCCAGGCATCCCTTCCCACCAGGGGAAGCAATGCCTGGGACGTGGCGACAAGTTAATCCGGAATCACAACACAGGCGTTCCTCACCAGGGGAAGCATCGCCTGGGAAGTAGCCCGTTACGACGTGGGCTCCGCATCCGGCGCCGATCGCTCCGGGTGGAACCGCTGCATCGGAACCCGTTGCGAGCCCACCACCTTGTGGCATCTCCACCCGGGCGGGGCCTCACACCTCGGGCATCTGCGCCCGATCTGCCCCTTGACCGACCTCGGGCCGTACGACGCGTTGGTCCTCCCGGCCCGGTGTGTCTGCGGCGCCATCAGTCCCGCGCCCCGGCGGGGGGACCTGCCGGAGGTCCCCCCACCTGCTGTTTCGTCGTCTCCGACGGCGCCATCAGGTATCGGACCCGCTTGCCCCCGACATACTCGACGCCCTCGTACGTCCAGCCGTCCGCGAGCATCTTCGCCACCAGGTCGTCCGCTTCGCCGTCCGACACCACGGCCGCGTCCACCTTGCGGCACTCGACCAGGTGCTGAACCAAGGCGTCGACAGGGGCGGGGGGACCTCCGCGAGGTCCCCCCGCCGGGACGTTTTCCCTGGGAACCGGGTGTGTGTCGCGCGACCAACCGCACTGGACGCGCATCGTGACCATGCCGGTGGTGGGCGTACCGGACCACAACATGGGCCCCAGGTCCTCGCAGTACGGCCCGTCACCGACGAACGGGTGGTCCCGCATGTCCCGGCGCCTGATCCGGGCCAGGCGTTCGGCCGCTTCGGCCCGCTCGGCAGGACTGGACCCGACCAGCGGGTACCCTTCGTCCGTCTTCTCCCGAATGTGCCACCCCGGCGGGTCGTCAGACTTGGCCGGAATGCCGTCAGATCCGTCAGGCCACCTTGACGCGGGGGGACCTCCGAAAGGTCCCCCGACCTGGTCTTTCATCTCTGAACCCCTGTCTTCCGCGAGGGTGGCATCGGCCGCCCGTCTCTGGTGGCGCACCGTGCGCACACCTTCAGCACCCATGGCCGGTCTCCACCGTTCATCTTCGACCCGGGAAACGCCACCATCCGGACATACCTCTGCCCTGGCAGCACGACCCGGTCTCCGAGGTGCTGGCACCGGAACCGCTTGCGAGCGATCACCGTCGCCGCCGTGACCCCTCGTTCGAACCCCTCAGGCCTGGATCGCCTGGTCGGGGGACCTGTCCGAGGTCCCCCCGTAAGGGGGGTGTCGACTAGTTGAGCGGTCCTTACATCCCCGGCGGCTTCGTTCATCAGGTACAGCGCTTGAGCCACGTAGGCCCGCTTCACTGGGTGTCCAGGTGGCGCGGCCGGTTCTTGGCAGTGGTCCGGTTCTTGCCCCGGTTGGCCCAACCCACGCGCCCAGCGTGGTACCCGCCACAGACGTTGCAGGGGTACGTGTTCGACGTCCTGGCCTGCCACGCGCCCGAGCTGATCATCCGCTGGCGCTGCTTCTCGGCCTCCTCCTGTGTCTCGTGACGGCGCTTGCGCCCGCACTTGCCCAGGTACCCGGCGCTCATGAGGGCACATCCGAGCGGGTGCCGTTCGGCACCTCACGAGCGATCTCGATGCGGACCACGCGGGTGCTGGCCCAGGAGATGAACTTGTCCGAGTGGTTCTCGATGGTCATCCGGAAGCTGACCGCGCCGTCCGGGTGGATCAGCGGAACCTCCTTGACCCGGCCTACGTAGATGCCGTCCCGGTTGACGACCACATCCCCGACGGCCAGGTCCATGGCGTACGTCTTGACCGTGCGGGTCGGGTTGGCGTTGACCTTCATTCGTGCTCCCCTCTGGGTTGATCACTTCATTGCCAGCTTACCAGCCATGACTGTGAGGTACAAGCGGAAGATGGCGCGGCCCTCGCGAACCGCGCCACCTGTCAGTGCAATGTCAAGACTCGACCCGGGGGAACGTCTGGGTCTCCCGGTCCGCGAGCCCGGCCTCACCGGGCACGACCACCGGGTCGTCTCGACGTTCGGGCACCTGCCCTGAGCTCGGCCGGTGGTCGTGCCCGATCCACTCGAACCCCGGCTCCGACCCGGCCAGGTTGCGTACCGAGGTGATCTCGTTCATCCAGTTGGTCCGCTGGGTCTCGGTCTTGAACCGGGGCCGGTCCACGGGGATCAGCAGCGCGTCCGATCGCAGCGTGCCCACCCGGTACCCACCACCGAGCGGGTCGGGGCCGACCACCACCGTGTCCGACGGCTCCACCCCGGACATCGGGTCTCCGGTGCCGCCGCCCGCCCAGTCCTCCAGGTCGACGTGGTCCGGGTCTACCGGCTGGGTGGCCACCGGGTCGGGGTCGGCCTGGCGCCGGGGCGTAGCGGCCCGCTGAGCCGCTCGTTCCGCCCGCTCGGCGGCGCGTCTGACGCGGTCTCGGGCCACCACCCGGTCCGCGTGCCGTGTGACCGTCTTCTCCGCCAGGATCAGGGCCAGGGCTGTGCCCAGCAGGGCACCGGCGATGTCCCGTCCGCCCAACGTGCCGTGCAGGATCCAGGCAACCGTGGTGCTCGCGGTCAGGGTGAGCACGACGCCCACCACGATCGAGATCACCGACGGGCCCATCTGTGTACGCTGACTGTGCTGGCTCATCGTCGCCCGCACCTTCCTTCCTTGTTCGGTCGCGGCCCCGGGGTTCTCCCCGGGGCCGTGGTCGTGTCTATAGCGAGCTGCCCGCCTCGTGCCGGTTCACGTGCTGCTGTGCGCTGAGGATGGCCAGGGACTGGTCCCACCGGTGCATCCGTCGACCGCACTGCGTGCAGTTGCCGTACCAGCCCAGCGCCGGTCCGGTCTCCGCCAGGATGATGGCGATCTCCGGGTCTTCCTCGTGCTGGATCACGATCTTCGCCACCGCTGTCTCACTCCCCCTGCTAGCCGCTGTGTCGGTTGCACGTTACCGTCATGACTGCTAGGTTGGCAACACCTGAACAGGAGGGAAGACGGATGCAAGGGGTAGTGGAACAGGACCAGACGGTCCGCACCATCACGGTCCGCGTGGCCGACGTGCCGGACCTGGACATCACCCGGTCCTGGCACAGCAAGGTTCGGTCCATCCGACCGGACAACCTGGTGATCGTGGTGATCGACGGACGGATCGCGAAAGCCACCGTCACCGGGGGCCTGGTCCTGAAGACGGGCGGGGCTTCGGAGTCCGCGCGTCAGTCCGAGGAGTGGTTCGGTGACTGTGTCCGCCTGATCTCCGACGCCCCGGACTGGGTCCGTCTGATCTGCGATACAGCGCGCCGGGGCACCACCGAGTGGAACGTCAAACAGGGCATTGTCGAGTGGATCGGATAGGAGGCGTGATGGAGATCGGCGGAAACCTGACCTTGGTCCTGATCATCACGGCGATTCTGGGCGCGGCCGTCTTGATCAACTTCATCAACCGGAACAAGCCCAAGCAGTAGATTAGACACCTCCCCGTCATGCCTGTAACGTATCGGGCGTGGCGGGGAGGTCCCGTTCAGGAGGGGGAAGAATGGCCAAGGACAACACGAACAGCGGCCAGGGCACCAGCGGTAACGCGGGCCGGGGCTCGGGCAGCAACGGCCAGGGCGGACCCGGCAACAAGGGGCCGGGCACCGGCGGCACCAGCGGCGGACGCAGCCCGCACGGCGGCGGTACCAAGGGCGGCCGGTAGTGGCAGGGGTCCCCGGCTCGGGTCCGGGCCGGGGCATCCCGTGGTGGCGCTGGTGGCAGGCTCGCCGGTTCCATCAGCGCCATCAGGACGGCTGGCCGCCCACGATCGGCATCATCAGACCCGGCAGGGTCATAGCGACGATCACAGAGAGGCAGCGATGAGAGCGCGGCTGTACCGGCTCGGTACGTACGGCGACCGGAGGCACTGGGACGTGACCATCGGCCGGACGAACATCTCGCGATGGTGTCCCGGCTCCCCGTGCGGTGGACCCGGCGTACATCGGGGTCGGCACTGGCTCCACTTCAAGCGGTGGAACAAGGCCTGGTCGGCGGCCGATCGCTGAGTTGTGACCTTGAAGCCATACCGGTAAAGTGAGGTCTGAACGCGGCACAGCGCCGCGAGGATGGGGAGGGACAGACATGGCCGAAGGACGCGAAGGACACGTTGAGGCGGTCGGGTTCGCCGGGCTCCAGATCGAGGAGCTGGAGAACATGCTGCTGGCGGCCCGCGAGAAGCAGGAAGAGTGCCTGGGCCTGGTCATCACGGCGGTGGGCGAGCAGCCCAGCACCGACTCCGGTACGAACGCCATGGAGTCCGTGGCGGGGATGAGCGACAGGCTGACCGAGCTGATCGGCATGTGCGAGAACGCCAAGGCGGAGATGAACCGCTACGGCTCCGGCTTCTGATGGAGGGCCGTGAAGGGCACCTGACATCCATCATGGATGCCCGGCGCCACTCCACGGAGATGCTCGCCAAGCTTCTGGTCGTCCAACATCACTACCGGGAGCTGCTGAACCTGGTGATCCACGCGACCGGGGAAGACCCGGCAGTGGACATCGCACGAGAGGCGCTGGAGGCGACCGCCATCGCGGCTCTGAAGCTGGAAGAGACCATCGCCGTGTTCAGGGTGATCGGTCGCAGCCTCAACCAGTACTGGCGATCGTTCTGACCGCAGCACGCAGAAGAGCCCCCGGGACTACCCCCGGGGGCTCTTCCATGCGGAACACTCGAGACCCAGCCTAGTGCACCGGACGCGGGTCCGCCGCCGGAGTCGCCTGGGAACGGATGCCGAACAGCGCGAACCCGGCCAGGATGATGCCCGCCAGGCCCGTCACGGCCGCGTCGGACCAGTGCAGGCCGTACTCGGCGAACAGTGAGGCGATCAGACCGACGGCGCCGACGTACAGGCCCGGCGCGATCGGCCGGGTGAAGAACGCCACCACCACGCCGGTCAGCGCGGTGGTGATCGCCGTGGCCTGCCCGGCGTCCAGGAAGTCCAGGCCGAGCCCGGCCGCCCAGGTGAGCACGGCGCCGATCAGCGCCAGCCAGAGAGCGGGCTCACGTCCGAAGATCTTCATGACGGGTCCTCCGGCGGGGGGACCGCCGCCTCCAGCCGGGCCAGGGCCGCGTTCGCGTCGGCCACGGCCTCCTCCAGCCGGGCCAGGGTCTCGGCCGAGCTGGTGGCGCTGACCTGCAATCCGGCCAGGGTCTGCGCCGACGCGGACGCGGCGGTCTCCAGGCGGCTGGTGGCGCTGAGCGTGCGCTGAAGGTGCGTACCGACCGTCAGCCCGGACTGGCCTACCAGCTTGTCGTGAACAGCCTGGCCGACCTCCTCGTGACCCTTGTCCACTGCGGTGAAGTACTTGGCCAGCGACTTGTCAACGGCCGCTTCCACGTCTGCCGGTGTCATCCACATTCCCCATTCTCTGAGCAGTGCCTCAGCGTTCGGCGTGTTCCACACCGCGCCGTTGTCCTCACGGTCCTGGCGGGCCTCGAAGTGCGTGTGGCGGTCATGGGCGTTCTCGCCGTTGTACTCGTCGTTGTCCCAGCCTTCGTCATGCTGGGAGATCACCCGGTTGGAGATCCACAGGTGCGCCCGGTTGTCGCGCTCGAAGTCCTTCAGCAGCGCGGCGTGGAGCTGATCCTCCCGGCTGTCCCCGTCCGGGTCGGAGGAGCCCAGCAGGTTCTTATCCATGTCGAACGCGTCGACCGTGCCGTCCGCGTCCTCCTGATGCTGACTGTTCGAACCGTGCGCCGCGTCGGCACGGGCACCGTCCGATTCGGTGTCCCGGATCTCGCCCACCAGACGGTTGACCGCGTTACGCCACGCCGTCAGCGCGTTGTTCAGTCCACCCCAGTTCTCCGCCATACCGCTCCCCTCTCCGTCCACCTCACAGTAACAGCTTCACTGACTCTGCGGCCGGACGCGGAGAAGCCCCCAGCTACACGCTGAGGGCCCCTCAATATTGACCATGCAATGTCAGACGTCTCGGGTCTGCGCACCTTCACCGGCTCGAGCCCGGGTGGCTCCTCGACCCAGACCGTGACCGCTACCGTGCCGGATCGAACCGGTCTGGGGCGGGTCCTCGGTCGGGATGCGCTTGTTGCTCACCGCGTCCGGCGGGATCTCCCCGCTCCGGATCCGGTCGGAAGTCTTACCCCGAAGCTTCATCATGCCCCCATTTCACCGTACACACGTCGGCCGAGAACCAGTGCGTCGATGACCAATTCCGCCGCTATCCGGCCGTTGTCACGTCTAGCGTCCTGAACCAGAGCGATAACCGCCGGGTCCTTGGCCGCCTGTTCAATCAGCTCCTCGCGGGTCGGCTCGGTGGCACCGATGGACCGCATGAACCAGTCGGCCGCCGTGCCCACACCGGTCCCTCCGGCGCCGCGCGGGCCGGTGTACTTCTCGGCCACGGCCGAGACCATCGCGTACTCGAGGCTGTCGTACAGCTCGCCGTACTTCATCGAGTCGGTCGGGCTGAACGCGAACAGCGGTTCACCCTGTGCGTGAGTGAACGCGTGGTCCTCGACCTGGTGGAACGTCCATTCGCCGATCGTCCAGGTCCGCGTGGTCTTCATCGCCGCTCCAACCTCGTGGGTGCGCCGAACTTGATCACGTAGTCCTCGGGCAGGAACGTCCGGGAGTGGGCCAGCGCTTCATCCGGGTCGACACCCCAGGTCCACTTGCCGTCCTCCAGCTCCCAGACGTAGTCCGCCCCGTCGTCCAGCCCGAGGAACCGGGGGAAGATGACAGCGCTAGACAGCGCGGCCACCACCTCAGCGGGCGTGCGGTCGTCGTCGTCGCTGATAACTGGTGCTTTCCAGTCTCGTTCGGTCATGGCTTACACCTTACAGCCATGACGTCTATGTGTCTACTC
>Ga0193738_1000604_pt1 | contig 17182 bp, 39 predicted proteins | sample L2a1metaG_FD_144927 | JGI IMG/M metagenome (GOLD analysis project Ga0193738, IMG submission 144927) | Soil microbial communities from a riparian zone of the East river system, Colorado, United States - L2a1 | ecosystem: Environmental > Terrestrial > Soil > Riparian zone | place: USA: East River...
TTGCCCCGGGTGGCGGTCGCCGCGTCCATTCGGTACCCGCACTCCGGGCACTTGCCTGGCTTGATGCCGTCGCGCTCATCCACGGGGGTGGGGTTCCTTCCGCGTCCAGATACGCACCAACTCGGCGGCCAGGGCGAGGGCCTCTTCCCGGGTCATGCCGGTGTGGCACGTGTAGAAGTCATCTTCGGGGACGATGAAGAATTGCCCCGCCTGTTCGCCCTCGAGCTCGAGGTACAGATCGGACTTCCCCTCGGTGCCTTCACCGGTGGTGACTTCGCGGCGCTCAGCCATGGGGGTGGGGTTCCTTTCGCCCGTAGATGGCAAGCGCCTCGTTGAGCAGCTCGCCGGCAACGTCGGCCGCGGTGACGAGTTGCTCGCCGAAAGCCTTGGCGCTCGAGGGACCCCAGCGCGGTTCCCCCGGGGTCTCGATCCACGTGATGCGCGAGCCGTCCTTTAAGTTGACCTCGGCGTGAGCGATCACGGGCAAGGACTTCTCCGTGCCCACCCGACGGTAGAGGTGGATGATGCCTTCAGCCATGGGGGTGGGGTTCCTTTCCCTTGCGGACCAGCTCCATCGTGTAGGCGCAGCAACGGGGCCAGCCCTTCGCGAGGTACGTCGCCGCTTGCTCGGTCGAGCAGGGCTGGCGCCTGCCGCAGACGTGGCACACGAGCTGCCCGATCAGCGGCGCGGCCATGTCCTTGTACATCTGGCGGATGTCGGGCAGGCGGAAGTCAGCCATGGGGGTGGGGTTTCTCGGCCTCCAACTGCTTTGCCTGGCGGAGCGCGCGTTGGCCTAGTTCGTCGTGGCCGTACAGAAAGCAGACCGCGGCCATCACCCGGGCCGCTGTCGCACGCGGCAGCGGCTCTAGCGCCTCACAAAGTTGCTGCATCACTTCGAGTTCTTTCCGCCAGGCGGGGTCGTCGGGTGTCTTGTCAGCCATGGGGGTGGGGTTCCTTTCCTTCGCGGCGGCGGACGTCGGCCGGTTCGGTCTCCCGGTTCGGGTAGATCCCGACCAGCTTGTACTCACCTCCGCATTCCCAGCAGCGGAAGACCGACCCGCGCGGGGTGAACCTCACGACCAGGGGGCGGATGCGGGCGCCCTTGCTCGCATCGAAGCAGTGCGGACACTCCGCGACGTGCTCGGCATACATCTCTTCTAGGGCGCCGATGGTGATGGTCACAGGGGGTGGGGTTCCTTCGGAAGGTCGGCGAGCTCGAGCGCCCGGAAGACGGACCCGCGGGCGAGCTCGAGCATCTGCCTAGCGAGCTCGGGGCGCTGCTCGACGGCGGCGGTCACCGCGTGCGCGACCCACATGATCGCCGTCATCGTCTCGTGCAGCACGGGATCCCGTCGGGACGGCCGGTCGAACGGCGGCGGCGGCTTGATGATGTCAGCCATGGGGGGTTCCTTTCGTTGAAGCATGGAAAAAACCGGTCGTTATTGTCCAGCGCCAGGTGATGCCCCTGGGTGCTGCTGCCGCGCGGGCTTTCCCGGCACGTAGCCGGGTACCTTTTTTGTCCCCGCCACTGCCCGGGCCAGCGTCTTGGGGTGCACCTTGGGCCAGCCTTCCTGTTTCAGCAGGCGCGCGACGTGCGGCCAGGGGCGCGGCTGATACAGCTTGGGATCTTTCCGCAGCTTCAACGCGCGGGCGACCATGACCGAGCTCACCTCCACCGCCGGCCGGCCGAGGATCTTCCCTCGAGCTCGAGCAGCCTGCAGGCCGAGAACCGTCCGCTCGCGGATCATGTCGCGCTCGAATTCGGCGACGCCCGCGAGCAACGTCAGCAGCATCTTGCCCGTCGCTCCGCTCGAGCGGCCCATTTCGATGCCCTGGGTGGTGGCCACGAACGTCACGCCCGCCCGTGTGAGCGTCTCGATGTTTGTCAGCAGGTCGACCACCGACCGGCCGAACCGGTCGACCTTCCAAACCAGCACGTGGGTCACCTGGTGGCGCGCGGCCAGCTCAAGCACCCGCTGCAGGCCCGGCCGGTCATTGCGCGCGCCGGAGCCCGTCTCCTCGACCTGCTCGACCAGGTCGAGGTTCCGCGCGGCGGCGGCGCGCCGGAGCTCCTCGCGCGCGAGCTCGGGATCCTGCTCGGTCGTGGAGACCCGGTGGTAGGTGACCGCAGTGCGGGGGGCGACGTTCATCGGCGCACCGGCCAGCCGCTCGCCTCAAGCTCCACCAGCAGCAGGTCGAACTTTGCGGAGTCGGCCGGCTGCCGGTGCACCCGCAGCGCTACCGACCCGTCAGGTCGGATCAGGTCGATAGTGTCGCTGGTTCCCTCCCACCTGTACCCGGGGACCTCCGGCTTGCGGATGTGTTTCAGTAGGCGTCCCCAGACTTCGGCAGGGTCGTCCCACCACGCGGCGGCGGGCGTCACGACACCGCTCCCGCGCGCAGCCGACTGATGTCGGCCTGGAACCGCTCGAGCTCGGGCGGCGACATCAGACGCAGGTGCAAGCGGTCGTCGAGGATGCTGGGCCTCCAGCAGAACGCGCAGACGACGAAGTCGCCAGCCACGGGTTGACCGTGCTTCGGATCGTCGTCCCACAGAACGCGGCGGCACCAAGGGCAGGGCGACGGCGGAACCGGGACGCTCATCGCGACACCGCCGCGGCGATGACCACAGCCAGGAACATCAGCAGGACGCCCATCCACGCGAGGTTTCCCGTTTTCATGTGCGCCTCCCTTTCAAGTTTTCAAGCACCACCGCCAGCACGTCGCCGGCGGCCCCCTGGCCGCCGTGGCGGGCCTGGCGCCGCCGTGCCTTGAGCTCAGGCCACCAGACCGCGCGCAGGAACCGGGCCGGGTTCGGCGCCTTGAAATCGGCCGAGTACACCCGCGCCCGCATCTCGCTGAATTCCCAGAGCGCGCGCCGCTCCGCTGCGTCCATGCCGAGCCAGGCCCACACACGCACAGCCACCTCTCGGCGGAAGGGAACGCCCGTCAGACGGCGGTACCGTTCGTACCAGACCTCGAAGCTGGGCCCCGCGGCCCCCCCCGGCTTAGAGGCCTCCGGTCCGGGTGCCGGCGGCCTCACGTCCCGCCGGCGTTGCCCTGCTCGAGCCGAGAGGCGAGCAGGCGGAGCGCTCGGTGCGGGCCCCACTTTCCTCCGGCGCAGGACCAGGTTTGCCACCAGCGGCCGCGACGCAGGCGCCACCCTTTTCAAGTCAGAGCGGGCACAGAGCGGGCCTTCGTTCGAAGGGGGCTGGGGATCTCCAGATCCCAGGGGATCTCTACTCTCAGAGAAGATCTGCTCTACGGGCCATTGCCGCTGGCCATTGCCGCTGGCCATCGCGTCAAATGAAAGATTCCGCTCACTTAAGTCCCCGAACTCCTCGGGGATCTCCTCGGGGATCTCCTCGGCGTGTTCGGGGCGCCCCCAGCGCGCGGCCGCGCCGGCCTGTCCAAGCTGGCGCTGCCGCTCACGGAACGCGGATGCCTTCACCTCTTCCTCGACGTCGTAGTGGACGAGCACCAGGGCGGCGACGTCGATGCGAATCAAGCCGGTCGATTCAAGCGCCCGCCGCGACCGCCGGCTGATGCCCAGGGTCCGCACCCACCAGCTGTCCGGCTTGTTCATCGCCCCTTCCACGCGGCCGCGGCAGCGCAGCTCCTTCACCCTGCGCTCGAGGACCAGGTAGCTCGCCTTCGCGTATGGCGACAGCGCCAGGAAGTCCGCGCTGTCGACGAACTTCATCGAGTGATGCGGAAGCGGCAGCTGGGCGTGCATCTAGCGGTTCTCCTTTGGCACCCAGAAGCCCAGCTGCTGCGCTGGCGGCGGCCGCCGCTTCTGCGGTACCCGCTGGCTGTGCCGGGCGCTTGCCCAATGGGCGAGCCAGAGCGGCCCCGCGTACGTCTTCCCGCCGCGCTCGAGCGTCGAGAAGTGGGTAACCCGATGGACGCCGTCCTTGTGCCCAAGCACGAACGTCCCCCATTGGACGGGGACGGTGTCGACGGGCATCCGCTTGCCCTTGTCGGTGATGGCCCAGGTGATGGAGACCCCGCACTGCCTGCAGGTGGTCGGCCCCGTCTTGGGCTCGCGCACCAACCGCGCCGTCAAGGCAGCACCGCCTTCGACAGCTCGTCCTTCGTTCGATCGATCTGACAGATCCGGACCTCGTCGGGCATCGCCCGGGCGGCCGCGGCCGCGGCGGCGAGCTTCCCGGCCAGCTGGTCCGCCTGGTCGGGGGTCAGGAAGAATATCAGCGGCGAGAGGCCGGTTTCGTCCGGGATGCAGGTCGTCTGGACGGCTGCCGGGTGTTGGTAGTCCGTGAGTTCCTCCTCGCCGTCGGCGTAGCGGTACTTGGTTCTCCGGAGCGGCAGCGGGAACGCATCCCACCTCACAGCGCACCGCCGTTCTCGCGGCGGGCCCAGGCCTCGTGCGTCCACGCGTCGGCGGCGATCAACTTTCGCAGCGACGTGATCGCCTCTTCGTGGGTGGCGTGCCTGCCCCTCGGATAGATGGTGGCGATGACTTCCAGGTTGTGCGCGCTCTGCACGCAGACCCTGCAGTCGATCACCACGTCGCCGGTTGCCCGGCGCGTGCTGTCGACGGTGATCGTCACCACCTGGCCGGGCCAGCGTTCGACGGCCAGCCTATGGCAGCTTTCGAACAACCCCCCCCAGCTCATGACCGCACCCCCTCGGCGCGGAACAGCTGCACCTGTTCCCAGTCGCGCACCTGGTCGCGCGACAGGTGCAGAGCCTCAAGGGCGCTGGCGGACCAGCACTCCGGAAGGCAGACGTCCTGGCCGTCGTCCAGCAGCCGCCAGGCGATGCTACGGAAGGGGAACCGCGCGTCGCCCCGGTACAGCTCGATCACCCAGTGTTCGAGAAACTGGCACGCATAGAGCGGCGGCCGGTGGTCGGCCAGCAGCTCCGCAATCCCGGTCACCGGCAGCCCGGGGACCCACATTCCCGCGGGATCGACCGGCCCGCCGTTGGTGGGGCGGTGATCACCCTGGTGGCCGGCCTGGCCGCCGCAGCAGCGGTACTTGTCCGGGCGCCTGGGCAAGTCTTCGTACAGGCGCCAGCCGCACTGCCGAAGCTTCACTCTGTCGTTGCTTTTCGGGCCTGTTCCGTCGATCTGGGGGGTGCTATCGTTGCTCACGTTCGGTGCTCCATCTGGAGCGCCGGACGACTGGTGCCGGGGGGTCCGGACCGCCACACTCGGGGACTGAAAATCCGTGTGTAGTGGGATCGTAACCCACCCTGGGCACAAGCCGATCAGCGCTCCTAATCCGTTTGCTGGTCGGTGCCCCCTCCGCCCTTGCGACGGGTTGGGGGGGGCGTCTCTCGTTTTGTCCGCTATGTCTCCGTCGGTCACTTCATGCAGGGGCCTCCTTTCGCTCTACGCGGCCACCAGCTCGCCGCCGGCGGCGAACGCGTCCAGTTCTTCGGCGACCTCGTCCAGGCCCGCGGCCAGCGCGTGGGCGTAGGTCCTGGCCATCATCGACGGGCTGCTGTGGCCGAACCACCGGCACACGGCCGGGGTGATTCCCAGGCGGCGCACCATCCACGTGGCGCAGGTGTGGCGCAGGTCGATCGGGGCCAGGGGCGGCAGCCCCAGCTTGTAGCAGTGCAGGTGCAGCGTCTGCGACCGGTGCGGCCAGGGCTCGACCACCGGTCCGTCACCCGCGCGCGCCCCCCGGCGCCGAAATTCGGCGCGTAGGATCCGGGCCAGCGGGCGCGGCATGCGGACACGCAAAGGCACTTTCTTATTTTTGCTGCAACGGATCAAGAACGATGGCTTACGCCCCGTCAGGTCCACCTCCGACCAGCGCATGCGCTCGACGTCGCTGGCGTGCTGCCCGGTCCACAAACAGACCCAGAACCAGAGCGACCGGTGCGGCGGCAGCGACTCGAACAGGCGAACCGCATCGGCGTAGCTCTGCAGGTACCGCTGCCGCGGCCGCCAGGGCACCAGTACTTCAGGGAAGGCCGGGACGCGCGCAATCCACCGCCGGCGGTGGGCCACCTTCAGGACGCCCGACAGCGTCGTCAGGCGCTTCCTGAGCGTCGCTGGGCCGTACCTGCGCGGTGGCACCCGGGGGGCCACCAGCTGGTGCAAGACCGGTTCGGTGATCGATCGCAGCTGGCGGCGCGCGCCCAGTTCGTCGCAGAGCCAACTCCCGTGTGCGCGCTGCATGTCCAGCGTCGCGGGCGACCGTACCCCGTCTCTCACCCTCTGCTCCGTTTGTTCGTACAGCGCCGCCAGCCCCTGGGCCAGCGTGTGTCTCACCGTCAGGCGCTCTGGAAGTTGCCGTCAGCGAACACCCACCACACCAGCTCACCGTTGGGGCGCAACAGCTTGGCCCTGACCTTATTCTCGGCGCACAGCTGGCGCGCCTCCTCCAGAGTGACCTCGCTGGGCGCCCCGTAAACAACCCAGTCGTGCCCTGCCAGCTCGGTCGACCCGGTCTCAAGCCAGGTGACCTCGTACGTGGTTTCGGTGGTAACGTCGTTTTCGCGCATCGGACCAATCCTCCGGTGTGAAGTGGCGGGGCCCGGGCTGCAATCCCGGGTTGACCGTCGCGGGCGGCGCCGGCCTGCGGGCCGGCGTTCGCCTGTGTCCTAGGACAGCACTTCCCGGGCCAGGGGGCAAGGGTCCTTGACGCCAAGCGGGACGGGCACTTTGTCCTCAGATGACAAAGTTGCCTACATCGGCCCCTGTGATGCCGACACCGGCCCCTGTGGCAAGCTTGCCCGGGTGCCAGCAGTACCCCCCGTCGACGTCGTCGCCCGAACCCTGCGCTCACACGCACGCCGCCGCCCCTGTGGGCCGTTCTCGCCCTGCCAGATATGCGCAGCCCCGGACCCCGTGGCGACCGCCAGGCGGCTCGCGGAGCTGTACAGCGGGTCAGCCGTACCTGATCGCCTTGCTGGCCAGCCGATCGAACGCCAGCCACAGGACGACCATCGCGACGGCCAGGACGACCCACCAGCGCATTAGGCGACGCTCCCCCGGCGCAGCACGACCACGATCGTCAGCACTGCAGCCAGCAGTCCCACCCAGGCTGCCACACGTTCGAGGTTCAATGGCCCCCCTTCGCCCGCCGCCGGCGGCGCAGGATTTCCTGCACGTCCAGCACCAGGGCGGACAGCTCCTCAGGTTCGCAGTCCCACGGCACCACCGCTTCGAAGATCCGACGCTTCGGGCGCCGCAGCTCCACCACCACTTTCATTCGGTCCCCCGGCAGCAGCTCAGAGTGGATCACCGGAGCGTCAGCGCCGGAGCGAGCCCGCGACACCGTCAATCTTCTTTCGGGTCGGCAGCAGGTACGGCAGCGACTTGTTCAGGATGACGCCGCCGATGATGGCAACGCCGGAGCCGACCCAGGCGGCGACGTCGGGATCGCCCACCTTCGTGGCCACCCACCCCGAGGCGCCGGCGGCGCCGTACCCCAGGATGCGCTTCAGCCATTCCATAACGATCAGCTGCATCGTCATTCCTTCTTTCTTTTCGGAAAAATCACTTCGCAATCCATCCAGGCATCGCCGCGGGCTGCCCGGCGCGGGCACTTCAGAATCGCGTCTTGCAGCTGGTCGCCCACCACCAGCTTGATTCGGCCTTCGAGGGCCGACAGCTGCCCAGGCAGACCACCCACCACCCCTGACAGCGCGCGCACTTCACTTTCGACCGCCCCCAGGCGGTCGCGCGCGTACCACCCGAACGCGACCAGCGCGATCACGATCGGCACCAGCGTCGCGACCGAAACCTTGACGGGGGTTCGCTCGGTCAGTCCGGTGCGCGGTGGGTTCTCCCATTCGCTCACAGCTCAAGCCGGTTCGAACAGGAACAGGAAAGCCGGGTACGTCGTCGCATAGCTACCCGGGTCAGCGGATGCCTGGCACATCGCCTGGTAAGTGCCGCCAGTCGGGAACGTCGTCGGGTAGGCCGTCGCGAAAGCGTGGTCCACTCGCCAACCGTTGATTTTCAACCCCGAGGGACTCACCTGGAACGAACCCGAGAAGGGAGGCACGACATTTGCCGGCCAGTAGCCGAGTAGGTTTGGCCCCTGGTCAGCGTCGTAGCGCTGAAAGGTGTAGCTGCCGGAGACGAACGCTGCGTTCACCTTCCAAACCAGGTGGTAGATGGTCATGGCCTCGACGTCGAGGTTCGCCGTCAAGATTTTCCAGACGTTGTTAGCGCCGCCGCCGCTGTCGTTCCAGGTGGTGATCGCTCCGGAGTCGAACAGGAGCGTGTCTGGCTCTCCGTTGTTGTCCGAATAGATCGCCCAGCGGAAACCAGCAGCTCCGACGCTGGAGCCATTGGGAAAGCATCCCATGGTCGTTATGCGGCCAGCGCGACCGAAGAAATGGGGAACCGTTCGGATTCGGTCTTCCTTGCCAGCGCCCGACGGCGGAGCGCCGACACTGAACGCGACGAATCCAGTGGAGGGGCGCACCACGGTGCAGCCCCAGAGGTTCATGCTGGATGTCCGAGCACCATAGAAAAACTCGGGACCGCCGGCTGGGGCGGCGGCCGCGCCGCCATCGATCCCGCCGAGTCCACCGCGCGCACCTACGCCGCCGAGTCCGCCGCGCAGCACTGGTCAAATCCTCCGCAGCGGCTGCGCCTTCGGCGCGGTCATGTTGTCGCGAGTGGCGCCGCACGCGAACGGTCCGCAGCCGCTGCGGCCGCTGTGTCCGACGCTGGATCCCTGGTTCCCGGTCACCCGCGCCGGCGTGTTGCAGCTGCAGCTGCTGCGCCGGCGGCAGAAGAACCAGACGATCAGGGCGGTCAGCACCCCGACGATCACGTAGTCGCGCGTGTCCACGGTTAGACCACCTTCCTTGCTTGCTGTGCCTTCAGAGCGTCCGCGACGGTGGCGAACCCGCCGGGAAACTCGATGTGCGCCACATCCCAGACCTTCCCCGCCGACGTCGTGATGTACGCCTTTTCGCCGGTGGCCGTGAACGGCTGGCCGCCAGGGATCCCGCGGCCGCCGTGCCGCTTGGCGATCGCGTGCAGCCGCTGATACTTCGCCACTTCCTTGCCGTCGACGTCGGCTGACAACTTGGTGGCCTTCGGATCCTTCGTCGTCGGCGCGGGAATCACCCGCATCACGTACAGCTCAAGCGCCCGGCCGATCGTGTGCCAGCTGTTTTTCGTCGCTGACAGGCCGGCGGCTACCTTCGCCGCTTGCTCGTCCGCCGTCCGCCTGGTCGAGCCGATCATCGTCTCGATGCCTTCGGACGCAGCGTCGGCACGGAGGCGATCGACCGCATCACGGACGTCCGGTTCGAGCAGCGCGCGCCGGCTGGCTTCCGTCTCAGAAATCTTCCTCACGACGATCGCCGCCCCTCCCCCCAGCAGCACCAGGGCGACGACGACGACGACGACCAGCAGCACACGACGGTTCACGGCGCCAGCGAACCGGGGGGTGCCAGAGCGACTGACAGCCCGGTCTGACTGTACAGCGCCGCAATTTCGTCTTCGCACATGGGCATCGCCGGTTCCCACTGCGCTTCGCAGATCCACCGGCCCGGAATCGCCGCCGCCCCTGCCGTCAGCGGAATGGTGACCGTCGCCGACAGCATGATCAGGCGGACGGCGGTACCCACTTCGTACAGCTGCGGCAGCCCTTCCGACGTGAAAATCTCGTGCAGCTGCGCCTGCCGGCCGTCTTCCCCGACCCGCATCGCCCGGGCCGACCACACTGCAGAGTTGTAGTTGGCCAACGCTTGCACGGTGTCGGGTTCGAACGTGATCGAGAAACTGCAAATCAGGCGCGCCGCCGGGTTGACGACCAGGGCGGCGACGCTTGCACTGGTGCGACTCGTGCCGGACGACTCCACCCGGGCCAGAGACACAGACTTGCGGTTGGCGCGGATCATGCCGCCGATTCCTGGGGTACCAGCTGGCCGATTGCTGATCGGCGAGCCCTGGCCAGCGCCCGGCACGTAGATGCGCCCGCCGCCGAGATTCATGATCGCCCCCCGAACAGCAGCCCGAGTATCGTCCCGCGGGTGAGAACCAGCACGACGACAGCGACGACGACCAGCAGCCCCAGCGTCCCGCCGAAACCCAGTCCCTTGAACAGGCCGCCGGCGACGCTGCCGGCGGTGGCACCCACTTCCTTCGCCACTGAACCGACTGCCTGGCCGAACACCTTCGGCGCTTCCTTGATGCTGGTCAGAAGAATGTCGAGATTCGACGTCGCCGGCGTGTAGCTCGCCTCCCCCTCGATGCCTGCGATGTCGATGTACGCCCGTTCGACCAGGCGGCGCTTCGCTGCCCAGTCATTCGCGAACGGCGCCGCCGCGCTGACGTGTTCGATGTCCCGATACCAGTTTTCAAGCGGCAACCTGGCGGCGTCCAAGGTCCGCTTGGCGATCGCCCGGCGGTCGCTGCCGAGCATGTCGGCAACCTTGTACGTGCGGCTGATCGCCGTCGTCGTCAGTCCGATCGCCTGCCGGGCCTGGCCGGCGGTGGTCACTCGGTTGAGCGCCCGAGTGATGGCCGCGATGTCATCGATCGTCGCCACCGACTGCCCCCTTAGAACAGCTTCCCCAGCAGAGAGCCCACGGAACTGACGGCCGTCTTGGCGCCGCTGTAGACGGTCGACGCCGTCTTCTGCGCCACCTGCGCGGAGACGGTTCCCACCTTGGTGCCGATGTGCCGGCCAGGCCGCACAGCTGCCCCCCGCCCGCGGAGATGCACGCCGCCTGAGCGGCGGTTCCGGCCACCTGGCCATAGGTGTTCGCGAAGTTGAAACCGCCGCCACTGCCCACCGAACCGGCCGGCGGCGGGATCGGCGGCAGCACCGTTGCCGGCGGCGTGTAGACGCCATTGACGGCGACCGTCTTGCGCGGGCGCAAGAACAGGAACCACCCGACGAAGGCGGCGATCACGGCCAGGATGATGATCAGCGTGCGGTTGGACATCTCAGGCGACCCTCTTGAACAGGCCGGCGAACGCCGGGTTGCTGTACACGGTGGTCAGCTTCGGTTCGTTCTGCGGCATCGCCGGCGCTGACGTCCCGGTGCCGATCGGCGGCAGCAGCCCGGCGACGACGTTCGCCACCTGGCCGGCGAATCCGGTCAGCCCGAAGGGAGCGCCCGGCGCCTGCAGCGCCGTGAGCTGCGCCTGCGGCTGCGGGGTGTTGGCGTATTGGCCGGCCACCATCCCCTGGGCGTTCTGACGGCGCCGCCACCAGTAAAAACCGCCGATGCCGACAGCAGCCAGCACCGCGATCAGGATGATCGTGTTTCGCTTCATCAGAATGACCTCGTGAAACCGCCGCTCGTGTAAGTCGACTTGAGAGCCGGCGACGGCGACGGCGCCGGCGCCGGCGGCGGCGGTGGCGGCGGCGTCACGTAGTAGGACTGCCCATAGGACACGGGCGGGATCGTGAACGGAGTCGGCATCGCCTGCGTCGCCGGCTTGCTCGGCACCACAGTTCCGGTGCCCACCGTCGGCAGCGTGGACGTCACCGGCCGGAGCAACAGCCCTTCGGAGGGACCCCGGCCGATGCTGGAAAACCCGGCGATGCCGGTGGCCGGGGTGTAGCGGATATCCCGCGGCGGCGCGATCACCGGCGTGTTGTTCGGTGTCCCCTCAGGCTTCGGCGGCGCGGTCAGCGTCGCCAGCGCCCCGCCGGCGGTGGCCCCTCCGGGCGCGCGGCTGGGATTCGACCGGCCGGACATCGCCGCCGCTGCCTTCCGCCGGAACACCAGGAAGGCGATCAGAGCGGCAGCGACAGCGACGACGAATGCGATCCACTTCCCCAAGGTCCCCCCGGGTCAGGCTGCCTGCGGCTTCGGGGTGGCGACGATGCGCGTGTAGCGCAGTTTTTCATCGCTGGGAGCGTTGTCCAGCAGGGCCTTTCGACGGTAGTCGAAGAAGTTCGGATCGACTCCCATCGCCCGGAACATGGTGTCGATCTGCCGGTCCTCGAATTCCATGAATTCGCAGGACAGGAACCGGTGCGCGTTGCTGATCGGAGCGGTGGTCGTGAAATTCACCTTCAGGTTGCCGTTGACCCGCTGGAACTTGCTGGTCTCGGCGTCCAGGCCCGGGAACACCAGCGGCAGCACCATCTGTTGGCTGTTGGCCCCGAACCGGCCGTTCGGCGTGCTGTCCATGGTCGACGGCCAGCTGGCGCCGTCGTGGATGATCGTCGCGCCGGTGCCGGCCACCGGTCCGACCCGGCGGCCGCCGTACGCGCGGCGCACGTTCAAGAACAGCGGATCCAGGTTCCGGACGGTCTTCTGATTCCGCCAGGGCAGCTCATATTGCGTGATGTTGTCGACACCATCGGCGCCCGACAGGCCGATGCCGGTCGCATCGGTCAGCCAGCCCAGGAACGCCAGACCGCAGCCCGGCCGAACGCCGGTCAGCTGGGTCTCTTGGCCGACACCGACCAGCGTGGGCTGCGAACCGCCGCCGGCGATCTCGCGCTCGCGCCACTGCACCGGCACACCCAGGAAGATGTCCGGCGAAGGCAGGTACTCGACCCACGCGCGAAGCTGTGTGGTTGCCTTGAGCACGGCGCCGGCGTAATCGCCGTCGAACACCGTCGAGACGTCGAGGGAGCCTTCCAGCAGCCCCTGATCGAAGAATCCCACCCACTGCGCGGTCTCGTGCGGTTTCTTCAGAAACTCGTACGAGAGCGGCAGAAAGTAGTACAGCTCGATCGTGACGTCGGTGTCGGTGTTCGCGGGGATCTGCGCCCGCGCGTGCTGCGGGTACGCGTACCCCAGCGCCAGCACCTGCGTCATGTGATACAGCACCGAGCCGCGGGTGGACTTCTCGGGATGGACCTCGCCCATGATCGGGGAGAACAGGCGCCAGCTGGCCATGGCCTTGCCGAGCTTGTCGGCACTGACGGCGCTGCCCGCGGCGTCCGGATCCAGCACCGTCGACAGGTGGCCCCAGAAACCGGTGGCATAGTTGCGCTTGCCGTCGGTCACGGGGTCCACGCCCGTGATATTGAACGTGCCTTTCTGCTGGGTGGTCGTCGGGACCAGGGTGACGGACTCGGAGCCCGAACTGGTCAGTTCCTGCACGATCGGTGTCGTGTGGTCGCGCATGACTTACTTGCCCCCCTTGTCGGCCGGCTTCTCAGCAGCGGCGGCTGGCTTCGGCTGCGCCACCTTCCGGCGCTTCGCCTTGCGCTTCGCCTCTGATTCGGCTGACTGCAGGTAGGTGATCGCCACCGACAACGAATGCGCCAGGGGCTTGCCCCGGTGCTGTCCGTTGCGGGTGGCGGCGCTGGCGACCACCGGCGCGACCTTCACCAGGTTCGCGTAGGCGTCCGCTTCGGCGTCCGCAAACGCCGCCGTGCCGGGGTCGGTGGCGGCGATCGCCTTGAGTCCCGCCCGACAGGTGTTCACGACGTCGGGAATGTCCGATTCGTCGACCTGGTCGAGCGCCGCCGAAAACTTCGGACTCTGAGGGGTGGCGGCGGACGGAGCGCCCCCCAGAATCGCCTGACGCTCTTCCGCGGAGAGAGACGCCAGCGCCTGCAGCAGTTCCGACTTTTCCATGGCGGCCCTACCCGATCAGCTTCCCCAGCACCGGCAGGCCCCCGACCGTCATTGCGATCTGGTTCCGAAACCGAAGCGCCAGGATGACAACGCCGGCGATGATCGCCAGCTTCATCCACTTGTTCATGTGTTCCAGCGTTCGGCGGACGCCGGCGCTGTAGTGGTGGACAAATCACCACCGTCGAGAAACGGGCCTCAACCGGTGGACAGCTACCGCCAGTAGCGCCAGGTGCGGCCGCCGTCGATCGTGATACGAGCGATCCAAGGGTCGGCCGGTTGCTGCCGCCCCTGCTCGGCCGGCCCCCGGCGCAGCAGCTGCACTCCAGCCGCCCACATGGCCCGGACGCGTGCGAGCAAACCCATCACACCCTGAACCGATACACGCAGCCATCCCAGGGAAAGCCCGGCCGGTGCAGGACGAAGTCACCCACCTGCAGGTTCACCACCACGTCCAGCATCCGCCGATCGAAGTAAAGCCGCTCGTCCAAGTAGTTGAGGCCCCCTGGCCCCAGCCGGAACAGCCCGCACGAGCTTGCCGAGTTGATCACCACGTCGCCCACCCGCTGGGGAATCTGGGCGCCGCCGGCGACGGACAGCGCCATCGATCGCCCGGTGGTCAGGCAGGTGCGCAGGCTGGGAGCCTCCATTTTCCTGCCGCCGTCGGACATCGCGCGTTCCCATTCGTCGACCACCAGGCGGCAGGGCATGCGGGCCCGCGCGGCCTGCAGCGCCAGGGCGGCGACGTCCTCCACTTCGCAGACCACCCCGCTGTAGGGGTCGCCGCGGAACGCGGCCGCCCCGAGCTCGGCCACCTCATCGGCTGGCGCGGCCAGCAGCTCGGCAGGCGTATGGAAGTACCGGACGTGCGGGTATTCCGGCCTCGCCTTGCTGTCGTCGTGAATCAGCACCAGCTGGCCCGGGTGGTCGACCAGCGCGCGCATGGCGACCGTCTTGCCGGTGCCGGTGTCCCCCAGCCACAGGTGCCGCCACCCGTCGCCCCGGCGCAGCGGTTCGGTGATCAGCGCCAGCGCCGCGGCGCCGTCACGGCGGCGTAGGCTCGGCTGAGGCACCGCATGCGGTGTCTCCACGCGCCTTTCTTTCGGCGCTGCCTTGCGGCCTCGTGCAGCCGCCGGTGCAGGCGGCAGAACGGCAGCTTTTGGCGCGGCAGCGGTTCGAACGGTTCGCCGCATGCCCTGCACCGGCGCTGCCCCCTTCGCAGCTTGGCCACCGGCCATCGACGATCGTCGTGCATTCGCGCTCATGTGGGCGGCGCCTCCACCAGCGGCAGCGTGCGGAACGTCCCGCTACCAGCGGCCGCCGGCGGACGCGCGCGCGGCACCGGAACCCCTTGCCCGATCACTGGCGCCGCGGTCCCCGGCGGCGGCGCCGGCGGCGGCTGCGGCTGTTGCTGCTGCTGATCGACCTGGTCGGGCTGCTGCTGCGCCATCTCCTCGGGCGAAAGCCGGCGCGCGCCCATGCGCATGGCCAGGTACAGGTTTCCCCAGGCGGCCGCCAGGGTGCCCCACCAGGGGATCGCAGCGTCGCCGATGGCCATCACGATCGCCTCCGCGGTGGCGTCGGTGGTGCGGTCCAAATCTTCCGGGCCTGGTTCCTTCGGTTCGAGCCCCCGCTTTCGCAGGTGGTCGCCGATCATCAGGACGCCGACGTTGGTCCCGACGTACCCCATCAGGTTGGCGAACGATCGGTTTTCCTCGCGCACCACCGGCGCGCCGGTCTCGTCCAGCAGCTGCCCCTGCACCGGTTCCGCCGGCGCGGCCGCGGCCGCCGGCTGCAGGTTCGCCAGCAGCTGCCCGAACGTCGGACGGTTCCCCGCCGGCGGCGCCGGCGGCACATCCGCCACCGGCGCCGCCGCCGCGTCCCTTGGTCTTCGACCGGCGCCGGGACGGGCGCCACCGTGCCCGTTAGGCACCCAGAAGCCTTTCTATCGCCGCCTGGTGGGGCCCGAGCAGCGTCGGCGCGCCCGCCACCACCTGGCGCACAAGCTGTTCCGGCGTCGGCTTGCGAACCGCCGGTAGGTGCAGCTCAAGGATGAACTTGAATATCAGGCGGCCCAACACTTCGACCACCCGATCGGGGAGCGTTCTCAAGTCGCCGCCGGCTTTCGCCATGCGCTCGACCGCGGCCAGCACCGCAGCGCGGTCCCTCTCTGGCATCGCCAGAATCAGGCGTTCCGCTTCGGCCGCACGCTGCTGCAGCTCCGTCGGCCGCGCCGCCGCCGCCCTACCCCTTCCCCACATGCTGCCCCTCCCGCTACGCGTGCCCGTCGCCGCCGCCGGCGGCCCATGCCTTCACCTGCGCCAGCAGTTCCGCGTGCCCGTTGCCCTTGAAAACCATCCGCGTCCGGCGGTAGACGCCCGGCCGGCCGATCAGCGGCGGGTCGATGAAATAGCCCATCATCACCGGCCCCATGCGCTTGTTCGTCCAGGGGTTGGTGTCGAACTCGACCACCCCCCGATCGCCGAACACCCGTTGCGCCAGGAACTTGCAGGCCCGCAGCTCGTCCGTTTCAACCAAGCCGTCCGGCAGCGTCAGGCGCTTATAGGCCTGTTCCTGCCGCAACTCCGCCAGCCGCCGGGCGAGGAAGTCTTCCCCCCTGCCCGGACGGCTGCCCCGCCGCCCTCCACCATCCACCGGGGAAGGGGTTCGGAACCTTGAAAGCTTTACTTTAGGTTTTTGCCACCGCCGTCGCGGCGACCTACCGTGAACAACGGGACACGCAACCCCCCGGCCGGGCCCGCACCACCGTTCACCAGGGGGGTCGGAAGACATCCCGGCCGGGGGGGTTCCACCCCCCCCTACCCTGCCGCTTCACCCCTAAAAGCGGCTACTCAGCGGCGGGCTCCCCGTCGGAGGGGGGTGGCGGATTCTCACCTCGTGAGTAGCCGCTTTCCCGGGATGGCGGTCCTGATCAGCAGCTGCACCCGCCGCAGCTCGTGCCGGGTGTCGTCGTCCAGGTCGGCCATGCGCCCGGCGGGCATCGCCACCGGCGCGACGTCCTGATCAAATTCGAGGATGGCGCCGCAGCTCAGGCACAGAGTCAGGTCGCCGGGCCGGGGTCGGGCGTTGCCCCGGGTGGCGGTCGCCGCGTCCATTCGGTACCCGCACTCCGGGCACTTGCCTGGCTTGATGCCGTCGCGCTCATCCACGGGGGTGGGGTTCCTTTCGTCGCTTGGCGAGGGCACGAATGGCCGACGGGTGAACGTGCGCGCGCGACCACGCGGTGGACACCTTGGCGAGCTCATCGAATCGGTGCGCGCCGAGCCCCACCTTGCGCACGAGCTCGGCAACATCACCCCACGTGCCGACGCCGGCGTGGTGGAGCGCGGCCGCGTAGGCGGCGACGTGCGGAGGGATGTCAGCCATGGGGGTGGGGTTCCTTTCGGGCGATGGACCGGGCGCGCTCCTGGGCGAGGCCGATTGTCACCACCGGCGCGCAGATCGGGCAGAAGGTCAGCCGCACGTCGACGGCTCCATCGTAGAGCGTTGCCTCGACCCAGTCAGCCGGCGGGATGCCAAACCGATCAACGCTCACCCGCGAGGAGTCGCAGCCGTCGCAGGTGATGGTGACGTGCGCAGTCTTCACCGGGGGTGGGGTTCCTTTCCCTTGCGGACCAGCTCCATCGTGTAGGCGCAGCAACGGGGCCAGCCCTTCGCGAGGTA
>Ga0193738_1000605_pt1 | contig 17144 bp, 15 predicted proteins | sample L2a1metaG_FD_144927 | JGI IMG/M metagenome (GOLD analysis project Ga0193738, IMG submission 144927) | Soil microbial communities from a riparian zone of the East river system, Colorado, United States - L2a1 | ecosystem: Environmental > Terrestrial > Soil > Riparian zone | place: USA: East River...
TGCTGTTAGCTCACTTTGTGGAGTAGATTGAAAATTTTTTGCTATTGCACTTTTATAAGGACCTGTTCTGCCAAACAGGAATAATGCTGCTACTACTAATACACCAATGCTAATAGTGATCCACTGTGCTTTATTCACTAATAAAATTTAGGGCTGCAAGTTAACCGAACAGGGCGAGATTGTGGGTGATAAAAAAGAAATTAGGCAACATCAATTATCTGCATCTTCACCGGGACCAGCATCGGGTTTTACGGTTACTAATTTTTTAACTTCTGCAACAAATTCTTTAGCAGGTTTAAAAGCCGGTATATAATGTTCAGGAATATGTACGGCTATGTTCTTCTTGATGTTCCTTCCAATTTTTGCGGCTCTTTTTTTTGTTATGAAGCTGCCGAAGCCACGAACATAAATATTTTCACCTCCGGCGAGAGTATCCTTCACCTCCTTGAACATAGTTTCAAGAGTAACAAGTACATCCACTTTGGGAATACCTGTTTTTTCAGATATCTTGTTTACGAGGTCAGCTTTTCTCATTTATTAAAATTTTAGCAGTTAATTTGCTCTAATGTAGGACAAAATATGGTGATTGTCAAAGGGATAGGCAATTTTTTTTTAACTAATGACTTTTAGCAAAGAACTTTTATCAACATTCGCGGCTTTATTGCTCCAATGGAACAGGCATCAGAATACCCGGAAGATGCTCTGGAAGGGAGAAAAAGATCCTTACAAAATATGGTTAAGTGAGATCATACTTCAACAAACAAGGGTAGGACAAGGACTGAAGTACTATGAAAAATTTATTACGGTTTTCCCTGACATAAATAAGTTAGCTGCTGCAAAAGACAAAAAGATATATAAGCTTTGGGAAGGATTGGGTTATTATTCCCGTTGTAAGAACTTGATTGAATCGGCAAGGTTCATCTCAAAAAAATTAAAAGGGAAATTCCCTGGCACATTTGAAGACATTCTTTCTTTGAAAGGAGTCGGGAATTATACAGCATCAGCGATCGCTTCATTTGCATACAATCTTCCACATGCAGTTGTTGACGGAAATGTTTTTCGTGTGCTGTCAAGAGTTTTTGGCATCAAAAAACCAATTGATAGTACAGAGGGAAAAAGGCTTTTTTCCCAATTGGCTTTTGAATTATTGGATAAAAAGCAACCTGGTGTTTACAACCAGGCATTGATGGATTTTGGCGCAGTCATCTGCAAACCACAAAACCCACTTTGTCATAATTGCGTTTTAAAGGATCATTGTTTCGCTTACAAAATAGGTCTTGTAAATAAACTTCCTGTAAAGGAAAAAAAGATAAAAATAACCACACGTTGGTTCAATTATCTGGTGATCGAATTTGATGATAAGATCTACATACATAAGAGGATCGGCAATGATATTTGGAAAAATCTCCACGAGTTTGTTTTATTCGAAACCAATACTGATGCCTCTGTAGAAAGACTTTTAGCAAGAGCAGAGAAGGAAAAAATCCTTAAAAAAAATTCCTATAAGGTTGTGTCAATTTCTCCTCTTTATTCACAACAATTATCACATCAAAAGATCAAGGGGCGGTTTATTAAGATCGCTGTCAAAAAAGAACTTGCTTTATCGGGATTTAAACCCGTCTCTTTAAAACAGTTGTCACGCCATGCTTTTCCCAGGTTTATCAATGCATATTTTGAAAAGACGGTTCCTAACACCGTATAAAAAAATTCAGATTACCGATAAAAAAAATTAATTTTAAAGAGCATTGAACTCTAGAGAAGATTTTAATAACGAAAAATTATCACTATGAGAGGCGTAAACAGGGTCATGCTTATTGGCAATCTTGGAAAAGATCCCGACGTACAAGTATTGGAAGGCAATATCGCCGTAGCAAAATTTCCACTCGCAACAACTGAAACTTTTAAAGACCGGGGAGGTAAACTGGTATCGCAAACAGAATGGCATACCGTTGTTTTATGGAGGGGACTTGCTGAATTGGCGCAGAAGTATCTTCACAAAGGAAGCTTAGTTTATATTGAGGGTCGTTTACGAACCCGTAATTGGGATGATAAAGAAGGACATCGCAAGTTTGCAACCGAAGTGGTTGGCGATAACCTTATAATGCTTGATAAAAGAACAGACGGCGGTCCACATATTGATAGTACCCATAGCGAAAATTTGGGCAGCCATGAAGTTCCTCCTGCCAGTGATGCTTCGCAGGATTTACCCTATTAATTAAATCTACCTGAAAACTTTACTTTTGCAACAATATCCGCAGGCAGGTTGATACCTGCCTGCCTGGCTATGATTAATCACCAAAAACACTTGCTTTGGATTATCACTCGGTCATTACATCTTTTTCTGATAATCTTCTATTCACTTTTCTTGCTGTTAAAGCTGATGGAACAATTATTCTTGGGGCTTTATTATTTGGATTAATGACACTTTCATTTTTTATTGCAGCTGGTGAAGTAGCCTTGTTCTCTTTGCATAACAAGGACATTAATATGCTGAAAACAAAACAGCATTCATCTGCACGCCGTATTGTTGATCTTCTCGATGAGCCTAAAGAAGTATATACTTCATTACTTATAGCAGGCACTTTTTTTAATATATGTATTATCGTACTTTCTAATTTTCTTATTAATGAATTGTTGAATTTAGGCAGTTCATTGGTTAGGTTAGGTTCATTTGCTTATATCGCTGAATTATTGATCAAGGTTTTCATGATCGCATTCATCCTAATATTTTTTTGTCGCATTTTACCAAAGGTTTGGGCCACACAGAATAATCTGCGGGTTGCTTATGATTGTTCTTATGTTATTGAAGGAATTCATCTTTTATTGGTACGCATAAGCAGAAGAATGGTGGCAATTGCAGATGTGATCGGCAGAAGACTTGGCGCCACAAAAAGTCGCATCGCCAGCTTGCAGGAATTAAATGAAGCAATTGATATTACTACTGATGAAGAAACTTCTATTGAAGAAAAGAATATTTTAAAGGGCATTGTCAAATTCGGAAACATTTCTGTTAAGCAAGTCATGCGTACCCGCCTCGATGTAAGCGGTATCGAATACAATATTCCATTGTACGATCTGTTTAAAAAAGTGGAAGAACTTCATTATTCCAGGTTGCCGGTTTATAAAACAAGTCTTGATGAAGTGGTAGGCATTCTGAATACAAAAGATCTGCAGGCGCATTTGCAACAGCCGGAAGATTTTGACTGGCATGTTTTACTGCGACAACCTTTTTTTGTTCCTGAAACAAAATTGATCGAAGATCTGCTTAAAGATTTTCAAACTAAACGGATTCACTTTGCTGTTGTGGTTGATGAATTTGGCGGCACAAGCGGCATTGTTACAATGGAAGATATTCTTGAGGAGATCATAGGAGAAATAAAAGATGAGTTTGACGAAGAAGAAGGTAATATCAGGAAAGTAGACGAGAGTACTTTCATATTTGAAGGCAAAACAACTATAAATGATGCTTGCAAAGCAATGAAGATCCCGAAGGATACGTTTGATCCGGTGAAGGGTGATAGTGAATCAATGGCGGGTTTAGTGCTTGAGTTGTCAGGCGAATTTCCCTCAACCAACACAGTTGTCAATACTGGCGATTTCGAATTTACTGTAATGGAAGCGTATAAAAACAGGATCATGGAAATTAAAGTCACCATTAAACGCAGTCTTGATTAATGAAAACCATTTCTTATTTCTTTCTTACAACGATATTCATTGTTTCAATTTTATCCTGTAACACCAATTACACAGTTGACAAAAAAAGAGGGTATTATAAAATTGACTTTCCTGAAAAACAATATAGAGTCTTTGATCAGCCGGGTTATCCTTATTCGTTTGAATATCCTGTTTATGCCAATGTAATAAAGGATAGCACTTTTTTTGACAATAAACCGGAAAACGATTGGTGGATCAATATCGATTTTCCGCAATTTCATGGAAGGGTTTTCGTGAGTTATAAAGAGATCGGGAAAAATAAATTTGATTCACTGATCAATGATGCTTTTACAATGAGCTATAAGCAACATGTTCAAAAAGCATCTTCCATAGAACCGAAGCCATTTCGTACTCCCAATAACGTTGATGGAATTTATTTTTCACTCGAAGGAAATACCGCAACTGCCAATCAGTTTTTTCTTACCGATTCAGTAAAACATTTTTTGCGTGGTGCATTATATTTTGATGCCACGCCAAATGAAGATTCTCTTTCCATTGTAAATGATTTTTTAAAAAAAGATCTCCAATATCTGATCAATACTTTGAAATGGAAATAGACCGGCTTTAATTCCCAGTTGAATTATAATTTACACTGTCAGATCTGTTTATTAATTTGTTAAACCAAACTGACTATTATGAGAATTCAGAAAGCAACGCTTTTGTTAGCCGCTGTGATCTTATCAGCCGCTAAAATTTTCTCCCAGCAAGCAGCCGCCGTTGATTCTATTAAATCTTTACTTGCAAAGGCAAATACACCGGAGGAAAAAGTTTATTGGCTCGATAATCTTTCACGGACATTAATGAATATAAACCTTCCCCAGGCTGAGGATTACGGAAAGCAATTAATAACTTTTGCGGAGGAAACTAGAGATCGAAAACTAATGGTAAAGGCGTATATGTCAAATGGGGAACGCTGCGGATATTTGGCAGCGCAAAAAGCTTACCTGAACAGATCTGTCGAATATTATAATAAGGCATTGGATATTGCAAGGCAGAATAAAATGGAAGAGAAGATCGGAGAGATCCAGTTGCGGCTCACTGGAATTTATCTTATTGCTCCTGATAAGGAGAAAGCCATGCAAAGTATCAGCCAGGCGGTTTCTCTTATTTCTACATTAAAAAATGACAGCCTTCTGGCTGAATCACATAATATGTACGGGCAGGTTTACCAGGCAAGAAATGAAAAAACACTTGCACTGAGGCATTTTCTGAATGCTTTGCGTATTGCTGAAAGCATAGATAATACTACTGTTTTACGCAATTGCTATGTTCGTCTTTCAAATTTTTACACAAGGATCGAGGACCATGATAAGGCGATCGATTACTACATGAAAGCATATAAAATGCTCGACAGAATGAAGGAAAAAAATGTTCCTTACCAACGATGTATTGATATTAACACGTTAGGCAATTTATTTGCAAATAAAAAAAACTATGACATTGCCATCAGTTATTTCGAACGATCGATCCGTATGGCTGACTCGTTGAAATTTGTATCCTTGAAAATTCCCGGTTTTCTCAGCCTCATCAATCAATATTTACGGATTGACCAGCCGCAAAAAGCTCTTGATTATTTCAATTCTTCTGCTGGCGACAATATGAAAAAATTTGTGACAGGAATTGGTTTGAGTCCTGTTATCGATCAGTCATATGGTTTTATATACACCGAGTTGGGCCGGTTTGATTCGGCTAAATATCATTTCGGCAAAGCCACATCTTATTTTGAAAACAATACAAATGAATCAAATAAAATAAACTTTTATCTACAGCTGGCAAATATGTATAAAAAGACCGGTGAGAAGGCTAAGGCAATTGAGTATTATCAAAAAATAAAAGAATTAAGTGAAAAGAATGGATCGTTGGAGGGTATTCGTACCTCAGCAAAGCAACTTGATTCATTATACCTGGCCACTGGTGATTATCAACAGGCCAGTTTGTATAATTCTATTTATTACAAGTTTAAAGACAGTATAGAAAAGCAAAACAAAGAGAATGAACTGGCGCAGATAGAAGCGTCGGATGAACAGCAACGGCAGGAAAGAATATTGGCTGAAAAGCAAGAAGCAAAAGAAAAAAGAATTCGTGTCCAATATATGGGCATCATTATCGGGATCGCTGTATTATTTGTTGCATTAGTAATGATGGGCTGGTTCAAAGTTTCAGCCAACACAATTAGAGCAATAGGATTTTTTTCATTCCTTATATTTTTTGAATTCATCTTTCTTGTCTTCAAAAAAAATATTTATGGAGTAACGAATGGAGAACCTTTATATGATCTTGCTTTTATGATCGGGCTTGCAGCAATACTTGTTCCGCTGCATCATTGGCTGGAACACAAGGTTATTCATTTTCTCACTTCACATCATATGCTGAAATTGCGGGGAATTTTTTCCGGGCGGAAGGAAGAAAATTCTTAAATACATTTGCAGAAAATAGCGAAGTGATAATAATTGATAATAAGCAGATAAGTGATGATGTGGTGGAAACGCAGTTCGTTTGTGATCTGTCCAAATGTAAAGGCGGTTGCTGCGAAGATGGTGATGCCGGTGCGCCACTTGATAATGAGGAATTGGAGATCATTAATGAAATGTATGAGAAGGTGAAACCTTATCTCACTAAAGCTTCAATAAAAGAAATTGAACAAAAAGGAAAATATGTTTACGACCGGGAATTCGGTTGGGTAACGCCAACACTCGCAAGTGATAATGAAATATGTGTATATGCGATCAGGGGAAAAAGTGGCATGATAAAGTGTGCTTTTGAACAGGCTTACTATGATGGAATTATTTCATGGAAAAAACCGATCAGTTGTCACCTGTACCCGATCACTGTAAAAAAGGGAAAGTATGGCGATTACGAAAGAGTAAACTATGAGCCGAGAGAAAAGCTCTGCAGTCCGGGTTGTGCTTTGGGAAAAAAATTAAAGGTCCGCACATTTGAATTTTTAAAGGAGCCGTTGATCAGAAAATATGGGCAGGAATTTTATGATGCTTTAGAAAAAGCAGCCAAAGAATATTATCATGCAACGACAAAATGATAGCTTATAAAGAGGTAAAATCAATTCTCAATAAGCATAAGAAAAGGGATAGTTGGTTCCTTGATGATTATTCTATCAATCCTTACGAAGGCTGCGGATTCAATTGTACTTATTGTTATGTCCACGGCAGCAAATACGGAGAAAATCTCGCAGAAAAAATTGTGATAAAAAAAGATGCAGCTGCAATTCTCGATAAACAGCTTGCAAATCGTGCTAAAAAAAATGAATTTGGATTTATTGCAGTTGGATCAGCTACCGATGCCTATATGCAAGTGGAAGAGGAAATTGGGTTAACAAAAGAATTGTTGGGGGTGATCCTTAAGCACAGGTTTCCTGTTTTTATTTCTACAAAATCTGAGTTGATAAAAAAAGATCTTGATCTGCTAAAGCAAATTGATGCAAATGCAATTCTGCCCGAAGATCTAAAACAAAATCCTGGTCGCGGAGTTATCATTTCCTTTTCTTTTTCTACTCTTGATGAAAAACTGGCAAGGCAAATTGAACCAGGTGCTCCGTCTCCGCAAAAAAGATTGGAGACATTGAAGCTTTTCAGCGACAATGGTTTTTTATGCGGAGTAAATGCAATGCCATTATTACCTTATATCTCAGATACCGAAGAAGAAATAGAAAAAATCGTTGCAGCTGCAAAACAATACGGGGCAAATTATATTTTGATAGCTGGTCTGACCCTTTTTGGAAATGATGAACGAGATAGTAAGCAACTAGTTTTTAGATTTCTCAGAAATAATTATCCTGATCTGTTAGAAAAGTATGAGAAGATGTACGGGTCGGTTTATTACTCGTCATGGCAGTATCAGCAGGAATTGAAGAAAAGGGGTGACACACTTTGTGAAAAATACAAAATCAAAAACAGTATTCGCTGATGTCAGATTTATTAAAACAAATTCAAAAGGAATTAAGACATCATTCAACTCCTGAAGCAAAGGTAGCAGCATTAAAATTTGTACCAAACGCGGAAAAAGTTTACGGGATAAGAACACCGGTGTTAAATGTATTGGCAAAGAAATATAAAGAAGGCGGATTCGATCTGGCAAAAGAATTATGGAACTCAGGAGCATTTGAAGAAAGGTTGCTTGCTGCAAAACTGCTAAACGTAATTTGTAAAAGAGATCCGCTTCTTTCTTTAAAATTGGTTACTGGCTTTTCAAAAGATATTTCTGATTGGGCCGTATGCGATGCTGTGGGAATGCAGAGTTTAAAACCTGTGGCCAAAAAGATTCAAAAGGAAATTTTTGATCTGTCGGCAAAACTGGTAAAGTCAAAATATCTGTGGGAAAGACGATTATCATTGGTGATCATAGAAGTCTTTACAAAAGACAAATCGTTGCATCCTGAAATAATCAAAAGAGTGAAGATGCTGGAGAATGATGAAGAGTATTATGTAAAAAAGGCGGTAGTATGGATAAAAAGGAATTTTGAGAAAGGAAGATAAACTCAGTTTATATTTGTAAACATGTCCGAACACTCACAATCATTTATCGCAAAAAGCGCTGACAAAACTGCTGACAGAGAACATCGTCGCAAGATCAATTTTAATATCGGCAAGTATAATGCTGTAGTGCCAAAAGGAAAAGAGCAATTTATCAATGTGAACCTTGCAAGGGAGAAAGCAAAAAATATAAAATGGAAGGCGATCGAAAACCTTGATAAAATGCTGGAGAGTTTCGAGGCAAAGATCACTAAACGTGGAGCAAAGGTAATTTGGGCAGAAGATGCAAAGCAAGCATTGGAAGAAATTGGAAAAATTTGTGCAGAGAAAAATTGCAAAACATTGGTGAAGAGCAAGAGCATGGTGACGGAAGAAATTCATTTGAATAAATTTTTTGAAGAACAAGGAATAGAAAGTGTAGAAACAGACCTGGGGGAATATATTCAGCAATTGGATGGTGAACCGCCTTATCATATCGTTACTCCTGCAATGCATAAGAGTAAGGAAGATGTGGCAAAACTATTTGCAGAAAAATTAGGAACAGATCCAAAGCTGACGCCTGAACAACTTACACTAGTTGCAAGAGATGTATTGCGAAAAAAATATGTGGAGGCTGAGGTGGGAATAACCGGCGCCAATTTTATTATTGCTGATATCGGCGGGATCGCAATAACAGAAAACGAGGGCAATGCAAGATTAAGTTGTTCGATGCCGAAGACACATATCGTGGTGGCAGGAATAGAAAAAGTTATTCCATCAATGAATGATCTTGCTTTGTTCTGGCCTTTACTTGCAACTTACGGAACAGGTCAAAGAATAACTGTATATAGTACAATAGTAACAGGTCCGAAGCAAGAAAAAGAAACTGATGGTCCGGAAGAAATGTATGTGATACTGCTTGACAATGGAAGGACAAATATTCTTGCAAATGAAAAGTCTAGGGAAAGCCTGTATTGTATTCGGTGCGGCGCTTGTTTGAATGCATGCCCTGTCTATAAAAATATTGGCGGTCATAGTTATGAAGCTACCTATAGCGGGCCAATTGGCTCTGTGATAACTCCGCATTTGAAAGGGATGAAGGAATGGAAACACCTGAGTTATGCATCTTCACTTTGCGGCAATTGCACTGAAGTATGTGCCGTGAAAATTAATTTGCATGAATTGTTATTAGAAAACAGGCATGAGGCAGTTGATGAAGGTGACAGTAGTTTTGCAGAACGTACAGGATGGAAATTATGGAAACAGGCAATGCTCAAACGCAGCCTGATGAATATGGGAAACCGAACAATAAAAAATTGGGTGGTGAATACTTTATTGAAAGGGTGGAAAGAACATAGAAGCGAGATGGAGTTTCCTAAAAAGTCTTTCAATCAAATGTGGCAGGAAAAATACGGAAACAGATAATTATCTTCATTGCGTGATTATTTACGCAAATAGGATTACTCCCCGCCTCCAATATGTTGCTGATTTTATCGGGAAAGAAATTATAGGAGAGCCTTTTCAACTTACTACGGATGAGTTTTTTTTCAAAGCTTATAATGGCCCGAAGATCAATTACGGTTATGAACCTGTTTCAAATGATGAATTATTGATCGTTAATTATCCACTACTATTTGAAGATTCGATCAAGAAACAAAATATCTCTTGTTTTAAACTAAACGACTTTCCGGCATTTTTTAAATCTGAAGGAGATTATCAGTTTGACATCTTCTCCGCTGTTTTTTATTTACTTAGTCGTTATGAAGAATACCTTCATCATAAAAAAGATATGTATGGAAGATATGCTCATGAAAACTCGCTTGCTTTCAAAGAGGGATTTTTAAATATTCCTTTAGTAAATATCTGGATCGAAGATTTCAAAAAAGCATTAAAGAAAAAATTTCCAACTCTTAACCTTCAATCTTCAACCTTCAAGTTTCAACCAACTTACGATATCGACGAGGCATTTGCATTTAAGAATAAGGAGTTGTCAAAAATAGCAGGAGGTCTTGCAAGATCCTTGGTGAAATGTGAATGGGCAATTGTAAATAAAAGATTGAAAGTACTTCGTGGAAAAACAAGAGATCCTTATGATGCCTATGAGTGGATGGACAAACTGCATGAAAGAAATAATTTAAAGCCATTGTATTTTTTTCATGTAGCAACTGAGAAAGGAAAGTATGATAAAAATATTCCTCCTTCTCATCCGGCCATGCCGCAATTAATAAAGCAGCATGCTAAAAAATATTCTATCGGCATCCATCCTTCCTGGGCAAGTGGGGATAATGAAAATTTGCTAGGAAGCGAAGTTGAAACCCTTGAGTCAGCAACGGGAAAAAAAGTATCTGCTTCACGACAGCATTATATTCGATTTACCTTGCCGCATACTTTTCGCAGATTAATTGCTGCAGGTATCACGGATGATCATTCAATGGGCTATGGTAGCATCAACGGCTTTCGTGCATCGGTGGCATCTTCATTTTATTGGTATGACCTGGAAAAGGAACAGCAAACAGATCTTTTGCTTCATCCCTTCTGTTTTATGGAAGCAAACTCATTTTTTGAACAAAAATATTTACCTCAAAGGGCTTATGAAGAAATGATGCATTACTATAATGTCGTCAAAGCTGTTAATGGCACACTCATTACTATCTGGCATAATAATTTTTTAGGGACATATCCAATGTTCCGAGGGTGGAGAGATGTGTATGAAGAGTTTGTTCGACAGGTGAGTGGTGAGTCGTGAGTGGTCAATGGTGAATAGAATTGTTATAGTACAAGAGTGCGACGCAAGAGAAGCTAAATAGTAGTATTGCAGCTGACCTCATCCTCCAACTCCTTCTCCATTTGGAGAAGGAACGGTGCTTTAAATACAATGCCAAACTTTTTTGTTCTTCCATTTCAACATAGAATAATTCCAAGCAAATAATGAATGCGTAAATCTAAGTCTCCCCTTTAGGGGGACAGGGGGTTTACACTCCTTCTGTTTCCGGCTGTTCTGTACTTGTAATTTTATACGCTTTATTTACCAGGAAAACTCCAAGCAAAGTAACAAGGCCACCGATGGCGAGATAAATAGTAAGTTTTTCATCAAAGATCATAGAGCCGAGTATAACTGCAACCATCGGATTGATGTAAGCATAAACAGAAGCTTGCTCGGTAGGTAAATTTTGCAGCGCATACAAATAACAAACAAAAGCGATTAACGAACCGAAGATGACAAGATATGCAATTGCAGTCCACGATTGCCATGGGATGGCTGTAAGCGTAACAGCCTTGCCAGTTGCTGCAGAAAAACTATATAACACAATTCCGCTAATCACCATCTGAAGACCGAGACCGAAATACGGATTGAATCGAACCGCTTGCTTTTTTGTATAAAGTGTTGCAATGGCCCATGTCCATGTAGCAATTACAGAAAGTAAAATGCCCCAGCGGAATTGCGGATCAAAAAATTCATTCAGGTGATCATAAAAAATTACACATACGCCACCAAAGCCAAGCAACAAACCAACAATTGCCATTACCGGCATTTTCCCTTTTGATACAAAGAGTCCGATAACCACCAGCCATAACGGAAAGATGGCACCGATGATAGCGCCAAGTCCTGCTGAAATTTTGTATTGCAACGCAAGTGTGCTTAGTCCGTTGCTGATCATAAAATTCAAAAAGCTCAATACAATTATCGGGATCCATTCTTTGCCTTTTGGCAATGGAATTTTTTTGTAAAGAAAGAAGCCGACATAACAAATGCCGCCGAGTAATTGCCTGATCCCGGCCATTTGCAATGCATCAGGCATATATTTTACACCTTGTTTGCTTGCCAACCATGTGGTGCCCCAAAGTATGCATACCAATGAAAGTGCAAAGATGGCTTTCGCTCTTGTTCCTTTTTTGTGAATGGTCAAAGGATTCAGCGCCGATAAGCTTTTTAAAGCATCAGTGGATTGTGATAAGGTTTTATTGAAATCGAATAAAGGCATGAATGATTATGAACTTAGCTTTTGTACTACTATTGAGCTTTTCTTGCGTCGCACTCTTGTACTTCAACAATTCTATTCAGCTTTTACAGCTCACGATTTTAATGCTTAAAATGTCTCATTCCCGTCATCACCATCGCCAATTTTTTTTCTACACAATAATCAATTGAATCTTTATCCCGTATCGAACCGCCAGGTTGAATGAATGCTTCTATTCCTTCTTCATGACTCATTTTTACACAATCATTAAATGGAAAGAAGGCATCACTTGCTAACACAGCGCCATGCAGATCAAAATTAAATTGCTTAGCCTTTTCAATTGATTGACGCAATGAATCAATACGGCTTGTTTGTCCGCAACCTTTGCCGATCAGTTGTTTATTTTTTACTAAGGCAATTGCATTTGATTTCAGATGCTTGCAAATAAGGTTGGCAAATTCCAGGTCTTCTTTTTCTGAAGTTATTGTTTCTCTTCCACCAACTTCTTTCCATTCGGAATAATTGCCTTCATCTGTTCCTTGTATCAGCACTCCATTTAATAATGAACGGAACATTTCTTTTGAGTTTTCACTTTTGCCCTTTGACTTTAAGAGGATCCTGTTCTTTTTTGATTTGAGAACAACTAACGCATCTTCATTGAAAGCCGGAGCGATCAGTACTTCAAAAAATATTTCATTTATAGCATCAGCTGTTGCTTTATCAATTGTGCCATTGCAAACTAATACACCACCAAAAGCAGATTCAGGATCACCAGCAAGCGCAGCGTCCCAGCTTTCTTTTACTGTTGTTCTTTGTGCGACGCCGCAAACATTGGTATGCTTGATGATCGCAAAAGTTGTATCAGTAAATTCTTTTATGATCTGAACAGCTGCATCTACGTCAACAAGATTGTTATAAGAAAGTTCTTTGCCATTCAACTGATCAAATAATTCATTAAGATTACCAAAGAATGCAGCTTTCTGGTGTGGGTTCTCACCATAGCGCATTGCTTTTTCTTCTTTATTAAATGGAGTAGTAACAGAAAGCTGGTGAAAATAATTTGAGATCGCTGTGTCATAAGCAGTGCATACATCAAAAGCTTTAATTGCAAATAATCGCCTTTGCTCAAGTGATGTTTCCCCGTTTTGCTCTCTTATTACTTTTTCAAGCAACGAATAGTCTGACTTGTTAGCAACAACAACAACATCCTTATGATTTTTTCCTGCGCCACGGATCATTGATGGTCCGCCGATATCAATTTTTTCAATGATCGCTTTTTCATCAGTAGTTGAAGCAACAGTTTCTTCGAAAGGATAAAGATCAACGATCACAAGATCAATTTCAGGAATGTTGTATTGCTTCATTTCCGCCACATGAGTTTCATCATCTCTTTTTCCAAGAATGCCACCAAATACAGATGGATGTAAAGTCTTTACTCGGCCCCCAAGAATAGACGGATAAGTGGTGAGATCTTCAACAGGTACAACTTTTACTCCCAGCTTTTCAATAAAACTTTGAGTGCCACCAGTGGAATAAATAGTAACACCAAGTTCGGACAGCAATTTTACAATAGGCTCAAGACCATCTTTGTAAAAAACAGAGATGAGGGCAGACTGAATTTTTTTGTTCATAATTTTTTAAAAAATTAGAGGCGGGCAATCGTCAGAGAAGCCGCAAATGTAAGCTACCGGAGGCTCATCACAAAAGCCCCTTTTTCACTTACATCATGCCAGGGAATATCTAATAGATCGCAATCCTTTTTCCAGTAGTTAATTTTCCACGCAGGACAGGAGCCATCAAAGACAACTTGCTTTACAGAAAATGTTTCTGCCAGTTTATTAAAATACAGTTTAGGGTTACCGGAGATCAGCAGAAGATCAACAGGGATCTTTTCATCAAGCGGAGCAAAATATTTTGTTTCGCTTATAGCCATTATTTTTTTGTTATTGTAAATAATTAAATTCTCCTGCTCTTGATAATTTTCAAAATTTAGTGCCGGTTCAATGCGATGTAAAACCCTTGATGGTTTTATATGAAAGTTTCTTATAAAATCATCTGCCAACAGATCTGAATCGCCAACAAAAAAATATTTTCTTCCATTAATAAGATCAATGGCTCTTTTTTGAGGTATATTATAAACGATCAGCTGTTCACGGTTATTTGCCTGGATAAATGAAATGGTTCGTAACACAACGAATCCAAACAATGCCGCCAATGCATATTTAAGACCAGTTTTACTTTTTTCCATTAGCCAAAAGCCAAAACCGGTAGCAACTCCAAACAACAAAATTGTTTGAAGAATTGAAATTTGAAGACCGTCCCATAAAGAAAATGGCAGTATCTCAATTCGTTCGATATAAGAATTCATGACCCAGATAAGCCAAGAAAGAATTTTGCCAATAAAGGTTGCAATGGCGGGGATGAATGAAACGACACATAATAGAATTTCACCAAGCAGGATCAGGCTTGATAACGGCACGGCCAAAAAATTGGTCAGTAAAAAATAATTCGGGAACTGGTGAAAATGATAAATGCTGACCGGTACAGTAAGAATTTGTGCAGCGATCGTTACTGCGTTTAGTTTCCATATAAGATCCAATAGTTTATTTTTTATATAAAACAAATTATAGATCGGTTGCATAAAGATGACAATGCTTAACACCGCGGCGTATGATAACTGGAAGCCAACATCCCAAAGCCAATAGGGGTTGATGCATAACAGCAATAGTGCTGATAAGGCAAGTGTATTGTAGATAGATGATTTTCTTGCAAAGGAATCTCCCAATACTATACAGGTAAACATGACTGCTGAGCGAAGAACCGAAGGTTGAGCACCGGCTAATAAACTGAATAGCCATAAGCCAGTGAGGATAAAAATCGGCCGCAACCACCCGACAGCTATCGGGTTTAATTTTCTTTTTTGTAGTGGTTTAAATAATAAAATTAAAAGCCAATAAATAAGCCCGAGATGTAAACCGGAGATCGCAATGACATGAACGACGCCGGTATTACTATAAGATTGAACCAACGTTTTATCAAGGTCATCTTTATATCCTATTAGTAATGCTTCAGCTAAACCCAATTCTTTTTCACCTTTAATGTTTTTACGAAGAATGCTCAGCACTTTTGCCCGGCTTTCGTCAATGAATTGCTGAAAGACTTTTTTATTGGTAGTTGGTAAAATTTCAAACTCATTTTCTTTTAAATAAACCTGGTGAGTAATTCCCTGGAACAATGAATATCTTTTATAATTGAAACCACCGGGATTACCGGAATTTTTTATTTCCTGTAATGGTTTTGTAATGATCAGTTGAGTACCATATTCAAGAGTTGACAGAGTGCTGTCTTTTTTAAAATAAAGAATAATTGTTCCCTTTGTTTTAATGCAAGAGTCATTTTGTAAAATATGATCTACCGATGCATTTGCCTTATAGGATCTTGTTTTTTCAACAGGATTTTCAATTAAGGTTACGATAAATGCATTTTCATTTTTATAGTTTTTGCCAAACCAATTTTTATCATGCTGAATATTTTTGTACCATGATAGTAACCCGCCAAGAGCGATAAACAACAGAGTGATTGCCAAACCACTTAAAGCAGAAAGTTTATAGCGTTCAAAAAAAGGGATAAGGAAGAAAGTAATTGTTGTAATTGAAGAAATGCATAGTAGTGTCCATAAAACTCCCGGTGAGATCTGCAAATGCCATTGTAAAACAATTCCGACAATTAAAGAAAGCAGGAACCGGATGACCGGCGCTTTTTTCCAAACATGAATGACAGGTAATGACATTTATAAAAGGTAGGATAGCCACCGGAATTTTTCAATACCACTTTACGGGTATTTGAATTGAAATTAATTTCACCGCAAAGACGCAAAGAGAAAATACAAAAGGCGCAAAGAATTTCTTTGTGCCATTGCGTGAAGCCTTAAGCAAGCATTTTCTTTAAATACGCTACCTGACCAAGATGATAAATATTATGCTGTATCAATCCATTTAGCATAAAGCGATAATTGAATTTACGGGTAGGAACTATTTCGCTTAAGAAACTATCTTCTTTTTTGTTGAGTATTTCGATGATATTACTATGAGTTCCTTTTAACTGTTCCATTCCTTTTTTCCAGGTATGAACTTTTGGATCGATCTCCCGCCAGTCATTGGCTTCAATTACTTTCATTTCATCAGTAGTTTTATTTTCAAGACTACCAAGGACAAACTCAGCCCATGTATTCATGTGCCAAAGCAATACGATCATTGAATGATCGCTTCCATTAGGTTTGATATTTGCCTTCACTTCATCTACTTCTTCAAGTATTTCATAAACGGCACGGCCAAACCATGGCTGACCGCTTAAGGTGCTTTCAAAGCTTTTAATGATGTATTGGGTTTCTTTGTTCATGGTAAAAGTTTAAGATATATTCGTTGATACAATATTTCTGTTTTGGGAATAAGCAAATTAAAATTTTTTATGAAACATTTCATCGCTGCTTTTTTATTATTCTTTTCGCTGATCATAAATGCTCAGAATAGCCTTCCCGCCGAATTTCTAGTCAAGCCTTATTTGCAGATTGGAAAGAACTCATCACCTGAATCATTGCAATTGCTCTGGCATGCCGGTGTTTCAAATGATGTGTGGCTTGTAGAGTATAAAAGTATTGGAGGCAATGAATGGATAAGATCAGAAAATCAAACCAGTTCAAAAATTGCTGTAGCAGGAGTTGATCCTTTTACTGTATACAGCGATTCATTTATCGGTTTAGAACCTGGCAGTACATTTATGTACAGGGTTTCAAAAAACGGGAAAGTTGTTTTCGAGGCAGAAGCAAAAGCACTTAAATCATCCGAACAATCATATCGTGTTGCCATCTCTGGTGATATGGGGGCAGGTTCAAATACAGCTAAAAGAGTTGCGTTTGAAATTAATAAAGCAAAACCCGACATGGTTGCAATAGCTGGTGATATTGTTTATAACCGAGGGCTGCTTTCTGAATACAGGACCAAATTCT
>Ga0193738_1000606_pt1 | contig 17144 bp, 11 predicted proteins | sample L2a1metaG_FD_144927 | JGI IMG/M metagenome (GOLD analysis project Ga0193738, IMG submission 144927) | Soil microbial communities from a riparian zone of the East river system, Colorado, United States - L2a1 | ecosystem: Environmental > Terrestrial > Soil > Riparian zone | place: USA: East River...
TTTTTTTTGCGAGGTAAAGATTGCTGCTGTTCATCTCGCGGAACATTGTTTCCGTTTCTTCCTCGATATTCCTGATGAAGCCTTTTTCATCGCCTGCCTCAAAAAGTAAATAAGTAATGAGCTCTTTATTTTCTTTTTTATGCTTTGCCAGGCGCATACATATATCCATCACCTGCTTCGGTGTGAGCGTGGCAATTTCCTGTTTGAGTTCACTTAGAGATGCGGCTTTCATTTCTTCTTCAACCCTTCAAGTAAATATTCCAGGCCGTTTAATTTGATTTCGTAAACCGTTTGTAACATCGCTCCAAGTTTTCCCGCAGGAAAACCTTTGCGCGCAAACCATTCAAGATAGGCGACCGGAAGCGCAGGCAACAACGTGCCTTTGTATTTTCCAAACGGCATCTTCATGCTCATAAGCTGCAAAAGGAAATTGGGATCAACCGCGTTTGCTTCTTCCACTGAATTTGTTTTTTGGTTTTCTTGATGATCCGGAATTTTTTCCGCCATCACGTTTTTTGAAACGGTTCCTCTTGTCAGGATTTATTCTTGCAGAATTACCAGCGGGAATTGATTTCTTTTTTTGCCTGTTACCCTGCGAATTTTTCTTTTCATCGCCGCCGGAAGAATCTTTTACCAGGCTGTAGATCGTATTAATTTCTTCCTGTGTAAGCTCGCGCCAATCGCCTGTGGGAAGACCCTTCAAGCCGATGTTCATGATCCTGATGCGCTCAAGTTTTTTTACTTCGTAACCGAGGTACTCGCACATCCTGCGTATCTGCCGGTTTAAACCCTGGATCAAAGTGATGCGGAATACAAAAGTACTTTCCTGTTTTACAAGACATTTTTTTGTGGTGCCTCCATCCATTGGCACTCCGCCCGCCATGGATTGAATAAAATGTTCCGTGAGTGGTTTGTTCACGGTGACGAGGTATTCTTTCTCGTGGTTATTTCCTGCACGAAGAATTTTGTTTACGACATCGCCATCGTTGGTAAGAAAAATCAACCCTTCTGAATCTTTGTCGAGACGGCCGATGGGAAAAATGCGGTCACTGTGGTTGACGTAATCGATGATATTGCCCGCCACATTTAATTCCGTAGTGGATGTAATGCCGGCAGGCTTGTTCAATGCAATGAAAATCGTATTCTTCATTTCCCGCGGTTCCAGTTCATGTCCGTTTACTGTAACACGGTTGCCGGGAAAAACCCGGTCGCCGATATTCGCACGCTTTCCGTTTATCAGCACATTGCCCTGCTCAATAAAACGGTCGGCTTCGCGTCGCGAGCAAAGTCCACTTTCGCTTATGAATTTATTCAGCCGCATGATATTTCGCTAATGCAGCTTTTGCCTGCATGTTGATTTTATTTTTCATGAATGCCGACCAGCCGAGCAAATATCCCGGTAAACCCAATGCCTGTGACGACCACTTCCAAAGATTAAAATAATCAACATGGTCAATTATTTTTCCATCACGGAATTTAAAGTTCGCCGTAATTTTATTTACAACAATTCTTCCGGTCTTGCTGAAAGGATAAACGGCAACCCATTTGGCAGAACCACTTTTCTCATCAGCATACACATCACTGAAAGAAATTTTCAAATTGCCTTTGCTGTTTTTCACGAGCATCCGCCACATGTTTTTCGCATCGTCACCGTAAAGGTCTCCGAATGCAGGATCGCGGAAATGAACGTCAGTGGAATAACAGCTTACCATGCCTTCCGCATCACCGTTTGCAAATGATCGGTAAAAATTTTCTATGAGTTGGTGGTTCGACAAAATAGGGTCGTGCTTTAGTTTGATCTTCCGCTTGCTTCGACAGGCGTTCGACTGAGCGTTCGACTGAGTTCACGCCGAAGTCTCAGCAAGCAGGATACTAGTAATATTTTAGCTGACTGAGCGGAGTCGAAGTCAGCGAATTGTAAATTATATTTATGCTGATGCACGACCCAAAATATCAATTCAGTGCGTCTCCCCGCAATGTGCGGAATCTTTTTCTTGCATCAACTACGTAAAGACTCCCGGGAAATTGTGTGAGTAATTCCTGGTAGAGCTCCATTGCTTTGGCATTGTCCTTAAACCGCTTCTCATACAATTCGGCACGGTGAAAAAGTGCATCGTCGGCAAGGACGCCGTCGCTAAATTGAACTCCGACTTTTTTAAGCAATGAATCTTCTTCGGCGTAATTTTTCTTCCTGTCCAGGATCATTGCCTGCTTGTACAAAGCATATTGAATAAGCGAGTGATCAGGAAATGTTTGCATCAGTGAATCGAGCGTATGCAGCGCTTCATCTTTTTTATTCCTGAAATTCAAAAGGTCAGCTTCGGAATAAACGGTGAGTGCATCGAAGGAGGAATCAGGACCTGGATTGTCTGCGATCAGGAGGGCCAATGCCAGTGCATCATTTGCGATCAACTGTGTGGTCGCAGTTTTCAGGACGTTGAGCTGCGCTTCCGCCCAAAGAAAATCTCCCCTGAAATAGTCCAGCCTCGCATTACGGAATTTTGCTTCCTGTCCGAGCGGATCGTTCTTGAATGATTTGTCAACCTGTGCATATAAAAGATCACTGTCCCACACATTACCGGTGAAAAGATAAATGTCGCCCAGTTCAAGTTTGCATTTTGCCTGTACGGTTCTGCTGATGCCGGGAAATACAATAGCTTCCTCGAGGTTAATAATTGCTGAATCCGGGTTGTCAAGATAAAACGCTTCAAGATGCGCAAGTCCGCTGATGAGTGGCGCCGTGGTGGCATCTCTTCCCAATTCCGAAAGCGTAGTTTGATATTCGCTTTTAAGTTTCAGGAGATCTTCCATTGTATAATTGCCTTCCGCGGTGATATTCTTATTTCTGACCTCCAGCAATTGCATGCGCGCAGGAATATAGTTCGTGTTGTCTTTTCCTTTTTCTACAACGTACTGGTAGCATTTGATGGCAGAAGCATAATCCAGGTTGGCTTCACTCATGCTGCCGATGTTCATTACACGCGAACCGTCTTCGCGCATTCTTTTATCGAGGGCTTTTGCCTGTATGAACGCACTTTCAAAATCTTTCTGCTGGATAAATAACCAGATCAGCATTTCAGAAAAAATACTCTGGTCCGGATCGCGCTGCGTTCTTCTCAACAATGCCTGTCGCAGTAAAGTAGAACGTGTATTGTCAGGATCATTTCCGATACGTGCCTGCAAAATATTCTGGACGCTTTGCAGATAGGCCTGGTTCTCTGCAACGGCATTCAGGTATTCATCGATCATCTTATCATATTCCTGTTTCTGGAAAAAAACTTCTGCAGTTTCAAAGTTGAAAGAATAAATTCCACGCATAAGCTTCTTGCCTTCAATGTATGTTGCCAGCGCAAAGTCCCAATTCTGCCTGGAGAAAAAAGCATTGGCAAGTGAAATGATCTGGCCCTGGTCAGGCTGAAGACTTTTAACAGCTTTGTCGTACGTCTGCTTTGCTTTGGACAAATCACCTTTTGATTCATATATATATCCAAGATCAACAGTATAGCCAGGGTTGCTTGGATTCTTTTTCGAAATATTCTTTACAAGCTTTTCAGCTTCGGTGTAATTCTTAAGTGCAATCAAACATTTAAGGTAATTCGGATAGGTGCCGAAGGGATCTTTATCATAGAGCTTATCGTAAAGCGCTGCAGCTTTCTCGAACTCAAAATTACTCATGTACTGATCTGCAAGCTGGCGGTTACCTGTTGGAGGCTGCGCAGATATTACACCGGCCAGCAACAGGAAAATCAAAAGGAAGAAATTTTTTTTCATCAGACTTATTTTTCGATGCCCTGGAAATGAAAGGTGATATTGCAATAAATCCAAAACCTGTTTAGCTCTTTAATTAATTGATTCTCTCGAAACCTGTATAGGAACGTATAGCTTCCGGAATTGTTATCCCATCTGCTGTTTGATTATTCTCCAGGAGCGCTGCAACGATTCGTGGCAATGCCAATGCGCTTCCGTTCAAAGTATGTGCGAGCTGGTTTTTTCCGCCGGCATCTTTAAATCGTAATTTCATCCGGTTGCTCTGAAATGATTCAAAGTTCGATACTGAACTCACCTCAAGCCACTTCTTTTGTGCTGCGCTGAAAACTTCGAAGTCGTAAGTGAGCGCAGAAGCAAAGCTCATGTCACCGCCGCATAACCTGAGAATACGGAACTGCAGACCGAGCGAACGCAGCAGCGTGGCCACATACTCTTTCATTTCTTCCAAAGTGTCGTATGATTTTTCCGGGTGCTGCAGTTGCACGATTTCTACTTTGTCGAACTGATGCAGCCTGTTTAACCCGCGCACATCCTTGCCGTAACTTCCTGCTTCCCTTCTGAAACAAGGAGTGTAAGCGCACATCTTTACGGGGAAGTCAGACTCTTTAAGAATGACATCGCGGTAAATATTTGTGACAGGAACTTCTGCAGTTGGAATGAGAAATAAATTGTCGAGACCAACGTGATACATCTGTCCTTCTTTGTCGGGCAGTTGTCCTGTTCCGAACCCGCTGTCTTCGTTGATCAGTATTGGCGGCTGAATTTCTTTGTAGCCGGCAGCAGTTGCCTGATCGAGGAAGTAATTGATGAGGGCGCGCTGCAGCCTTGCGCCTTTTCCTTTGTAGACAGGAAATCCTGCTCCAGTAAGTTTCACGCCGAGTTCGAAATCAATGATGTCATATTTTGATGTAAGTTCCCAATGAGGTTTAGGATCATCAATGAAAGTTGGCGGAACGCCTTCTTCATGAACGTTTACATTATCCTCGGGTGTTTTTCCAGGCGGAACTTTTTCCGAAGGAATATTCGGCAGACGAACAATCAGATCCTGCTGCTGCTTTTCAAGTCCAGACAATTGTTCCCCAAGTTTCTTTGAACTTTCTTTCAGTGCGGCGCTTTTGCTTTTCACTTCGTCAGCTTCGGCTTTCTTTCCGCCCTTCATAAGTTCACCTACCTGCCTGGCAAGCTGGTTGGCTTCATTCAACAATGCATCAAGCTCGCCTTGTGTGGTTCTGCGGGCTTCGTCAATTTCCAGTATTTCAGAAATCGTTGCTGCAGCATCAAAGTTCTTAATGCCCAATTGTTTTATTACCAGTTCTTTTTGTTCGCGTATTTTCTGTATGGAAATCATTGGCCAAAAGTAATGTACTAAGTACAATGTACAATGTAAATTGTAAAAGGCACATTCCACTTAGAAGAAGCTAGAAGCCATCTGAAAATTACTTACCATTAAGGTTCAACCACTTCGTGGTTGTGTAATATGTAGGCTTTTATTCACCCCGACTTCGTCGGGGTGAATTACTACAAGATTGACCGGGATTAATTATTGCCAAGCCTGAAAGGATAACCCCGAAGGGCAATGTCATTAAGTTAAGGAAGTTCGACCGCGATGCGGTCGTATGTTTATAGATAAATGAATTACTATAAACATGCGACTCCGTAGGAGTCGAACACAACTAATAGTCTAACTTAATGACATTGCCCGAAGGGGATGAATTAAAAATACCGCAAATAACAGTTAACCCGCCGGCTGGGAAATAAAATCAATTTTGAGATGGGTTCTGGTAAAATTACTGCTTCACAAACTTTGTCCGGGAGGATTTTTCAGCAACTTTCATTTCCAAAAAATATATTCCGGAAGGAAAAGATTTGCAGTCTATGGTCAAGCCATCGTGATAAATAGTGGTGTAAATTTTTTCTCCCATCAGGTTGTAAATCGAAATCTCTTCGGCTGTTCCATCCCGATAGCTATCGGGAGTGAATTGTGACTTTTGAATTGTGAATTGGTCTCCAACCGGATTCGGAAAAATTGCCAACTGGGAACTGGAAACTGCCAACTGGCTGATTGATGCTATCACATCATTAAGCACCGCTTCCACTTCGCAGTCGTTCTGATCTGTTGCAACAACGTTATAATTTCCGCTTTGTGTTGCTACGTAAAAATAATTTGTCGCGCCGGGGATTGCATTGCTGTTATAAAACCACTGGTAAGAAACTGCTCCTGCATTTGAGAAAAGCGTATCACCATTCTGCAGAATACCTTGTGGAGCAGGGAAGGGATAAACTGTAATATAATTTGGAAGTGTAAGTGTATCGCTCGTTAAACCGTTAGATGCAATCAACTGCACATTGTAATTTCCAGGTGTATTGTAACAGATGTTTGTAGGATTGGCATCCGTGCTTACGCTTGGATTTGCACCAGGAAAGTTCCAGATATAGCTGGTAGCATTCGAGCTTAGGTTTGTGAAATCAGTGCAGGTGCCCGGGCAAACATGATTTGGTGCCGTGAACATTGCAGATACTGTAGCGCCGGCGCATGGCGGAACGATGGGGGATAATTCTGCAGCTGCGTAAAGCCGAACGTTATCAAGCATTAGTTCGGTGCATGTTCCGCAGACATGTCCCCAGTTGGTAAACTTTACCGTATGTGAAGTAGAAGTGGCATTGAACTCAATGATATAGCGTGTACCGATGTATCCGGGATTTGTAGGATAGTTCCGCAGGTAGGTGTAACCGAAACCGATATCGACACCGAATAATCCGCGGTCCATCCATCCTGCATTCTGTCCTTCTCCGCCTACCCAGAATTCAAGTGCATATGTATTTCCCACGATGAGACCATTCACGGTTTGTTCTATTGAAGGACCGTTAGGGCCGCCATATGCGGTGTCGTTGTAAGGACCACCTGGAAGAACGTTGATCGTAACACAATCAGAATCCGCCAGGCAGGAAATATCAAAAGGCTGAGCTGAGCAAACCCTGGCCATGACACCGTTGCCGAAGTACGCAACAAATTTCCCATCCGGAGTAACGCAAACACCTACTGTTGTATCGTACACCATGGCATACGTCTGCGAACCACCGCCGGAACCGGTCCAGTTGGTAAGATCGCAGGAATAGTTAAGTGAATTGGGAATAAAGTTTCCAAAGTTGGGACAACCATATTCGAAGCTGCCGTTCTGGATGAGGTTGTTTACATTTGAGCTTATGGAATCATTCTGGTTGTAACAGAAGACGCAGATGATCTGTGCGTTTGATGCGAATGATGAAAGAAGGAAAATTGTAAATAAAATTTTTTTCATAGGAAAAGTGTTTAGATTTTGATTGACAAATTTAACGCTGAGGCACTTAATTGCAACTTTTCTTTGGTTAATGTTGAGGAGTTGAGGAGTTGAGGAAATTACATCTGGGAAAGTTACTGTTTTAGGAATTTGGTTCTATAGATTTTTTTTCCGGATGAGATTTCGAGGTAGTATAAACCTTCAGCAAGATGTCCACAGTCCACGGTCCATCCGCCAGAGGACGGATCCGCCTTGGCGGACTGTCCACAGCAAACAGCCATTACTTTTTCTCCAAGCACATTGTAGACCGAAATCTCAAAGGCTGTTTCGCTTGTGATCCCGATAGCTATCGGGAATAACTTTTGAATTGTGAATTTATCAATAACAGGATTCGGAAAAATTTCCAACGGGGAACTGCCCACTGCCAACTGGCTGTTTCCTGCTATTACGTTATTGATCACCGCTTCCACTTCGCAACCATTATTATCAGTCGCTACTACATTATAATTCCCGCTCGCTGGTGCGATGTAAAAATAATCAGTAGCCCCGGTGATGATGCTACTGTTGAAGTACCATTGATATCCCGCAGCTCCTGCGATTGCGAAAAGTGTATCTCCGCTTTGAGTAATTCCCTGAGGTGGCGGTGTTGGATAAACCGTTATATAATTGCTGAGTAAAAGCGTATCGCTTCCATTGGCATTGCTTGCAATGAGTTCCACATCGTAGCTGCCTGGTGTTGAGTAGCAGATGTTTGTTGGATTTACTGCGGTGCTTGTATTAGGTGTTGCTCCGGGAAATGACCATTGGTAAAAAGTCGCTTGAAAAGAAAGGTTGACAAAGTCAATACAAGTTCCCGGGCAAATACTAGATGGTGAAGAAAAACCTGCGTGGAGATTTTCGCAAAATTTAATTATCCAGTAATCATTGGAAGAATTCCAGCTCGCTTGCGATTTATATCCTGCAATCCCTGCATTCGTAAAATTTGACATAAGGTAACAACCATCTCCTATTTGAATCGCAAGTCCGGTCTCATCATGTCCTGAAGTTAGAATTGTTTTATCCCATTGTTTGTTACCAAGAGCATCTGTTTTAAGTACCCAGGTTTGCTCCGATCCAAGGTTGTTTTCCGTTTTATCTCCGCCGATTGGAGAATAAGAATCTCCGGAAATTAAATATCCGCCATCAGTCGTTTGCGATACTTTAAACAATTCTTCATTTACTGTTCCACCGAAATCTTTGTCCCATTGTTTATTTCCAAGTGCATCAGTTTTTAAAATCCAACAATCAGCAAGACCCCAGGTTGCCTGTGATTTATTCCCGCTGATTCCTGAATTGGAATATCCTCCCAAAATAAATCCGCTATCAGATGTTTGCTCAATGGAGGAAAGAACATCCTGTTCTGTTCCGCCAAAATCCATGTCCCATTGTTTACTGCCGAGGGCGTCAGTTTTTACAATCCAATAATCAGCAACACCCCAGCTCGCCTGTGATTTATTCCCGCTGATTCCTGAATTGGAATATCCTCCCAAAATAAATCCGCTATCAATTGTCTGCTGAATGGAATACAACCATTCATCTGCCGATCCTCCAAAACCCATATCCCATTGTTTAATTCCTTGAGAGTCGGTTTTAACAATCCAATAATCAAAGTTTCCCCAGGAGGGCTGCGATTTATCTCCGCTGATTCCGGAAATTGACGACCCTCCAAGAATAAATCCTTTGTCAGCAGTTTGTTGTATCGAATATAGATAATCACTTCCTGTTCCTCCAAAATCCATGTCCCATTGTTTATTACCAAGAGCGTCGGTTTTTACTATCCAGTAATCAGAGCCGCCCCAGCTTGCCTGTGTCTTATCTCCTCCGATTCCGGATTCAGAATATCCTCCCATAATAAATCCACTATCAGATGTTTGCCAAATGGAGTAAAGTATATCATCTGCTGTTCCTCCAAAATCCTTATCCCATTGTTTAACACCAAGAGAGTCGGTTTTTACAATCCAAAAATCTATGATACCCTGCGATGGCTGTGATTTATCTCCGCTGATTCCAGAAGAAGACAACCCTCCCAAAATAAATCCTCCGTCAATTGTTTCTTGAATTGCTGTGATATTATCAAAATCATTTCCTCCAAAGCGGTAATCCCACATCTTCACCAGCGGGTTTTGGGAGAATGCACAATGCAGAATACTCAAGGCACTATTCAAAATGATAAGTAGAAAAAGTTTTTTCATGTGGAATATTTAAATCACTCCCTGCCAGACTTTACAAATTTGGAACGGAAAATTTTTTCTCCTGACTTCACTTCAATGTAGTACAATCCACTTCCGAGTTTACTAACATCTATGATCTCTTCCTGTATCTTTCTTCTTGATTCCTGGATCAATACTCTTTCTCCCATCACATTGTAAATAGAAATCTCGGCTGTTACTCCGAACCCCGAACTCATGACTCGAAGCTCATCGTTCACCGGATTCGGAAAGATTGCCAACTGTCCCGAAACTTCGGGACCCACTGCCAACTTGGTTTCTGCTATCACATTATTGATCACCGCTTCCACTTCACATCCGTTGATATCAGTAGCTACTACATTATAATTCCCGCTTTGCTGTGCTACATAAAAATAATCCGACGCCCCATTGATGATGTTACTGTTGAAGTACCATTGATACAAACTGCTTCCTACAATTGCAAAAAGGGTGTCTCCGCTTTGTGTTATGCTTTGCGGTAGCGGTGCAGGAAAAACTGTAATGTAATTTGGTAACAGAAGCGTATCACTTCCATTTGCATTGCTTGCAATGAGTTCCACGTCGTAGCTGCCTGGTGTTGAGTAGCAGATGTTTGTTGGATTTACATCATTGCTTGAATCAGGAGTTGCTCCGGGAAAAGACCATTGGTAGGAAGTTGCGTTGAAGGAAAGATTTGTAAAATCTATACAGCTGCCTGGACATATAAAAGAAGGAGAAGCAAATCCTGCCTGCAACGCTTCGCAGAATTTTATTATCCAATAGTCTCTCGCCCCCTGACTTGCCTGACTTTTATCGCCTCCAATTCCGCCAAGGGTATAATTCGCCATGGCATAACAACCGTCATTGGTCTGAACAGCCAGTCCTATTTCATCGTCTCCAGAAGTATTTGTAAGTAAAGTTTTATCCCAAAGCTTATTGCCGGAAGAATCTGTTTTCAGGATCCATGACTGCTCCATGCCGAGATTATTCTCAGTCTTATTGCCACTGATGTTTGAATATGAATTGCCTGCCATCAGGTAACCACCATCTGTTGTCTGAACAATGCTTCCGAATTCGTCTTCCCCGTTCGTCCCGCCGTAATCTTTATCCCAAAGTTTATTGCCAAGTGAATCCGTTTTTAAAATCCAGAAATCCGGATCTGTTCCCCATAGCGGTTCACTTTTATCGCCGCTTATTCCGGAATAAGAGAGGCCGGCAAATACAAATTCTTCATCGGCAGTTTGCACAAATGAATACAAGTAATCAATGTCAGTTCCGCCAAAGTCTTTGTCCCATTGTATATTACCCAATGAATCAATTTTTATAATCCAGAAATCACTCAAGCCCCAGGTAGGTTGTGTCTTGTTTCCACTTATTCCGGATAAGGAATAACCTGCGAGCAGGTATCCCCCCTGAACAGCAGGCTTCAACGAAGTTGCAATGTCCGCCCATGTTCCCCCATAATCCTGTTCCCATTGCATAATTCCCAGTGAATCAATTTTGATAATCCAATAATCAAAGGAACCCCAGTTTGCAGTCGCTTTATCTCCACTGATTCCTGAGGTAGAATATCCGGTAAGTATGTATCCGCCATCTGCTGTCAGACAAATATCATAAAGGATATCATTGCCAACTCCTCCATAATTTTTATCCCAAAGCATATTCCCTAAAGCATCAGTTTTGACAATCCAGTAATCGCCTGCCCCCCATACTCCCTGGGTTTTGTCGCCGCTAATCGGTGAATAAGAATTTCCTCCAAGAATATAGCCGCCATCTGTTGTTTGCACAACTGCATAGAGGTAATCGTTATCGGTTCCTCCAAATGTTTTGTCCCATTGTTTTGTTCCCTGTGAGTCAAGTTTAACAATCCAATAATCCCAAAAACCTTGAGTACCCCAATGAGGTTGTGTTTTGTCTCCGCTGATCCCTGATGTTGAATTTCCCGCAAGTACAAATCCGCCGTCTGTTGTTTTTTGAAAGTACGTTAATTGGTCATCCAGACTTCCGCCAAACCTGTAATCCCACATCTTCATCAAAGGATTTTGGGAGAATGCACTCCCGATAGTCATCGGGATTATGAAGCATAATGTGACGTAAAGCGTCATCCCGATTTTCTTCGGAGCATAATATGAAAACAGAATTAGAAAAATATTTGTCATGCGGAATAACTAAATCACTTCTTTACAAATTTGGAACGGTAAATTTTTTCACCTGACTTCACTTCAATGTAGTACAATCCACTTCCGAGTTTACTAACATCTATGATCTCTTCCTGTATCTTTCTTCTTGATTCTTGGATCAATACTCTTTCTCCCATCACATTGTATATAGAAATCTCGGCTGTTACTCCGAACCCCGAACTCATGACTCGAAGCTCATCGTTCACCGGATTGGGAAATATTGCAACCTGTTGACCGTCGACCGTCGACTGTTGACCCGCAACTACATTGTTGATCACTGCTTCAGCTTCACAACCATGGTTGTCTGTTGCAACCACGTTGTAATTGCCGCTCTGCGTAGCCACATAAAAATATTCTGTAGCGCCTTGAATAATATTTCCGTTGTAAAACCATTGATAAGTTCCTGCTCCTGGAATTGCAAAAAGAGTATCTCCATTTTGTTGAATGCTCTGTGGTGGAGGAAATGGATATACATGTATATAGTCTGTGAGTAAAAGTGTATCGCTTCCGTTTGCATTTGTTGCGATAAGTTGAACGTCGTAACTGCCGGGGTTTGGATAACAAATGGCGGTAGGATTTAAAGCTGTACTTGTATCTGGTGCACCGCCGAAGAAGGACCATTGGTAAGAGGTAGCCTCAAAAGAAAGATTTGTAAAGTCAATACAAGTGCCTGGGCACAGGTATGATGGAGAAGTAAAACCAGCCTGCAATTCTTCGCAGAATTTTATGAGCCAGTAATCTTTAGCTCCCTGGCCTGTCTGACTTTTATATCCTCCTATTCCAATATCTGTTGTGTTCGCAAACACATAACATCCATCTCGCAATTGTATTGACAACCCGGTTTCATCATGTCCTGGAGTAAAAATTGTTTTCTCCCAAAGCTTATTACCAAGTGAATCGGTTTTTATAACCCATGTTTGTTCCGAACCAAGATTATTTTCTGATTTATTTCCGCTTACAGGAGAATAAGAATCTCCCGAAAGTAAATACCCGCCATTGGAAATTTGATGCAATGAAAAAAACTCGTCTTTGTCTATTCCCCCAAAATCTTTATCCCATTGCTTTACACCCAGTGAATCGATCTTGACAACCCAGTAATCCATAATTCCCCATGTGTTTTGTGTTTTATCTCCGCTGACATCGGACGTTGACCAGCCACCAAGAATATATCCTCTATCGTAAGTTTGCTGCAATGAAACAAATTGATCATTATCTGTTCCCCCGAAATCTTTATCCCATTGTTTTACTCCAAGTGAATCGATCTTGACAATCCAGAAATCCGCAAGTCCCCATGAGTTTTGTGTTTTATCTCCACTGCTATCGGACATTGACCAACCGCCAAGAATATACCCGCCATCAGAGGTTTGCTGTAATGAAGTAAAGTAATCAAAATTTGATCCTCCGAAATCCTTATCCCATTGTATTACTCCAAGCGAATCGAGCTTTACAACCCAGTAATCGTAAGATCCCCATGAGTTTTGTGTTTTATTTCCGCTGATGTTAGAGCCTGAATATCCGCCAAGAATATAACCACCATCGGAAGTTTGCTGCAATGAAGTAAGGTCTTCTAAGCTTGAGCCTCCGAAATCCTTATCCCATTGTTTTACTCCAAGGGAATCGATCTTAATAATCCAGTAATCACTACTTCCCCATGAGTTTTCTGTTTTATCCCCGCTGATGTTAGAGTCGGAATACCCACCAAGAATATATCCGCCATCGGAAGTTTGCTGCAATGTATTAAGCCTATCGTCCCCTGTTCCCCCGAAGTCCTTATCCCATAATTTTACTCCAAGTGAATCTAGTTTTACAATCCAGAAATCATTATCTCCCCAGGAGTTTTGTGTTTTATCCCCGCTGATGTTAGAGGGTGTCCAGCCACCAAGAATATACCCGCCATCAGATGTTTGCTGCAGTGTAGTTATCCAGTCATAATCTATCCCCCCAAACCTGTAATCCCACACCTTCACCAAGGGATTTTGGGAGAATGCACTCCCGATAGTCATCGGGAGCACTATGCACAATGTGATGCAAAGCGTCATCCCGATTTTCTTCGGAGCACAATTTGAAATCGGAATCAGAAAAATATTTTTCATGCGGAATAATTAATTTACTGCCTGCCTAGCGGCCTTGCTACGCGCGCCGACGCCGGAGCGCTTTGGCGCAGGCGCCTGAAGCTTCGAAGGCTAGTAGGTAGACTTTACAAATTTGGAACGGAAAATTTTTTCTCCTGACTTCACTTCAATGTAGTACAATCCACTTCCGAGTTTACTAACATCTATGATCTCTTCATCTATCTTGCTTCTTGATTCTTGTATCAATACTCTTTCTCCCAGCACATTGTAAATCGAAATATCAAAGGCTGTTCCCATTGTGATCCCGATAGCTATCGGGAGTGCATTGTGTATTGTGAATTTGTCTTCAACCGGATTCGGAAATATTGCCAACTGTCCCGAAACTTCGGGACCCACTGCCAACTTGGTTTCTGCGATCACATTATTGATCACCGCTTCCACTTCGCATCCGTTCTCGTCTATTGCCACCACGTTATAATTCCCGCTTTGCGTTGCTACATAAAAATAATTTGTTGCGCCGGAAATTATGTTTCCATTGTAATACCATAGGTAAGATACCGAACCGGCATTTGCGAAAAGGGTATCGCCAATCTGAAGGATTCCCTGTGGAGGTGGAAAAGGATATACGGTTATATAATTCGGAAGAGAAAGTGTATCACTGGTTATTGCATTCGAAGCGATGAGTTGCACATCGTAATTGCCTGGCGTGTTATAGCAGATATTTGTTGGATTCTGATCAGTGCTTACATTCGGATTTGCGCCGGGGAAATTCCAGATAAAGTTTGTAGCGTTCGTGGACAGGTTGGTGAAATCAGTACAGGTGCCCGGACAAACATTATTTGGTGCAGTAAACATGGCCGTAGTTGTTGCGCCTGCACAAGGGGGAACAACCGGAGATAATTCTGCAAGCGTATATAGCCTTACGTCATCAAGCATCAGTTCTGTGCAATCTGAACATATATGACCCCAGTTTGTAAACTTTATGGTGGTAGAAGTTGCGACTGCATTGAACTCAATGATAAATCTGGTACTGATTAAAGGTGTATGGTATGGTTTGTTTCTTAAAAATGTTTTTCCAAAACCTATATCTACCGCAAATAATCCTCTGTTAGGATAAGTTGCTGGCCATTCACCACCTGTCCAGAATTCCAGCACATATGTATTGCCGATTATTAATCCGTTTACAGTCTGTTCTAAGTTCACTCCCACATTTCCTCCTCCACCCGTGTTGTCAGGGTAACCAGCCGGTATACCTGTTACCGTGCATCCTGAATCAGTAAGGCATATGGTATCATTCGTTAATGGGGAACATGCATGACAAAAGCTATTGCCGAAATATGCCAGGTGCGTTCCTTCTACCAATGTCGAATAAAAGCCAGTATCAACAATGCAAGCATACGTACTTGCAACCCCACCGGTACAAGTCCAGTTGAGAATATCACAATTATAGCTTGCAGAATTTGGACAATATTGATCGGCTACTGAAGTACAGGTTGTGTTTTCAAATCCACCATTTAAAATCAGGTTATTAACATTCTGACTGATTGAATCATTCTGATCAAAACAGTAAATACAAATAATTTGAGCATGGGCCTGTTTCCCAAAAATGAAAATAAAAAGTAGGATCTGAAGTTTTTTCATGCTCACAATATAGAAAAGTTTAAGAGCCTTCAAATCAGGATTTTGGCCAATGCAAAACGATTTAAAAGTTTCTATTTCCATTTAGAAAATAAAGTGAATTATTCCGCTTGCAGATCCCCAAAAACCACTACTTTCGCGCGCTCAAAATTCTAAAACAGTTCAACATTGCGTAGCGGGTTTTGCCAACTGCCAACTGCGAACTGCCAACTAAATCAAAATGGCTAATACAGGTAAAATAACCCAAATCATCGGTCCGGTTGTCGACGTAAGCTTCGAAGCTCAGGACATGGAACTTCCAAACATTCTGGAAGCATTGGAAATTGACAGGCCCGGAGGCGTAATTGTTCTTGAGTGCCAGCAGCATATCGGAGAAGATACGATCCGTGCAATTGCAATGGACAGTACTGACGGACTCAGCCGCGGAATGACCGTGCGTACAACTGGTGCTGCGATCCGCATGCCCGTTGGCGACAGTATCAAAGGACGACTGTTCAATGTTGTCGGAGATGCAATTGATGGCATTGGAAAAGTAAGTAAAGAAGGCGGCCGCCCGATTCATAATTCTCCTCCGAAGTTTGAAGATCTTTCAACTGAATCAGAAGTATTATTTACAGGAATTAAAGTTATTGACCTGATCGAACCTTATTCAAAAGGAGGTAAGATCGGTTTGTTCGGCGGTGCCGGTGTAGGAAAGACAGTATTGATCATGGAATTGATCAACAATATCGCAAAGAGTTACGCAGGTATGTCAGTGTTCGCAGGAGTAGGAGAGCGTACACGCGAGGGAAATGATCTTTTGCGTGAAATGATCGAGAGCGGTGTAATCCGTTATGGCGATGCATTCAAACATTCAATGGAAAAAGGCGGTTGGGATCTGAGCAAGGTAGATATGAAGGAACTTATCCAGAGCCAGGCTACACTTGTATTCGGACAAATGAACGAACCGCCGGGCGCTCGTGCACGCGTTGCATTGAGCGGACTTTCTGTTGCAGAATATTTCCGCGACGGTGATGAAAAGACAGGCGGCCGTGATATCCTTTTCTTTATCGATAACATTTTCCGTTTTACACAGGCCGGATCAGAAGTATCTGCCCTCCTCGGACGTATGCCATCTGCCGTAGGTTACCAGCCTACGCTTGCAACTGAAATGGGTGTGATGCAGGAACGTATCACTTCTACTAAGCGCGGATCAATTACATCAGTACAGGCGGTGTATGTACCTGCTGATGACTTGACAGATCCTGCACCTGCGACAACATTCGCTCACCTTGATGCAACAACTGTATTGAGCCGTAAGATTGCCGAGCTTGGAATTTATCCTGCCGTTGATCCACTGGATTCTACATCACGTATTTTGAGTCCGCTCGTTGTTGGCGAAGAACATTACAACACAGCACAGCGCGTAAAAAATATCCTTCAGCGTTACAAAGAACTTCAGGATATTATCGCCATCCTCGGTATGGATGAATTGAGCGATGAAGATAAATTGGTTGTATCACGTGCGCGTCGTGTACAGCGTTTCCTCTCTCAGCCGTTCAACGTTGCTGAGCAGTTCACAGGATTAAAAGGCGTAATCGTTCCGATCGAAGAGACCATCAAAGGATTCAACATGATCATGGATGGAGCTGTGGATGAATATCCTGAAGCTGCCTTCAACCTTGTTGGAACAATCGATGATGCGATTGCTAAGGGAAAGAAACTTTTGGCTGAAGCGAATTAAATCCAGTTGGCAGTTGGCAATTCGCAGTTGGCAGAAATTAGTGGCTGTTAATTGCAAACTGTAAACTGCAGACTGCAAACTGAAATACAATGCATCTAGATATTATCACACCCGATAAAAAAATCTACTCTGGCGAAATCACTTCGGTAAGTGTTCCCGGAACATTGGGACGTTTTCAGATCCTGAAGAACCACGCTCCGATCATTTCAACCTTGATGAAAGGAAAAGTAAAAGTGGAAGACAGTGAAGGCGTGAAGGAA
>Ga0193738_1000607_pt1 | contig 17143 bp, 18 predicted proteins | sample L2a1metaG_FD_144927 | JGI IMG/M metagenome (GOLD analysis project Ga0193738, IMG submission 144927) | Soil microbial communities from a riparian zone of the East river system, Colorado, United States - L2a1 | ecosystem: Environmental > Terrestrial > Soil > Riparian zone | place: USA: East River...
ATCGTTCAACTATATTTTATACGAAATCTTGAAAGATCACCATAAATCAAATTAGACTTTTCCTTAGGCAATCTCATTGATAACGCCTATTTTTTTGCCTGGATTTCGCATAAAACACTTTATTGTTAGGCGCAATTTGATTTATGGAAAGAGCTTACATCGTAAAAACGAACTATTTCAAAAGACCTTCGATGTGGATAAAAAGGTGGCTTGAGTTTTTTGCGTTACTCTTGTTTCTGGGTTGGGTATACTACATGGAATCTGAAGCTGAAACTGTAAATTACCCTTGGGTCAAGTATGTCCTTTTTTCAGTGATTGCTGTCTTCATATTCGCACGTCAACAGGATGAACTTGCAGTTGACAAGGATAACCTCTATTATATAAAAAAGTCACTTGTGCCGTGGTTTACCAAAACGACCAAATACAGTATTTCAAAAATGAAATCAATTGGATGCGGTGGAGTTTTTGAACCGGAAACGGAATTTCTCGGTAGAGCTCGCGCGACGGACAATAGGCTTGAAATAATATTTAAGGACAATTCATCGTGCTGTCATGATGTGACAATTTATAAAAGAGAATTGAAAGAAATTGTTAAACGGGTACAGTGGCTAATAAATCAAAACAGCGCCTAACAACGCCTATGTGTCATTGCCGGGTAAGTGTAAGCGGAATGTACTATCTTTAAAAGACGTTTTGGTCACGTTGAAAGGATGCGGTAAGTCGCGCTAAACATTTCGCTGCGCTACATTTATTAGCGCTCCTCTTCCGGCAATGCCACATAGCCAGACGTTGTGGGCAATTCAAAACCTGGTAATGAACGACATGAACTCGCTTAAGGAAGGGGTCTGCTTAACTAAACAGATAAAGAGATATAGAATGGGAGTTTTCTTCTTATCTGCAATTTCATTGCTAAACTCAACTTGCTCATCAAAAAAGGAAAACTTCCTATTCGAAAAACAGGAAAATTGGGGTGAATGGCACGCAGGAGACACTATAACTATCCATTATAAGTTAACGGCATACAAAAGGGGAAAAGACACAATTTATTATACTAAGAATTTCTATCCAAACGGGACTGAGAAAACTAAAACGATACATATCAATGATCGACTATTTAAAATCCATTTTGTGAATGACACGACTGGAAGGCCTGTTGATTTTGGAAATTTAGAGAATGGAACGGGACATGTAAAAAAGTATGACTTTAGAGGGACGCTTGAGTATAGCGGTGACTATATAAATGGAAACAAAGAAGGCTGGTGGTACTTTTATCACTTTTCGGGAGAGGTATTGGACTCTACATTATTTAGGGATGGGTTTGACGTGAACTCAAATGACTCAACGTTGATTGACTACCTTTTTGGACTTCCAGGCCGATATAGAAATAACTTATATAACTGATAAACAAGATCGAAAACTTGCTATAACAAGATGTATGTAGCATTGCTGGTGCAGTTTAAATTTGTAGTTTAGTTTCCAAACAACATTTTGTGGCGTAGGATAGTTTAGTTTTTAAAACTAGCAACGCCACATTACACAGACGTTGTAGGCCATTCGCAAACAAAGTGGTCAATGAAGACCAAAATTGACATAGAATTTTAAAACCTGAAATAGAAGATTTGGATAAGAAAAAATTCATTGCAGTATTTTGGTTGATTATTGCATTGCTGAGTGCTTACTATCTGTACCGTGGAATTAAATTCAGATTTTTTACAGAAGGAAATCTATCTACCAAAGCATTTTGGTATTACTCACATTTAGCGACAGCAATTGCTCCTTTGCTTATTGGACCTTTTCAATTTTGGACTTGGCTTCGAGTGAATCACGTAACAATCCACAGGACAATGGGCAAAATTTATATCATTGGCTCAATACTCGGTGGGCTGACAGCTTTTTACTTGGGACTAACTATAGACTTAGAGGGTTCTGTAGTTCCGCTTTTACTCTTATCGACAACCTGGCTCTTCATGACAATAAGTGCTTGGGTTTCAGTAAGACGAGGAAATATAATGGTGCATAGACTTTTTGTAATTCGGAGTTACGGACTTGCTATGGTTTTCGTTTTTCTGCGACTTATTGGCGACATCCCGCAGGACAAACTATTCTTCTTCATAGACACGCCTGAAATTAGAGACACGACATTGGAATGGGTTAGCTGGATAATACCCTTATTGACAATTGAACTAATATTTTCTTGGATTCCTTCGATGAAACGAAAACGACAATACTAAAGTCCATGGCCCGCCACCAATTGAAAATACCTGAGTATTTAACCTTGGGCCAAAACTAAATATCAACTGAATTGAATTCCTGATCAGTTTTAGTTTTCTTAATTTCGTTCAGGCCACGTGGTACCAAACGGCTTCGAAAAACCCAAGCCGTCATAAACACGGTTGTTGGGGGCCATTTTAAATAATGACTGCGTGAAAATCAAAATGACATTTAGGGACAAAGACTTTGAAGTTGACCGTGAGATAAATAAAAAAATCTACGCTGGACTTACAAGTGACGTAGCTGGGCAAAAGCAGGACGAGATCATAAGATTTTATCTATCTAACCGTGACAAATTCTTTTCAAATGAGCTTATTGACTTCCTGAATTCGACCGGAATCGATGTGACAAAGGAAAATGAAATTTTATACTATACAATTGATGACAACCAAATGATCATTGAAGGTTGGTATGACGTTGTGGGTAAAGTTCTTAACAATGAGAGGGTAGTCTCATTTTTTTGGGGAGATGAATTATACACCATTAACATTTATTTCGGAGATGATTTAAGACAAGGGATTTATCCAGACTTTGGCGGCTATGAGACTTTTAGATTTGATTTTTCCATTTTAGTTCAGAAGGATAAAATCTGACTGTAAAGGCAAGTGAACTTGTGAGGTACATACGTCTGGCGCAGATAACGGCCTACAACAACTAGTAGGTGGCATTGCGGGCGGAGTGCAAAAGTTGTAGCTTAGTTTTCAAAACAACATTTAGGAACGTGGATAATTGCGCCCAAAGTCGGGCTTGGCATTCCTTCGTCATTTACCAAGCCCCTAGTCCCGCAACACATACCTAAGTCTTGGCATTAATTACAACAAACAAAACATTAACATGACAGACGATAAACTTGCCGTTCTAATTGACGCAGACAATGTGCCGTATGCAAATGTAAAAGAAATGCTGGAGGAGATTTCAAAAAATGGAACCCCAACTATTAAGCGCATTTATGCAGACTGGACTAAACCGCATGTTTCTGGTTGGAAGAATGTTCTTTTGGAGAATGCCATCACGCCCATTCAACAATACGCTTACACAATTGGAAAGAATTCTTCTGATAGTGCATTGATAATAGATGCTATGGATATTTTATACTCTGGCAAAGTGAATGGCTTTTGTATCGTATCTAGTGACAGTGATTTTACACGATTAGCTACGAGACTTCGCGAAGCTGGAATGACGGTGATTGGTTTTGGCGAAAAGAAAACTCCACAACCTTTCATCTCTGCTTGCGACAAGTTTATTTACATAGAAATTTTAAAGACAGCAAATTTAAGATCTAACAATGCAACTAAAACAAAGGAAAAACCTAAACAGAGGGAAGAACCTTTAAGTAAAGTTGACTCTGAAACTATTAGGCTGATCACAGAAAGTGTAAATGATTTAGCAGACGAAAGTGGATGGGCATTTTTAGGAAGTTTAGGACACTATATTCTCAAAAAGAAACCTGACTTTGACCCACGGAATTATGGTTTCCCAAAACTGCTACCGTTAATAAAGAACGTCAACAAGTTTCACATTGACGAAAGAGAAACAGGAGTAAATAACATCAGACATATATACTTGAAACAAAAGTAACCTGCGCTCGATTTTTAAACCCTGCTATGTCGCAACATCCAACGTTCTATGTTACTTCAAAAGATGCTCGCTAAGGTGCTGTTAACATGAGTGTATTTACTTTCCATCTTGTAAAAACAAGTGTTAAATTGGCTCTCAAGGCACTCTGGATCCCTCCCAAAGCAGGCAATGTTGCTGGATTGATACATGCTGAATGTATGGTATCCATGACATTAGGCTCACAAATGTTTTCACCTTCAAGGATACTAATTCGACAATTGGTTGTTTTTGCACAATGGGAAAACGAATCAGCCATTGACACCTTTTTGGAAAAGAATAATTTTGGAAAAACACTGGCAAAAGGATGGCATGTCCGCTTAGCATTTTTGCGACAATGGGGAAGCATTTATGAATTTGTAATTCCAAAAGTAAGTAACGAATTAGATGATCCAGATGTACCAGTAGTTGCCGTAACTCTTGCTCGCATGAAACTTCTTCAAGTTCCAAGATTTATTCGTTGGGGCAGACCAGTTGAAAAGTTAGTACGTGATCACCCTGGTGTTTCTTTAGCCTTGGCAGCTACCCGACTTCCGCGAACCGTATCAACTTTTTCGATTTGGAAGTCTCAGAAAGAAATGGTCAATATGGTTCATGGACATAGTTCTGTTCCACAACCTAAACGCCATGCAGAAGCAATGAAAGAAAGAAAGCGAAAGGACTTTCATATTCAGTTTACAACTTTGCGTTTTAAACCGATATCTGAATATGGTGAATGGGAAGGCCGTACTAATATGAGGTTAGCTTATTCTTCTCAAAAGTTCCAGGATTGGTTTACCCAACAGTGGGTAATTTTTTGGGGCCGACGAATTGAACCGGAAACAGTTCCCTGGCTAATTGGGCCTTTCGGAAAATCAGGTTCGACAGCTGATGATTTTGTTGACCAGTTGGCAGAAGAGGAAGATTTGACTATCGAAAGAAACTCTATATCCCATGGAATTATATCATCAATTAAGGAACTGAGATTATCAGATGCGGAATCAAATCGTCTTTCAAAAAATATTATAGACTTTTATGAAAACACCACGCTTTACAAGTTAAAGTTTTCCGTACAGTGGAATCCTTTATTCAAGATTTTCGGAAATCTAATTACGAATTTATTCAGCGACCGGATCAAACAACTCAACATCCCAACAAAGAATGTAGAAGGGTTAAATCAAATAAATAGCGAAATAATCACTCTTAAAGAACGTGAGTCAGGGGAATTGAAATATACAATTTGGTATCGAACCTTCGTATCTACCGGACAAGTGCTATATTCAGGAGTATACACTACATGCATGCTGCCATCAGGAAAATTTTGTATTAAGGCTGTATTTCCGTTGCCAAAAGGAAATGCTACAGTCATAATGTCGCCAAGTGTGGGGCCAAATGGTGAACTTCGTCTTGACTCCTCTGGAAAGAGTTTCGGTGATCCCGGGTTTTATTTCTTACTCAATGATTCAAAAGGAGACTTTTGGTCGCAGTACATTAGCTCATTCCGTGATCATTTAAATGTCTACTGCCATGAAGGAAGCATTTGCGCAGAACAAACTCTAACGTTATGGCATCAGCGTGTTCTGCGAATTAATTATGAAATACATCGCAACAAATAAACAACATGCAACATTGAATACGGCCGGACAGATTGAAATTGCTGACATCTGATTTGACAGATAAAAAAATCCGCAGCGAATTATTGGGACAATATACCCGCTGCCATGACTAAGATTTACCATTGCCCTCGTCAAACCAAGTAAAGACAAATATTATGGCATCTGCAACACAAGAATATTTGGAAAACATTAATGTATTAGAACTTCGTAACTATTTATTAAAACCAAATTTAGCAGATACTTTCAGTCAATATTTTCACTCAAAATTTGTTGGCCCAATGAATGAATTGGGCGGTTACACATTAGGCGAATTTAAAATTAGCAATGTTAATGACAGATTTGTTTGGCTACGTGGTTTTACAAATATGAAAACAAGAGTGAAATTTTTGAACGATTTTTATATCAACAGCGCCACTTGGAGAGAACATGGTAAGAGAGCAAATGAAATGATAATAAATTCGGACAATGTTTATTTATTAAAACCCTTGCATAAAAATGTCTTTCTCAAAACTGACAAAGTCGTTACAGTAATTAATTTTTACATTTGTAACAGCTCTCTTGACAAAGTCATAGAATTATTTGATACTGAATATATCCCGTTTCTTAAAACTATAAATGTTGAAGATATATCGCTTTGGGTTAGTGAAATGACTGAGAATGATTTTCCAAGGCTTCCAGTTTTTCAAGATAAAAATCTATTGGTTACAATAAGCAACTATCAAGACAAAAACGAATATGAAGCAAAACAAAAAGCGATTGATAGTATGGATAGGCTGGAAAAATCAATGCAAGAATTGATCACGATACATACTAGTTTATTACTTGTGAATCAAAATCAACACATTGATGGTAAATGAACATTTTAGAAATCTCGGGGACAGTGACGCAGCAAGTCTATCTCCGCAATTGCATAAACACAAGGGTTAATAACATCGATTCATGCGAATTGAAAAATGGACTGTTAAGCGGACAGCGCACAACAAAAACGTTTACACTAAACAACAAGACATTTCAATGAGAACATCATTCCCACGCATAACCTTATCGTTAGCTTGTGCGGCGATAGTTGTGACATTTTTCGTAACTCCTGTAGCAGTTGCGCAAATGTGCAGGCCGGTCAGTGAGAGGACTGGCGAAGTAGGATGTTGGATCATGGCCAATACCCAGCTCGGGCAGTTACCGAAGAAACCGATCTTCTGGCATCTGTATACATACTCAACGCGCGTGGAGGCGGACGTAGCTAAGGGCCCGCGTGGAACTGTTGTAGAGTCGCTGGGAAAAGTTTGGCTTTTTACGATCGATGTGGAAGAGTGGCGTTCATCCAGTGGCGAGCGTGTTGCTGCGATTGGTCCGCTCCCGATAACTGCCGATGTAAAATATTCTTCACAATACATGGAAGCGATTTTTACACCGGGAATGACGGCACCTCCACATCGCCATGCTGGACCAGAAGCCTGGTACACATTAACAGGACAAACGTGCCTGGAAACTTCCGAGGGCTATCTGACAGGACAAGCCGGTGGACCAGCCGTCATTGTGAGGGGTGGCCTGCCCATGCATCTCACCGCCACCGGCAAAGAGACTCGCCGTGCGCTGGTTCTTATTCTCTACGATTCAAGTCAGCCACCTACCACCCCGGCAAAAGATTGGGTGCCAATAGGCTTGTGCCAAAAATGAGTGCATGTGACGACTAACAATGAATAGTGATCAAGCCTTTTGTATCTTTCATGAAAAACAAAAACTACCGGTTCCCTCAATCAAGTTAATACCTCATGAAAACAGTAATTGCTCCCGTCGATTTCTCTGATGCATCTTCCAACGCTCTTTCATTTGCAGCGGAATTGTGCAAAAGAGCTTCTGCTCAACTCATAATAGTGCATGTGCTGGCAGAAGTTGAAGCTGTGAAAGATGCGAAAAGCAAACTGAAAAACATTGAGTCGGATTTGAAAAAGACTTTCGGTTCCAGTTTGAATTGTCAATCGTCGGTTTTGCGCGGAGACCTTGTCGATGCATTAAAGGAAACAATAGCATTTCAGCAACCTGACCTGATTGTAATGGGAACTAAAGGAGTCAGTGGTTTGAAAAGGATATTGATCGGCAGCAATACCGTGAACGTAATTTCGCACACCAAGGTACCAGTGCTTGTCATTCCCGAAGTGGCGCGGTTTGAAGACTTTAACAGGAAAGGAAAAAACAGGATTATTTTAGCCACTGACCTCGACTCGGTAGATAACGAGGACTCGCTTGAGCTCCTTAAGGAAATCGCCTTGTTAATCATTGAACCATTAGTAAAGGTGTTAAGTGTCAGACCCGAAAATTCCAACATCGACGAGCTGACAAGAATGGAACGTAACGCCCTTATTTCCCTTTTCAGTCCTGAGATCCCAAGTGAAAATGCGACTGTCTTCAGTCATAACGTGATGAGTGGCATTAATTATTATCTCAGTACTCACTCGGACACCCGACTGATAGCGATGATTGCGCGCGATTCGGGGCAACTTATTCAAAAGCACTATACAAGAGAGATGGCTTCGCATACCCATCTCCCGCTATTGGTTTTGCACGATGCTAAAGATTGAATTCCCGTTCGCGCTGAACCAGGGCGGCAACGCAAATTCCGACTACGACAAATCCAATTTGAAGAGTTAGTTTATATGCCCAATCAATTGTTACACGTCACCCCCTGAATTTTGGGGGATAAAACGACCGCCAAAAAAACGCTCCGTCAATAATTTCCAGGGGCATTGTTACTCACTAATCGGTTGTAGAATGCTGGCACCGACGATGACGCTCAAACGGCGCACATATGTTAAATATGTGGTAACTTCAGTAAAAAATTTAACCCTTATGAAAAAACTAACTTTTACTCTCGCGCTAATGGCGCTTTTGTATGCTCCCGTGTTTTCCCAAGGGGTGGGAATTGGAATCAAGGCTGGTGCTAATTTTTCGAATCTGTCGACTGACAATTTTAGCACAGATGGAATCACCGCCTATCATGCTGGTGCTTATGTGAACATAAACTTTTCGGAAAAATGGGGTGTAACACCCGAAGTATTGTGGAGTGCCCAGGGTGCAGACGTTAACAACCTGAAATTTGAAACGGATTACGTGATCGTTCCCATTATGCTGCGATGGAGAATAATTAGTTTGATTAGTCTCGAGATTGGCCCTCAGTTTAATATTCTCACAAACGCTGAATATGATGGAGATGACATTAAGGATCAACTGAAAAGCAATACTTTTAGTGGGGCCTTTGGAGCCGTCATACATCTCCCGTTAGGGTTTAACGGCGGACTTCGCTACGTTGTTGGAATGAGCGACCTGTCAGACATTGACAATGTAGAATTGAAAGATCGCACCTTTCAAATCTATGTAGGATGGACATTATTTGGTGCCAAATAACGGCTCGACTAGAGTTTCAATCCCATTCGAAAAGCGGATCTCAACATGGGATCCGCTTTTTTTTGCGCATGGTCGTTGCACATCTAAATTTCACCTGCCATAAAACAACCAGAATCGCTCCGTCGCTTTCACGAACTTATGTCATTAGATCGGCGGGTAGAACCTTACGCTTTCGTTAGAGTGGAAAAGCTTGTAAATTTGCACGAAACGAGCAACCTAAACTTGTACTCAGCCTTCTATTTGAACACTACTGAATGCGCCCGTTGAAAAGAGCTATTTTACTTTTGCTAAGCTGGGTCGTTGCTGATTCGTGCATTGAGCGCGTGGACTTTGATATTCCCGACAGCTACGCCAATGATCTGGTAGTGGACGGTCAGATTACAAATGAACCTGGCCCTTATGTAGTTAACCTTAAGCGGGTCATCAATGTAGATGCTACCAGTCCGTTGGGAATTCCGGTTGACGCTAAACGTATTATCATCTATGACGACCTAGGCACCTCCGAAGTCTTAAGCTATGTCAAGCCGGGCATGTACCAAACCGATCCAGGCGGAATCCAGGGGGAAATTGGCAGAACCTATCATATCCGCGTAGAGATGAACGACGGCGATGTCTTCGAGTCCATCCCTGACAAAATGGATCCCGTCGGCGCTGTTGATACTGTCTATTACGATTTCGAGTCTTATCAGTCAACTGTTGGACCAATCCAGCACGCATATAGAATTTATGTTGATGCGCATCGAGCCGAAGGTGGAAACAATTATATAAGGTGGAAGTTGAATGGAACCTATGTCGTCGAGACGTTACCTCAATACACACATTGCCCTGACCCGCCGTGTGCCTGGTGTCCGACTGCTTGCAGCGGCTATCTAATGGTGAACGGTGAACTTAAAGAGGGATATGCTATCAACCCTGTAACCAATGAACCGGAATATGTCATTGGCCTTAAATGTACTTGCTGCCGTTGTTGGGTTACGCCTCCCGAGGCCAAGCCGAAAGTTAATGACCTGCAATTGTCGAACGGAAGATTTGTAAGGGTAGACATGGGCACGATTCCCGTTAACTTCTACACATTTTTTGAAAAGTACAGGGTCCAGATTGTTCAAATGAGTTTGTCGCGAAATGCATTCGACTATTGGAAGGCGATTGAGTCCCAAAAGGATGCTATTGGTAGTCTGTTTCAACCCGTCACGGGAGAAATCCCGACTAACGTTAACGATTCACAAACAGCCCGGGGTGTGCAGGGAATATTTTATGCGTCAGCGGTTACAAAAAAGACAATTTATTTGACGAAGAACATGATTAACGTAAGTGTGCGTGTTCCTCAGGATGACTGTAATGCCATACTCAGGTCTGGTGCGATCGGTATGGATTGCAGAAGTGCATTTCCCGGTTCCCGGTCTACGACAGAAAAGCCTGCCGATTGGGTTGATTAGTATCGTGAGGTGATGAATATTCTATTAATAAGTCGAGGTCAGCGAAACTAATATGAAATAATATTGTGGTGGGAGTTGAGGCGAATTGATAACATCATGCAGAACGTTGTATCTATGAAACAAATTGAAATAATTAAAAAAGACCTCTCCCCGGTTTGGATAAAATTGATCGGCGTCATTATCGTGTTGGCCACGATTTATAAGATCGCAACCATGACTTTTCTTGACGTTAGTCCAATCGTATATATCATAACTAATGCAATAGCAGTTGGGGCCTGGACAGGAAAAGAGATCGTAGTGATCGACACGGCAAAAAACAGGATTGGAGAGGGATTTAAGATCATGGGTTTCATACGTCTTGATTGGATTAATTATTCCGGTGTAGAAAGAATTTTCATAAACAGCACTAGTGCAACGGAGACCTTCAGGCACTTAACCAGGACCATCGATATCAATCACCATAGCTATAAGGCTTTTCTGAAGACAAACGAAGGGGAAAAGGTGTGTGTCGGAGTTAGTAGCGAAAAGGAAAAGCTCATCAAACAGCTTAAACAATATAATATCAGTCTAAGGACGGAAATATTTGACAACACGTCGGGTGTTGCAGTTGAGATCGGATAGCTATTCGATATTTACTTTTCAAGACGCTAAGAATCTCTCGGATTCGCAATTCTAATTCTTCATCACTTTCGCAGTGCTAATCCTATTGCCGGATTGTGATACCTCAATAATATATAGTCCGTCACTTAGTGCCGTCATGTCAATTTGATTTTTACTATCATTTTGGATGATCTGTTCTTTCACAATACGATTGTGTACGTCTTTCACTCGCAGGGTGAATTCAGCCGAGCTGTTCTTCTCGAGATCTATGAACGCTACGGACTTGACAGGATTGGGGTAGATTGAAAAACGTGTTTGAGTGGCGTCTTCAATTCCAGTAATATTTTCCTCCTCCTCCTCTTCTTCTTCCTCCTCCTCGTCCACCTCTTCTTCTAATATTTTACTTTCTAATTTTAGAACAAAGGCTGATCCGCCGGATGTGGCAGTCATGGATTTAGTTGCTTCGCCTGGATCAAAATCTATCGTGGCGAAAAATTCACCCGTTGCATATACGTGGTCACCTTCTGCTGTCATCCAAAAATCATTAGCTTGATATTGTAATATCCAACCAATCTCTTCCGAAGGCGTGACATTCAATACAAACAGGCCGCCTTCGGCACTCGAAAAGGATTCTGGTATTGAACCGATATCAAAACTTGCTGTTCCATTAATTTGCCCCGCAACAAATAGACCACCTGTACTGCTGATGGAAATGTTTCGGGCGACATCAATTCCTGCTCCGCCTATTTTTTTCACCCACAACAGATTACCGGCAGAGCTAAATTTTTGCAGGAAAATATCATACATTCCTGCCGACGTCAGGGTCGTCGTTGTCCCATTGATGTTAAAGTCGCATGTCTGTTGAAATTCACCAGCGAAGTATACGTTGCCGCTATTATCCAATGATATAGAACGACCATAATCGTCGCCTGGTCCTCCGATTTGTCTGACCCACACGTGTTCTCCGGCTGCAGTTAGTTTAAGCATAAAGGTGTCAACCATACCTTTGGAGGTGCGGCTCACTGCAGATGGGGCGAGTGCAGCGGTACCCATAAAGTATCCCGTCACGTAAACGTGAGCCCCGTCAGTAGCTATCCCACTTCCGTAGGACAACGTACTGAAAGGGCTGAGCCATTCAAAATTTCCAGATGTGTCAAGCTTTAGAACAAAGCCAGCATAATCAGGACCTGGACTGGAAATAAAAGGCTGCTCACCGTCGCCAGGATCAAAATCTACAACACCCTTGAAAAGTCCTGTGCAATAGACATTGCCATCGCCATCGACAGCTATTGACGCAGAGGGTGTGCCATCGTAAACATTTCTGAGCTGCTTAGCCCAAACCAGATTGCCGTTAGCATCCAATTTCAGGATAAACAAGTCATACGAAGTTGGGGTGGAGAAATTAAATGTGGCAGGTCCAGGGTCAAAGTCGTACGTTCCCCGGAAGTAACCAATGACATAGACATTTGCAGCATCGTCTGTCGCCACAGAAAAGCCTTCACCATTTATACCACCCACTAGATGTTTTGCCCATACAATGTTGCCGAATGCATCAATCTTCTGAACGTATATTGCGTCCGAGGCTCCTAATGCCGAAAGAATAGTTTCGTTTGGGCCCGGATCGAAATCAATTGTGCCCCGAAACATCCCTGTTGTATAGACATTACCATTTTCATCAGCGTGCACTGAATTTGGACGTAATCTGTCAATTAGGCCTACCCAGTTGAGTGTTTGTGCGGAAGAGTATTTCACAATTGAGAGCGTGAAAGTCAGGAATAAGAAAAATCGCATAGGATTTGAGTCTAATTAATGGGCAACATTTTGTGATGAAATATCCATATAATTAATCTCATCGACAAATAGTGTTCCCCAGGCCAACGGTTACCATTAGTCTATTGATTATGGATTGTTTTGATGTCTACCTTCCGATGCGATATTGAAAATTTGCAATGAATCAAAAACAACCTTCGCCCACCCTGCCAATTGCCGGTACGAGGTGTTCTGCATAATGAAAGAGATCAGTTAAAACTTATTATTCACTACGAACATCATTTATCAGGTGTATCCACTCCTGTCCGAATGACGAAGCTGTTATGCTCACTATTGTTATCCGCATTGTGTACTCACTGCCTGGCACAGCGGACGCTTTTGGCGTTGCAAAAAAGAAACAAGCACAAGAATGTGTACTATAAACCAGGAGATGAAATTTCCTTTAGATTAAATGGAGATAAGGATAAGATCTCAGGCGAAATTCTATACTTTAAAGATACTGTCATTGTGTTTAAAGGTTTTGAAGTAGCAGTTGATGAAATCTCGAGCCTTTATATAGACAGAAAGACAAGGTGGTGGCTGAGATATAAAATCGAGCAACTCTTCCTGCTTGGTGGAGCTGGTTGCCTATTGTTGGACGTTATAAACACGGGTGAGCTTGACCCAAACACGTTGATAATAAGCAGTTCATTAATAGGTGCCGGACTTTTGGCAAGAATACTAATTGGCAATAGAATAAAGATGGGAGGAAGGACCAGGTTAAGGATTATACATTTATAAGAAACAGGTTGCTTAATTTTTACTGGCCTTGAGCCCCGGAACGAAATCCAGCGACACCGAATTCATACAAAATCTCTTATAGGTGGGTGCTGGCCCATCGTCAAAAATGTGACCCAGGTGTGAATCGCATCGCGCGCAGTTCACTTCGATCCGTTCCATTCCATAAGAATTATCTGTCTTATAAATAACGCTATTCTTCCGGATCGCTTCAAAGAAGCTGGGCCATCCGCAGTTGCTGGCAAACTTGGCGTCAGATCTGAACAAGGCATTACCACAAACGGCGCAATAGTAAGTTCCCTTTATGTCGGCATTCCAATACTGGCCAGTAAAGGCGCGTTCGGTGTCTTGTTCTCTCGCCACAGCGTAAAGGTCAGGTGGAAGGATCTTCTTCCACTCAGCGTCGGACACTTTGAGATGTGTTGTATCTTTATTGGAATAATATGGGTTGTTCTTCTGCCCAGAAGGTTTTGGGGTTTGTGCCGACATGCTGCCGTACAAAAGAACTACGATCGCCAGGGTGAGAATGGATTTCATTTTATTATAAAAATTATCTTTCTGCTACAATATTTAATTCAACAAACGTCTATATCAGTGCGCCGGTTCCGCAATGGGTTGGATAGTTACGTATTTGTAAGCTAGCCGACAAATGTGAGTCTAAACCAGCGCCGGAATAAAGTTAATAATTGAAGGGCGATTGAAGAAATAAGGGCATAAGGGAATAGGGATCGTACGTCATCATAAATCATCACAATTATGCGAGTTATTGTTACCGGGGCAACCGGAATGGTGGGAGAAGGAGTCTTGCACGAATGTCTTCAGCATCCTGACGTTGAACAGGTATTGGTGATCAACCGAAAGCCATGTGGAGTTTCTCATGCGAAACTGAAGGAGATCATCCACTTAAATTTTCAGAACCTAAATCCCATAGAATCACAACTCGTGAATTATGATGCGTGCTTTTTTTGCCTTGGAGTATCGTCCGTCGGGATGAAAGAGCCTCAATACCACCGGCTCACCTATGATCTCACTGTCCATGTAGCAGAAACTCTGTCGAAGCTGAACCAGGGTATGACGTTTTGTTATGTATCGGGTTCAGGTACCGACAGCAGTGAGAAAGGCAAACGTATGTGGGCGCGTGTAAAAGGAAAGACTGAAAACAGACTGATGCAGTTGCCTTTCAAAAAAGCGTACATGTTCAGACCTGGATTTATGAAGCCGACGGAAGGAATGAAAAATACTTTGAAGGGATATGGCTTCTTTTCGTGGATGTATCCCGCGCTGCGTTCCCTTTTTCCAAACTTCGTGTGTACACTTAAAGAGGTTGGAATTGCTATGATCAATACAGTCCGCAAGGGTTATTCGAAGCCGATACTTGAAGTTGCCGATATCGTTGCTCTTGCAAAGGGTTGAGTCCCCAGCGAGTGTCATCCAGAGCGGCTTCTCTTTTTTTTAAATCATGCGCATCAGCAATGGAGGCACAAGCTTATTTAATATAGCTGCACCCTATCGCGATCCCGATAATTATCGGGATGCCTAACGTAAGTCAATGGTTGGATGGTCCATGGATCAGAAATAACAAACAAACTCAAACCTTAAATGCAAGTAATGGTATTTGTGTGTGAATGGCCATTTTGCGTGTGACACTAGGGTTGTACAACTTCTCGATGAGGGTTCTCTTACGAGTGGAAAGGCAGAGCAAATCAACCGCAGAGTCCTGCAACACCGAGTCGAGTCCCATAAAAACATTATTGTCGGATATAATTTTGGATTTTATCCGGGGGAAATCTGTCGATTTTTTGATCTCATCCGTAAACTTGTCGATTTGGTTTTGTTCCTCCGCCAACTCGTCATCATCGTCCGCCCTCGTCACGTGCAAGTAGGTGATGGTTCCATTTAGTTCGCGCGCCATTTCGGTCAGGACCTTTGCTGATTTCCAATCACCAGCGGCGTAGTCGGTAGCAAAAAGAATATTCCTGGGTGCATAGGGCCTTGTCGGCATAGGAATCGCAAGAACGGGGCAAGCCGCTTTTTCGATGATTTCGGCTGTGTGGGTTCCAAGTATTGCCTTGTCGATGGAACTCATCCCCTGAGTGCCCATCGCGATCATATCAGTGTCTTTTTTTGCGCACGAAATTATGACGTCGGCGATTGTGCCGGACTCAACTATGGTATCCCATTTAACGGATGAATAACGTTCGCCCAAGGAGTCTATTAAGGACTGGAGCTTTTCGACATTTTGAGTCTTATTCGATCCGGCTTGATTATGAACATGCAACAATCGAATGTTCGCTTTTAAAGTCCGCCCGAGCTCCGCGGTGTATTTTAACGCCACATCGGAAGCAGTTGAAAAATCTACCGGTACAAGGATATTTTTCATGACTTTTTTTTACAATATAAAGAACACTCAAAACATTTGGTTGATTTTGTGATTGGGAGATTGAATTGTGGATAATTAGAACTTGCATTAAAGTCCCCTTCAGGGGATTTAGGGGTAGGGTTTAACCGATAGAACTCCAGTCCTTGAGCATTGACTTTTTGATTGTTGAGTGTTATTCGGCGTAAGACAGTCGCAAATACCGGATTGTAATTGCCTCGGAAAACACTCAACACTCAATATATCAACAATCAACACTCAAATATATTCGCTTTTAGAACTTGCATTAAAGTCCCCTTCAGGGGATTTAGGGGTTTTTGAAATAGTACCCATTCTGGTACCTTTCAAATGATTCAAATGAAACTAACCTGTCTAACAATATGCTGTATATGGTCATTGAACATTTTCGTCCCGGCAAGGTAAAGGAAATGTATAAGCGATTTGATGAGCGAGGCCGAATGGCACCTGAAGGTGTAAACTATGTCAACAGCTGGATTGACCATGACGTCAAAACGTGTTACCAGATTATGGAAAGTCCTTCAGAGGAAAAATTGAAAGAGTGGACCAGCAAGTGGGAGGACCTCGTCGACTTTGAAATTATCCCCGTAATCACATCCGCTGAGGCAAGAGCAAAAGTTCTTGCTGGCTGAGTTGTCGAAACTAGTCACGAGGCGTGCATTTAATACAATGGTCAGGCATCCATTTGTGTCATCCCTACGGGATTTGATTAAACCGTGAAATGTTTTTCTACCAATATATTGTCCCTATGGGACAAAGTGCATTTGCATCCCGCACCAAATTTTCAACCAATAAGAATAAGTCATCACGTCCCATCAGGGACAAAATATTCGTAGTGCATTAAAGTCCCCTCCAGGGGATTTAGGGGTTTTAACCGATGGAAGTCATTCCTTGAGTGTTGTCTTATTGAGTGTTGATTGTTGAGTGTTATTCTTCCAAGATTGTCGTCCATGCCGGAAGCATATCGATTCAAAAAAACACTCAACACTCAATATATCAACAATCAACACTCAAGTATATTCGCTTTTAGAACTTGTATTTAAGTCCCCTTCAGGGGATTTAGGGGTGGTCAAACATCCCCTCGCATTATCCGATACATAAAATCAAACCCGATCCCCGTCGATAGCATCCTTTCTTTTTTGTTTTGAAGGAGTTGCTGGGTCCAATCAACAAATCCGCCGTCGCCTATCTCGTAAGTCTTGCCTTTAACATGGATGTCTACCTTATATTGAATGCCTTTGTAGTAGTCGATTTCTTTTTCCGGTGACTTGATGATTTCGATG
>Ga0193738_1000608_pt1 | contig 17116 bp, 11 predicted proteins | sample L2a1metaG_FD_144927 | JGI IMG/M metagenome (GOLD analysis project Ga0193738, IMG submission 144927) | Soil microbial communities from a riparian zone of the East river system, Colorado, United States - L2a1 | ecosystem: Environmental > Terrestrial > Soil > Riparian zone | place: USA: East River...
TGTTTTAACATGATCAATTTCCATGTTTCAAACTGCATCCCCGGAAATGTTCCATGCGATGTGCTGTATGTCCTCGATGGTCCTACACAAAACAGTCCGCTCATTACGCAGCTCGATTATACTGACAACGGCACCACGCCATGCTTTACGGCTACCAGCGCAAGCGGTTGTCTCTCCTTTCGCTTCTTCAGCTCATCCGCAAACAATGCACCCGGATGGAGTGCAACAATCAGTTGCGTAAGCTGCACCGCCAACAGCATCGCCGACAATAATGATTGCATTTCTTCTACCGCCATCTGCAGCAATTCAAGCTTTAGCGGAGCAAGTGTTGGTCCCGGAATTTCTTCAGAAGGGTGTGCGGGATGCAATACGAGCGAACACTTTACAAACTGGTATAAGTTCTGCGCGCAAACCTCGGGCTCTTTGCAGTTTGCGATTGACCCTTCTGTAAATACCCAGGATTATGATTTTGCACTCTATGGCCCAGGCGTAACATGCACTTCGCTCGGTACTCCTGTCCGCTGTTCTTATGCCGCAGGTGGCGGGAACACAGGTCTGCGCGCTGCCTCAGCAGATTTTTCAGAAAATGTTGCAGGTGATGGATGGGTCGCACCGTTGAATGTTACAGCAGGACAATGCTTTTATCTAATGATCAGTCAATGGAGCGCAGGAGGCTCAGGGTTCACGATTGATTTTACCGGAAGTACAACTTCGCTGAATTGTATCGTGCTGCCGATTGAGCTCGTAGACTTGAATGCCGATGCCGAGGAAAAGGAAGTTGTAGTATCGTGGACTACATTAAGCGAAACAGGAAACGATTACTTTACAGTTGAGCGGTCGTACGACGGACGTGAATACATTGCAATCGGTACAGTAAGAGGTGCGGGAAACAGTAGCACTTCATTAAACTATTCATTCGAAGATAAGGAAGTGAGACCCGGTTCAATTTATTACCGCTTAAAACAAACTGACTGGAACGGAAGCACCACAACATCGTCGCCGGTAATTGTAAGATATAAACCAGGCCGCGGAACGATTTACTTTGTTCCCAACCCTGCCAAAGACAGAACTGATTTGATTTATAATTCACCGGTCAGAACAAAAACATCAGTGAAGATTTATAACATGCAGGGTATTCAGCGCTTTGCAGGTACGGTGATTTGTGATGAAGGCATCAATACTATTCCGCTCAATCTGGATAAACTTGAATCCGGAATTTTTACTGTTGTATTGATCAATGATCTGGAGGTGATTGAGTCGAGGCTGGAAAAGATAGCCCCCTAACCCACGAAGGGGGAAAAAGATTACTATGCTGTCGGGCCCGATAGCTATCGGGCTTAGCAACGCGAGATCCGACAGTGCAGTTGGATACAACTCGGATTCGCGGAGCTATCAACCTGTCAGGTCTCGCTTCGCTAAGACCTGACAGCATCAAAATCTGGATAAACTTGAAGCTGGAATTTTTACTGTTGCATTGATCAATGATCAGGAGGTGATTGAGTCGAGGCTTGAAAAGATGGCCCCCTAACCCCCGAAGGGGGAAAAAGATCCGGGTTTAACTTCTCGTACATTTTTTCCACTACATAAAATGCGGCCGGACAATAATCCACGTTCTGAATATGCGTCTCAGGAATAAATTCTTTAAAGTCGCGCTTGTGTGTGTGCGGATAACCGCTGCAGTCGCTGGGCCTGATCTCGTATACTGAACATTTGTTATCATTTCCAAGATGCTGACATGGTGTGCTCCTGTTCACGATGTCGCCCTCTTTATCAACCTTCAGGTACTTTTTAAAATATTCATCGTAACTCATTCCGAGAGAAAGTGCGATGCGCTTCACCTCTGTCTTTTTAAAAGTAGGCGCCATTGTTTTGCAGCAGTTGGCGCATTCAAGACAATCTATTTTACGGAATGCATCGGCGTTAATCCTTCGTGCAAGTGCATCGGTACCGCGGTCTTTAGTATGTTCAAGCTTCCGAAGAAAATTCTTCAGCGTTTTTCTCTTGGCTTTATTTTCTTTCAGTTCCTGTAAGGGTGAATACATAATTTTTTATTGCATGAATAAATCTCAAAAACAAATTGTCACTTCAATCCCGATGAATTAGGGAGCGCTAAGATAGGCAAGATCAGAACAGCCATTTCACGCAAAGACGCCAAGATCGCAAAGCAAATACTTCAATTATTTTTCTCAAGATTGCTGGATTAACTCTTTGCGATCTTTGCTCCCGATAGCAATCGGGATTTGCGTGACATATTTTTCTAGTGACATCAATCGGTCACCCGGATAGAGCCATCGGAAATGTTGAGTTTCAATCCCAACACAAAACCTGTGCGGGCTTTGGTTCCGTCTTCAAATCCAAGTACAAAATCTGCGCGAAGTAATCCGAATTTTTCTATCCCGAACGAAGTCTCATAATAATTTTTGATCAAAGTTGTACCGGTATATCTCGCATGAAAATAATGCGCACCAATAATTTCATTCAGCTTCAGGCTTCGCAGCAAAACGATCTTGTTCAGGATGAGTCCGCCCATATTGTATTCGCCATGGAGCTCCACATAATCCCTGTTGGTGGCATATTTATAATAATCGAGAAGGGCAAAATCAATCAATGAAAAATCAGAGAAGATTGTCTTGTTGCCATTGAAATGATGGTAGTCCATGAATTCCATTTTTTTATTCCGCAGGAAGTTGCCATAAGTTCCCTGGTACCTGATGCTTCCGAACAAGCCAAAGCGGATCTCATCGAAAATGGTAGCCGTTGCCAGATCATATTCCATGTCAGAGCCCGCCACACCGGGAATGGCAATTGTGTAGCCGACAGAAAGCTGTGGGAAATCCGATCCGATCACATTTTTTCCTTCAGGCCGCATGGTATACTTCTGCTTGTATCTGAATCTGAAATTAATGTCGAGACGGAATGACTGGTTGCGGGTAAAGTGCAGTGAATCTGTTTCCGGGTGCTGCGGGTCGTTCGAAAGATATTTTTTTCCGTTGTCGTTCCATGAATAATCGGAAGTGTTTACAAGCGGAAGGCGGTCATCATAGGATGCTTTTGCCCGCATCAAAATGCCGTTGAAGATTTCCATCCTGTGTGCCGCTTCGCCAAACCTGCTTTCATAAAGCTTGAGCCAGTTCTCATTTGCGATCAGCGTGTATAAAGTATTTACCAGCGGAGAAAAATGTGCGCGCTCGTTGAAGTCTCTCACTTCCGTTCCGGCCCTTAAAGTATATGCACTGAAACGGTATGGATTGTACCTGTGCTGGAATGTAAGGTTACCGTTGAAATGCGTGTTCGAAAAACCATAACGTGATTCAGCGATCACAGAATAGGATCGCCGGTCTTCTTCACCCTTAAACTTATCATACCGCACAGTTAATCCTGCCACCCAGCCTTCGACAGTATTGAAATGAATATTCTGGGATAGACCGGAAAATGTTGTCGCCGAAAAATTATAGGTATTCTGTTTCCTGTAGCCTGCAAGGGCGAATTGTATGAGTGAAAATTTATTGTTCACTTTGTCAACTGAATCCTTGTATTCTTTGGTACTGTGCGCAACATAAAGGCTGTCGCGCTTCACATAATCCCGGTTTTCTTCCAGCGTCAAAGGAACAGGCCGCACTTCTTCCCAATACACCGTATCTTTTTTGTTTGCATCCCTGTTAATTTTCATGACCTCGTTGTCAAAGAAATGTTTTGGAAAATCAGGGTGGATGTTATAGTTGCTGAAGACGCCAAGTATCAATCCTTTCCCACGGAAACCAAGTGCACTGAATTCAAAATTAAATTCACTGTTCAACATCATCCATACATCTTTCTCGACGGGGATGTAGGTTTCAGTAATCCTGAAAGTATCGATGAATTCAATCTGCTGGTCTTTGGAAATATATAGATCAAGAGAATGTATTCTCCACGAATCCTCGAGGATGTATATGTCACCGGTGAATACAGGATCATGCTTCCGTTTCGGAATTACCTTTATCTTATTCACTACTTGTCCATGCTGAGTGAAAGTTCCTTCAAGTTTGTAATCATAATACATCATTGCTGTTGCAGAAATAGGCGACACAATGCCACGCGGGCTCAGGTTTCCCAGGGAGATCAGGCTGTTGTAAAAAATTACCTGGAGGTCGTAGGATTTATTAAAGCTGAATGACCTGCTGTTCCCGCTCACCTTTGAAGAGATCATTTCTTCTTTCACTTTTTCCGGCGCCTGGTAGGAAAGGTTTGCAACCGATTCGCTCAGGTAAAATATTTTTGAAACGGTGTCGAGATAATCGCCGAAGTTGACATCCTGGCCAAGGAATTTTTTTGGATATGAAATCAGTTTTTGTGTCGACTTCACATATGATTTACAAGTGAATGCATCCACTTCATTCAGATATTTCTTCCGGTTTTTAATTGCTTTCCTGATGATCGCATAAGCGGGATCTTCAGCTGAGGCATTTACGGTTGCTTCACGAAGCTGGTATGATTCAGGTTCCAGCGTTACATTTATGACGATTGCCTCATTCCCGACGGTGATCTGCTTTGAGTACAGCTTGTAGCCAATGCTTCGGAACACAATTTCAAAGTTTCCCGGACTCACTTCCAGAAAAAATTTCCCATCAATATTCGCTGTGGTCCCGATCGTTGTTCCCTTCAGGTAAATGCTGCAAAACGGGACAGGCAATTTGTGATCATCAATAATTTCTCCTGAGATGGTGGCCGATTTCCCTAAAAGAGAAAATCCCAGTAGAAATGAAAATAGGAAAACGCGGAATTTCATATGAAAGGCTCAAAGATACATCCCTCAGTTATGATTGCAATTCGAACAGACATCGCCAATAAGTCACAAAGACAAAAACCTGCCGGCAGGCAGGCAGGGAAACACTAAGTATTTCAGCCCTTGGTTTTTAGTGTTTCTTAGGTAGAGGCCCCAGTTTGACTTTACTAATTTCTGAATCGCTGCCTTCGACAGGCTCAGGCAGCTGATTCTTCACTCCCAAGCCGCTTGCTGAGCCTGTCGAAGCAAGCATTATTTCAAACTGGGCCACTACCGTTTCTTAGTGTCTTAGTTTCCGATTGCCCATCCTACTGGTAGGCAGGTATTGGTATTCGTGGCAATAATCCCAAAAGCAAAAACTATAGAACATTTCTTCAATTTCTGTAAGAAATCTGCAGTTAAATGCTCAACCGGATGGTGCTAAAAAAGTAGAAGTTCTAGAGGGTAGCTATGCCCTTCCACGAGTTTTTTAGAACCAAACAATGTCTGACAATTCAATAAAAGTACTTTGTGTTGAAGATGACGCGCTCGATCGCATGATCATCAAACGTGCTGTGAAGTCGTCGGGGATGAATATTGAATTGTCGTTTGCAGAAGATATTGAAACAGGTAAAATAAAAACATCAGGAACAGAATACGATTGCATTTTCCTCGACTACAATCTTCCGGGCGGCAGCGGAATTGAACTTCTGAAATTCATCAGGAAGCAAAAAAATCCTTCGCCGGTAATCATCGTTACCAGCCAGGGAGATGAAAAAATCGCAGTCGACGCGATGAAGAATGGCGCAAGCGATTACATTCCAAAAAATCTTCTTACAGCTGAAGGTCTTGCACAGAGTCTGCGTTTCGTTCTAAAGATGAGTGCCGCTGAAAAGGAAAAGGTTCGCATCGAACATGAGCTTCTTGAAACCCAGAAAAGACTTGCAGCAGTTGTTGCCAACTCCCCTATCATTTTATTCCTTCTTGATGAGCATGGAAACTTTACCCTCTTTGAAGGAAAAGGTTTGCATGACACAGGCATTGATACAAAACAGCCCATTGGCAACCCGATCGAAAGTATCGCTTCCATCATCCCGATTTCCAGGGATGATTTCAATGACACCATGAATGGAAATGAAAAAACTTCGATATGCCAGATCGGCGAAAAGTTCTACGAAGTTTTTTATTCACCGATGCGTAACGAAAGCAACGTGATCAGCGGGGTCATCGGTGTGGCTTCTGACATCACCATTCACAAGCTCGCAGAAGAAGAACTTCTGAAAGCAAAGCAATACGCCGAAGACATTGCGAAGATGAAGGAACAGTTCCTTGCAAACATGAGCCATGAAATCCGTACGCCGATGAACGGCATCATGGGACTTACGAGAATATTACTGGGAACAAGTATTACCGACGAACAGTTCCGCTACCTGAGAAGCATTAAGACCTGCTCGGACAACCTGCTTGTGATCATCAACGATATCCTTGACCTTTCAAAGATCGAAGCGGGAAAAATGAATTTCGAAAATGTTGCTTTCAATCTGGAAGATATCATCAATCATACTTTTGAATTGTTCGAGCCGAAAGCAAAGGAGAAAAATATCCAGCTCAATTACGAGATAGAAAAATCAGTGCCTGCTGCAATATTGGGTGACCCGACAAGGCTGAGCCAGATTACGAATAACCTTATCAGCAATGCCATTAAGTTTACAAGCACCGGCGGCGTTAGTGTTTTTGTTAAAGTTAGAAGCGAGCGAAAGGAAAACCTGACGATAGATTTTGAAGTAACTGATACAGGCATTGGTATTCCTGAGGCAAGTCTTTCAAACATCTTTGAAAGCTTCACTCAAGCCAGCAACGACACCACGAGAAAGTTCGGTGGAACCGGATTGGGACTGACGATTGTAAAAAAACTTATTGAGCTCCAGGGCGGCACAATAGGCGTAAGAAGTTCCGTAGGCAAAGGCACCACGTTCTTTTTTCATGTCACCTTTGGCCGTGCATCACAGGCGGAAATTGAACTTGCAATACGCGACAGCGACTCCGATACGGATTTAAGCAGCCTCAGCATACTGGTTGCAGAAGACAATACGATCAACCAGATGATCGTGAAGAAAGTCTTCTCCGACTGGGGTGTGAATATTGTGATTGCAGAAAATGGCGAGGATTGCATTGAAAAACTTCAGGAGGGAAATTTTGACCTGGTGCTGATGGACATCCAGATGCCGGAGATGGATGGGAATACTGCTGCGCGTAAAATCAGGTACGAATTGCCGAAACCATATTGCAGCATTCCAATCATGGCAATGACAGCACATGCTACTGCTGCTGAGAAAAAGAAATGCTTCGACAGCGGAATGAACGATTACATCAGCAAGCCCTTTGAACCTGCCGAGCTGAAAAAGAAAATCATTGCGCTTACCGGAATGGATAGTTCTTCTGAAATAAAATCCTTGCCTGCAAGTACAGCACCTGAACAATCACGGGAAACCAAAACAACTCCTGATCAAACGGACATTTCACAACCGTCATTAACGAAAATAGATTTATCATACTTAAGGCAGATTGGCGGTGACAATCCGGCCTTCGTTATGCAGATGATTGAAATGTTCCTTCAAAAAACTCCCGGTGCCCTGGAGGAAATGAATGAAAAATTCAAAGCACAAAGCTGGGATGACCTGAAAGATATTGCACACAGGATAAAGCCATCGTACACATATGTCGGCCTAAAGCAAATTCATGGTATGCTCGCTGAAATCGAAAACAACAGCATCAATAAAACAAACCTGCATACAATTTCTCAATTGATGAATGATGTAGAAATGCAGTCGCAGGCCGCATTCAAAGCCCTTAAGGCGGAGCTTCGTAAACTGAAATAAGATAGTAACACAATAACTGTAGATTGAAAATGCCGGGAAATTTTTCCGGCTTTTTTATTGAACGGCCATTGCCACAAAGTCTCTAAGACACTAAGAAACACTAAGTTTTTATTACGAGTATTTTACCTCACTTAGTGTTTCTTAGAGACCTTGTGTCTTAGTGGCAAGTTTTGATTTGCTAATCTCAATAATTTTATATTTTTGCCCTGAACCAGATAACCAACTACAAAACAGATAATAGTATATGTCAGACAGCAATTTTCAACGGGAAGAAATCTTTGCTAAAAGTATTCGTGCAGGTAAACGCACTTATTTCTTTGATGTGAAGTCAACAAGAGCGAACGATTATTACTTAACAATTACTGAAAGCAAGCGCAGATTTGGAGATGACGGTACTCCGATTTATGAGAAGCATAAAATTTTTCTTTACCGTGAAGACTTTGAGAAGTTTATGGATGGATTCAATGAGTGCACAAATAAAATAAGCCAGCTTGTTGCTGAAAATCCTCCTATTCCTTATGAGCAACGTAAACCAAAAACCGATGAAAGTTCTCCATCAGGAGGATCAACGGAAAGCACTGGTTTTACTGATGTAAGCTTTGACGATCTGAAGTAGCTTTCCTTTGCTACCTACTTGAAGTAGTCACTGCGACGAAGGAAGCAGTCTGTCAAATCGAATTAGTTCATAAATAATATTGAATGCAGTTTTAATAATAGGGGGACTGCTTCCTTCGTCGCAGTGACTACATCAATGGGGGCAATGAAGTTGTCAATGGCTCGAAGGAGGGATCTGATTTAATTTGTGATGGCCTGTAGTTGATTCTGTAAATATGGCGATCATTTCTCCCTTCCAAGTTTTTTTAAATTAGTGCAATTGTGGTGTTCATTTCTGCTTTTCAAAATTATCTTTGCGCGCGTCAATGAATTTAGAACCTACAGTCGCCTTTCATACCCTGGGATGCAAACTCAATTTTGCCGAAAGCTCTGCAATTGGCAGGCAGCTTCGCAACAGTGGTTTTGTAAAAACCGGTTTTGAATCGAAAGCAGATGTATATGTGATCAATACCTGTTCAGTGACAGAGAATGCCGACAGGGAATGCAGGGCAGTCGTCAGGAAAGCATTAAAAAATAATCCCGAAGCTTTTATTGCCGTCATAGGATGTTATGCCCAGCTCAAGCCGGAAGAAATTTCGTCCATCGAAGGCGTTGATTTGGTTTTAGGCGCCTCTGAAAAATTCAATTTGCCATTTTATCTCAAAGAGATTTCGAAGAAGGATCAAACAGAAATACATGCCTGTGAAGTGGACGAAGCTGATCATTTTATTGCTGCGTATTCCACCGGCGACAGGACACGTGCTTTTCTAAAAGTACAGGATGGATGTGATTACAGTTGCACCTACTGCACCATTCCCCTTGCCCGCGGTGCAAGCAGAAATGATACAGTGGAGAATGTGGTTAGGCAGGCGAATGAAATTGCAGACCAGGGAATCAGGGAAATTGTACTGACGGGTGTCAATATCGGTGATTTCAAAACCAGCAGCGGAGAAAACTTTTTGTCGCTTGTGAGGGCACTTGATGAGGTGGATGGAATAGAACGTTTCCGGATTTCATCCATCGAGCCAAATCTATTATCGAATGAAATCATTTCGTTTGTATCAACATCAAAAAAATTTGTAGCCCATTTCCATATTCCACTTCAATCAGGTTCTGATAAAGTGTTGAAACTAATGCGCAGAAGATATCTTCGTGAACTTTATGCTAACCGTATTCATAAAATCAAAACACTGATGCCTGAGTGCTGCATTGGTGTAGATGTGATAACAGGATTTCCCGGAGAAACGGGAACAGACTTTTTGGATACATACCAGTTTCTGACCGCACTGGATATTTCCTACCTGCATGTTTTTACATATTCGGAAAGGGATCAGACGGAGGCGCTTCATCTCGGAAACGTTGTGCCGATGGGTGAACGGAAAAGGAGAAATAAAATGCTGCGCATACTGTCCCAGAAGAAACTCCATCACTTTTATGAACAGCATATCGGCAAAACATTTAAAGTAATGTTTGAAACAGAAAATAAGAATGGCATGTTGCATGGCTTCACTGAAAATTACATCAAGGTAAAGACTGCATTCGATCCGGCGCTGGTGCGCCAGGTGGCAGACGTTGAATTACTTTCCATCGATGACGACATGGAAGTCCTTTGCAGTGTGGGCAGTTATACGCTGGCATAAACAATATTAAAAAATAGACCTGCGTGTATCCTACCATCTCCGATTTACTATATGATCTTTTCGGAATTAATATTCCGCTGCCTATACAATCGTTTGGATTCTTTGTGGCAATTTCATTCCTGCTGGCAGCGTATACTATGTCGGAGGAATTGAAAAGAAAAGAAAAGCAGGGATTGCTGAAACCCACTACACGCAAGGTTCTTATTGGAGCGCCTGCAACGAAGCAGGAAATCTTTTTGAATGCACTCATTGGCTTCCTGGTGGGTTACAAGCTTTTTTACTTTATCGCCAATTATTCCGAACTGGTTGATAACCCGCAGCAGGCATTACTCTCGACAGAAGGATCTTTTATCGGCGGGATATTGTTTGCAGCTGTGCTCGGCTACTGGAAGTACAGGGAAAAGAATATCATTAAAAAAGAAAAGCCTGAATGGGTTGATGAAACTGTGGCGCCTCATCAATTGGTGGGGAACTTTACGATGATTGCAGCCGTGAGCGGACTGCTGGGTGCGAAAATTTTTCACAACCTTGAATATCCACAGGAGTTGATTGAAGATCCGATCGGCGCGCTGTTATCGTTCAGCGGACTCACCATGTACGGCGGATTGATCGTTGCTTTTTTTGCAACCACCTGGTACGGAAAGAAACAAGGAATCCAACCGCTGCACTTATGTGATGCAACCGCAGCTGGATTGATGCTGGCATATGGTTTCGGAAGGATCGGTTGCCAGGTTGCAGGCGACGGCGATTGGGGAATCGTAAACCTTCATCCTCAGCCGTCATGGTTGGGATTTCTACCAGATTGGTTCTGGAGCTATACCTATCCGCACAATGTCATCAACGAAGGCATTCCGATTCCAGGATGCATTGGCAAACATTGCAGTGTACTCGAACAACCGGTGTACCCTACTCCACTTTATGAAAGCATTATCTGCATCGGATTCTTTTTTCTTTTATGGAGCGTCAGGAAAAAGTTCACTGTGCCGGGAAGATTTTTTTCGCTCTACCTTTTGTTGAATGGCCTTGAAAGGTTTTCCATTGAAGCCATCAGGGTAAATTCAAAATACCACATTGCAGGATTGTCGTTTACACAGGCACAATTGATTTCGATGTTGCTTATGCTTTTCGGAATTGCGGGATTGATTTACTTCCGTAGGAAACCTATCCCTGCTTAACGGCAATGAAAAAAGTAGTTGTCCTCACAGGCGCCGGCATCAGTGCGGAAAGCGGGTTAAGAACTTTTCGCGACAGTGACGGCTTGTGGGAAAATTATCGCGTGGAAGACGTTGCAACTCCACAGGCATGGCATGCAGATTTCGAGCTGGTGCTGAAATTCTATAACGAAAGAAGGAAACAGGTGCTGGAAGCAACACCGAATGCTGCACATCTTGCACTTGCTGAACTGGAAAAAAATTTTGATGTCCACATCATTACGCAGAACATCGACGATTTGCATGAACGTGCAGGTTCTTCCAAAGTCCTGCATCTGCATGGAGAGATTTTAAAATCACGCAGTACAATGGATCCACGCCTCGTCTATAAAGTCGATGGTTGGGAAATTAAAACCGGCGACCGATGTGAAAAAGGCTCGCAGCTTCGTCCGCATATTGTTTGGTTCGGCGAAATGGTTCCTGAGCTTGAGCGCGCCGCTGTCATTTCATCGCAGGCCGATATTTTTCTTGTCGTCGGGACTTCCTTACAGGTTTATCCTGCAGCGGGACTCACGCAGTATGCTTCTCCACTTGCAGAAAAATATTACATCGATCCCAAAGCGGTGGAAATTACAGGTGGCTTTGAAGTTATCCGTTCTAATGCAGGCGATGGAGTACCTGCACTTGTAAACAGACTGCTGGGTTCTTAATCATTTATCATCTTATATATTTTTCAGAACACAGGAATTAGTAGCTATCTCAAGATTGATTTTATTTCCCTGCCCGCTGGTCAACTGCTATATGCGAGATTTTTAATTCAACACCTTCGGGCAACGTCATTAAGCTAGGCTAATAGTTGTGTTCGACTCCTTCGGAGTCGCATGTTTATAGCAATTCATTTACCTATAAACCTACGACCGCATCGCGGTCGAACTTTCTTAACTTATTGACATTGCCCTCCGGGGTAGATAGACGGACTTCTGATTTCCTGACTGCTTTTTACATGGCTTCTAATTGCAACGCATTATAAACCTGTTATATAATTGGTAGCAATTAGTGAAATTCGTGGCTGATATTTTCAGATCAACATTTACCTTCGCATCCCGATGACATTAGACAATTCATTTCTTGATTCAGAACTTTTCAAGTGGGTGCTTATGCCCTTGCTGATTTTTCTCGCCCGCATGTGCGATGTAACATTGGGCACGCTGCGTAACGTTTTTATTTCAAAAGGCCTGCGGCACGTTGTTCCGGTGATCGGTTTTTTTGAAGTGCTGATCTGGCTTATATCAATGCGGCAGATCATGCAGCATCTCGACAACATCATGTGCTATGTAAGTTTCGCCAGCGGGTTTGCAATGGGAACGTATGTAGGACTGAAAATTGAAGCTCGGCTGGCGCTGGGTGTGCAGGTAATACGCATCATCACAAATCAGGAATCCAATAAACTTATCGAAGCCTTGAAACTTGAGAACATCGGCATCACCGTGATTGACGGCCAGGGAGCGAAAGGTCCGGTTAAAATTATTTTCACAATTGCCAACAGGAAGGACATTGAAATTATCAGGCGGTTGATCAATACGCACAATCCGCAGGCTTTTTATTCCATCGAGGACGTCAGGGCAGCTAACCAGGGTGTGTTCAGGCGTGGCGAAGAAGATGGAAAGACAATGGATTATGTAAGGAGGATATTCAACTATTCTTCTCAGAAGTGAAATCCAGCCACGAACAAGAAATCCAGCCACGAATTAGCACGAATTTACTCTAATAGCAGCCAGCTAATAGGTATTGGGATTTGGGTTAGTTAAGTTAGGCCATTAGTTGTGTTCGACTCCTTCGGAGTCGCATGTTTATAGCAATTCATTTATCTATAAACATACGACCGCATCGCGGTCGAACTTCCTTAGCATAATGACATTGCGCTTCAGGCGCCTGCGCCAAAGCGCTCCGGCGTCGGCGCGCAGAGTAAGGTCAGAAGGCAAGAATTTACACCAACAACATCTACTAATATTCTTGTCTGGAATTGGTATTGGAATTGGTGAAAATTAGTGGCGACAGGCTGTCACGGAAATGAACAAGTGGTGTCGGTAAATGACCATTGTACCAGCGTGTTGGGATGAAATTCTATCTACATTCGCCTGATAATTAAACCAATTAATCTAAATTCTAAATTAAACACAATGAAAAAGAACGTTCTATTGGCATTTGTTGCTGCGGGGGCAATTTCGCTTTCTTCCTGCACCAATAAAGTAGACGAAAAAACGGTATCCGAAATCAATCAGTTCGGAACTGAGTGGGCTGCAACAGGCGAAAAAGCTACTGCATGGAGCACTGAGCTTACTACTGCAACACAGCAGGCACATGATTTTACTACCAAGACAAAAACTTTGTCTGAAACCATGTCAACAAGCAAGGATGAATCGATGCGGACAAAATCATCCGAGATGAACAAGATGGCCGAGCAGGATGCTGCAACTATGGATGCAATGACAACAGAATGGAATTCTTTCAAGACTACCTGGGATGAAAACACAACTGCTTTCACGGAGTGGTCAGCAAAAGCTACAAAGGGTGAAGTATCACCTGAAGATGCAAACAAAGGTCTTGCAGACTGGAGAACAAAGCTGACAGATGCACAAACTAAAATTGACACCTGGACTACACAGCTTGCTACTGCACGCGAGAACACTACAAGGAACATGGCAATGGCTACTGAATTGGAGCAAACTGCTACAACTCCGAAGACAAAGTAATTCATCGTATTTTTTTTTAACCTTCCAGGAATTTCACTGGGAGGTTTTTTTATGAATACAATTCCTGTCTCTAAAGCCAATACTTGTTAGAAGCCAGCGCAAAATTACTTACAAGCAGGATTCAACCACTTCGTGGTTGTGTATATATATAGGCCTTTATCACCCCGACTTTGTCGGGGTGATATTGATATTCAATCCCTCCGGGATTTTCCGGAATCATATTTACTTTCAAACCATAAGAATTTGATTCTGGTAAAATGAACACCAAACCATTTTTGAGAAAGCTCTTATTATCCTGCTTGCTGAGTTTTCGGCGTAAGTTCAGTCGAACACTTTGTTGAAGCGAGAGGAAAATGGAAGCATTACCAATTATAGGGACGAAAAAACTATTCTATATTCAGATTTTGATATTTTTTCGAAATTCGAGATTATATATTCGGGATTACTAATTACATTGCATAGGATTTCTTTTACTATTACCGGCTGGACCCGGTCTTTGATTTCGCTAACCATTAAATTTTTTTCGGATGAAATCAGCATACATCTTTCTGCTATTTTTTATTTTTTCTTTTAGCCTCCTCTATTCCAATCAATCACTTGCCAATCACGCTTCAGGCCTTGCAATAACTTACTCTCATATTGGAGGCAATCAATACCTGATTGATGTAATATTGTACAGGGAATGTTCGGGAGATGTTCCGCCGCCAACTCTTACCGTTTACATTTCTTCGTTGCAATGCGGTTTAACTGACAGCCTAACATTAAATAGTCTTTTCGGATTCGAAATTACAACCAGTTGTCCGGGTAACCCCTCAACTTGCATGGGCGGCACCGAGCCTGGAATACAAAAATGTATTTATGAAAATTTGTATTCGTTTCCTGCGCAATGTGCTGATTGGGTTTTGAGCATAACTATTCCTACACGCAATGCTGCCATTACAACGATACAAAATCCCGCAGCAACGGATGTTTACGTTGATGCGCGGTTGAATAATACTATCGGTGATAATACTTCTCCACATCATGCAGTTGAATTTTTGGCATTTATATGCATTGGTCAGACTTTCGTTTTTAATCCGGGCATGATTGATCCTGACGGCGATTCACTTGTTTTTTCCCTTATCGCTCCACGAACGGCTGAGAATACAAATGTATCCTACATCCCTCCATACTCTTCAACACAACCCATTACCTCAAACCCTGCTGCATCTCTTGATCAGAATACGGGTGATTTTGTTTCCCTCCCTACTACTGCTGAAGTTGGAGTGATGGCTTATCAAGTCCTCGAATACAGGAATGGGTTGCTGATCGGCAGCACCACATTTGAAATGCTTGTCTACACAATCCCTTGCTCAATAGCTGGCAGTATTGATATTTCAGGTTTTGACGGGAGCTTTGATTATTCTGGTGCAATTTACCCCGGGGCAATTTGTTATGACATTTTTACTTACTGCTCTGACCCGGACGATACACTAATAGTAACCTGTAATAATAGTAGTATCCCCGGATCAACTTATCTCATTACCGGAAATTATCATCCGACCTGTACATTTTGCTGGACGCCTGATTCCGCCGATGTGAGGCCGCAACCTTATACTTTTTTTATATCAGCAACATCAGATCATTGTCCGTCACCTGGAATGGTAATAGGTTCCTTTTCAATTACTGTAGGGCTGCACCATGGTTATTTTTCCGGGGAAGTTTTTTATGATATCAATGTGAATGGCATAAAGGACAGTCTGGAAAATAATTTACCAGGTCAGCAAATTAAAATCAATCCTGATAATGTCACACACTTTACTGATCCGGCCGGAAAATTTTTTATTACAAGTTCTGTGAATGGTATCCGTGAGGTGACTGCAATACCTCCGCCAAACTGGCACCTTACCACTGATTCGATTTCATATTTATTTCCTGACGATACGCTGCCGCATCAGGATATTGATTTTGGATTTGCACCTGATTACGATTACAATGATCTTGATGTCCATATCAGTTCTCTCTTCCCGCAATGCAACAACAATGTCCAATACAATCTTTCATATGAAAACTATGGAACAACTATAGTTGATGGAAGAATCGTGTTTGTACCAGATTCAAACGCTGTATTTATTACTTCGATTCCAACACCAAGCCTTATCTCAGGCGATTCACTTTATTTCAATTTCAACAATCTTTATCCATTTCAATCCAGGCAGATATCACTAACACTGCTGTTGCCTGGCCCAGGAATGAATCTCGATTTCAATAGTTCTGTTCAAATTGATTCTGCAGGAAATTATTACACAAAGAATCCGACTTCAATGCAACAGGAAGTGAGTTGCTTTTATAATCCCAACGACAAAGCTGTTTCTCCTATCGGACTTTTTGCAGATCACCGCACGCTATATATGGAGCCGCTGGAGTATACGATACGGTTTCAAAATACAGGAACTAACACGATACCCACATTATACATCCAGGATATTATTGATCCATCGTTTGATCTCAATACATTTCACGTTACAGGAAGCAGTCATACTGTGAATACAACTATTTATCCTGACCGCACAGTAGAATTCAGGATGGAAAATATTATGCTTCCTGATTCAAATGTGAATGTACAGGCAAGCAAAGGATTTATACAATATGAAATTTTACCATTGTTGAACCTTCCTTTGCCAGTAGTAGTTGAGAATTCTGCACTCATATTTATCGACGGTCAACATCCGGTAAGCACGAACCTTGTTTGGAATACATTAGATTCTGTTTTGACAGTAAGTATAGCATCTTTAAATACTGATGATGAAAAAAATCTTGTGATACCAAATCCATTTCATCACCAGGCGGAAATAATTCTAAGCAAGGCATTTGCAAATGTTGAATCACAATTCAGGATTTTCAATGCAATGGGAAAACTGATGGAGAGCAGAAAAGTAAATGCATCTGTGATTACTTTAAAAAATGAAAACCTGGAAAACGGTATCTATCTTTTTGAATTGACAAACAAGATTGGCCAAAGATCAACCGGGAGATTCATCATTGTGAATTAAAAACAATAAATCTAACCTAACTCACCAACATTCGACATTGTACTCTCGACATATTTTTTATATTGCTCACAACTAACAACAACCTTTTCCCAATGAAAACACAACACACTCTTATTGTAATCATTGCAATTATTTTATCATCTTTAAATTCCATTGCAAGCCACAACGCAGGTGGTGAAATTAGCTACACCCATCTTACGGGAAACGAGTATCTGATCCGTTGCACAATTTACAGGGATTGCTTTGGAATTCCGGCACCCACTGCCATAACTGTAACTGTGGAGTCAGCAACCTGCAGTTTTAATCAAAATATAACCATACCTGCT
>Ga0193738_1000609_pt1 | contig 17097 bp, 12 predicted proteins | sample L2a1metaG_FD_144927 | JGI IMG/M metagenome (GOLD analysis project Ga0193738, IMG submission 144927) | Soil microbial communities from a riparian zone of the East river system, Colorado, United States - L2a1 | ecosystem: Environmental > Terrestrial > Soil > Riparian zone | place: USA: East River...
GCAGTGCCGCGACGGCCGCCTCGGCGAGTACGACGTCGCGCGCCTCCGGTGCACGGATGTTGCGCTCGATCATCCGACGGGCGATCATGCCTGCGACCACCGGCGCCGCGAACGATGTGCCGGACCAGATCGCGTGGCCCTGCGTGAAGTCCGCGCTGAAGCCGTCCAGGTAGGTGTACGTCCCGTTGGGGAACGGCACGACGATGTTCTCGCCGGACGCGTACACGTCGACCCAGTACCCGTAGTTGGTCCACGCCGTGCGCGCATCGCCACCGTGGGTCAATGCACCAACTGCCGTGCACCAGTCGTAAGCGGCGGGCCAGAACGGCCAATCGGACCCGTCATTTCCTGCTGCCACCACGAGGACAGTCCGCGGATGTTTGCGCAACACGCGCCTGTAGAACGCATCGAATGCCCTCGGTGCCCGGCCTGCCCGCGTGTACATACCGGCCTGAATGCTGACGATGTCGACCCCATCTGTGACGACCCGTTCGAGATCTTCGACGATCGTGATCTCGTCAACCCCACCACCGACAAGTGAGTCCCGTACGTGGACCGCTGCCGATTCTGCGCCGGCAACCGACAACAAGCGAGCGGTCGCGGCCGTCCCATGTCCGCCGTAGGGCCGGATGGTGTTCGTGCCCGCAAAGAGCTCGTCGTCGGGTTCGGAGTTGCTTTCCACGGCGGAGAATCGCGCGTAGGCGGAGGCCTGCGCTACCGAGGATGCGTATCCGGTGTCGACCACCGCATTGTGTGATTGGCCACGGCCAACGGGCTCCGCCATGTCAATGACCGGCCCATGCCACGGCAGTGGTTCAGTTGCCGGGCACAAACGCGAGAACGCCTGGGAATTCAGTACATGATTCGGCGTGACGATGTCGTCGTTCTCCAGCGCCTCGCTCAACGCATCAGCAACGTCCGCGGCGTCGCGATCCCCGATGTCGAGTACCTTCAGCCCGACTGGTCCGTCGGAAGCGGTCGGTCGCTCCTGACCGACTTCATCGAACGCTGCCAAGACCGCATCGAGGTCGTTGGCATCGCAGATGAGCTGATGGTTGCGGTACAGGAACTCCACAGACGTTCTGGCGTCGTTCCAGCGAGCCGCCAAGGAAAACTGCCTGTCCGATCCCCGATCCGAACAGTTCTGGCGTAGTCGATCAACCTCGCCGGCAAGTGCCTGCGGGTCGCGTTGTTCCTGCTGCGCCATCTCGCGCCTCCCTCGGCAAGACCTTCCTGCCCGCATGTGGTTCTAGCATCGATACGTGATCGGCGGAAAGGTCTGGGCTGTAACGGCGCCTGAGGAGCTGCCCGCGCTCGCGATGAGTCTCCCGACTAGGGCGCGCCAGGAAGCGGTATCCATTCTTGCCGCGAACTCGTCGGTTGAGGCCCAGACCTACGCACTTCACGCTCTCGGAATCGTCGATCGGGACAGGGGCGACGTCGGGCGTGCGATTACGCATCTTCGTAAGGGGGTTGCCCTGGCCGAGGCCGCCGAACTCGATGATCGTAGGGTTGATCTTGCTGCCAGCCTCGCCACGGCGTATGCCATGGCGGGTCAGCGGTCTGCGATGCATCGAGTCTTCGACGAGGCACTGCGAGCAACGCAGGGTTTGGCCCACGCGCGAATTCTCGTTCGACGAGGTGGCGTGCTCGTAATGCTGGGCGATCACCAAGGTGCGTATCGTGACTGCACGGAAGCGGCCGAGTTTCTCCATCGAGTACGCGATCCAACGTGGGAGGCACACGCACGCACGAACGCCGCATACGCATTGCTTATGCTTGGGCGTTTTGAGGAAGCGGACGAACAATATGCGCGGGCCCAGGGGCTCTCCGAGGGCGTAGGCGCGGAATACGCCGCGACGATCACCCTGCACAGCCGGGGAGACTGTGCACACCGGCAGGGGGATCTGCCGCGGGCACTTGAGCTGCTGTACCAGGCACGAAGCCGTTACGAGGAGCTAGGGCTCGTGCCGCCAGAGGTCGTTCGGGATCTCGCAGTGGTCCTCGCAGCCGCCGGGTTGACCGAAGAGGCGACCATGGCGGCCGATGAACTAGTCGACGTGCTGGACGCCGACCGGGCGTCGGCGGGACGCCGTGCCGACGGGCTGATTGCTGCGGCGATCGTCCACCTTGACCACGGGAACGCAGAGCGGGCGATCGGGCTGGCCAGGCGCGCCGTCCGGGCCAACCATCGGCAGGGCAACGCCGAAGGGGAGCGGCACTCGAAGCTGGTGCTGCTCCGAGCGCAGGCGGCCACCGGCAAGGTCACCAAGCGGCACGCTCTCGCGGCTGCCGATCTGGCGTCAGAGCTAAAGGATCGCTACGCCGCCGAACGGCTCGAGGCGCAGCTGCTTGCGGGGCGGATGGCCCGCCAGGTGGGCCTGACGGAGCTCGCCACCCAGCAGTTCCGGGCGGCTTCTGCGCAACGGCGGAAAGGCTCGGCCCTCAGGCGGTCCGCCGCGTGGCTCGCGACCGCGCAGCTCGCCGACATGCATGGTGACCGAGGCGGCATGCTGCGCGCCTGCGAGCGCGGCCTCGCGGTGCTCGACACCCACGCGCTTTCGCTCGGCGCCACCGAGCTACGAGCCAGGGCGACCACGCACGGCGTGGAACTGGTCCGGACAGCCATCGGCCGGGTCATCGATGACGGCTCGGCCCGCGACCTGTTGCGCTGGACGGAGCGATGGCGCAGCACACTGCACGCCACCACTACCCGGAAGGCGCGGGACCCGGCGCTCACCGCCGAACTGGGCAGGCTGCGGGAGGCCGAGAGCGACATCGGTGGGGTGGTTGACGCCGACCGCGAGGCGAACCGCCGACGCGTCGAGGAGCGGATCCGCAGGCTCACCCACGGCAGCGCAGGCGACGGCAAAGGAGCCCGCCGGGCATTCGACGTGGGCGAACTGCTCGCGGAGCTGGGCGACGACACGACGCTGGCCGGTGTGGTCGCGGCCCGCGGAACGGTCTACGTGGTCGTCGCCAAAGACGGCCGCGTGCGGCGGTTCGAGGCAGGCCGCCTGGACCAGGCTAGGGACGAGGTCGAGTACGCGCGGTTCGCCCTCCGCGGCGCCGCCGTCGCTTCACCTGCCGTGGCCGACACGCTGCTGGCTGGGCTGGAGCCGGCGCTGGCCCGTCTCGAGCAGGCGCTGCTCGGTCCGGCCCTGCCCGCGATGGGCGACGGGCCACTCGTTCTGATGCCTCCGGCGACACTGCAGTCGGCGCCATGGGGCGCGTTGCCGTCCCTGCGCGACCGTTCGGTCACGGTCGCTCCGTCCGCAACGGCGTGGCTCAGGGCCCGAGCGACGACGCCGCCACGTCGACGTCGTGTCGCCCTGGTCGCGGGCCCCGGGCTGGCGACGTCCGCGGCCGAAGTCGCAGCGCTCGCCGCCGACTACCGCAACCCCACCGTCCTGGACGGCGACGACGCCACCTGCGCGGCCACCCTGAAGGCACTCGACGGCGCCTGGCTCGCCCACGTCGGCGCGCACGGGCGTTTCCGCGGCGACAACCCGATGTTCTCGGCGTTGGAGATGGCCGACGGGCCGCTGACCGTCTACGACCTCGAAGGTCTCCGCCGCCCGCCCTACCGGCTCCTGTTGACGGCCTGCGAGTCCGGGGTCGGCTCGCCGACGGGAGCGGATGAACTGCTGGGCCTGGCCAGCTCGCTGACGGCGCTCGGGACCGCCGGCCTGCTCGCGAGCGTCGTCCCCGTCAACGACGAGGCGACCGTCCCGTTCAGCCTCGCCGTCCACGAGCGGCTGAGGGCAGGCGACGACCTGGCGTCATCCCTGCTGGTTGCCCGACGCGCCGCCGACGATCCCGTCGCGCGAGCGACCGCGTGGTCGTTCCTCGCCCTCGGCGGCGCCTGAGCTGCCACGTAGGGTGGCGGACATGAGGCCAGTCGTCGGGTTCGATCTCGATCTGACGCTGGTCGACTCCGCCGACGGGGTCGTCGCCACCTTCGTCGAGGCAGGGCGTCGGCTCGGCGTCACCGTCGACGCAGAGGCGGTCCGCGCCACGATCGGCGTTCCGTTGGAGGACGCCATGGCGCGCTTCCTTCCGACACACCTTGCCGACGACGGCGTCCGCATCTACCGGGAGCTCTACCCGACGATGGGCGTGACCTCGACGGCACTCATGCCCGGCGCTACTGAGGCCGTCGCGGCCGTTCACGCGCACGGCGGACGCGCCGCCGTCGTGAGCGCGAAGATCCAGCCTGCCGTCGACGCAGTCCTGGACCACGTCGGCCTAGACGTGGACGACGCGGTGGGCGACCTCTACGCCGACGCGAAGGGGGACGCTCTGCGAGTGAACGGCGCGACAGCGCACGTGGGGGACCATCCCGGCGACATGATCGGTGCCAGGGCAGCAGGCGTCGTGGCCGTCGGCGTCACGACCGGGTCGCACGATGCGACGGCGCTGAGGGCCGCGGGAGCGGACGTCGTCCTCGCCGACCTGCTCGACTTTCCGCACTGGCTCGACGAGTTCGTTCTCGACTTGCGCTTGAAGGTCCTGGACGATCACCTACGCGGGCTCGGGTCGGTCGTCGTCGCGTTCTCTGGCGGTGCCGACTCGGCGTTCCTCCTCGCTGCGGCCGTCCGGGCACTCGGCACCGACCGGGTGCTCGCCGCGACCGCTGTCTCGCCGTCGCTGCCGCGGCGAGAACTGCTCGCGGCTCGGGCGTTCGCCGGCGACATGGGCGTTCGTCACGTCGCGCCACGCACGGACGAGATGGCACGCGAGGGCTACCGCGCCAACGACGGCGACCGGTGTTACTTCTGCAAAGCCGAGCTGCTCGACGTCCTGACCCCGATCGCCGAGCACCAGGGGTTCGCCAACGTCGCCACGGGGACGAACGCCGACGACGCAAGCGCCGGCTTCCGGCCGGGTCTCCGGGCCGCTGCCGAACGCGGTGCCCTGACGCCATTGAGGGACGCCGGACTGACGAAGGCGCAGGTCCGGGAGGCGTCTCGGCGGTGGGGTCTGTCGACGTGGGACAAGCCCGCGGCCGCCTGCTTGTCCAGCCGGGTCGCGTACGGCATCGAGATCACCCCGGCCCGACTGGCACGCGTGGACCGGGCCGAGGCGGCGCTCCGCTCCGCGCTCGCTGCGGCGGGGCTGGACGTCGAGAACCTGCGCGTCCGCGATCTCGGCGACGTCGCCCGGATCGAGCTCGACCGCGACGCGGTCGCCGACGTGACAGGTCGTCCGGATGTGCTGGGCGCAGTCGAGGCCGCCGGATTCGACGATGTCACCGTCGAGGCGTTCCGGTCGGGTGCCATGAACGAGCTCCTCACGGACCCGGCCCGCTGGCGCTGACCCGTCCGCCAACTTGTGGCTGGTTGGGAACGCCTCGTCGGACGAGGAGGCGTGTCAAACCCGCCACAAGTCGCCGAGGAGGAGGGGAGAAGGGCTCAGCGGACCAGGCGGTCCAGTAGGTGTGCCAGCTCGGCGGCGGGGGAGTCTGTGACGCCGGCATGGACGGGTCCGGGCTGCACGATCGTGCTGCGCGGGGCGGTCAGCCATCGGAAGCGCTCGCCCCGAGTGCCCGTCGCCGCGGGACCCCGGCCCGCGCAGATGGCCCGCACAGCGTCGACAGCCGCACACACCGCGTCCACGTCGACTTCGGCGTCCAGCGCCTGCAGCCGGGCGCCATCGACGTGCACGGAAGCCTCTAGGTAGTCGAGTTCCTGGCTGTAGACGATCACGCCGACGTTGACGAACTCGCCCCGCTCCACGCGAGGTACGGCCCGCAGGACGGCGTACTCGAAAGCCTTCACGCCGCAACCCCGGGCAGCCAGGTCGCCGATGCCGCCGTGCGGGCCAACAAGTACTCGACGTATGTCGGGCGGGCGTCCGCCGCAAGCCAGTCGCGGGGGACGAGCGCGACAACCTCTTCCAGCAGGTCCGACGTCACCTGTGCCGCCAGCTCGGCATCGGCGGCCGCGACCGAGCGCCAGAACGGCGCCAGAGCGTGCTCGGTCAGCGGGTAGGGCCGCAACGCGAAGGTTTCGGCGCCCGGCCAGGTGTGCTGGAACAGCAGGGCCGCGCCGTGGTCGATCGCCCACAGCTGCTCGTGCCAGACGAGCAGGTTCGGATTCCGCCAGCTGCGGTCGACGTTGACCGTGAGTGCATCCAGCCAGAGGACTCGCCCCGCCGCGTCGGAATCGGGGCGCCACGCCAGGCCGTCGTAGCCGAGGGAACGAGGCAGGAAGTCGACCCCCAGGTTCGCGCCGGGGCTGGCCAGCAGGAGCTCTTGAACCTCGGGGTCGGGCTCGCGCCGCCCGATCGATGGGTCCATCTCGACCAGAACCTGTTCGGGGACGCGGACGCCCAGCCTGCGCCCGAGCTCGCCGACGATCACCTCCGCCACCAGCGCCTTCACGCCCTGCCCGGCGCCGCGGAACTTGACCACGTATGTCCCCAGGTCGTCGGCCTCGACCAACCCGGGCAGTGAACCGCCCTCCCGAAGCGGCTCGACGTAGCGCGTCGCCTGCACCCGACGGAGGGTGTCGACGGCTACCTCGACCATGAACCCGGACCGTACGGCATTACGCTGTGCAGGGTCCCGACACCGACGACGTAACGAGGTCCGCCGTGCCTACCGGCAAGGTCAAGTGGTACGACACCGAGAAGGGCTTCGGCTTCCTCTCCAAGGACGACGGCGGCGACGTCTTCGTCCACTCCTCCGCGCTCCCTGCCGGATTGGCCGCGCTCAAGCCGGGTCAGCGTGTCGAGTTCGGCGTCGCCGAGGGCAAGCGGGGGGAGCAGGCGCTGTCCATCCACGTGCTCGACCCGATCCCATCGGTCGTGGCCGCCTCCCGCAAAAAGCCCGACGACATGGTCGCGATGATCGAGGACCTCATCAAGCTGCTCGACGGCGTCTCCAACTCCTACCGCCGCGGTCGCCACCCCGAGAGCAAGTCTGCGCACAAGGTTGCCGCCGTGCTGCGGGCCGTCGCCGACGACCTCGACACCTAGGGCGGAGTTTCGGGGCGCACCCGCTGGGCCGCGATCAGGCCGGCGAGCAGGCCGGCCGCGGCGATCCCCATGCCGAGCGGCGGGATCAAGGGCAGCGCGATCCCCAACCCGCCGCCGAGCACCCAGGCGAGCTGAAGCAGGGTGTCCGAACGGGCGAACGCGCTGGCCCGTACGTGCTCGGGGACCTCGCGCTGCACGACGGCGTCCAGCGAGAGCCGGCCCAACTGTTGGCCGAAGCCGGCGGCGAAGGCGACCAGGATGACGGTGACCAGTCCCCAGAGCACCGCGGTGAGCGCGGCGACCGCGGCTGACGCCGCGACGAGCGTCAGCACTGTCGTGTCCGGGCTGCGAGCACGTGAAGTCGCACCGATGGCGGTGCCGGCCGTGCTACCCACCCACGCGGCGACGGCCAGCAGGGCTATCGCCACCGCGTCGTCGAGGCCCGCGACCGGTTCCTCGCGCAGGACGAACGCGAGGAAGAAGGTGAGGAACCCGGAGAACGCGCGCAGCGCGGTGTTGGCGCGAAGCGCCCGGACCACTGTGCCGCCCACCCGGTAGGCCCGACCGGGGGCCGCGCTGCCCTCGCGCAGGGAGGCCTCGCCCTCGCCGGCCGCCGAGTCCACCCTGGCAGGGAGCAGGATCGCCTGGACGGTTGCGGCCACATAGGCAAGGAAGGCGATCCGCAGGGGCCAGTCCGACCCGATGACCGTCAGGCCGACTCCGATCGGCGCGGCTACCGCCGCCCCGATCACCGCCGCCATGGACAGGCGTGAGTTCGCGGTGACCAACTGCACCCCCTCGGGCAGCAGCCTCGGAACGGCCGCGGCCCGGGTGACGACGAAGGCCTTGGACGCGACCAGGCAGCCGAACGCGGCCGGGTAGAGCCAGACCGCTTCGGCGATCACGGCTCCGGCCATGACCCAGCAGAGGAAGCCGCGCAGCGCCGTGGTCGTCCCGATGGCCCAGCGGCGGCCGTGCCGAAACCGGTCCAGGAAGGGGCCGATGACCGGGGCGACGACGACGAACGGGGCCATCGTCAGCACCAGGTAGAGCGCAACGCGTCCACGTGCCTCGGACGTGGCGACCGAGAAGAACAGCGTGTCTGCCAGTGCGATGGCGACGAGAACGTCGGCCGCGGCGTTGACGGCGTTCAGTTCGATCAGACGGGACAGCCCGGACTGACCTGCACCCTTTGCGCTGGCCGCCCGGCGCAGGCGGGCAGTGCCGGACCGGGCGGCTCGTGAGGTCGACCCGGCCGCCGTCCGGGCGGCCCGCGCGGACACCCCGGCGACGCGACGCGCCCGTCCCGGCCTCACGCGCCCATCCAACCCCAATCACCAGAACGGCACTCTGGCGCCGGTCCAGGGTGCAGGTGTCGCTCCGGCCCGGGGTTTGCGAGAATCACCCTTCGTGACCTTCGCACCGTCCCCGTCCCGCAGCCGCAAGGGCGACACCGCCTGCATCGAGGCGGTCGACGTCGCCCGCGCGGCAGCAATCGACGTCGCCCGTGCCGACCTGGTCGGCGAACATCTCGGCCACGATGTCGAGGGCGAGCGCGTCGTCACCCACTTCTTCGACTGCACCACGGAGGGCTACCGCGGCTGGCGCTGGTCGGTCACGGTCGTCCGGGCCTCGCGGGCCAAGGTCGTCACGGTCGACGAGTGCGTCCTGCTGCCCGGCCCGGAAGCGATCCTGGCGCCGCCGTGGGTGCCGTGGGACGAGCGGCTCGAGCCGGCCGACCTCGGGCCCGGCGACCTGCTTCCGACCGCCGACGACGATCCGCGGCTCGTGCCCGGCTACACGGGCGCCGATGACGACCCCGACCCGGACGCATCCCGCGCAGTCACCGACGAGCTCGGGCTGGGACGGGCGCGCGTGCTCTCGCCATGGGGCCGTGACGACGCCGCCGACCGGTGGCGCGACGGCACCGGCGGGCCGGATACCGAGATCTCCCGAGCGGCCCCGTTCCGTTGTGAGACGTGCGGCTTCCTTGTCCCACTGGCCGGAGCGCTCGGACGGGTCTTCGGCGTGTGCGCCAACGAACGGGCGCCGTTCGACGGGCAGGTCGTGTCCTACGACCACGGCTGCGGCGCTCATTCGGAGGTGCGGGTGGGCCAGCCCCTGCCGGCCGTCGCAGGGCCCGTGTTCGACACCCTCTCGCACGAGCTCGTGCCGAACGTTCCCATCGAGGCCGCCGCCGACGAGGAGCTCGGCCACTCCTGAGGGGCGGCATCGCGTGGACCCGTTCGGCACGGCGTCGCTGCGTTCGCGGGTCCTGGAGACGTGGGCCGCGTCGCCCGCCCGGTTCCGCGAGGACGCCAACGCCGAGGAAGAGCTCGTCCGCGGTGCGTATCGCGACCGCCTGATCATCGAGCTGGCCCAGAACGCGGCCGACGCCGCCGTCCGGGCCGGTGTGCCGGGGCGGCTGTTGCTACGGCTGGACGACGACGTCCTCACCGCGATGAACACCGGTGCCCCGCTGGACGCTCACGGGGTCGAGGGACTGTCGACGCTGCGTGCCTCGACCAAGCGGGAGGACGATCCGGTCGCGACGGTCGGGCGCTTCGGCGTCGGCTTTGCGGCGGTGCTGGCAGTGACCGACGAGCCGGCCGTGTTGTCAGCGAGCGGAGGCGTGCGGTGGTCGCGGGCCGAGGCCCATGCGGCGGCCGCCGGTGTCCCGGCACTGGTGCCCGAGCTGGCCCGGCGCGGCGACGCCGTTCCGGTGCTCCGGCTGCCGTTCCCGGCCGAGGGTGAGGTACCCGCTCTCTACGACACGATGGTCGTGCTGCCACTTCGCGACGACCGGGCCCGCACCCTCGGCGCGGAACTGCTGGCGGGCGTCGGCGACGCCCTGCTGTTGGCGCTGCCCGGCCTGGCCGAGGTTGCGGTCGAGGTCGGCGGCGTACGCCGGGTGCTGTCCGCCCGATGGTCCGGTGACACGGTCGATCTGGACGACGACGGGGACCGCACGCGGTGGCATCTGGCCCGCCGGGCCGGTGACATCGCGCCCGCTCTGCTCTCCGACCGGCCGGCCGAGGAGCGTGCCCGGCCGATCTGGGCCGTGACGGTGGCGGTGCCCGTCGACGCCGTGGGGGGACCCGTGGGTCTGCCGGCCTCCGTGCCGCGGGTCGTCCACGCTCCGACGCCTACCGACGAGTCGACCGCGTTGCCGGTGCTCGTGCTCGCCACCTTTCCGCTCGACTCCGCCCGCCGCCGGGTCGCCCCAGGTGCGCTCACCGACGCCCTGGTGGTGGAGGTCGGCCGTGCCTACGCGGCGCTGGTCAGCGCGCTCAGTGGTCCCGGAGTGCTCGACCTGGTGCCCGGTCCGCTCGGCGCCGGCGAGCTGGACGCGGCTCTGCACCGGGCGGTGGTCGCCGAACTCGCGGTCACGCCGCTGGTGCCCGCGGCCGACGGCACCGGCCCGATGCGCCCGGTGGACGTCGTGCTGGTGCCCGGGCTGCGCACGGCCATGGATCCGGCAGCGGTCGCGGCTGTCGTCGGTGGCCTGCCCGTGTCGTCGTGGTGGCGGGCCGAGCCGTTGCGGCGCCTGGGAGCCCGGGAGACGTCCCTCGCCGATGTCGTCGACGAGCTCGGCCGCCTGGACCTCGCGCCCACACGATGGCGCGATCTCTACGCGGCCCTCCTCGGGGCCGACCAGGACGGTCTCGCGACGCTGCCGGTGCCTCTCGCGGACGGCCGGGTCGTCCGTGGCCCGCGCGGACTGTTGGTGCCCACCGGCGAGGTCGATCCGCAGGTCGTCGCCCCTCTCGGGCTCAGGATCGTCGCCGCCGAGGCGGTGCACCCGCTGCTGACCCGGCTCGGAGCTCTGGACGCAACGCCCGCTGCGGTCCTGCGCGACGCATCAGTCCGGGCCGCCGTCGACGCGCTCGCCGACGACGAGAGCGTGGCCATGGACGAGCGGTCGGCACTGGTCGATGCCGTGCTCCACCTGGTTGCCGCTGCCGGTGCGACTGTCGACGACGAGCCGTGGCTGGCCCGGCTCCTGCTGCCGGACACAACCGGGCACCCTGTCGCCGCCGGCGACCTGTTGGTGCCCGGGGCGCCGGTCCTCGACCTGCTCGACGTCGATCCGACGGAGTACTCGGTGGCGACCGACGCGGTGCAACGGTGGGGCATTCCGGTCCTGCGGTCGGTCGGTGTGCGCGACGGCTTCGGCGCCGTCCACGATGCCGACGTGCCGCTCGACGGCGCCTCGTGGCACGACCTGGACGACGAGGGCGGATGGGTAGCCGACGTCGTGGGCGGCCTGCCCCGCCAGGAGCTGCCGCCGGTGCTCGTCGAGCTCAGTGCCATCCGTGATCTCGACCTGGTGCGTGAGGACGCGTGGCCGCAGGCGCTGGTGGTGCTGGCCGGAAGTCCGGCTACCCGGCCGGCGATCGTCGAGCCGGCCTACGCGATGCTCGGCGACGGATCCCGTCACACCGTCGAGCCGTACACCGCCTGGTGGCTGCGCACCCACGCCCGCATCGGTGGACGGCGGCTCCGCGAGTTCTGCGCCGCCGACGCGGAAGCGGCGGTCAGGGCGCTTCTCCAACCCCTCGACTTCGAGCTGGATCACGGTATGACCCGGTCGCTGGGCCTGCCGACGACTCTCGCCGATGCCGAGCCGTCGCTCCTACTCGACCGGCTGGCCGATCCGGACCTCCGCCTCTCGGCGCGCGACCTCGCCCTGGCCTACGCTGCACTGGCGACGGCGGATGCCGAGGCGGTAGCTGCTCCGGAGCGGGTGCGGGTCCCGGACGGCGCCGGGTCGAGGGTCGTCGCCGCGGACGATGCCGTGGTCGCCGACGGGCCACAGTGGCTCCAACTCGGTCTGACGGCGGTGGTGCCCGGCCCCTCCGAGCTGGCCGACGTCCTGAACGTGGACCTCGCGAGAGAGGCCTACGACGGCACGCCGGCGTCCAGTGGCGAGGTCGTCCCGGTTCCCGGGGTCGTCGGCCAGATCCTGCCCGACCCGCCACCGACCTACGTCGAGCACGACGACCTGGTCGTGGCCGGACGGCCGGTCGACTGGTGGGTGGACGGCGACGGCACAGCCCACGCCGCCACGGTCGACGGGCTGGCCCGGGCGCTCGCCTGGGCGTCCGGTCGCTGGGAGCTGCGCTTCGCGGTGGCGGAGGCGGTACGCGATCCCGAGCGCGTGCCCGTCCTACTGGCCGAGCAGGCCTTCGAGCCACCGTCGACAGAGTGAGGCGGGCGTCGTGAGTGATTCTCAGTCGAGCAGTTGGCTGATGGGCTCGATCACGAAGTAGACCACGAACAACGCTGCCACCACCCACAGCAGCGGGTGGACGTCGCCGGCCTTGCCGCGGACGAGCTTGATCAGCACATAGGTCACGAAGCCGGCGCCGATCCCGGCGGTTATGGAGAAGGTGAACGGCATCAGGATGATCGTGAGGAACGCGGGGATCGCGATCTCAAGGTCGTCCCAGTCGATGCCCCGCACCTGGCTCATCATGATGAAGCCGACCAGCACGAGCGCAGGCGTCGCGGCCTCGTAGGGCACGATCGCCACGAGTGGCGCGAGGAAGGTCGCCAGCAGGAAGCACAGGCCGGTGACGACGCTGGCCAGGCCGGTGCGGGCGCCGTCGCCTACTCCGGACGCCGACTCGATGTAGGACGTGTTGCTTGACACCGAGGCTGCGCCGCCTGCGGCCGCCCCGACGGAGTCGACGACGAGGATGCGCTGGACGTTCGGCGGGTTTCCCTCCTCGTCGAGCAGGTCGCCCTCGGCGCCCACCGCCACCATCGTTCCCATCGTGTCGAAGAAGTCGGCCAGCAGCAGCGTGAATACGAACAGCGCGGCGGTGAGGACACCGACCGCCTCCCACGCCCCCAGCAGGCTGAACTCGCCCAGCAGGCCGAAGTCGGGAGTGTCGACGACCTGGTCGGGCAGGGCCGGCACGTTCAGGCCCCAACCCTTTGGGTTCACCGAGCCGTCTGCACCGAAGGCGGGCCCGATGTCGAACGCCGCCTCGACCAGGATCGCCAGGATCGTGCCGCCGAGGATCGCCCAGAGGATTGCACCCTTGACCTTGAGGACGTACATCACGATCAGCGCGAGCAGGACGACGGCGAAGACGAAGACCGGCCAGCCGGCCAGTTGGCCGTCGATGCCCATCTCGATCGGGGGCACGGGTACCGCGGTGCTGCGAACCACCCCGGCGTCGACCAGACCGATGAGTGCGATGAACAGCCCGATGCCGACGCTGATGGCAATCTTGAGCGGTCGCGGCACCGCGGTGAACACCGCCGTCCGGAAGCCGGTGAGCACCAGCACCAGAATGATCAGGCCTTCGATCACCACCAGCCCCATCGCGTCGGCCCAGGTCATCCGGCTCGCGATCGCGAACGTGACGAACGCGTTGAGGCCGAGACCGGTGGCGAGCGCGAGCGGGTAGTTGGCGAACGCTCCCATCGCGATCGTCAGCAGGCCGGCGACGAGGGCCGTGGCCGCGGCGACCATCGCCAGGTCGGGCGCCGCGCCGCCGCCGAGGAAGTCGCCGGTCGCGTCCGGCTGGGTACCGATGATCAGCGGGTTGAGCACGATGATGTAGGCCATCGTGAAGAACGTGACGAAGCCGCCGCGGATCTCGCGCCCTACGGTCGACCCACGTTCGCTGATCTTGAAGAACCTGTCGATGCCGCTAGTGGGTTCGGAAGTGGTTGCCGTCTCGCTCATCCTCGTGCTCCCAGGGCGTGTCTGGCCGGCTCCCCGCGGGCGTGAGAATGCCAGACCTGGCCATACGCGAACAGGGGACACGCGCGTGCGGATAGCCTCGTGACCATGGCCAGGCGTCGTCGACGGGCAAAGGAGCCGCCGCCGGTGCACCCCTTCGACGTTGACGGGGTGCGCACGGTCGCGGTCGGCACCGTGCTCTGGGCCGCCGCCTTCGTCGTCCTCGCGCTGAACCGCACGAGACTGGACGAGCAGGGCCTCGGCTGGTGGCTGTGGACCTGCCTGGCAGGGGTGGGTTTGGGTCTGTTGGGGCTCGAGTACACGCGCAAGCGGCGAGATGCCATCGCGCAGGCCCTGCTGGACGAGGAGGCGGACCGCCCCGACGAGGCACCCGACCGCCCCGATGAGGAGCCGGACGGCCCTGATGACGACGCGGACCGCTCCGGCGAGCCGGCGGAGTGGCAGGACGTCGAACCGGCTGCCGTTGATCAGACCGACGAGCGGTCCCGCAGTGGCCGGCGGGCACGCCGGGGCACCCCGGCGGACGCAGACGAGATCAGCGAGCCCGGTGCGGCCTACCGTGGCCGTCGTGCCCGCAGGCGCTGACGCAGGGGCAGGAGCTTGGCTGGGTTCGTCCTGCTCTTGGAGAGCTAGTCGTTAGCATAAGTAATGAGGTAAGCTAACGGTCGTGACTCTCGCGCCTGCTTCTCCCGGCACCCAAACAGGCCTGTCCAGCACCCTGCGCTTGTCGGTGATGCGACTGGCCCGCCGGCTGCGGGCCGAGCGCGCGGACGGGTCTCTGACGCTCACGCAGCTCGCGACGCTGGGCACCCTCAAGCGCCACGGCGCGATGACCCTCGGCGAGCTCGCGGCCCACGAGAAGGTGCAGCCTCCCTCGATGACGCGGATCGTCTCCGCCCTCGAGGAGCGAGGTCTCGTCGTACGCGAGCCTCACAGCGACGACCGGCGCCTGGTCATTGTGCGCATCACCGGCGTGGCCACCGCACTGCTGGCCGAGGACCGGCGCCGGCGTGACGCCTGGCTTGCCCGTCGCATGCGCGAACTGACCCCTGACGAGCACGACGCGCTTCGCCGCGCCGCACCGGTGCTGGAGAAGCTGGCCCAACTGTGAGTCCCACGTTCCGCTCCCTCCATCGATACCGCGACTACCGGCTGTTCTGGTCGGGGATGCTGGTGTCGAACATCGGTACGTGGATGCAGCGTGTCGCCCAGGACTGGCTGGTGCTCGTCACCCTCGGTGGCGGTCCCGTGGCTCTGGGCATCACCACCGGCCTGCAGTTCCTGCCCTTCCTGCTGGTCGCGCCGTTCGGCGGCATGCTGGCGGACCGGTTGCCCAAGCGGCAGCTGCTCATGTTCACCAACGGCTTCCTCGGCACGATCGGGGTCACGCTGGGCGTGCTGGTGGTCACCGATCTGGCCCAGGTCTGGCACGTGTACGTCCTGGCGTTCCTGCTCGGGGTCGGCACGGCAGTGGACAACCCGGCCCGCAACACCTTCGCCGCCGAACTGGTCGAACCCGACGACCTGGCCAACGCCGTCGGGCTCAACAGCGCGTCGTTCAACGCCGCGCGGCTGATCGGGCCGGGTGTGGCGGGCCTGCTGATCGCCGCCGTCGGCACCGGCCCCGTCTTCCTGCTCAACGCCGTCACGTTCGGCGCGCCCATCGTCATGCTGTTGATCATCGGCAAGGACGCGATCGATGAGCCGCGAGCCGTGCCGGGCCGCGAGCGGCGGGTGATCGACGGCCTGCGCTACGTGCGCAGCCGGCCCGACCTGGTCATGGTCATGGCGATCATGTTCTTCGTCGGCACGTTCGGTATGAACTTCCAGATGACGATGGCTCTGATGGCCACCGGCGTGTTCGACAAGGGGCCCAGTGAGTACGGCCTGCTGGGCTCGATCATGGCGATCGGGTCGCTGACGGGATCACTGCTGGTCGCCCGTCACGGGGCCCCTCGGCGACGCGTGATCGTCGCCGTCACGGTGGTCTTCGCGTTGCTCGAGATCCTCGCCGGGCTGAGTCCCGCCTATTGGGTCTTCGCGCTGTCGCTGATCCCCCTCGGCATGGCTGCGCTCACCGTGATCACGACAGCCAACGCCTACATGCAGACCTCCGTCGACCCCCAGATGCGGGGACGGGTCATGGCGCTCTACCTGATGGTCTTCATGGGTGGCACCCCGGCCGGTGCGCCGCTCATCGGATGGGCGGCGGAGGTGCTGGGGCCGCGCTGGTCCCTGCTGGGCGGGGGCATCATGACCCTCGTCGGCACGGTGCTCATCACACTGGTGTTCGCGCGGCGCAACGGGATCGTGTTGCGACCCACTCTGCGGCCCCGCCCCCGCCTGTCGGGCATCATGCAGGGAGCAGTGAGGGGATGACCGTGCTCGATTCGACGACCACCTCGCCCGCCGCGGCGGCGGGGGCCAAGCGCTTCCCTGCAGGCTTCCTGTGGGGCGCGGCGACCGCGGCGTTCCAGGTCGAGGGATCGACGACGGCCGACGGCCGTACCGACTCGATCTGGGACGCCTTCGCCCGGCGTCCCGGCGCGATCCTCGGCGGTCACACCGGCGAACCCGGCGCCGACCATTACCGCCGGATGCCTGATGACGTCGCCCTCATGGCGGAGCTCGGGCTCACGACCTACCGCTTCTCGGTCGCCTGGCCGCGGGTCCGGCCGGACGGCGGAGCGGTCGAACAGCGTGGGCTCGACTTCTACCGGCGGCTGGTCGACGAGCTTCTCGCGCACGGCGTCACACCGTGGGTGACGCTGTACCACTGGGACCTGCCGCAAGCTCTCGAGGATCGCGGCGGCTGGACGTCGCGGGACACCGCGCACCGGTTCGCCGAGTTCGCCGACACCGTCCACGAAGCCCTCGGCGACCGGGTTCCGTACTGGACGACCCTCAACGAGCCCTGGTGCTCGGCGCTGTTGGGCTATGCGTCCGGCGAGCACGCGCCGGGCCGGGTCGAGCCGCGCGCGGCGGTCGCGGCCACCCATCACCTCCTGCTCGCCCATGGTCTGGCCGGCGCGGCCATCCGGGCCCACGATCAGCGCAGCGCGCTGGGGATCACCTTGAATCTCTCGCCGGTTGACGCGGTCGACCCGGCCGATCCCGTCGACGTCGAGGCCGCGCGCCGGATCGACGGGCTGCAGAACCGGTTGTTCCTCGACCCGGTGGCCAGAGGTGCATACCCGACCGATGTCGCCGCCGATCTCGAGCCGTTCGGGCTCGGCGACCACGTCCGCGAGGGCGACCTGGCACTGATCTCCGCGCCGATCGACCTGCTCGGCGTCAACTATTACGTCGGAACCCTGGTGTCCGGCCACGCCGACCCGGTGGCCGCGCCGCCGCGACCGCTGACCTCGGCCGGCTTGCCACGGCCCACGCCGCCG
>Ga0193738_1000612_pt1 | contig 17045 bp, 35 predicted proteins | sample L2a1metaG_FD_144927 | JGI IMG/M metagenome (GOLD analysis project Ga0193738, IMG submission 144927) | Soil microbial communities from a riparian zone of the East river system, Colorado, United States - L2a1 | ecosystem: Environmental > Terrestrial > Soil > Riparian zone | place: USA: East River...
ACCAAAAGGGCGCACGGTCCAAAAGGGTCTAGCACCTAGCACCTTCGCCGGCTTGACCCTTCAACCTAGGGCCTTGAACAACGCCGGCTAGTCCAAACCCCCTAGAGAACAGGCACTTCGCCACAGCACCTTCATCAAACGGGCGCACGGTCCATAAGGATCCAGCCCCCAGGGCCTAGCGCCAAGCACCTAGCACCAACCCCCCAGGACCGCACCCAAGCCCCCAGGCCCAACCACCTAGCCCCAACGACCTGCCCAGGTCCAAACCCCGCCTAGGGCCTTGTACTGCCCCGGCTAGGGCCTTGGTCCAGGTCCTCAACTTCATACCCCAGAGCCTACCCCTACCTAGGGGTCCTACGTCAATACCTACGACGTAACACCTTGCCCCCGCGCCCCCCTGAGGTTCGGACTGCGGCACCTCCCAGGCCCTGGAGCCCTACTCCTTGGCGCTGTCGACCGCCGGCCAGCACCCAGGACCAACACCTTGCCCGGCTAGGTGCTTGACGCTTCAAGCTGCCCGGCTGGAGGTTCGGATCAGGGCAGCCGGCGGCTAGCAGGACTGACATCCAGGACCATGCCCGCAGACACTGTTGGCCAGCCGACCGTTGTGTAAATCAAATCCATTAGTTGATTTATAGGAGCTTTTAACTCCTGCCCGATTGCGCCCCATTTGACCATGTAATTCGCAGAAAACATGTAAACAAAACAATGGTCTTTCTAACCAATTGCTAGGAAGCTATGTTCGCCAAGTTGTCTCCAGTAGTCCTGCTGTCAGTGTTCTTGCAGCTCAAAGGCTATCTTGATCTTCTAGATCTACGGTTTTCAATACTCCTGGCTCTAATGTTGGTCCTGGCTGGAACCGCCGAGCAGGAGTGAAAAAGCACCGACCAATAGAACATCACAATCTTGACAATGCTGAAAACCCTGGTATAGTGACATCAATGACACCTATAAACTGGGATCGGTTGCTGGACGGCGGCAGTTACACGTGTGACCCGGTCGCTATGGGCACTACGTTGCCGACGCTGCGCTCCAGGGCCTACTACGAAGCCAAGAAGCGGGGCCTCGCCGTCCGGACCGAGGAGGTGCCAGGGTCCATGGAGTTGATCATCTCGCTCAAGGACCAGACACCACTGACCATGGACCTGCCGGCAGGTGTACGGACCACACCCCAGATGACACCGGCGCAGGAACAAGCCATCCGCGCCAAGGTCATGCAGCAGCAGTACCCAGCACAGCCGCTCCCACGGCATTCGACCCTGGACGCACTGCTGGCCACCAAGCCACAGCCGGTTCCACAGCCAGCAGAACCTGTTGCCCAGGAACAGATCGACATGTCCACCGACATCTTCGATGGTGAAGATGACCTGTCCATGGAGAAGGCCTTCCGCCTGGCCGGCATCACCCGCTGCCCGCCGGTGATGAGCAGCGTCAACCCTGGTACCTGGCTCGGTGGTGAAATCACCGAGGAGGAAGCCCTCAAGCTGGCAGCGGTTGGTCTTGGTATCAGCAACACCGGTCAGGTGTACGTCCAGGTTGACGGTGACGATGACACCTGTGACTGCGGCCAATGGCCTAACTGCCAGCCGCTGTGCACCAGCTACCTGGCGGGTGCGGTACGGCCGGTTGACCCCAGCTCCAACGGGCACCGCCCGCCAAGTCCTGACCTCGCACCTGGTTCCTGACACCCTGCCCCATACGGTTGCTGCAGGCTGTTCGTCACGGAGACCAGGTACATGAGGTTGGTGACAAGGTACAAGATCAACTTCTGGACACAGAAAAAGCCCCCGCGACCTAGGTTCTAGGTACGCGGGGGCTTGATCTTGTGGGTGGTAGGGCTAGGACCCTGCCTTCAGCTTAGCCTCAGCTGCTTCGATCTGCTGCAGCACCAAGGACCGGCGGTCCAGGGCTGCCTGCTGTGGATCTTCTTCCTCTTCGTCACTGGTCGCCGTCGGCTTGGCCAGGCGGTAGAGGGCGGTCTCTTCCTTCACCACCCGCAGCCCGATCTCCAGCATCCTGGGATCCATCGGCCGGGTCCCGTCCAGGTGCTCGTCCATGTGACCTTCCACCACGGACCACACCTTCTCCAACCGCTGCACCTGCAACGCCCGCACCCGAGGTCCGGACTCCACCAGCTGCTCTTCGGTGATCTCCCGGGGGCCGGGGCCAATGGCTTCCATCCACCCATGATCCCACACATGCCCAGGGGCAACATGCATGTGAAAAATTGATCCCACGATCTTGCGTTTGACCTGGTCAAAGTGCCTATTCGGGGATCTGGTACAAAGTCGAATGTCGATGGACATATTGAAAAGGAGCAAAGTCATGGTGTAGGGGATGTTCAGACTTGGTTACATGCTTTGCGTTGGCTAGGAGCCGCCCCCAAGCCTGAACCTTTGTGCCTGGGGCCTTGATCCCGGGGGGCTGGGGATTGGGGCCATGGGGCTCCGGGGCTGGGGGGAGGGTCAAGGTCACGATCACGTGTTGATGATCATTGATCTCTGCTCCCCTGTGCCCTTGCCCCTGGGGGCTTGGCTCGAGGCTGTGGAGTTGTGCTTGCTCATTCAAGGTAGCAGGGGGGGTGGGGCAATGTCAAGGGCCTGTGTCTGGCCCGCTGTGACCGTGCCCTGGCCGTGGCCAGGCTTCGCCGTGGCCTGGGGCCTGGGGCCTGGCCGTGGCGCTCGGACCGTGGCCGTGCGACCGTGGCCGTGGCCGTGGCCGTGGGGGCTGGCCGTGGGGGTTTGGACCGTGGCCGTGGGTCTGGCCGCTGGGTGCTAGGGCCTAGCCGGCGGCTGCCGGGTTGTGGGCGCACGGGCGGTGCAGGGTAGGTACGGACGCGGTGGTGCGCGGGTGTGGGCGCACGGACGCTGGGGTGTGGGTACGGGGGTTGACGTGGGGGGATGGGCATGGTATGCTTATGGTAGGTCAGGGAACGGTTCCCTGATCGGAAGGAAGGGGCCAGCAATGGCTGACACCGAAGCCATCTATCCGCCGCTCTACTCCTCGCCCCGTCGGGTGCCGCAAGCCGGCACCTGGGAGGGCCAGATTCCGACCGATCAGCTGTGGATGTACCTGGGCACCGTTGAGGTTGCTCACTGCCACAGGAGCTACGGCGAGCCCGACGCATGGGGCGAACTGTTGTGGATCTCGAAGAGTCCGGCGCAAGGCTGGGACGTGTGGTTGGAGTGCTGCAAGCTGCAATCTTGCTTCGGCGAGAGCACGTACGCGGTACGGATGGTCTAGCACGGTGGTCCTGGTGCCTACGGGTACCAGGGTTGCCGTGCCCACCGGGAACGGTCCCGGTGGCTCAACGGAAGGAGCGCGGGATGGACCCCGACGCCAACATCATTGAGCAACTCCGCATCACGGTTGAACTTCAGCAGTACGAGGTCGCTGAAGAGATGCCGCCGGTTGAGCTTGCCAACCGGCTAGCGGAGTTGGTGCAGGCGCTCAACGGTTGGCTCATGCGCGGCGGTGCGTTGCCGCGTGAATGGGCCAAAGGGCGCTAGCTAGCACGGTCCCGGCCGGTCGCCTACGGGTGCCCGGCCGGGTGCCGTGCCCACCGGGAACGGTTCCCGGTGGCTAGCTGAAGGGAGCGTGGCGCTATGCGCTTCGCCATCATCACACGGGTCGATGGTACCACGGTGCGGGGACGGATCAGGGGAGCCGGCAACGGCTCTGACCAGGGTCTAGACCTGTACATTGGCGAAGGCCGATGGATCAACACCACGGACATCAGGTCAATGGTGTTCGATCCCGACCCGTGCACCGCGTGCAGTCGTCATCTGTCCGATGAGGACGTACGCAACGGTCAGGCCCTGCGCGAGGGTGGCGGGTACATCCATGCCGACTGCGCGCAGGAGCGCGACCAGGATGCCCGCGAGGCTGCCCATGAGGAAGTCCTCGCGGCCGGGGAACTGCTCTCGAATTACTGGGACCGGTGACCGGACAGTGACAGTGACGGCCGGGCCTACGGGTCCGGCCGTTGCCGCCTCTGTGGATGCTCCACAGTGGAGAAAGGTACGACGGTGGCACACACCTACACGAGCACGGGGGATGCCCTGCAAAAGGCTCTCGACGGCTTGCCGGCATACCAGCGGGCAGAGGTCTATGAGGGCTTGGCCAACGGCGAGGGATACGCCCGTGGCCGTAAGGACGCGATCCAAGACCATGGGTTGCCGCCCACGTTCGACATTGAGCCTACGGTCTTCGGCCGGCTGGTGGCGCTGCACTACTGCGACCTGTACCACCGTCGCATCAAGGTGCAGCGCGACGTCCGCGACCTGTGGGGAGCGTACGTGTTGGGCGAATTGTAGTCCGTACCGTCATGGTCCGGTCGGTGCCTACGGGTACCGGCCGTGGCCATGGTGGCACTTGACACCAGACCATGCGCATGGTATGCTTATGGTAGAGCAAGGAACACATGCCCGCCGGGTACGGGTCGGGATGCGGTGCCGGGTACTACGTAGGCGCGACAACGCATCAACCGAGGCCGTGGGGTCCGACTCCCCACCCGGGCACGTAAGGACGGCGCAGACGGTCTGTGCCGGGAAGGGATAGGCATGGCAAAGATCATCGTCACGGTCGAGATTGAGGCGAACGTGGACGCGTGGGCACAGGCCTGCATGGATACCCGTGCAAAGGCCCTGAGCAACATTCAGCGCTACCTGATCCAGCGGGGTCGGGACCTGGTGGTTGGTCAGACGTACCTCACGGTCACGCACGCCACGGCCACGGCCGACGAGATCTAGCACGGTGCGGCCGGGCCCCACGGGTCCCGGCCGACGCCGCGCCCGTTGGGAGGTGCCCAACGGTGACGGAAGGGAGGGCAGCCATGCTGCCACACACCGTATGGACGGATGAGGATGACGAAGGCTGGCAGGCTGTGTGTGCGTGCGGTTGGGAATCGCGCTGGTTTCGTGCCGATGAGTACGAAGACACCGACGACCCCAATGACGCCGCATATGACCAGGCTGACGCCGCCGCGAAAGCTCACGAGTCCTGACAGTGAGCATGCGGCCGGTACCTACGGGGACCGGCCGTGTGTCCTCTGTGGACGGACCACAGCAGGAGAAAGGCGCTATGTGTACACACTGCGGATGCTCACCGGCGGTTGCGGCCGTCGAATCGGGGGAGCTATGCGGGGAGTGCATACCAGGTAGCCGGCTACGGATGCAAGGCCTGTAGCCGGGTGCACGGTGCGGCTGGTAGCCACCACTACCAGCCGTGCCGTGTCCACCGGGAACGGTCCCGGTGGCCTACCAGGAAGGGTGGGGCCATGTTGCCTCGCAGCAAGGGTGCCGGGTTCGGTGCCATCGTCATCACTCGCAGCAAGGGCTTCGACCGGCGCTGCGACCGGGTCCCGCGATCCGTGTTCATGTTCTCCAAGATGGACGTCATGGGCACGTATCGCTGATCCGCACAGTGAGCATGCTACCCGGCTACGGCCGGGTGGCGTGTCCTCTGTGGAGTGGTTCCACAGCAAGGGAAAGGAGCCCCGTGATGGGCGACATCATCATCATTGCAGGGCTACTGCTGGGCATCGTGGCGCTAGGTGGTCTGATCGGTGCGATCCTGCACTGGTCGGCTAGCTAGCGACATCGGCGGGCAGTAGACACAGTGAGCATGCGGCCGGGCCCTACGGGTCCCGGCGGCGTGTCCTCTGTGGACGGCCCACAGCAAGGAACGAAGGGAGTCAGCCATGGCTGACCAGGTCACTATCACGTTCACCAGAGAGCGCACCATCACTGAGACCTTCACAAACGTGCGGGTTGAGGTTGAGCGGTTGCGGGCCCTGGTCGCCGAGCTTGCCGAGGAGCACGCGGACGACATCGTCAACGGGCTCACGGCATGGAACGTGGACGACCTTGCACCGGTCCTGGCCGCGATCGTGGCCGAGACCAACGCGGTGCCGACCGAGTCCAAGACCGATGACTCAATCAGCCGCATCACGGAAGACGCGGACGCGTACCTCTGCGGTGCTCACCTTGTGGATGAGCATTGCAGCGAGTGCGGGGAGTGTCCTGACGAGTGCAGCTGTGACGAGTGCGAAGAGTGCGGCGAGAGCAGCGACGACTGCGCTTGTGAGGAAGAGGAAGAGGACGACGAAGACGACGCGTAGCACGGTGGTCCTGGTGCCCGGCGACGGGCACCAGGGCGCGCCGTGCCCACCGGGTACGGTCCCGGTGGCTGGCAGGAAGGGGCAGCACATGCCCGAGACAACGATTCACGTGCGATTTGTGGCCAAGCGTAGCCGCGTCCTGATCACGGACCCTGAGATCATGCCGGCATGGAGCACGGCACCCGGCGGCGTGCCGCGTGTAGGCGAGACGGTGATGGTGCCCACCGTGCTTGACCAGATGGTGCCTCATGACGTGGTTGGGGTTGTGTGGGTCACGGCGACCCATGTGGTCATCGTGTGTGATTGAGCACGCTTGACACCACCCCATGAGCATGGTATGCTCATGGTAGGTAGGCACCGCACAGTGAGCATGCGCCGGGGCACGGATCATAAACGGTCCCCGGTGTGTGTCCTCTGTGGAGCGGTTCCACAGCAAGGAACCCTGAAAGGGGATGTCACATGGTAGTCAAGTACGACAACGTCACGGTCAAGCTGATCGGCGAGGACGGCAACGCGTTTGCGATCATCGGCAACGTCTCACGGGCAATTCAGCGTGAGGCGGGCAGCGAGGCAGCCGCCGCATTCCGCAAGGAAGCGACGGACTGCGATTCATACGACGCATTGCTGGCCCACGTCCAGAACACCGTGCACGTGTCCTGACCGCACAGTGAGCATGTCGCCGGGCCCCCACGGGTCCCGGCGGCGTGTCCTCTGTGGAGCGGTTCCACAGACGGGCGAAGGGAGGGCCAGCAATGGCCAGCACAACGCACAAGATCATGGTTGAGGTCACGGTCACCGGTAAGGATGACTACGCCGCTACCCCGGGCGATGTTGCTGCGGCGCTTGAATACGCCGTAACCAACATGGGCCCTGTGCTTGTCGACGTCTGCACCGATCAGACCGACCGGCTAGAAGGGTGGATGGTGGACGCGGCCATGGTTGTGCGTCACTGACGCACGGTGGCTCTGGTGCCTAGGCACCAGGGTACGCCGTGCCGGCCGGGAGGTTCCCGGCCGCGCTAACGAAGGGAGCGACCGTGAAGGTCGTAGTACTACAGCAGGTGTGGACCGAGGTTGAGATTCCGGATGAGGTCCTGGCGAGTGCCGTCGCGAGGAACACCTGTTACCAGCGGAATGAGGGTGAGTCCCTTGTGGACTACATCCGGCGCGTCAACCCTGGTCAGAATGCCTGCGCAGAGATCCTGACCTACGGCGTGGACACAGCAGACACGGATGTGTGTGTTGTGACCGTGGATGGTCAGGACATCGTCTAGCACGGTGGCCCTGGTCCTCGTGACCAGGGCACGCCGTGCCGGCCGGGACCCTGCGCCCGGCCGGGAACGACATAGGGACGCGGGCCCCACAGCCCCGCACAACGACTAGGAAGGGAGGTAAGGCTAGCGTCGGTCGGGTGCGGGGAGACGGTCCAACGGGACCGGTACACCGCGCCCGACACGGCTACAGCTAGCACGGTGGCACCCGGAACCCTGCGCCGGGTGCGCGCCGTGTCCACCGGGAACGGTCCCGGTGGCTGATCGGAAGGGAGAGACCATGTCTCTCAACATCCTGTCTGACCTTGACGCATGGTGCGAGGCAGCGTTCGACCAGGTCGAGAATGCGCCGGACGGTAGCGCCCGCTACCGGCTCAAAAGTGAGGCTAACGCGTACATCGTGCTTGGCTCACAGGCGGTAGGCATCGGCGTACTTGACGAGTCCACGGCCGATGAGTACCTGCGCCGGCTGCAAGCGTGGGAGGCCATCGATGGGCCGTGGTTGTACATGCCGGGCGACGACGGGGAGCTCGTGCCCGTGCCCGTGACCATGGATGCCCTACGGCCGTACTTCGGGACGCGTACCAACGTGTTTCCGAAGGTCTCGACGCGTAGCTTCAACGCCCGCGTCAAGCGGGCACAGGCCGAGCGTGATGAGCGCAAGGCACGGCAGACAGCCGCACAGTGACAGTCCGGCCGGGAGCTAGCCTCCCGGCCGTGGCTGCCTCTGTGGAGCGGTTCCACAGCGGATGAAGGGAGGCCAGCAATGGCCACATACACACGGGTCACGGTCAAGCTCAATGACCCCAACATGTTCGCGGTGATCCTGCGGGTGGCTGGTGCCATCGGCCAGGAGATCGGCGACCAGGCTGCCCGTGCCTGGCGTGAGCGTGCATTGGGGAGCGAGACCTATGACGACGTCATGGCCCTGGTGCGTCAGACCGTGCACGTCGCTTGACACCACGGTATGAGCATGGTATGCTCATACCAGCACGGCTGCACAGTGAGCATGCGGCCGGTACCTGCGACAAGGGACCGGCCGTGTGTCCTCTGTGGATGGACCACAGACGGAACGAAGGGAGCCAGCAATGGCTAAGCACTTCACGGTCACGTTCACGGTGTCCGGCGAGGAAGGCCTGGGCATCGACACGACTGCCGAGGACGCACGGCTCTACCTGGCCGAGCGTTACGACGGGTACCCGATCGCTGCGGGCTACTGCATCGACGCGGGGTCATTCACCGTGAGCGAGACCGAGACCACCAGCACGACCGAGGCGGCTACGGCGCAAGCCTGACCGCACAGTGACAGTCCGGCCGGGACATGCTCCCGGCCGTGGCTGCCTCTGTGGAACGGTTCCACAGCAGGAGAAAGGGACAAAGACCATGTCCGAGGAATTCAGCACCGACGTGATCAACGAGATCATCGCCAACATTCCGGCCGACAAGAGGGCGGCTGCCCGCGAGTACATCGCGGCGTGGGCCCTTACCGAGGCGGGAGCCGAGCGGGACCGTCGGCAGTCCGAAATCGTCAACCTGACGGTACAGTACGCCCGTCAGGAGTCCTGGTGCAGCCAGGCACAGGCCATGCTCACTCGCGTGTTCGGGGAACCGACCGATGGTGACTGGTTCGATGAGAACGGGTTCAACTGCCAGGGCAACCGCAGGGCCGACGCTGACGGTTTCTACCCGGACGGCTTCAACGCCAACGGGTACAACCGCGAGGGCTTCAACGCCAACGGGTTCGATCAGAATGGGTTCGACGTCAACGGCTTCAACCGCCGGGGCTTCGACAAGGATGGTTTCAACGCGGAGGGCTTCAACGCCCAAGGGTACAACCGCGAGCGCGTCGACAAGGACGGACGTTCAGAGTTCCGCTTCAACCTCGAAGGGTTCGACGCGGAGGGTTTCGACCGGGAGGGTTTCGACCGGGAGGGGCGCAACCGCGACGGCTTCGACTCGTACGGCTATGACGTGGACGGCTTCAACGCCGATGGCCTGGACTCGGAAGGGTTCAACCGTGACCACGTCGACAGTGAGGGGCGGGCCAAGTACCGGTTTGACCGGTACGGGTTCGACGCTGACGGCTACAGCATCCGTGGCGAAGACGCGGAGGGCTACCACCGTACGTACAACATCGAAAACAACCGGCCGGCTGCCCGACGCCGCCGGTGACCTGACGAGTAGCCGCGCGGGGGTTCGATTCCCCCGCGCGGCGCAACCCACAGCCGAACGGTTCGGCTGTGGTGAACAAGGGAGGCTCTACAATGGACTTTCGTCCGAAACTCCCCACCCTGCCCACCGACGTCCTGGCCATGATCCAACCGGCCCTGGACGCGGTGAGCAAGGAAGCGCGGCACGGTGCGAGTCTGGTGACTCTGCGCCGGTTGGACCGGTCACTGAAGGTGGCCCTGCGCATCAACGGGGCCACATACGAGCGTGGTGCTCGTGGGTTGATCCAGGACGCGGCCGGGGACATGCTGGCTGAGGTCAGGGACTATGGTCACGCCGTGACCATGGTGGAAGGTGTGCAGACCGGCGACGACCGGCAGCACCTACGCATTGACGACGACACAGCCGACGACAACGACGGCTGTGACTGCGAAAGCTGCAACCGATGATGCGACGACTGCGGACAGTCGCCGTGTGATGAGGGCGCTAGCAACGCGTGCGGGGAGTGCCCGTGCACGTGTTGAGCGCTTCCGGACAGTGAGCATGTCACCGGGTACCGGCAACGGTCCCCGGTGACGTGTCCTCTGTGGACGGACCACAGCGGGGAAAGGGTATTCGATCATGAGTATCTACAGTCAGAGTGTGCTTGCGTCTGCGTTCATGGGCGACGCCATCGACCGCAAGGCCGAGGCTGAGCGCATGGCGCTACAGCACGCCGTGATGCGGGCCGTGTTCTGTGTCCGTACCGGTGTGCTCCTGGACACCAGCCGTGCCGTCCTGGTCACTGAGATCAAGACGGACATGAGCACGCGGTCATGGATCATGACCGGTGAGGCGTTCGACGCGGTTGGTCGGGACGCGGTCATGGCGGCTGCGGTCAAGGCGGGCAACGTTGCGCGGGTCGAGATCATCGACGGACGCGACTACACGCAAGCGGGCAAGCTGCGGGCAACCGCACGCAAGGCCCGCGAGGCAGCCGCCACGGCAACTGTCTGACGCACACATTGAGCATGCTACCCGGCCGGCAACTTCCGGGTAGTGTGTCCTATGTGGACGGACCATGTAGGAGAGAGGGGCATGATCATGCTCGCATGGTTCATGAGGTGGCGTCTGTTGTTTGCGCAGGTGGGTGCAGCCGTACCCGCTATCGCGGTCGCAGTCGTCACGGGTTACGCATCATGGGGACACATCGTTGACGTTGGGCTGACGGTTCAGGAGCCGTCCGCCGCGCTACTCCCCGTAGCAGTCGACGGGATGATGCTCGCTGGGACGTTGTTCGCCCTGGTGGACCGGTTGCGAGGCTTCGAGCCGCGCGGCTGGGCAGTGTTCAGCGTGTGGCTAGGCAGCCTGATGACCGTGTCGTTCAACATCCTGTCCGCTGTAGAGCGGGGCTGGGCGGCAATGGCTATCAGCGCGGTCTATGCGGTTACGTTCCTGGCGACGGTGGAGTCCGCATTCCACCCGTCGACCATCATCCTTGGCCAGTCCGCGCGAGCAATCAAGCGGGGGGCCAGGCTGGCCCTGAAGGTGGCGCGTGCCCAAGGGCAAGCGCCTGTCACAAGCGCTGTGGAGCCGCCTACGGTGGCCGCGACGTCCGAACCTACCCCCGAAGCTCCACAGCCCGTCACACAGGCTGTGGAGCCGTCCAGTGCACCCGTGGCCAAGCCCCCGCGCAAGCGTAGGCAGCCCAACAAGACGACGCAGCATCAACCGCCGCGACGTTCACGCCCTGGACGAGAGGACACCGGTACGGGCGACGTGGTCAGTGTGGAGGCCACGGCCGAGCCGGTGGCGGTTGAGTCCGATGCGACGGACCCGGCCGACACTGACACGGCCGTTAGTGTGCCCGCCGTGAGCATGGTAGTGTGATACCATGAACACGAGCACACCGCAACAGATTGCCGAGGGCCGTCAGCGGCTGCAATTCATCGCTGACACTCCGGTGGTAGAGGCTTACGACGCGTGGGCCTCCCGCGAAGGCAGAGACGTCACCCGTTCGGACTTGATCCGGCGGGTACTCCGCAGGGGCCTACCCGCTGACTTGCGTCAGTGGGTCGAGACACAGGAACGAAGCTAGACGCCACCCATGCCGGCCGGGTATCGCAACCCGGCCGGTGTGGCAACCGTCTAGGCGGTTGGCCGGGAACGGTTCCCGGCAGAGTGAAGGGAGCAAGACCATGCGAGTCGTTCGCACAGTCACCAGAGGCAATCGCCTCTACCGGGCATGGTGCCGGGTGCACCGCGTCCACATCCAAGCCGTGGATGACGGCCGGGTCCTGTGGGTCGGCACCCGTGGCTAGGACACTGTGGACAGTGCTAGGGGTCGGTGGTACGCGCTTGCGTATCGCGGCGGTACAGGCAGGCGACACAACCGAGCATCTGGCGGGCCTGCCACGGCCAACGGACTACATCCATGTGGTCCAGGCCCCGACGCCGGAGGCTGCGGCCACGTGGGCCGAGCAAGCCTACCAGGACCACCGTGCCGGCCGATTGGCTGACGCCGAGGTACACATGGTGATCCGACACCCTGGCAAGACCAGGCGGGCCCTGGCCCGTTGGCGTAAGAAGTCCTGACAGTGAGCATGCGGCCGGGAGCTACGGCACCCGGCCGTGTGTCCTCTGTGGACGGACCACAGCGGGAAGGGAGCACGATATGAGCGGGAGTAGGCAACAACACGCCGTGTTGCTACGCGTCGTGGTCGAGTACAACGGCCCGGAGCCATCACGGGTGACCATGGGTGACATTGACCAGGCTGTGTCCGATGAGGTCAATGACCTGGTCACGGTGCCTGTGCTGGCCGGCGTTGACCCTATCGCGTTTGATCGCTGGACGATCGTTGCCGTGTCCGTACGGTGAGCATGCTACCCGGCTACACGGCCGGGTGGTGTGTCCTCTGTGGACGGACCACAGCGGGAAGGGAGCATGACCATGTTTGGATGGGAAGCGTTCGCCAGTAGCCTGCACATGCAGTCAATGCAGGAGCAGCTAGAGGCAGGCGTGCGGGCGTGGGTGGAGTTGTACTACCTCACCAACACCGACGCCATCATGATCGAACCGGAGGCCCTGGGCGCGTTGGACGTGATGCTGTCGCACGTGTCCAACGGTCTGGACGTGGGCGAAACGATCATGTCCGCAGAGGACATGATCAACAGCAACGGCGGCGTCACGTCGCACAGCGACGGCACGCGGCACCTGGTCAGGACGTACGACGACGACTGCAATCTGTTGCCGTACGCCCTGCCCACCGACGCCAACACCGTACCGGCACCGTAGCGTGACCGTGGTGGCTAGTGTCCAATGTGGACACTAGCCGCCGTGGCCTAGGTACGGTCCTAGGGAAGAACGAAGGGAGTGCCCACCGTGGCACGCACACTCAACGAAATCATGAGCTTCGATCACGTGATTGAGGTACATGAGGACGGCACCATCACCGAACCGCGCGACGCATGGGGACCGGAGCTATGCGCCCTGTCCACGGCGGACGGTAGCCACACCAGCGAGACGGACCCGGACCTGATCCGGTCGGCTCGCTGGCAAGGCGGTTGGGAGCTTGAGACCGGCTGGACGGGGCAGCATGGCTACAGCGGGCCCTGTATGCACCAGTCGGAGTGCATCGGTGGTGGCTTGGAAGCACACATCCGGGCCACGCCCGGCCAGTGGGTCGTCGTGGTCATCGGTGAGGACGTCGGGGAACCGGAGTGCTGGGCGGTTGCCCATCGGCCGGTCCCCGTGGCCCTGACACCGGCGGACGCGTCCGCGCTCATGCGACTGGGAACCACCGACACCGCACCATGACAGTCCGGCCGGGCCCCGTGCCCGGCCGTGGCTGCCTAGGTACGGTTACCTAGGGGAGAGGGGTCAGGATCTATGGCCCGCACCAAAGAGGAACGGATCAAAGCCATCGTGTACACCTTCCACCCGGAAGGCCCCGATGGCCCGGCAACACACGAGCCTGGCGTATCCGGGTTCACCACGGATGAGGCCCTACTGGCCTTGTTCGCGTCCGAGGTCGAACGGCACGTGTGGCTACATCTGGCCGAGTTGACCGGTGATCCGGTCCCTGACCACCCGGCGGCAACGCTGGTCGAGTGCAAGGGACTGGGTGCCCCACCCTGGCGCAAGCTGAAGAACATCGGGGTGGAAGCCATCGCCTGCCGGTTGCGTGAACCGGCGGACGTCATCTCCTACCGCGTGTGGAGCATCCGTACGGCACACGGGCGGTTGCTGCGGGAGACCGGAGCTAGCCGCAAGCTGGCAGACCAGACAGCCGCGACCATCCGGCGGGAATTGGACCGTGACGAAGTCACCGAACCGTGGGGCGGCACCTTCGCCCCCGGCATCCTACCCAGCACGGAAGGGCCCGCGTCGTTCTGGCCTAGGCGGGTTGCGTAACGGCCGTGGGCATGGTATGCTCATGGTAGGCACCGCACCATGACAGTCCGGCCGGGAGCTAGCCTCCCGGCCGTGGCTGCCTAGGTACGGTTACCTAGGGGATTGGAGTGTCATCATGGCGCGTAGTCATACCCGCGCGGGCGGAGTGTTCCTGGTCGGCTATCAGCCGTCCACGGTGCGCATGCGGCCGGGCGGCACCAAACGCAGCCGGCCGTGCCCCACGTGCGAGGCCCGGCCGTGGCACCCGTGCCAGTCGTACAAGTCCAGTACGACACGGGACAGCAACGGTCAGACCTACACATGGGGCCGGTGGCAGACACTCACCAGCCATCACAAGGAACGCTGACCGCACAGTGAGCATCCGGCCGGTACCTAGGTACCGGCCGTGGTGCCCTCTGTGGACGGACCACAGTGGACGAAGGGAGGCGTGACCATGTCACGTCGCAACATCAACGGCCAGAGCGGTATCGCCCTGGTCATCGCGCTCATGTCCCTGGTGCTCGGTACCGTCATGGTGGCCGGGTGTCAGCCGGTGGAGCCCGCCCCTACGGCGGGGCCTGCGCCGGTCGAAATGCGGGCCGAGAACCTGGGCACGTGTGTCGATCGGGACACCTTGAAGCCGCGCGAGGACGGGGCTAACGCCGCGTTCTACCCGTGCGTATGGGACACGTTCTACATGCAGCCGACCGGCCCGTGGCCGTATCCACGGTTCCTGGTCTATCTCGACGTGCCGTGTTCATCGGTGACGTTCCTTGATGACCCGGGGTCGGTCGAGTGCATCAACGTGCGGGACTGGGTGTGACCGTAGCGTGACCGTGCGGCCGGGGAGCGATCCCCGGCCGTGTGGCCTAGGTACGGTCCTAGGACTACATCGAAGGGAGCGTGACCATGTCACGCTGTATCAAGATCGCGCTTGCCGCCGTTGCCCTGGCCGTGCTGGCCGGGTGCGGCACGGCTGCCACCTGTGAGCCGGCCCCGCGCGTCGTGCCGTGTCCAACGGAGGACTCCTGCGCCCTGGACTACCACGACGGGGCCTGGCACATTGGCCCGGCCGGTAGCGGCGACGAGACACCGTAGCGTGACCATGCGACCGGGCCAACCGCCCGGCCGTGTGGCCTAGGTACGGTCCTAGGAACAAGGGAGGGCACCATGAGCGACCCACGGATCAGGGTGTACTACACAGCCACCGTGACCACATTGGACGGGAGCGACACGAATGCCTACGGCGAGCCGTGCGAGCCTGGACAGGGTTACACCGTGGCTGATGGGTACGTTGACCCTGACTGGTCGGTGTTCGAGCCGGAGAAGATCACCCGTGAGCGGGCCACGTTCGACACCGTGTCGGACAGTGACCCGGACCCCATCGGCCGGTTGGTGGAGCGCATCCATGACCGCATCGGTTGGGTCCACCTGGACTACAGCGAGCACTTGTACGCGCAGCACACCCGCACAGAGCCTGGCCGCGAGGCTAGCCTCTGTGCCCACGTGCACGGGCTCAATGACCGCGAGGCCCTGGCCTTGCACGATCGGATCAAGGCAGCACAGACCGTAGCGTGACCATGGTCCCCGGCATCCGTGCCGGGGACGTGTGGCCTAGGTACGGTCCTAGGAACAACGAAGGGATGTCCACAATGGACATTGACCAGGCGCTAGCGGATCTTCGCCGGGCGTACTCCGATTGGGAGGACACACGCGGGGATGGCTCATTGCCTACCATGACCGCAAGGGGACTAACGGCGGCTGTGGATGCAGCCGACCGTATGCGCGACGCGGCCGTAGCCATCGACACATGGCTCACCGTTGGCGGGTATCTGCCGGAGTCATGGCGGACAGCATGGGACGCAAGCGACGCCGCCGGTACGGAGCTTGTCGGGGTTCAACACCCTGGTGAGGAAACACCGTAACCGTCAGCTAGACCATGACGGCCGGGCCTACGGGGCCCGGCCGTACGTGGCCGCGTGACGGACGCGCGGAACGAAGGGAGGGCCAGCAATGGCCACGCCTGTTTTCATCATCACGCAAGACGGCGGTATGGGTAGCTTCCTGTGCCCACCGGGTGATCCCATGCTGCGCTACAGCATCATTGAGAAGAGTAGCAAGTCATGGAACGCCCGCACCGATGGCATGTACGCCCTGGACACTGATGCCGAGTGGGTTTCGGCCGGCATCCGGGCGCGTGCTGCACGCATGCTGGCCGAGGCCGTGCGTGTTGAGTCACCCGCATGGGTGGCCAACATCTACGGGTACTTCCGGAACATGTGGACCGTTGACGGTCTCATGTGGACCAACACGCAAGCGCTTGTGTCAGGACGTCCGGCGGACGTTCCCGACGACTGGCACGCGGCGGCTGTGTTCATTCGGAAGTACTTCCCGGACCACGTGACGCGCGTGGATCTCATCCGTGACCCTGGCAAGGGCTACGGGTCGTATCCGTGCGTGAAGTGTGACCAGCGGGTGCAGTATGAGGCGCGGTACGACGCGCTTGCCATCTATCCTCACGGCGTCGAGTGCGCCGCAGGTGGGCAACACAGCTACTGACCGCACAGTGAGCATGGCCCCGGGACATGTGCCCGGGGTCGTGTCCTCTGTGGAGGTACCACAGCAGGGAGAAGGGAGTGCCTACCATGGCACGCTGCAAGTACATTGGTTGCCGTCTGGTCATTGAGTACGCGTCGGACGCCGGCTATTGGTACGCCGGGGCGTTTGTGCCCGTGCGTGAGGCGGGCGTATCCGGGTTGTACTGGTGCGAGGGCCAGGGTGCCGTCGGCAGGGAGCATGAGCCGATCGCGGCCGTGGTCACTGTGGAGCCCTACCCGCGCACACACGATCCACGTAAGCCGTGGGTTTCGTGCACGGCCAAGCCGTGCGGGAAGTACCCAGAGGCCCTAGTGGCCGGGAGTGTGGGCGTGTGCTGGGACCACGTGAGCCAAGCCGTTAGCGTCATGCTCGCCTCATCCTGACCCACGCACAGAGACAGGCCCCTAGCGCGCCCTCACCGGGCCCTAGGGGCCTTTCTGTCGTTACCATCCCCCCACGTCAACCCCCGTACCCACACCCCAGCGTCCGTGCGCCCACACCCGCGCACCACCGCG
>Ga0193738_1000613_pt1 | contig 16962 bp, 14 predicted proteins | sample L2a1metaG_FD_144927 | JGI IMG/M metagenome (GOLD analysis project Ga0193738, IMG submission 144927) | Soil microbial communities from a riparian zone of the East river system, Colorado, United States - L2a1 | ecosystem: Environmental > Terrestrial > Soil > Riparian zone | place: USA: East River...
TTTTGGATAGGCCAGAAAAACAAAGCCTCGAATCCATTACGAATTCGAGGCTTTGATTCTGTTTGATTGATACTGTGTCCGCCTTCGCCAAAGGCTACGGCGGACGAAGCAGAGGAGGAGGGATATGAACCCAACTTCATGACCGCTGGTAATCAGTATTTTGTAGGTGGCGAAATTCTGTACTCACCAGATGACTCACCTTTAATTGAATGACTGCAAATCGTAATAAATATACTATCCATTGTGGATTTTTCAACCAACGTGTTAGTCGAAGTTTTACAAAATATCTGGCAACGGGATCAATCCTGCTGAGGGTGTTGATCAAGAGCTCATGTATTCTAGTTTACATTGATGACTTTATTGTGACGTGCACGAAATCGCCGGTGGTGCAGGCGGATGAATATTATCTGTTTGGAAAACCAGAACCATGAGTTCTTGAAAGCCAAGATAAACAGCACTAGTGCCAGCATGATAAGATGCTGGCAGAACTGGACAAAGGTAGCGAAACGAACAGCGAACCTAGGTTGTGACTTTAACTCTATTTTGTTCGATTCAACCGGTATCCTAAGATTAATGAAGTCGTTTTGTAAGTTGAGGGAATAAAATCATATTCATTGAGGATATCGCGGCCGAATAAGTGTCTCACTTCAAGGCTGAATCGTTTGCGTGCATATCCGGCACCTAATGCTGCAGTCGGTTTCGAGCTAACATCGTAAACCTGCCCGTTCCCAGACGTTAGACTTGAGTTAAAACTGTAGTCCAATACAGCGAAGGCGTTTATAAATAATTTTGCCTCGCTTTGAAGGTAAATATAATAACGTACTCCAAGAGGAAGTTCGATCGATTTGTAGTCTGTCGTCCCCTGAACCGAGGTGGCCTCGGGCGAAGATTTGAAGTACTGGTAAGTCGGCTCTATGACGACAGCCCATTTATTATTGCTAAAAGAGAATTCAAATTCAAGCCCAAGTCTAAGGCCTGTTTGTGGCTCAAATTTAATCGGGCCGGAGAAATCGCTTTTATTTATTTCGAAGGTGGAGTAATTCAACCCTGGCCGAAGGGCTAATCTGAAACGATCTTTTTTCTTGTCTTCAGCAACTACCCGACTGACTGAGCCACTGCATTCGTTGTATTTCGAAAAGAATTTTACAAGAGACGTTCTGGAATACTCAAGACCTTGTATTTCGCCTGATGAACTGTTCTTACAGTTAAGTTCATTGAGCAATTGTTGTTTGTATGCCTCGTTGATAAGTATCATGCCGTTGGGGGCTCTGAATTTCTTGTAAATCAATTGATGCACAATCGAGTCTGCCATCCCATAAAAGTATCTTCTCGTCTCGGGCCCTTTGTAAGAATAGAGTGTTGCCTTCCCAACTACCAGCACCTTTAAAAAGAGGAGTTCTTTATTAAAGACAGGATGCCTGTTATACGTGATCTCTTCCATTTTTTCACTGGACCTGTCGATATTAACAGAGCACCTTTTGTACACAATACCTGTCCCTATTCCAAATTCCTCGACCTGATCAATCGTTGCCAACAACGGCTCGCTTGTGTCCGACATCTTGTATTGGAAGCCGCTAGGATTGCTATCCCAGTCCATGTTTTTGATCAAACAGTCGACCCTTGCGCCAGAGTCATCGATATAGTATCCTTGTTGGAATGTAATTTGTGCGCGTGTGTGCAAAGCAAATACAGTGGCCAGTGCTGCGAGCAGAATAGTCTTCATATTCTAGTATTGTTGATTAGTATATTTTTTTTATTAACAATTGACGAGAGGCCTAAGCATGATACCGGCAATGTGCTCTGAGTCGAGGATGTGAAAACGCCTCACATTCTTGAACAGTTTGAGCAACAGTTGATCCTGATTGTAGGGAAACAGATAGGGATCACCATCTTTGTAGAATGGTGAAAAGCTTTGTGCAACTGACGTATTAAATGCAATTGCCGGAAACAAACTTATTCCGTATGATTTATAGAAAGAAAAGCAGCCTATAGACATTTGTATAAAATGACGTTCAACTCAGTTGTCGTCATAAAAAATGTCGCATTTCGCTCAACGTTTTCGTCAAAAGAACCACCAACATCAATTGCCAACAATAAGCGGCGCAAAGTAAGAGGCTTGTCCCGGGAGATTTTGTTCAACTTTTCACAAAATCCTACAGGAGTGCGGTAAGTTTGGATTGCTCTGAAATTCCTTTGAACGATAGAGCAAAAGGATATGCAAACGATAGATGCTGTACCTGTACCCCTTTTGAATAAAATTCCTCCCATCATGGTACCAACTGTGTAGTTTCCACATTCTGGTTGATGCACTTTTAAATCATAACAACTCAATTAGTGCATATGACAACTGAATTACTAACGCAGGAGGATTTGAAGCAATTCCGAATGCAATTGTTGGAAGATTTGAAGGCAGTATTACAGCAGTCTAAGCAATCAACGAAACAATGGCTCAAGAGTGCGGAGGTGAGAAAGATGTTAGGGATCTCTCACGGCACGTTGCAAAACTTAAGGATCACCAGAGCTCTCCCATACACCAAACTTGGTGGTATCATGTTCTACAAGTATGAGGACATCGAAAAGATTCTTGAGGCCGGATTGATCTCTAAAAAGTACTAGGATGCAAACGTTAGGCCGGCTAAGCGGCTTCATCAACCGAGTAGCTTCGGACAAACGTCTGAGGCCCACTCACATCTCATTGTGCTTTGCGTTATGTCATTCCTGGATCGGAACCAATTTTCAGCGACGCTATCATGTGTCAAGGAGGCAGCTGATGATTTCATCTCGCATCCGGTCCCGAGCGACGTACCATAAGACAATGACTGAATTAAAAAATTGGGGCTATGTGAGGTATCGGCCATCGTATCATCCAGTGGAAGGAAGTGAGGAGTTTGCTGAGTGTGAGTACTTCTTTCGCGAAGAAGCGTGACTTTAATCAAGGTGGCTTTCCTTTTCACCAGCCATTAGTCAAGGGTGGGACATCACCTTAGTCCAGATCGTTGTACTGTCTTCACTACCTCAGCCAAGAAACTCAGGGACCTTGAGCAAGGAAGTCCGGACCTTCCGCAAGGTGACAACTACCTTTCTAGGCCAAACCCTTGACCTTTTCACGACCTTAATCAATTCAAATCGATCTTAAATTCATGCCTGCTTTAAAACAGAAATGGGATGGCTATTCACAAAACATAGCTATGAATAAGGCTGGATCAGAGTTACCACCAGTATCCTTTCAGATCGGAATGGTTAATGGAAATTCCTTATGCATTTAACTAACGATTTTAAATGTGATTTCAGGTCGGTCAGAGATAAGGCAAGCAGCGATCACTGATTTCAATCGAAGGCCATAGAGATACCCTCGCGACACCTGACTTTTTGGTGTCAGCAAGATGTACAAATGCTAGCGCATTAGAAGGGGAAGAAGCCCTCGGAACTCGGTCTTCCTGCGGAAACTAAAGCATTACTGTTATGACCAGAAGAAAACTAGCGAGTAGGGAAGAGTTACTTAAATATAAAGTAGGCGTGCGCTTCGATGAGAAAACGTACAACAAATTAAAAACGTGGGTGGAGCAGACCAATGCATCTAGCGTGGGTGAGTTGGTAAGAAAAATCATTACAAAAGAGAAAGTGACATTCTACGTCCGGGACATTTCGATGGAGGATTCGACCGCGGAGTTGATCAGGATCAGAAAAGAAATTAATGCGATTGGAGTTAACATAAATCAATTGACCCAGGAATACCATAGCGCAAATTCTTTCGAGCAGAGGCTCTCCCCCGCATTAAAGATACATGAGCTATACCAGAAGGTGACCGACAAGGTGAATGAAGTTTGGAAGGAGGTAAACGAAATGTCGAGGAAATGGTCTGCAAGGTAAGGAGCGGGAAAAACATCCGGGGCGCACTTAACTATAATGAGAACAAAGTCAAGGAAGGTGCGGCAGAATGCATTGGAGCTACAAATTTTGTAGGACAGGCTCAACACCTAAGGTTCTTCGACAAACTCGCAAGGTTCGAACATTTGATCGAAAGGAACGCACGAGCTAAGACCAACACCGTTCACATCTCGCTCAATTTTGATGTAGGTGAAAAACTGAATCAAAACAAGCTAAATGCAATTGCAGGGACCTACATGGATAAGATTGGTTTTGGCGATCAACCTTATCTGGTATACGTGCATCGCGATGCAGCTCATCCTCATTTGCATATCGTAACCACCAACATCCAGGAAAATGGAAAGCGGATTTCAATTCATAACCTCGGCAAGAACCAATCGGAGGTGGCAAGAAAGGAAATAGAAGAAAAGTTCGGCCTTGTGAAAGCCGGATCGAAACAGAACCAAGCATTTGATAGGTCTCTCAATAAAGCAGTATATGGAAAATCCGAAACGAAACGAACGATTAATAACATTGTGGGCGAGGTGATGAGACGCTATAGGTTTGCTTCGCTGGCAGAGTTCAATGCGGTACTTCGCCAGTACAATGTGATGGCAGACCGTGGTAAGGAGGGAATGACTATGTTCAACAAGAATGGCTTGATGTATACAATGCTGGACTCCAGGGGAAACAAAATTGGTGTACCGATTAAGGCCAGTGCACTTTACTTAAAACCAACGTTGAAAAACTTAAGTGGTCAGTTCGACCTTGGCGATCTGCTGAAGCAGACTCAGAAGGAGCGACTAACTAAAATTATTGATTCCTTCTTTCATGCCACTGAGCGGCATACGCGCGTGAACTTCTGCGACTACATGAATTTTTATGGTGTCAATGCTATGTTCCGCGAAAACAAAGATGGGAAAGTTTACGGCCTGACTTTTATTGACAACAAGAAAGGTGCAGTCTTTAATGGAAGCGATCTCGGAAAAGAATACAGTGGCCAGGCCTTGATAAAACGATTTGACAATTGGACTGCTGGTGAAAAGGAAAGACAACAACGGGTTGACCAAGGACTTGAATGCCCGCAATTCGAAAAGTACGATCATTCACAGGGTAACTGGATACAGGGCATAACTCAGGAGTTTTTGGATTTGATGAAGGTGGAGAGGTATTATTCGGAGCCAATGAATGTGCACTTCAATAGAAAGAGAAGAAAGAGAAGAGCCCCATCACGATAGAACTGCCTACCTCCTCTAAATAGTGATAACTGAAATATTTATTAATTTTCTTTGCTATTATGGGTAAGTTCGATGCTTTTGGCTATAAGATTTTGAAGTATGGAGTTTAGAGAAAATGAGCAAATCTTGTTAAATGAGAAGAAAACGTTTCTTCTTGTCGAAGAACGCATAAACAAAACCGTCGTCATTGGAGCACCACATCATGCTCCGGGCGGTACTAAAGAACTCCCATGTCCCGAGCACAAGGCTGCAGATGAAAACACCGGGCTAATCGCGCATAAATTGTCCGAGTTGCTCCAATTGTCTGCAGTTATTGTTTGTAACGCCACAATTGATCCTAATAAGAATTTGGACACTGACTATTCAAAGAAAATTCTCAATTGGAAACCAAAGTTTTTGATCGAGATCCATGGACATGGCGGTCAAAAGGCAGGAGCAATGTGATTGAGATTTCAAGCGGTAATTCGATCAGAAATGAATGGTCAAAAGCGTTTGCTGATGTGTTACAAAGCCATTTAACAGAAAGCGAATTGTTAAAAGGATTTAAATCAATTGGGGATTATAACAATATATATTTCAAGGCAAGTAAAACGGCTACTATCATACATAACGATTGGATACCATTCCATATTGAGTGCCTCCATCAATTAGACTCGCAGCCGATAACAAGTTGCCCGAAATAAATGATCCTTTCTTAAGTGCATTACAAAAAGCAATCAGAAGCGTTTGCGTAGCTGATAAATCCTCTAGTTGACGCCAAGCAGCGTGTCACGTTGATCGTCTCCAATCGAGTTCTATATTTCCAGGCCAAAATCGGAGTTCGGCAGTGGAAAACTGTGCAGATCGGACATGCTAATTACTTGAGAGCAGACTCCATGAGAAACAGACTTTATCCAATGCTTTCCCCATTCTGAATTTAAGGCATTGAATACAGCAAGTCGGTGACGCGCTGAAACTCGGATTCGGTATACGCAATCTGAAATCAGAAACTCACCTTTTCTTACGTAAAATGTCTTTCCAACGCATCGTTTTCCTACGCGAGCAAGCAGAATGTCACCTGCTCTTGCGCTGTTAAAGCGCTTGTGTTTTGCGCCGATTTGCCGGTCCTGATTGCAAGGCGACTTCATCCTAAAATTAGTGGTGTGAAAGTAGGGCTGCCTTGTACGCTGTAATTCAGCATGGGTTAGGGATCCTCTGGATAAGTCAATCAATATTTGAGATAGTGCTATTGTATCACGTTGTGAATATTTATGTTTCCAAGCATGATATTCAAACGCCATACTGTGAACCAACTCGGACTTGTTAACAGTAATTTGATCGTCGCATATTCCCTTTGAATTTGTTTTAAATATGGGCACGATGTTGTCAGATTCTCCACTTTTTTCAACAAACAGGATATGAGTGCGAGCTTCGGTCTTCAAAAAAACCTGATCTGGTAGTTGGATGATGCACTTAACTTTATGGTTATTCAGTAGCGATGATCTGAATAGCTCAAATTCGTGCCCTGATATTAGGCTATCGGGTAGGATTATTCCAAGTTCCCCATGCGGTCTAAGCAACCTTAGATTTTGCGCTAAGAATAGTATATCAGAAGTGATTTGTTTAAGTCGGAGGCATTCTCCAAGATTGGCGCTACATAAAAGCCTAGAGAATCTCTCCTTATTTTTGATTTTTAAGTACGGGGGATTACATATGGCAACATCAATTGATCCCTTTTCAATACCCAGTTCGTTGTGTATTTCCAGTGATAGGCCACTTCGTCTTGCAATCTTAATTAGAGGAAACTCATTGTTAATCTTCGCAATACTTATTTTGTCAATATCAGCGCCGTAATATCTTGCATTTATCCATCTTTCTAGCGCTGATTTTGATAACGATCCGGTACCAATTCCAAGATCTATTACTGTTTTTGGATTGTCCTGCCCAATTGTCCTAACCAAAAGATCCGAAAAAACAGTTTCTGTATAAAATCTTCCAAATTTATCCATGTTTATTTTACCATAGCCTTAAATAAATGCCAATTCGCAATATCGCCTGTTCTGCCGGGCTTTTTGATTGGATGATCGTAAAGTATTCCAATGTTGTCCTTCTCGATCGCAAATAGCGCTATTCCAATCGCTAGAGGTTTTGTTCCAATGGGTGCTATAAATAATTGCTCACTTGCTTCTAGCCCGTTATGGACAGAAATTAACAAATCGTAAGCCGCCAATGGGTTTGTCGCTCCTGCAAAATGAATGCCTCCGGTAAGGTTCCGCTCGCTAATGACTGCAATGTTGTTTGTGAATGAGTCAATCTCCCATCCTGGGTTGAATGCCGGTACTCCAAACACAATCGATGCATTCTTTGAAAGTATCCAAGGACAATCCTCAAGTGCCTTTTCTAATCTTGATGACTCGTATCCTGCAAAAAAGATAACTTTTTGATTTACATTATCCAAAAGGATAAGTGAATAACCAGGAATGGCTTGATAACCGGGAACTTCGCCTGAAAGATCAAAATCGCGTCTATGCAAAACCAAGCTTTTCCTCTCTCGTCGATATTCCTTCGGTTCTATGTACAGGTAGCTTACTTCGTTACCATTACTTTTCAATAGTGCTGAACTTATCAGCAATATTTCAACAAACCCTAGGGTTGTGCTTTCAATGAGCACACTTTTCCCAGTCATGTCTTGGAAGGCCTCATCAGCATCGTCGACGTCATACGTATGGTTGTCCAGCTTGAACCTAAACTCTTGCTGTAACACAGTCATATGGATAACCTTCTTAACCTTCTGCTGCACGAATCCGGTTGCCGCGTAACCCCTGTCATCAAGTGGACTTCCTATAATCCCAATATCCCATTCATCAATATCCAACCCCGAGCTATCTCTGCTTTGCTGCATCAATATCTTCATTTGGCAAGATTAAGTTCTGAAAACAATGATTGTGTACCATTGCTAGTCTCAACCTCCCATTTTGAAATGTAGTTTTTCAGGAGCCGCTCATAGTCGTTGACCGATCCATCAATTAGATTCCTAAAATCTTGCGAGCTGATTGTCAGCTTGCGGCCTTTCCTGTAGCTAATTTTGAAGTATGGCGCATAAATTGGATTCAGAATGTATTCAGTAGTTTCCGAATCAAGCGGTGATTTGTCCTTTGTGGAGGGGGCCTCAAAAATAACGGACCATTTGATGGCTTCTGCTAAAAATTGCTGATGTTCATCCGACAATGGCTGAGTGTTTATAACAATTGAGAAATGCGTCGGCTCTGGTTCACTTTGTGTTTTGCGTCTATGCCCATGGTTGAATAGTCCCCCAAGTCGCAAGACAAAGGTGTGAAGTCTATTACCATAACGTCCAAAATTTCTTATTTCGCCAAGGAACGACGTGCTCGTTTGCTTAGCCGCCGCACTCTGATGCTTCTGAAGAATTTTTATAGAGTTTGAATTAATAACGTCGGCGTTTGCAATTGACCTATGACACAATTCGAGCAAATACCTTATGTTTCCATTTGCCATCTGGCAAAACGTCTTAAAGCCCGAGTAAATTGGACAAATTCGATTTAGTGGTTCATAAAGCAGTAATAGACAACCTACGAAAAAATTGTGTGTCCAGCCACGTTTCCCTGTGAAGTGATTTTCAAGTCCCTTTAGTTGATTCTCAAGTTGTGATAAAATATCCTCTGGCCTTTCTCTCTTTCTATAAAGAAGGGCTGGAACAATAATGACGGACTCTGGTATTTTGTCCTTCATAAACTTTGATACACTGATTTTTGAGTTTCTATATGATAGTGCCGCGGAAATTTGGGATTTTAGTCTATCCTTTAGTGGTTTGTCTTTGAAGACATCTTTCGCAAGCTGTGCTTGCGAAAATCCGGGAAACATTTTTTGTGCGCAAGCAATTAGTTTGGTTTTGTAGTCGGTGTTGTTTCGGAACTCTAATTTGTCTACATCTCTAAGATCAGCAGGAACAATTGGAAGATCACGGACTCCATTCTTTGAAAGTCTTAGAAATAGGATCTCGGCGGCAAAAGAGTCAAAAGCATTTTCATCGACGTAGAATTTCTCAAGGTCAAAATCTCTATAGTCGTTTATAGCAACCAGCGACTCATTTCCAATTGTTTGCCGTTCATTAAATGAACTTCTTTTCATGGCTAGATTGAATATGAGCGGCATCTCGCTATGTTTCAACCAAGTATTGACAATTCGCTGTTGTTCTGGCAAAAGGTTCTCATATTCATCCAAATAGACAAAATAGTTGGCATTTTCAAGAACTGTAAATTGCTCCTTGATCTGACTAATGATGACTTTGATAAAAGATGTTGGAAGGAATACTGGGTCAGGAATTTTCCTCACGTTGTTTAACCAAGTTTGAAATTGCCAAAGCCGGTCTGTTAGATGCCTTTCGCAATCCCCGGCCGTCGTCGGCATGCCTGGGTCAAAGTTTCTCAACGCAGCAAGGTCGAGTTTATTGATATCATCTTGTCCTAGTCCCTCAAAGGAAGACTTTGCTATCGTGTTTAGGCTTTTGAATATTTCTATTCCAATCAACAATGAGGCTAGATGGCTAAACGCATTTATCCAAGTGTCGTCTGACAGGCTACGCTTGGTCATCATACTTGCAAAATGTGTATCGACTCGCCAATATATGCCTATGTGATAAATCGTATCAGAAGGAATTTGACTTCTATTTGGTGAGAACTGGCTATTGTGGGATAGGTACTTAAGTAACATAGTCTTACCGCAGCCGCGACCTCCGACTATAACGCGTGGCTTTTTTGCTATGAGAAGATCAAGTTTTTTATAAAACGGTGGAATTACAAAATCCTCCCAAAGATCATTGCCTTGCTCTTCTGCTCGATTTTGCGACAGCGCTCCTTCTATGCTTTGATTCTTATTCATTACTCAACGAATAAAAAGTTGATTCCATTTTTTTCTGTGATGAAGAATCCTAATCGAATTATTGGGAACTCCATGCTCAAAAGAGTATGCAATATCCAGAACGAATCGGTCCGCGTTTTTGCCCTTTATTTTCCTTCGCTGAAGCATATTTTTGTAGAACGCTCGGGCAGCCTCTGGCGTATTGGTTCCATCATCAAAGCATGAGCGAAACACTTCCGAATCAACTGTTAGGAGTTCGGCCGTAACAACTTTTACATCCGGAAATTTACTGTTGATAAATTTGACACCGGTTTCGTGAGCTGCAAGAGGCGCGTATACAATGTAAATCTCTCGCGAAAGATTGCCAAGTGCCATGGCATCGGCCACTTTCTTGAATTGTTCGCCGGTACCCAAGAAATCGTCTATAAAAACCAATACCTTTAGACCTGATCGAACTAGTTTTTTTACTCGATTGGGATTGACGATCCACTTTTTGTTGCAATACCCCATCGTTCTAATCAATCGACTCATCGCAAAGCCGCTCTGGGTTGGATCATCGTCGTTAATGATTGGTACAAAACGGAGGTTTGGATCGATATCACCGTTTAACGATTCAAAAAAATCTGAAGTTGAAATTCCTGGAGGTATCACTCTGAATAGATCTGGCAAACTCCTTGTCAGCAGTTGATAGATCATCGAGCTGGTTTGTTCCTTCGATCGATATATCAAATTATCAAGTATGCACGCAGCGAAATACTTTTCTTCTTCAGAAACAAAATTATTAAGCCATAAACGGAGCGTGTTTTTATCGATACCTGACCATATATGGCTCGAGATAAAATTGTTGCATCTTTCTTTTACTAAATTGACGTAAGTCAATCCATTTTCTGGAACTTGAAAAGTTAAGCTTGCCACTGATTGGACATTTAGAGCATAATATACCGAATTTGGTGAAGCTAGATATAGTTTCCCCTAGCCAAAAGTGTAATTTCTATTTTGGAAGCTCAGTAAACTGAGATCTATAGTGGGCAAGTCATTTCGTGATCGGACACCTGGTTTACTACATGCTAGTGATCAGCGTCATACCCTCGAGTCATTCTTTGATGGAGGATTTACTTTTATTCAAAACGTTTGTAAATTCACTCCCACGTTACGAATTGAACCAAGTGAATCTATTTGTAAAGGTGGGAATTCGGGAAAGAGAATATCTATCTGTTACAAAAAATTGATATCCAACGCGTAGGGTGGGGTTACAAACTCCCTCCTCGACCAAGTTGATTTATCAAATGCTCCTTCCTCGACTTTTTTTCCTTCTTATTTTGTCTAGCTCATCAATATCCGACTGATCAGTTTTTCTGTTCACCGCGCGTTTATTAATAATCAAGTCATCGTATGAAAGTATGCGAAGGATGACACCATCGAGGTCTAAAGATTCCGCTTTTGCTCTACTTTCGCGATAAGAATCCAAGCCGTTCATTACCGGAAGAAAATCTGTATGAAAATCCTTATGCGGAATTTTGAGGAAGGTTTTCTGTTTATCAAATATCAAATTTTTTAGATCGTTTGTGTCAACATTGAGTTCATCAAGAGCATCAAGGATCTTGTGATAGTTTTCGATTGTCGGGTTGTACCAAAAATCCAAGTCGACCTTCAGTTCCTCTTTATAGTTACTAATTCCAGATCCACGAATGTATCCATAATGATTAACAGCGGCCCCGCCAACAACAAGGAAGTCGACATTGTGGGAATTGAGGGCTGTACAAACCTTAACTAGGTATGGCCGGACCTCATTACTTATCATCTCGCTTAGATTTGATCGGGGCTGAATTGGGTTTGCTTTTTTTGCCCGGATTATAGAAAATACTAATCAATGCCTTTGAAACTGATTGTCTTTTTCTAAGAGGCATATCATTCATCAACTTCTTTTCCAGAAGCTCCTTTTCTTGAAAACTATGATATACAATCGGTTTGATCATGATCGTTTAACGAATTCTTACAAGGCATTAGTTTCCCCAAAAATCGGCTTTTTTAAGCTTTTTTGCAATTCAAGCTCCGTATGCTTTCTCGGATTTGTCGTTTGCATCAATTTCGGATTCAAGCTTATTCCTAAGCGCCTTCATATCATCACTGACTTTTCTGTCCAATATTTTCGCATAGTGCTGAGTGGTTTTAAGATTCCTGTGCCCAAGCATCTTGCCTACAGTCTCAATGGGTACGCCATTGCTTAGTGTTATGGTCGTAGCAAAGGTATGTCTTGCAGTGTGGAATGTCATTTTTTTGCTTAAGCCGCAGAGGTCTGCTATTTCCTTCAAATATGCATTCATCTTTTGATTGCTGGGCGTTGGCAATAACACATCCTTATTGATACACAACGGGTTGTTCTCATGCTTTTGTAGAATTTTCGATGCAGGTTTCAGCAAGGGTATCCTTGATGATGTCTCGGTTTTTTTTCGTTGAGTGAAAACCCACTTCTGCCCATCCACACCAGTGGCGACCTCACTTCGTTTAAGCTTTTTCACGTCGGCATATGCGAGACCAGTATAACAACTAAATAAGAATATGTCACGAACGACAGACAGGCGATCTGTTGGAAATATCTTTGTAGTTATCAGGTCAATTTCTTCCTGTGAAAGAATCTCACGAATCACATCGCGTTTATTCATCTTATATCCTATGAAAGGATCTTTCTGCAGCCACGCGTTCTTCAGGCAAATGTTAATTATCTTTTTAAGATTGCTGATGTATTTGACGGAAGTATTATGGCTGCAATTACGAACTGACTTTAGCCAGAATTCCAACTCTGTAGCAAACTCAAAATTTAGATCAACAATATTGATGTCAGAAGTTTTGAATTTCCATTGAAGAAAAGTTACGGTGTGGCTCAATGCAGTTTCATAACGCTCCAATGTGCCAGGAGCGACATCTTTGTTGATAAGCTGTTTTAATTTTTCATTGTGATCGCGGAATACTTCTATCAGCATTTTTGTCTTGGCATGTTTGCCCTCAAGTCGTAGTCGGAGACTGTCAATAGTCACATCTTCTTTATCGGCGATGAGTTGCCGCTGTGCTTCATATACTCTCATCTGAAGTGTGTCAAGATGGGCATTCAATGAGCGTGCATCTTCTTTTGTACCGATGGCTCTTTCCGCGACGGCATTCCAGCGTGATGGGTCCCACTTACGCTGCGTCGAAATTTCTGCGCGCTTACACGCAACACTGATTCGCATATAAATAGGCAATGCATTTTTAATGTACTTCTTTGGTTTCTTGAAGTAGAAAAGCAAATTGAATCTGTTGTTCATAACGATGATGGTTAAGCATTGATAAATCTATTCCTGCAGCCATCCTTAATCAAGATGTTCAACCGTTGAACCAGTTGGTATCCAATTCGTTATGAGAAATCTGGTGAGTACTTTTTCGATCTTGGGAGTACTCACCAGATCACTCACCAAAAATCTGAGATTTGGTGAATAATTTGAGTAGCCCTAAAACAACAAAACCTGCAAATTCATACGATTTTGCAGGTTTTATACTTTTTGATACTGTTACTCGCAGAGGAGGAGGGATTCGAACCCCCGGAACCTTGCGGTTCAACGGTTTTCAAGACCGCCGCATTCGACCGCTCTGCCACTCCTCTGTGTGTTGCGGTGCATTTTGGGAGTGCAAATGTATACCATTATCGGTTTTTGCCAAAACCGCGTGCATTCTTTTTATTTCAGTGCTTCTGGAGCGGCTCTAAAGAATTTTGGAAATTTAAATTCAACCGTCACAACTTCCCACGGCGAACGAGGCCCGCACGAATCCCACTTCTCCCGTATCAAATATGCCGGTGATGGAATGGTCGCCATCAGCAACGAATTGTACCCTCGCGACTAATTACCAAAAGCGTTCTGATCGTGCTTACCACGTCGTAAGTATGTCCGTAGTGCGTATTAAGAAAATATGTTATTTGACTCGTTGTGAATAGTCTTGATTCTTTGCATCAATTTTCATTTTTTCTGCCGGCATGTTTATCACCGTGGTCGAGACATGGCTAACACCGGAAGTGAAAGATTCATAGTTGATTTGTCCATCAATGGGATCTTTGCCGAGTAGACTCTTAAATTCCTTATACTTGAAAAGATTGGTCTTGGGATCGACGTGTACAGTAAGCTTATCACCTTTCATGTAGACATCTTCCGCAGTAGCTACTAATGTGCCATCATCCTTTTCTGAAAGTACTGCTTTACCGAAAAAATCCAGCAGCTGGCCTTTTGTCATATAAGCATATTGAATAGACAGTTCCAGTGCCTTGCTAACGTATTCCATTTTATCTTCAGCTGCATTTTGCTGCACCTTTCCCCTCAGACCAGGCTTTTGTTTAGTCGTGCTTTGCGCATCTACAACCTTCGGCTCCAGCTTTCCTTCAGCATTAAAACTAAATTCACTAAACACTGTTGCCTTCAATTGACCATCTATGTAGGCCTCTGATTTTCTTTTCCACAGATAGGCCTTTAGTGCTTGCAGGTTAGCCTCTTCTGCTTTGCTAATTTTAAGCGAAAGGGCATCCCTATCGATCTGCGCATGTGTATTGGCGGCAAAAGAGGTTAGCACAACACAAAGTGTAAGCAACAGGGCAGGATTCTTTTTTGAAGTTGTTTTCATAATTCGTTATTTTATTCAACAGTCAACTATAGGTCTGTTTTAATTTAATAATCCATATTCATAGAGGACCATTTCTCCACAGAGTTAGGATTTGGTACATTCAAAAGTAGGTCAATAGCGGATTGCGATACTATTTTGTGCCCGATATAAATTTGTTATTAAGAACTGAAATCCACCTGTACCTATCTTATGTTGGCGAAACCTTCGAACCCCAGGCATGTCGGAAAGCGAGAATGCAGTCCCCGAATTCAGACGCGACGAAACCGGACTCTGTCGTAATCGTGCCGATATAAACCTGTTTAGCGCCTCGACTTTCTTTTCCATACATCCGATAAATAAGAGATCCAGATGGAATCTCGGCGAGGATTGATCGAAAATCATCCGTAGAGGCAGGATCATTGTGAACATCTTCCCCATCATAGAGATAAACAGTTTCCGGGGCACGCGGGCGCTCCACGACGCTGCCGTCGTCAGTAACCTTTGCCAGGTGATCCACAAGTTGCATTTCGATCGGATTCGATATTTTGGAAAGCCAGAATTTCAAAACCGGTAACATGAGAGTGTTCGGAAATGTGATTGGGTTCAACGTGTGATTTGTAGGTGCCCGTTCGAAGAAATCCCGACTTGCTTGCGTATCCAGAGATTGATGCAGAAGGAGGTTCTCGGAGGGATGTGCTCCATCGAGAAGAAACTTGATGGCAACCGCTGGACTATAATTTGGCATTCCAACGGCGAGTGAGGCCCTAATAAACCCTAGCCCTCCCGTGGCAAATATGCCAGTGAAAGGATGGTGGCCATCCGCAATGAATTGTATCTTCGCGACAGTTCCGTATGCATGAAAGGCTTTCATGCGCGGTGGGCGCACATCGTCGTCCTGGACGAATGATTTTCGCAGAAAGGCACGATTGATCAGCCTTTTCATCAACTGAAAGTTAGTTGTGCGCATCGAACCCAGGTGTTTATAGGGCGATTGGGAAATAAAATGCCAGAGCGTTTCTTGCTTCTGTCTGGCCGAAGCGCGAAGGAAATCGGGCGAAGTGACGGCTTCTAACGCTGCAAAATATTGCTCCTCCGTGCATAAGATGTCGGTCTTTATCGTAACCATAGTTTAGTCTTATTTATATTTTATTCATTAAGAAATTTTGGCGATCCACTTCATCGCAGTTATGCTGGGCATAAAAAAATAGCCCGCTGCCTGCGTGGTCACGAACCTTGAGAATCCAGTAATCTTAAGTGGAGGACCACTGGCTTGGGGAATTTCAAGAATACTCTGTAACGACGTATTGGCACTGACGATCGCGTCTTTGGATTTTGGATTCAGCCTAACTCTTCCGGCGAACTCACCCGACTCGCTCCACTCTTTCAAGACGAACTCGTACTGGTTTTCGATGTAGGTGTTGACGAAAAATCCCAGAAGGCCGCGGTCAATACCATCATAAGGAAGCTTGGGATCGTACTTAGGACCGTAGGGCATACCGCGACGAATTAGGCGGTGTGAATTATTACTACCACCCGGAGTGCCCTGGCCCGCGACCACCTGTCCTCTTGGGTTGTGGCGGCGAATGTGCGCCCCGACCGGACAACGCAACCCACGGGGATCGCCCGACCCATCGCTATTTACATATTCGAAGTTATTCAATTCTTCAGGCGTGATGGCAACGGTAGGGGTATCTGTATCCGGAGAAAGCGCCAGAGGAATGCCGTTGCGCCAACGGCCACATATCTTGGCAGCCAGCAATTCCGGGTCGATACGGTCTTTATTTGATTGAAGAAAGTTCTCGAAGGCGACAACGTCTTGCTTCATCATTTTGAACACGCCAAAACTCCCATTTTTCCAGAATTCCGAAGGTTTGGGTAAATGGTAATTTTCTGCATCTTCCGAAAGAACAAAGAGCCACGGCTCGCAGGCTTGCTGATGATCAGGCGCGACGGGTTCCGGTCCGCCGATAATACGCGGAGTAATTGTAAGGCCATCAGTGTAGCCAAAGTGAACTTTAGGGACGTGTGTAGGTTTGCCATCAATCATTTCCGTCATGGCCGCGCCTTCGGTTTGCCACAGCAGTTGAAAGGCGTTGCCTTCCTTAAACAATGTGGTTAGCCGGTAACTGTAGTTTCCCAGTAACTCCTTATTTAAGGAGTACTGCCAAATTTACTTTTTGTTCGATCTCTTCACTGATTTGATAAAATGAATAGCTTTTTTTCTCCCGGGTAAGTTGCACCTGGAACATACCTTCCTGAGCATGTTTGATTAACAAAAGGAGATAGTCTGGGTCGAGGTTCTTTATCTCGCTGACCTCGCCTAAAAAATCATCCACCTTCTTATTGTGAAGCTTGACAAGTTCCGCACAATACTTTT
>Ga0193738_1000614_pt1 | contig 16954 bp, 21 predicted proteins | sample L2a1metaG_FD_144927 | JGI IMG/M metagenome (GOLD analysis project Ga0193738, IMG submission 144927) | Soil microbial communities from a riparian zone of the East river system, Colorado, United States - L2a1 | ecosystem: Environmental > Terrestrial > Soil > Riparian zone | place: USA: East River...
ACAAGCCAACGGATTGATATTGTTTTTCCAATCAAGCATTCCCCATTTCCAACTATCGTAAGCAGGTATATAATGACTCTTACCCCAATCCATCCAACCCTGGTATTGCCCGTTATGAATAGTAAGGATGGTTGGTATTTGGCTTAAATGTCTGAATGCATAACAGAATTTGATCATGAAAGGAATTAAGCCAGCATGGTGATCATGTACGTGGATCACATCGGGCAAATGCTGCCATTTACTCAGCCAATCACAAATAGCGATTTGAAACGCAGTGAATCTTTCGGTGTCGTCATCATAACCATAGATTTTTTCCCGGTCAAGCAACCCATTTATATCAACGAGGTAAAGGTCAAAGCCAAGTTTGTTTGTTTTCTCCCTGATCACACTGTAATGAAACCATTTGGTTCCGAGGTACTGACTTCCTTCATGTACCAGTTCCCAATCGTTGTTATACAAAAATTTTGTACGATACATGGGCATTATAACTTTTGCCACATGCCCAAGCTTATTCTGATATTTAGGCAGGGCTCCTACCACATCGCCCAGACCGCCGGCTTTGGCCACAGGATAACATTCCGCTGATATATGAATTATTTCCATGAAAATTACATACCTGTTTTATACCCTTTTATAGAATAATAAAGTATATAAAGATAGCAGGGTATCATCAACCAGTAACCCATTTGTTTAGAATCAAAAGCGTTTGAGAGCATACCATACAAAGGCGGAAGAACTGCACCACCTACAATTCCCATAATGAGGAGTGCCGCACCTATTTTTGTAAACCTGCCTAAACCATCAATGGCGAGCGGCCAGATCGCAGGCCACATTACCGCATTTGAAAACCCTAACAAGGCAAAACAAACAATAGCTGTGATGCCACTGGTAAATATTGCCAATAGAACAAGAAGAATACTAAGCACGGAGCTTCCTACCAACGCTTTTCGTTGTGAAATATATTTAGGAATACAAATAATTCCAGTAACATAGCCCAGTAATAATCCATAACCAGTATAAGATGCAAAGGTGGATGCTTTTTCTAACGGGAACCCAAGCGCTTCACCAAACCCCGCAAAAGTATCATAACTGATCACTTCAGCTCCGACATAAAAGAAAATCGCAATCGCTCCAAGTACCAGGTGTGGAAATTGAAACACACTTGTTTTGCCTTTGCGATGGAATGTATCTTTTTCCTCTTCTTCATTTATGTCAGGCAGGTGCAGAAAATAAATAATGACTGCAAGTATTGTCAGCACTATGGCAATAGTGATGTATGGATTAACAACCCGTGATGCCAATGTATCCAATTCTGCATTCTTTTCTGTAGCAGATAAAGTAAGCAGTTTTGCTTTCAACGCATCTACATCTTTTAACACAATACCACCAAGGATAAATACAGCGAGGATACCGGCTGTTTTATTACAAATGCCCATAATGCTTATACGTTGTGCAGCGCTTTCGAGCGGGCCAAGTACGGTGACATATGGGTTGGAAGCAGTTTGCAGTAAAGCAAGGCCAGTACCAATAATAAATAACCCTGTTAAAAACAAAGAATAACTGCGTGAGTCCGCCGCAGGTATAAAGAGCAAAGCGCCGACAGCCATTACCAAAAGTCCTAATGACATCCCTTTTTTAAAACCTGTCCATTTTAAAATGGCAGATGAAGGGATCGCCATAATAAAATAAGCTGCGAAAAAGGCGGTAGCAACTAGAAAAGATTGTGTGTCGGTAAGTTCACAGGCAATTTTTAAATAAGGTATTAGTTGGCTATTGGCCCATGTTACAAAACCGAAAATAAAGAATAGTGCTCCAATAATGATCAGGGGAAAAACATAGCTCCTCTGCAGGTGATTCATAGGCGCAGTACTGTTGGCTGTTTGGATCGTCATCGATTTGAATTTTAAATAAACATACCTGAATTTTTTCAAATCTATGTTGCAGAGCCAGGTTTTTTGCAGGAGAAGATAAAGAACCATTTCGCTAACAAAAATTGTTTATTTTCATCACCTGATTATTCACCAAAACGATTGCATTATGGCAACAGCAATGGGACCTTCTAAACCAGTAGCACCGCCTTCAACTGGTTTTATCCCGACTAATTATGGAGCTCTTAGTACTTTAGTTCTTGTATTCTTTTTCTGGGGATTTATTGCTTCTGGCAATAGTGTATTCATCCCTTTTTGTAAACATTATTTTAATCTCGACCAGTTTCAAAGCCAGTTAGTGGACTTTGCTTTTTACACTGCTTATTACATTGGAGCTTTGGGACTTTTTATGTATGGAGCATTTGGAGGAAAAGATCTTGTTGCAAAATGGGGATATAAAAGAAGTATTGTATACGGTTTACTATTTTCTGCAATAGGAGCCGCCGCTATGATCATTGCTGTAAATGCAAACACTTTTGCAGGAATGCTGGCCGGCCTTTTTATTGTTGCTCTTGGCTTTTCATTGCAGCAAACAGCCGCTCAGCCTTTTGCTATTGCCTTGGGTGATCCTTCAACCGGTATGGGTCGTGTAAATCTTGGAGGTGGTGTAAATTCTTTTGGAACCACCATTGGCCCTATCGTAGTTGCCTTTGCCTTATTTGGAACTACCGCTGCAATAACCGATGAAAAAATTGCATCATTAGGTCTCAGCAAGGTCATTATTTTATATACCTGTGTGGGTGCGTTGTTTATTGGAGCAGCCGCACTATTCTTTTTTTCAAAGAAAGTTCCTGCTGGTATCTCAACTGAAAAAACTGAAAATGCAAATAAAGCTTTGTATTCTTTATTAATAATGACAGGCTTGCTGATCGTTATGTTTGTTCCTGTTTTTAATAGCTATAAAACAGACCCTGCTACTCTAACAGATATTCAAAAACATGATTTGGAAACCTACAGGATGAAATGGTTATTAGGCGCATTGGTGGTGGTGGTTGCCGCTCTTTTGCTTTCAAATTTAAGTGCAAGGAAAAAACCTGAGGGATGGGGCGCCATGCGTTATCCTCAACTTGTATTGGGCATGCTTGGCATTTTTGTATATGTAGGTGTTGAAGTTACCATCGTAAGTAATCTGGCCGAACTTTTAAAACAACCGGATTTTGGTGGATACCAATCATCAGAAGTGGCGCCATTTATTTCAATGTATTGGGGAAGTTTGATGATCGGGCGATGGGTAGGCGCAATCTCTGTGTTCAATTTAAAAAAGACAACACAGCAGTTAATGATGTTTGTAGTACCACTGGTAGCATTTGGTATTATTATTGGCGTCAGCGCTATTTCACAATATGATGTAACCCCCTTGTATTATTATATATTATGTGTGTTTATTCAAATGGGAGCTTTCTATATCAGTAAGAATAAACCTGCTAGAACACTTTTGATCTTTTCATTACTGGGTGTTATTGCTATGCTGTTGGGGATTTTCACAACTGGCAAGGTGGCCATATATGCTTTCTTAAGTGGTGGATTATTCTGTTCCATTATGTGGCCGGCCATTTTCAATTTATCAATTTTAGGTTTGGGCAAATACACAACACAGGGTTCTGCCTTTTTAATTATGATGATACTTGGTGGTGGCATTATTCCACCATTACAAGGTAAAATAGCAGATTATGTACAATCTAAAAACCCTGATCTTATAGGTTATGGTATTCATCAATCATATTGGATAGCTGTCTTATGTTTTGCTTACCTCGCAGTTTTTGCATTTGCTGTAAAAGGTATTTTGAGAAAACAAGGCATCGATTATGAAAGCACCGCAGATGAAGACCTGGCTTCATCAGAAACATCCCCTGAAGGTGCTCTGGATGTCACAAAAAATAAAGCATAAGTTGATTAAAAATAACTCCCATGGCTAAGAAAAAAGCTGCGTTGATAACTCCACCTTCGGTTACCCAACTTGCCATAGGAATTGATATTGGCGGCACGGGTACCAAGTTTGGAATTGTAGATCGCGATGGCAACGTGCTTTTCTCAGGTGAAATGTCAACCAAAAAACACAAAACGGTTGATACTTTCATTGTTGAGTTGCATGAAGTAATTAGCGAGGTAATTGAAAAAGCAGGAGGAACAGGAAGAATGAAAGGGATCGGCGTTGGTGCACCTAATGGAAACTATTATACAGGCACGATCGAATATGCACCAAATCTTCCCTGGCAAGGAATTATTCCACTGGCAAAACTGATCTCTAACAAATTCCAATTACCGGTTACTCTCACCAATGATGCCAATGCTGCTGCTATTGGCGAAATGATGTATGGCGCTGCAAAGGGCATGAAAGATTTTATAATGATCACTCTTGGTACTGGTGTTGGCAGTGGCATCGTGGCAAATGGCACTCTTATTTATGGACATGATGGTTTTGCCGGTGAATTGGGGCATACAATTGTAATTCCTGATGGCCGTATTCATGCTGGTACCGGGAAAAAAGGCTCATTGGAAAGTTATGCATCTGCAACCGGGTTACGATTGACCGCCATTGAATTTCTTGAAAAAAATAAAAAACAAAGCCTGCTCAAAAAAGTTCCTGCGGACTTGTTGGATTCAAAAGCGGTCTACGATGCAGCTATTATGGGAGATGAATTGGCAAAAGAAATTTTTAATTATACAGGAAAGATCTTAGGTATTTCATTAGCAAATGCAATAATGACGACAAGCCCCGAAGCGATCATTTTATTTGGAGGACTTACAAAAGCTGGTGATTTTATATTAAAGCCCACGCGGGAAAGTATGGAAGAAAACCTGATCAAAGTATTCCAGGGAAAAGTAAAAATTCTTATCAGTCATTTAAGAGAAGCACATGCAGCAATTCTTGGTGCAAGTGCATTGGTGTGGGAGAAAGAGTAACTACTTGCGAGACCCGCCCTAGTTATCCTCATCTATAAAAAATCTGGAAGCGGGTCGAAGCAATCTCCACAGTTAGCTCAAAACAAATTCAGGAGTTCACTTCGTCGCTTTGCTCCTCGTGAGTATCATAAAGACAGCAGGAACTGCCCTTTGCCCTGCAGCATCGGATGGCTTGATGGTTTCCTTTCCATTTACCAGCATACAGCTGCTGCCGCCACCATCAAGATTTAATGCCTCCCAGCATCCGAGGTCTTTTAGAATTTGGGCTTCTTGTCCAAGAGTCGCACCATGAGCAGCTGTATTTCTTCCTTCAACCATTAAAATAATAAGCTTACCATCTTTTGTATAGCCCATTGCAGTTCGGGGATGTTTGTCGTTAATTGCATTGCCTGCAAATTTCAATTCCTCATTATTTGTGATTCTTATTTCGCCGTTTTGAAGAAGCACAGGGCCTCCTCCTACTGCCGTTATCATTTTCCATCTGTCTTTTATACCCCTTCGTTTTTCCAATTTAGGCAGGTGATGAAGTTCCGGAGCAAACGAAAATTTTGATATCCATGAATTACTATCTTTTAGTAGTTCAGGATTTGTTTCAAAAGCTACAGGATATTTCATTGCCGTATCTGCAAATAACCAAGCAATGTCAGCTTTCCTACTCTTTGAAATACCAATTGCACTGCCGGTGGGATGCCGGTAAGTCAATGTATCTTTTCCACGCCCCGCTATAGTATGAATGCCATACCCAACCATCTTTCCATTTTTGATCACCACATTCAAATTTTGATTGGTAGCGAATGAAAAGAAAGTACAATTGACAACAACAAGCGGTTGCTCATTCTTTTGATAAAACTGTGTTGGGGTAAATCGCCTTCCAAGTGTTGTATCGGCAGTAAAGTCTATTTTTTTGTCTTTCAGATCAGCGATCAAATAATAAGCCCGGAATGGTGCCGTGTCCAATGGCTCATTCGTAAAATAAACATGAATTGAAGAAGGCAATGGCTGATACAATGAGTCTACTTTTGTCCATTTGAGCTGCGCATTAAGTGCAGTTGAAGTAATTGTTAATAATGAATAATTAATAATTTTTTTTAGCTGAGGATTCATTTAATAAAAAATTATCGGATAAGCGTTGACACTCCTTTCATTTCATAAATCTTTCCTGCAATATCTTCTGCTTTTAGCATCCAAACATAAGTTCCTGTTTGTTGCTTCACTCCTCTTATCGTTCCATCCCAACCTTCACTTAAACTATTGGTAGAAAAAATCTGTTGGCCCCAACGATTATATATCCTGAAGTAATGAACTTTTTTAATACCAACATACAAACCTCTTAAAAGATCATTTTTCCCATTACCGTTTGGTGTAAATCCCGTGGGTACATAAACTGCCGAACCTTTAAACACTACAATACTTACTGAATCTTTTGCCTGGCATCCCTGCGGAGTTGTAACTGTTACGATATATGTAATATCATTTTGCAGGATCGCAGTTGGGCTCTGGCTTTGCGAATTATTAAGTCCTGTGGGTGGTGACCACAAGAAAGTCGGAGCACCGTTAAAGTTTCCATTATAATTTACATGCAATTGGAAAGGAATGTCCTTCAGTATGATCGTATCGTTGGATGCAATTGCATGTACAGATCCAATATTTATCATCTTAGTTACATCCGGAGACACACACCCGTTACTTGCCGTCGTATTTAATACTACATTCATATTCCCTGCAACTGAGAAATTGTGTACAGGATTCTGCAATGTACTTGTTGTGCCATCACCAAAATTCCAGCTCCATTGTGTGATCGTTGTAATATTATCAGTTTGCGTTCCAAAAAAATTAATGGGGACATTTAAACATCCATCTTGTCCTGTTATATTAACCCCCGGTGCCGGGTTGACCATAAAAGTTTTGGTGGCAGTATCAGATTCACAGCCCACATTTGTTTTTGCAACAAGTTTTACCGTATGCAAACCGGGCGTAGATACAATAAGCACGGGTTGTTGATTGCCTGCAACAGCATTTCCATCCAAAACCCATGACCACTGATCGATCGCCCCTACCGTATTTGTTGATTGATTGATGATACGGGCAGGTTTACCCAAACATGTATCAAATACCTGGAAATCGGCTATTGGTTTGGACCCGATGGTAATACTTTTTTTTAGCGTATCACTTATACAACCATCAAGGCCTGTGATCACTTCTTTCACCTGGTATATTCCCGGGGAAGCATATAAGTGTGGTGGCGGGTTTCGTAAATTACTTCCTGTTCCATCACCAAAATCCCAATACCATGATTGTATGGGTGCAAATGAAACAGAATTATCAGTGAAGGTAATTGGAGTGCCAAAACAAACTCCATTTGCGCCAACGTTTGTAGAAAAACCCGGATTTAACGCTGTACAAAACTGCTGCAAATTATGTGATCCACCTGTAGCTGCGGTAAATCCCCAAAAAACATTTGGATCATTATTAAAAATAGTCCCTATCATGTTCACTTGTGCTTCCACACGCAAGTGGCCATCAAAATAAGCCTTCAACCATTGTGTGGCAGGGTCCCAGGTAATTCGGAACACATGCCATAGGCAATCTTCAATATTGTCACTGCTTGATGATGCTTGTACGGGACCTGCAAGATCACTTCCATGAGTAGGATCACCATTTGCCTGGATACTTATATGATCATAAACTGGATCGTTCCGATTGATATTTTGCCAGGTATCCAAAGAAATACCAATGGAAGGTGTAATTCCGCTAAAACCCATCCCTTCCCCTGTGCTACCAATGCTTGTGCTGATCGGTTGAAGCATAAAAACGATCCCGTCCGCCCCATTAATATCCTGGCAACCAAGAAAAACATTAAAAGAAAAATCGAAGGGGTTATTGAGATTTATTTTATTAGCATTCCAAACGCTACCGGCTTGGGTAAATACTGCCGGTGTAAGCGTATAACAATTGCAATTGTCCTGTGTGGCAGCTCCATTAAGAATATACTGAGAAAATGAAAATACAGGAAGGCCAAAAAATAACAAGTACAATAATATTATAGAACTGGCCCTCCGATAAATCAATTTCATAGCCGCTAAAGATACAAACAGAATTGCTGATAAAATTATTTCAGGATCCTAAACCTTACATGCGTTACTGCGGCCGATTCAATCGATCGTATTCTTTCTAATTCAACTACGTTTGTGAGTTCATCATCAAACAGGCGGGTACCTTTTCCTAATAAAATATGTGCAAGGTGAATTTCTAATTCATCTACCAGCCCAGCCTTTATAAACTGGCGAATAATATTTGCACCCCCCATTATCCAAATATTTTTATTGCCTGCTATTGTCTTTGCTTGTTTAAGAGCTTCTTCAATTCCATCGGTAACAAAAGTGAATCCGTCAACGATCCTTTGAGCTTTGTAATGAGAAATCACCAATGCGGGCATAGGAAAAGGAGATCTGCCCTCCCATGCTTCATCAATCGCGACATCATACGTATGCCTTCCTACAATGACAGCACCTGAAGTTTCCATGACTTCATTTATCATGTTAACATCAATAGCTGTCTTTTTATCAAATATCCAATCATGCAGACGAAGACCTTGATCTCCCATTGGTAATTGAGGGCTTACGTTAATGCCGGAAATAAACCCATCCAATGACATGGCGATATCAACAACAATTTTTCCCATACGATCACTGCTTTTGTTTTTCTACATACTCTTTCAGCCCTGTACCTATAATATGAGTCCAGCCTTCCATGAAGTTTTCCTTCGCAAAATCTTTGTTGGCTGTAACAGGGAATGACTCGAGTCCTTTATGGGTAAGTTTTAATCTTGTTTTGTTTCCTTCCCGAAATAATTCAAATATTACAAATGAATTGCCTTCATACCCATCATACCGCCAACTGTAAGTAAGCTTTTTCTTTGGAATTACTTCTATCACCTTACACAGGTGTAAGAATTTTTCTCCCTGTTTCCCTTCGCCATAAAATTGAAATTCAAAGCCTGGTTCTGGTTTAAATTCAGCCAGGTCAAAATACCATTTCTCCATTTCATCTCTATCAGTTATAGCACTCCATACTTGTTCTATTGAAGCATCATAGATTCTTTCCACAATTACCGGATCGTTCATAAAATCATTTTTTTGTTAACTCATTTAAATAGTTTTCCATCCTTTCCGCGTTCTGTCTCATTCCTACATCTGCCTTAAACACTTTTATTACTTCCTGTAATTGTTCTGCAGATTCGAAAAGAGAATGTATGTTTACGAGAGTTTGATCGCCTTGTTCTTCAAATGTAACAGTCATCCGGAACTTTGGCCCTGTCACATGTTCCAAAACTAATTTCACCGGTTTCACCACTTCTTTATAAATATGTTTGTTCTTATAGTCTGTGCCATCTGGTCCATGCATTACAAACTCCCACACACCACCTGGTCTAACATCCATTATCGAGATGGTATTGGTAAAGCCTGCGGGACCCCACCAATGTTTAATATGTTCGGGACTTGTCCATGCTTTCCAAACAAGTTCTATCGGCGCTTTGACAACCCGCTTAATGCCCATCTCTCTATTTGAGAGGTCGCTATTTTTTTCTTTTAGCATGTTTTTTTGATTTAGTTGTTCTTGTATTTTTTCCATGCCTGCCGGCAGGGAGGGTTTGCAACTCATCAAGATAATTTTCCAATGCATCTAATTTTTTATTCCAGAATATTCTGTATTGTTCCACCCACTCAGACACTTCATTTAGTTTTTTAAGATTTGCTTCGCAATGGCGTTCCCTGCCTTTTTGGGTAATAACGATCAATCCGCATTCGGTTAAAATTTTTATGTGTTTTGAAATGGCGGGACGGCTGATATGAAATTTTTCGGCTACAGAATTCAAGTTCAACGTTTCATGAGCGATCATATTAATGATCTCTCTCCTTGTAGGATCAGCGATCGCCTGGAATACGTCTCGTCTCATGGTAAAATTTGCTTTTAGTAACCGATTGGTTACACAAATTTATATGAAACCATTTGGTTACGCAAAATTTTCTTTGACTTTTCCTGATGCGGGAAAATCTATGAGGAATGGGCTGCTCTAATCCAACACATTGCAATGAAAGCCAGTTGCAGAAACAAGGCCTTCTATCTCATTAATGGGAATTGAGTCACCTTTTACCCGAAGTATCTTATCACAATCGTGCAGATCGAAATTTATCATAAATGCAGGGAAACGAGTATTTAATAATTCTATTATTTTTTCTGCCTGCAATACATCATGAACATTTGTTTTGAAAATTTCTACCATACAAAAACTCATTTGTCCATCATTTTCACTGACTCATCGATTACCCGTTGCAGTTCTTTTTTTCCAGATCCGATCTCACTTACTGAATTGAAATATACCAATCTCCTATCCTTATGATCGCCTTGCAATAACGATGATCTTATTTTTACAATATTGGGATGATGAAATACAAGAATGACCTTATCCTTACTTCTCGCCGGCCCGAATGTGACAATATCTTCCTTATAATAATAACTGGGTGCATTCCATTTTATTCTTTCAGTTAATTTTGGACCAGCTCTCTTAATGAGTTTTCTTACCGCATCTATAGCTGGTTTCATTTCCGGATCTAGCTTACCCATCCATTCATTTACTTGTTCTTGTTCAGTTGGTTTTGTCTTTTTAATTTTTGCAGTCATTTTTTCAATTGACTTTTAAGTGATGCTTTCGTCTCATTTTCCTTCAACCTGTATTTTACCATTTTCTTTATTAATGCTAATGGCATTGGCTTATCAAGAGGAAATTTTATTGTTCCTTTTGATCCTTCATAGGCAGACATTTCTTTTTTCAAAGATTCAGCTCTCCAGGGCGCAGGATAAAAACTGATATGCTTTTTCCAGGCAGCAAAGTAAACAAGCATCCCGTGATACATATACCCCGGTATCTGATAGCTAATAACTTCTTTTGCTTTTGGTGCGGCCGCTTTTATTGTTTTTCGAATATCTCTTAAGGCTTTTTTAGCATGTGGATCTGCTACAGAAATGTATTCATCAACTGATGCTGCGGTTTTCATTTTTGCCATAAAACTATTTGCCTTCTGCTTTTAATTTTTTCTTCCAAAAAATATAAGAGAGTATCCCAGGCAATATCCAAATAAGCATACCGATCATAGCGGGATCAACATTCCCTTTTGCAACTGCTATGCCTGAATATACGGCACCACCCAGGTCAAAAAACAATCCTGCATAGGCCCATTCCTTAATTGTTTTATTTAATCCCGGAATTAGGATAAGGATTGAGCCTAGCAGCTTTCCAATACCTAACAGTTGAATAAAATACGCTGGATATCCTAATCCTTTGACAAAAATTTCCATCGTATTTTGGTCGAGCATTATATTGGGTATTGCAGAAAATATCATGAGCCCGGCAAATAATATTGTAAAAACCCAATAAAGAATATTGGTTGTTTTTGAAGTCATAATTGTTGGTTTCGGTTTATTAAAAAAAATTATTTAGCCGAACAATTGAACATCCATTGCACACCATACTTGTCTTTACAACTTCCAAAATAATCTCCCCAGAACATATCCTGTAGTTCCATTTCCACCTTTCCACCAGCTGATAAGGCAGTAAATAATCGCTTTGTTTCTTCGCGACTATCCGGTTCAAGATTGATATAAACGTTGTTACCAAAGCTTACATGAAATCCCATTTGCTCCGGAGCATCGGTTCCCATCAACCCCCGGTGATAGGCAATTCAACATGCATCACCATATTTTTCAATTCATCACTCATTGGCAGCCCACCGTCCTGTGGTGGTACATCGCTAAATCGCCTTACACCCGGCCCATTAAATTCAGTTTTAAAAACAGATCTATAAAAATTGAATGCATCTTCAGTATTGTTTGAAAAATTTAAATAGGTACTTACCCTTGCCATGGTCATTTGTTTTACTCCGTTTATAAATAAATTATTAGCTTTCGCAAATGGCTTTTAGTTTTTTCAAAGCCTTTGGCCATGTGTCCATAAAATAAGACTTGAATTCCTGGTTGGCGTCCATATCTACTTCCACAACTGTGTTACCGTTGCTTGATTTAAAAGTATAATTCTCCAAAGCACCCACCCAGCCTTCAACTTCAGGGCCACTGGTAATTTCTTCCTCCCCTTTTAAAGTACCAAGGTGTTCAATACTTAAAAATTTGTTGGGAATATTTTCCCTTATTTTACTCACCATACCACCAATGTTGCCGTCTTTATCTGATCCGACAAAAAGAATCTTAGAGCCCTTTTCCCAGGAACCTTTATAATATGAAGTGGGATTAAATTCAGCGGTCCATTCACGATAGGTTTTTTCATCAAGCATTTTATTATAAACTTTTTCAACAGGCGCATTTATATTTATGTCAAATTGTATCACTTCCAGGTCGGTTGCTTCAGTGTGTTTCTTAAAATTATCCATGATAGACTGCCATCCGTTTCTTTGCAATTCTATTGGATGTGTATTTTCCGCATCAAAAGTTTCAACAATTTTTGTTTCATTCCCTTTTGAAGTAAAAGTTACTTTCACTTTTCTACCGTCACTCATAGTATACTCAATCAATTCATGCTTCTTGACATGATCATATACACCGCCGAAATCAAAACTCATACTTCCATCTTTGGCCGCCATTGTAGCACTAAAGGAGCCGCCTTTACGCAGGTCATTTTCTGCCTTTAGGGTGCACCAATCATTGGAAGCATTATTCCAACGTATAATATGACGGGGGTCTGTCCAATTTTGCCAGACTTTTTCTATTGGAGCATTTACAGTTGTCTCCACTGTAACTTGAGTTGCTGCGTTAGTTGTCTTTTCCATAGTATTAATTTTTAGTGATTATTGTTTTTGAGGATTATAAAAATAACTCTATTTCATTTTTATTGATTATTAATTTTTCGAATAATTAAATATCCAGGTAACACCAAATTTATCGGTGAGTGATCCAAAAGTGGAACCCCAGAAAGATTGGTGCAATGGCTCAATAACCTTGCCATCGGAGGACAGATTACTGAAAAAAGAATTGATCTCTTCTGTACTACTACAGTTTATACAGAGATTAATGGAATTCCCCTTAACAATATTATTCCCCATCATATCTGATCCCATCAATACCAGATTTTCTTTTGTCAGGCTGCTATGCAGGATCTTTGCCCCCATTTCCGAAGGCACTCTTGCAGCCATTGGTGATTCTGAAATTTTCTGCATTACCAATTCACCTCCCAGGCATTCCTGATAAAAGGACATGGCTTCACGGCATTGGCCATTAAAGTTTAAATAGGCATTTATATGTGTCATGATCTTTTAATTAATTTTTTAAGAATTGTCTTTTAGTCTTACCATGCATCTTACATCTTTGTCATTTATGTATTCTTCGACGCAACAGCCATTAGAATCAATTCTCTCGTCAGCGAGAAGCTCCTGGAAAGACTGACCTATTTTCGGAATATCTGTCATAAAATCCTTTACGTAAATGCTGATGTATTGTCCTTTTTTGATGACAAAAGTTTCACAACCCAACTGCTCCCCTTCACCGGGATAACTTTCTTCAACCGCCGCTTTATAAATTATTTTTGAAGGAGTTCCCGGATAAGAAATGCCAAAGAATTTTCGATTCGCCGGCGATCCTATTAGTGAATGAAGTTGTTGATAGGCTGCCTGGATCCCATCAGGAAATGAAGTTGCCGTTACGTAAAAAACTTTTATATCCTCTTTTAAAAAAATTGATTCCATGGTCTAACTGTTTACCGAAACAAAACTATTGTCAGTTTTGGTAATGACGGCTGTGCAAATACGTCAATCCCAGGGGTTGTTTGCGACAACGAATCGTTTTACCTTTATGAAAACGAAAGTCGATCATGAAAAATATCGCCATACTTGTCCCGGAAACAGCAGTAATAGAAGCAGTAGCCGATCCCCGCTATATGTTTACAGCCGTAAATGAGTTTATAAAAAGCCAGGGCAAACCTGCCCTATTCAATGTTGAATTAGTTGGCCTTACCAGGGAAGTGAAACTAGCTGATGGAATATTTTCAATTCATACGGACGCAACACTTAAAACTGCTAAGAAACCGGACCTGATCATTATTCCTGCGATCAGTGGTAATCTTGAACATGCAATTAAACTGAATAAGGATTTCTTACCATGGATCGTATTTCAATACAAAAATGGCGCTGAAGCAGCAAGCCTTTGTCTTGGCGCTTTTATTCTTGCCTCCACCGGGTTACTGAATGGAAAAAATTGTTCAACGCATTGGTTATTTGCAAATGAATTCAGAAGCATGTTCACCGAAGTTAATCTTGTTGACAACAAAATTGTAACTGAACAAAATGGCCTTTATACAAGTGGCGGTGCAAATTCTTATTGGAATTTGTTGTTGCATCTTGTAGAAAAATACACCAACCGTGAACTGGCGATTCTTGCATCTAAGTTTTTTGTCTTGGATATTGACAGGAAAAGTCAATCCCCTTTCACCATGTTCATAGGACAAAAGATCCATGATGATGATGAAATAAAAAAAGCGCAGGAGTTTATTGAAAATAATTTTATGGAAAAGATCACGGTCGATGAACTCTGTTCAAAATTTGCCATTGGCCGTCGCACTTTTGAAAGAAGATTTAAAAAGGCAACAAATAACACGATCATTGAATACATTCAACGGGTAAAAATTGAATCAGCCAAAAAACAATTTGAAACAGGAAGAAAAACTGTTTCCGAAGTGATGTACGATGTTGGCTATGCCGATACAAAAGCATTTCGGGATGTATTTAAGAAAGTAACAGGCATGTCACCCCTGGATTACCGCAGTAAATACAATAAGGAAACCTCACACCTGAATTAACTGGATATTGTTACCGCATGTATCATCAAAAACAGTAAGAATTGTTGGCCCCATTTGTGTTGGCTTCATGCTGAATTTTACCCCCAATTTTTCCAATCGTTCAAATTCGCTTTGAACATTGTCGACATGAAACATAGTTAACGGTATACCCGCATCCTTTAAAGCTTTCTGATAAACTTTTGCAGGGGCAAAACCCATTGGCTCAAGAACCACTTCCACCCCATCAGGTTCTTCTTTTGAAACCACGGTCAGCCAACTGTATTCGCCCATTGGCACATCTGTCTTTTTTATAAACCCAAGTATCCCGGTATAAAATTTCAATGCCTTTTTCTGGTCATCAACTAAAACGCTGATCCATCTTGCTTTCATATAAATTGCTTTTAATAGTAAATGTTTCAGCAAAAATGATAAATGAAACCGAATAATCGCTATCCAAAATTGCTCTTTTTATTTTGGTAAGCTAGCGGAGTAAGACCAGTCATTCTTTTGAACAGACTTATGAATGATGGTTTGCTTTTAAAGCCAATTGCATTACAAACCTCCTCTATATTTTTTCCTTTTAGTAATATCTTTTTAGCCATTTCTATTCGCACTCCCTGAAGGTATTGGTTAGGAGTATGTCCATAATATCTTTTAAATACACGAATAAAATGAAATTTAGAAACTAAGGCTTTGCCGGCGATCTTATCAAGATTGATATCTTCTGAAAAATACTTGTCGATATAAAGTTTGGCGGCTTTGATCTGCCTCGTAAGATCATCGTGAGGATATAGAGTTTTACTTAGTCTTGCAACTTCGTCACGATATAGGGTCATAAATAATTAATTTTCACCGCTTGGCTCAATAAGATCCCAAAGGTTACCATAAATATCTTTAAAGACAGCCACAGTTCCATAAACTTCCTTTTGGGGCAACCTTACTATTTCAATTTGATTTTGCAACAAATCCTGGTAATCTCTTTCAAAATTATCTGTGTGCAGAAATAAAAAAACTCTTCCCCCGGTTTGGTTACCAACCCTGCTTTGCTGTTCTTCATTTGCTGCTTTTGCAAGTAATAAACAACAACCATCGGTTCCTTTTGGCTTCACCAATACCCAGCGTTTTGTTTCACTAAGCTGTGTGTCTTCAACAAGTTCGAAATGTAATTTTTCAGTATAGAATTTTATTGCTTCGTCGTAATCAGTCACAACAATAGCAATATGAGCAAGTCTTTGTTTCATTAATTATCAATTTCTTTAATAGCTGGCCGGCCGTCCTCCTTTCTTTTATCGTAATGAATATTGAATCCGGAAAGATCTGGTTTATACTTTCGCTTTCGTTTTAATTCGTAGTCGTAAATGCATTGTCCCAACTTATACAAAAAAGGATAACCGATATTATCATAGTCATACTTATTATCATTCATTACACCATCACTATTCACATAGATAGTGGCGGTAAGCATAAATTCCACTTTGTTTTTAAAGTCGGCGACGTAGGAAACATCAGTAAGACAACCGTAAGCCCAGCCAACCTTATTAAATACACGGATATAATTTGGAAGGCTATGACTCCCCTGCTTAAAAAAGAATTTTACATAGCTATCGTAATAAAGACCCGTATCATATTTTGGATAATCCGTTTCTGATGGATATTGCGAGAGATAGCGGTACAAAAAATCATAATCGGGCTTTTCTAAATGAAACCGGCGATTTGCAGGAACAGAATTAGGAAATAAGACCGATTGCAACAATTGCTGGAGATGATAAACAGTCACATTGTTAGCCATCGTAAAATCAATAGGTTCATTGATCAAACTATCCTGTGCATTCATATAAGCCCTTCCCATTTTATTGACATGTCTGAAATCAAAGGAATCGGTATTATAGGCAGGCGGCTGAAAATAAATAAGCGAACCAGTTGGCTTGATAAAACGAATCGGATTGGTATGCCTGTTCTCATCGGCATTCATTCGCATAAAGCGGCGTGTGATCCGCATATCAGGATAACCCATTGCATGAAGCCGTCTATTGGTTGTTTGTTGCCCAACAAACTCATACATGCGGGTGTATGCATCATTATCACTTACTAAAAATGCTTTACGGATAAATTGTGCAATGGATGGCAACCCGTTCTCTGCTGTACTGTCTTTATATAAAACGGTTTGTCGCGAATAACCGCTATCGTATTGCATGGGAGTAAACTTGTCGATGCCTTTATCCTTAAGAGTATTCAACTTTTCTAAAGCCAGGAATGCCAGCGGCAATTTTACCATGGAAGCAGG